>Ga0070699_100005427_pt1 | contig 11178 bp, 9 predicted proteins | sample KBSK1503metaG_FD_65473 | JGI IMG/M metagenome (GOLD analysis project Ga0070699, IMG submission 65473) | Corn, switchgrass and miscanthus rhizosphere microbial communities from Kellogg Biological Station, Michigan, USA - KBS K1-50-3 metaG | ecosystem: Host-associated > Plants > Roots >...
CCCGGGTGGGTGAGAACGGCACTGGTTCAGGGTTGGTTTGATCAACAAGCGGATCCCCAAGCGACAGAAGAGCGTGTGTTGAGCTTCCAGCCGCTTAAGCGCATCGGCACGCCAAAGGAAATTGCAAATTTTGTAGCATTTGTTGCGAGCGATGAGGCCAGCTTTATCACAGGCGCCGAACTCGTGATTGATGGCGGTATGAGTATCATGTTCGCGCACTAAATACAGAAAGCCACGGAGTTTTTATGAAATCAACCATGTCGGCCCTTGTGTATGAAGCGCCATTACAAATGAACATGCGCCAGGTTCCAGTCCCTGTTATTCAGCCTGACGAAGCACTTATCCGTGTTGCCTATTCTGGCATTTGTGGTTCAGAGTTAAGCGGCTACGAAGGAAAAAACTCCCTGCGTCAACCGCCCTTAATCATGGGTCACGAGTTTAGCGGTCATATCGAAGCGCTAGGCAGCGCTGTTGATCGCCCTGAATTGAAAGTGGGAGCAGCGGTCACAGCAAATCCACTTGTGAGTTGTCGGCAGTGTCAATACTGTTTGAGTGGGAAACAGCAGTTGTGCCCCAAGCGTAAATTGTTGGGTGCTCACGTACCGGGAAGCAACGCAGAATTTGTTGCGATACGTGCCGATGCCCTCTTCCTTATTCCGACTGAACTCTCGCTCGCTATGGCAGCGTTGGCTGAACCTGCGGCATGCGCTATTCATGCGGCCGCTCTCGCCATGCCAGCACCTGACGAACAAGGTCTCGTAGTTGGTGCGGGTCCGATCGGACTCATGGTCATTCAGACGCTTATAGATCGAGGAATAAAGCAGGTATTTTGTATTGACTTAAATGCGGAGCGCCTGGCGATGGCAGAAAAACTGGGAGCCATTCCGGGGACGTTCGAGTCGCTCGCATCTCAACCAGTGGATATTGTGGTGGATGCTGTTGGCGCCTCGGCGACACGGCAAGGATGTAGTCGTGTCGTGCGATCCGGCGGACGTATTGTCTGGATCGGCCTTCATGAGTCCGATACAACCTTGCCCGTGAACGACTTCATCCGTCGGGAAATTGCCACCCATGGCTCGTTTGCTTATACACCCATTGATTTCGACAACGCCCTCCAGACGCTTGCTCAAAAGCGCATCACGCTTCAAGATGCATGGACACAAATTGAACCGCTGGAAAACGGCACAGTCTGTTATGAAAAACTATTGAATGGAACCCCCATATCTAAAATCTGGCTTACGCCACAGTAATGACTTCAATGAAAATTACGGCAGTTATCCCTCTGGTGCTGGTCTTGCCAACCGTACTAAAGCGCTGCTGGATTATCTTAATGAAGCTATGTTATCGGGTCCGATCCGTTTGATACCGAATTAGCGATGATGGTACACAGATTCCAAATATTTCGAAGATGAAAAGAAAAACCCGCATACAAATTCAAGGATGATTGAATGAAACTTTTGACTTTTCACCGTAACAACACTTTGCAATTGGGTATCCACACGGAAGCAGGTGTGATCGATGTGGCTCAGGCTTCCGAGGGAAATGAAGGGATTCCGGTCACGATTGACGCGGCTATTCGCGGCGGGGCGCAGGCGATGAAGACTTTGCGGGGTTTGGTGAAACAACCTGCGGCTAACTGGCTTTTGAATGAACAAGATTTGCAACCAGGTTCGTGTGTAGGGAGTCCAGAAAAACTCATCTGCATAGGGTTGAATTACAAACGCCACGCACGGGAAACTGGAATGGCTGTTCCCGAAACGCCGGTGTTGTTTTCAAAGTTTAACAATACGCTGGCAGCAACTGGAGAGCCAATTCCTTTGCCGGACAATGCTGTCCAATATGATTATGAGGTTGAACTGGGGGTGATGATTGGAAAACAAGCACGATACGTTAGCGTGGACGAGGCGCTGGATTATGTATTTGGTTATTTTACAGTCAATGACATGAGTGTGCGGGATCTGCAATTTCGCACATCCCAATGGTTGCTCGGCAAGACCCTCGACAAATTTTTCCCTACTGCCTCATATCTGGTGACGGCCGATGAAGTGAACGACCCGCAAAATTTGAGCCTTTATTGCTGGGTCAACGGAGAACTGCGCCAGAACTCTAATACTTCCGATATGATTTTCAGTGTGGCGGAAAGTATCAGCTACATCAGCCAGTACATGACGCTCAAGCCAGGAGATGTTATTTCGACGGGGACGCCGGAGGGGGTGGTATTGGGCATGAAGGAGAAGAATTGGCTGAAGCCGGGAGATGAGGTGACTGTAGAAGTTGAGGGTTTGGGGAAGTGTACGAATCGGATGGTGTAGGTGTGAGAACATATTATGACTAAAGCCCAATTATTTATCACCTGCCTCGGTGACCAGTTCTACACATCCACGCTTCAAAATATGACCCGGATCCTGGAGCGTCTGGGTGTGGAATTAGTCTTTCCGCCCGAACAGACCTGTTGTGGACAACCGCTGTATAACAACGGCTTTGAAGATAAAACGCGGCCCGTTGCTTTGAACTTCATGCGTGCCTTCGCCAAGAGTGACGCGCCTATTATTGGACCATCAGGTTCATGTGTGAGCATGGTCAAGCATCATTATCCGTCCTTGTTCAAGGAAGGCACATCTGAACACGCGCTGGCAGTGGATATTGCCTCTCGCATTTATGAGTTCACTGAATATTTGGTTAACGGACTCAAAGTAACTGACGTGGGCGCGGTGTATCCGCATAAAGTAACGTATCATGCGACTTGCCATTATCTGCGTGAGATGGGACTCAAAAAAGAAGCGAAGACTTTACTCAATTCCGTGAAAGGCTTGGAGTTCATTTCGCTGAAAGAAGAAGAGACGTGTTGTGGCTTCGGTGGCTCGTTCTCGGTGACCTTCCCTGAAGTCAGTCGCGTGATGATGGAGAACAAGGTCAACGATATCATAGCCAGCGGCGCGGATACTGTTGTAATGTGTGAGCCTGGCTGTCTCGTGAATATTGCCGGCGGATTGTACAAAGCAGGCTCTAAGATCCGCGCTATGCACATCGTTGATTTGTTGGCGACCAAGGAATCGTCGTGAGCGAAACCCCAACCTACATCGGTTTTGAAGAATATAGCGAACACGTCCCAGTTAGTATTCCATCGGCTGTACAACAAGCGACGAATCGCTTTGTCAGCGGACGTGCTGCCCGCGTAGCGGAACTGCCTCAGTGGGAGGAGTTGCGTCAGATTGGTTCGGATATCCGCTTGCACACCATCGAAAATATGGATGTGTATCTTGCCCAACTCGAAGAGAAAGTTATAGCAGCGGGCGGACATGTCCATTGGGCAGAAACAGCCGAAGATGCGAATCGAATCGTGCTTCAGCTCGCCAAAGAGCATAATGTCAAAACAGCGGTTAAGTCCAAGTCCATGGCAACCGAAGAGATTGGCTTGAATCACGCACTAGAACACGCAGGCATTCAAGCGATTGAAACGGACCTCGGCGAATATATTATTCAACTGGCTGGCACAGGACCCTCGCACATCATTGTCCCCGCGGTGCATCTAAAGAAGGAGGAAGTCGCTGCTATATTCAGCGAGAAGCTGGATATGAACGCGCCGACCGACCCCATCGAACTGGCGCGCATTGCCCGCGAAGTCCTGCGTGAAAAATTTCTGACCGCCGAGATGGGAATAACAGGCGGTAACTTTCTCGTTGCTGAAACTGGCACGCTGGTGATGGTTACCAATGAAGGTAATGGGCGCATGTGCAGTACGATGCCTGACCTACATGTAGCTGTTGTTGGCATTGACAAAGTAATCCCTGATTGGGAGTCGCTGACGGTGTTTCTCAAACTACTGGCACGCTCCGCTACAGGACAAAAACTTTCCACTTATACACAATTCATCACCGGTCCACGCCGAGAAGAGGGTGAGTTCGGTCCGAAAGAATTTCATCTCGTCTTGCTCGATAATGCTCGATCCAACGTTCTCAAGGACCCCATCGGTCGTGAAGTCTTCAAGTGCATTCGCTGCGGGGCATGTGCCAATGTCTGCCCAGTCTATAAGAATGTTGGCGGCTTTGCCTACGGCTCGTTTATTTCCGGCCCCATTGGTGCGATCCTTTCGCCACAAATGCTTGGCACGCAAGCGGCACGTGAACTTCCGTATGCTTCCACGCTTTGCGGCGCGTGCGCCGATGTCTGTCCCGTCAAAATTCCAATCCCAAAGCTTCTTCTTCATCTCCGCCGCCGCGTGGCGCAAGGCGATGCATTTGCCCTCCCAACCATTTCAGCGCCCATCCATGCCACTGCGACTCTTGCGTCCCTTGCACTTGCTCAAAACTGGATTTACCGACTCGGCGCGCACCTCCTGCCTATTCTCAATCCGTTCTTCCGCAAAAACAATTGGCTGTCGGGATTGCCCTATCCCATCAGTCGCTGGACAAAAGTTCGTCCGCTTCCACCCTTCAGTGCCAGCTTTAGAAATTGGTGGAAAAATGTGCCTCTAAAGAAACGGAATCTCCGTGATGACTAATTCCATCCTCGAAAACATCCGTCGCTCTTTAGGGCGCACCACTCAGATATCATCCCCGCAGGGGACTCTCCTTAGCCTGCGTCCCACCATCTACGAGCCTCGTCTCCCCGAATCCGCTGACGCTGAAATCGCACGCTTCCTTGATGAAATCAAGAAACTCTCTGGCGTTGGACAAAAACTTTCTCCCACTGACATTGACTCCGCATTGAAGAAACTTATTGAAGACCAAAACATCCGCAAAGCGACAGTATGGGAAACCCCTCATCTTACACAATTAGGCATCGCTGAAATTCTCAACTCCCTCGGCGTAGACTTAGTCTCACCGAATGCTAGCAAGCATGACATGGCGCTCTGTGACCTTGGTATCACCGAAGCTGACTATCTCCTCCCCGAAACGGGGACACTAGTGCTCCGTTCCTCTACTGAAAAACCACGCGCAGTTTCTCTTCTACCACGTGTCCACCTGGCAATTGTCCGTCCTGAAATGTTGCGGGCTGACATGCATCAAGTCTTTGAGGAAGCCAAAGCTAGTAATTATCTGGTCTTTATCACGGGTCCGAGTCGAACAGCAGATATTGAATTGACAGTCACGCTTGGTGTGCACGGACCAAAGAATCTATATGTGTGGATGATGGATAAGTAAGGCAATTTAGTCAAAGGGAAATAGGCAATTTTGCAGGTTGCAAGACGAAGGTCAGAGTTTGATGCATGTGGCGATGAGGCAGATGAATCTGTCAGCAAGAGCCTATCATCGCACGCAAAGCGTGAAACTGGCGCGGACGATTGCAGACTTGGCAGGGAGTGAAGAAATCCAATCCGCACATTGGGTAGAGGCGTTGTACGCTTCACAGTCGCCCGAAGCTGATAATAGGATAATGCCGGCGGAACTTTTAATGGAGACGCAATTCAATCTATACATGGGTGGCTTATTCAAAACATTGTTACATTTCATCCCCTGTTTTCAACGCCAGATCAAGCGCTTCATCCATTGACATCTTTTGCCCTTTTAAACACGCATTTGCAAAAGCAGTCTCATCCAACATGGAATGAATAACTGCTAAATCGCGTTCAATCGAAGTTTGTTCAAATGATGGACGATGATCGCCTAATTTCTTACGCATGGCATCTGCCCAAGCAAAAAGCTGAGTAGCGCGTTCAGCTTGCCGTTGCGTAGCGTATAGGCTCGCCAAACCCTCCAGAGCATAAACCAAGCCAATCATTAGATCAGCTTTTTTCATACGGTGGATACTATCTTCAAACATTTCGCGTGCTTGTTGAATATCTCCTTGTCGCAGAAGGGCATACGCCATATTGACGTGAGCCCAGGAAAGGCTATAAACCCCAATCCTCTCACCCAATGCAATGCTTTCTACATAATAGGCTCGCGCAGCATCATAATTGCCCTGGCAGAAAGCCAATCTCCCGAACTGGTTTAGAACAAGATTTTCTCCATCCTGATTCCCAAGCTGACGAAAAATCGCGCGCGCCTCTTCCAACAATTTGGCTGGGGAAGAAAAGTCACCTCCATAGTAAATGAGTTCAGCTAGATGAAAGAGAGAATATGCGATACCAGATGGATTATCCAACTCGCGGTGGAGAAGCAGTCCTTCTCTTGCAAATGTTATTGCATGTTCCAGATCATTTTTGTTCGACGATAGCCTGTGCAGCGCCATGGCCTGACCAAACTTATTTTCCAATTCACGATACAAAATCAGGCTTTCTTCTATGAGTGGGATGCCATCTTCTAGGTCGCCTTGCCATGTCATCACGTGGCCCAAATTCGAAAGGCTGAACGCTTCGGCCGTCTTATCTGACAGAGTACGCGCCAACTGCAAACTCTGTTCAGCAATCATACGGGCCTGTGTAAAATCACCTTGTTGGGCAATACACTCACTGCTCATTATGAGCGCATATGTATGTAGTGAATCGGTCACATGATAGAGAGTCAGAAGTTGCGACAACTTGCTGCTCACCTCACTGAGATTGGCGCGGGTTTGCCAGAACAGCTTTGGAATAACCATTAATCGCAGGCCTGTTTCAACATCGCTGGCAAGTGCCCAATCTAAAGCGCTTCTCAGATTGTCGAATTCGTCATCCAATTTATTCAACCAGAAGACTTGATCAGAACGATAAAGTTCAGGCTGCGCTTTTTCCACCAGTTTTACAAAATAAGCCAGATGCCTTTGATTGATGATTTCACTGCGACCTGCTTCCAATAATCTTTCGTGCGCATATTGGCGAATCGTCTCTAACATGCGGTAGCGTATCTCTCCACTTTTCGAATGTTCAGTGACAACAACGAGAGATTTGTTCACAAGTTGAGCGAGTAAGTCCAATATATTGGCAGTCTTTATTCCATCTCCTGCACAAACCTCTTCAGCGGCTTCCAATATCCAGCCGTTGACGAATACAGATAGGCGGCGAAACAAAGTCTGTTCTTTTGGAGAGAGCAGGTTGTAACTCCATTCGACGGCGGCTTGTAGAGTTTGATGACGAGGTAACTCGGTGCGACTCCCGCCTGTCAACAGGTGAAAGCGATCATTGAGGCGTTGGGAGATTTGCTGAGTGCTTAGTGTGCGTATTTTTCCGGCGGCTAACTCAATTGCCAGGGGAATGCCATCGAGATGGTGGCAGATTTGAGTGATGGAAGATGCGTTTTCGTCCGTCACCATGAATCGTTGGGTTTTCGCGGTCGCCCGTTCAATGAATAAACGGCTGGCTTCGTATTGATTGAGCGACTCAACCGTTGGCTTGTTTTGCACATCTGGCAGTTCGAGCGAAGGGACAAGATAGGATGTTTCGCCTGCAATGCTTAATGCTTCACGGCTGGTAGCTAAAACGCGAGTCTGTAGGCAGGCATGTAAGAGGATATCTGCGAATTCAGCGCAAGCTTCAATCAAATGCTCACAGTTATCGAGGAGAATGAGCACTTTCTTGTCGCGCAAATAATCGCACAGCATGTTAATGATGGGGTGAGGTGGTTTGTCGCGCAGGCCCAAGGCATTCGCAGTGATATGGGGGATAAGCAAAGGATCAGAAATTGGCGCAAGTTCCACAATCCAGACCCCGTTGGAGTATTGGTCTTTTATCTCGTCTGCAACTTGAATGGCGAGTCTGGTCTTGCCTGTTCCGCCAGGACCAAGCAGGGTGACCAGCCGCGCCTTTTCGAGCAGGTGGATAACCTCCCCAATCTCTATTTCACGACCGATAAAGCTTGTTAATTGAACTGGCAGGTTGTGATGAGCGGACTTCGATGTCCGAGTTTGGGTTGCAGGAGGAATTTCCGGCTCACGCGCCAGCGGAAGCTGATCCACTGGTCTCAAGCCGCGTGCACACTCCACAAATATCTCTCGCTGACTTGTTGGGACCCCCAGGATGTCTGCCAGCCGCTCTGAGATTTGTCGAGATGGCTTGCGTTCATCCCCCTCGATCTTCTTGATTTCCGCGAGCGAACAGCCGACCTGCTTTGCCAACACTTGTTGCGTCAGGTCAAGAGCCTTACGCTTTCGGCGGATCCAATAACCAAATGAAGCCGTTGTTTCCATCTCTTATCTCGAACATAGGAAGTTCCGTCTGTCAATTTGTCTACCTTATTGTATACCTTAAGGAGACCATTTGAGTATCCTTTTTGCTTCAATAGGAAAGGCTTGAAGCCATTTCTCCACGAAGAACTGTGTTGTTTCGCCAAACCAGCGAGCCCATCTAGGGTTTTCTCCTAGACAAATGGGATAACCAGCCTCAACAAAACCCAAGTAGGAATAGGAGACAACTCTCATGACAGCAGGAGCTTCTTGCATAATATGAAAATAGAACCGACAACATTGGAATTTTTGAAATAAGGAGAACAGAATGAAGAAATTCTGGTTGTTGAGTTTCAATTTATTGATCGCTTTTGCAACTGCCTGCCAGCCTACAAGGCAATCCACAGACAAGTCAATGCTCAAGCCGGGTGATGAAATTGACGGGATGATCATTACCACTGGTACAGCGAAGACGCCTCCACTCTGGGCGTTCTGCTCGCCTGCTCTGGAAAACGACGGTGTCATGAGCGCGGATTGCGAAGTTCCACAATTATCCAGGCTGGCAATTGGTCATACTTTTGGCGTGGCTGATCCAACTTTACAAACCATGGATTGGTCGTCACTGACTTGGGAATTACACGTGAATGGACAACCGGTGGATCTGGAGGCTTTCGGTATCCATAACTATGTTATGCCAGATCTGGCGCCGCGACCCTCTCCCGTTCGGGAAATCTTCGGGCAGATGAAGGCCTGGGATGTGGTGCTAACAAACCCGACACCTGGCGCACACGTACTGCTAGGTACGGCATATGCAAAAAATGAGATGCACAAATGGATTGTAAATTTTACTGTCAAAACGCGGGGCACACCACACTTACCAATAGATCCATTCCAGTAGCTTCATGACTTTTTGTATTATGAGACACGTTTTTGTTAGTTACTCTCGAAAGGATAGTCAAACGGTCGATGATATTGTTGCGCGCCTCAGCGAAGATGGTATGGATGTTTGGATCGACCGCGAAGAAATCAAAGGTGGCGAACTATGGCGGGCGGCAATCGTCGAAGCAGTCGATAAAGCCTATGCGTTTGTGCTCATGCTTTCGCCCAACTCTGTGGCTTCTGACAACGTCCGCAAAGAAGTGGATCTGGCTGAAGGTGCGAACATAGAACTCGTTCCTGTGTTACTGGCGCCTGCCCAATTACCTGCTGCATTGCGCTATCAATTGGCTGGTATTCAATGGATAGAATATTACCGCGACCCTGAAGTGAAATATGGCGAACTCGTCGAAGTGCTGCAGGCCCAGCAGCGAAAACCAGGTAACGATCAAACTCCGGTCACGCGTGAGGTGGAGCTGGTCATTAAGGGGCTTAATCTATCCCAGTTTGGGTCTGAAAAACAGGAGCAATTACTTGATTTGATTGCTGACTTCACCAACGCCCCGCGCACAGGTATTAGTCTGGAAAAATTGACTGCTGGCAGTGTGCATGCATTTATCAAAATGCCATCCGATGCAGCCTATCAGATAAAGACGGCCGCACTCAACCGCGACTCCAGGCTGATTAACTTCAGCATTGATGCACTACGATTGGTTGGTGATCGTCACTTTATTGTATTGAAAACGGGAGGTACGGCTCCCCCCAAGTCTGGAAAATCAGGCGGGGTTCGTTGGCTCATTGGTAGCTTGGCTCTGGTGATTGCGGCGCTATTCTTAGCAATTCTCATCCCAGATGTGTTGTCGCAAGTTGGATTTTTTGCCACAGCTACCCCAACTGTGACAAGGATCTTTACACCGGCTCCGACCAAGACAATGACTCCAACTGCTTCCTCCACTCCCACCCTGACCAGAACAGCCGCCTCTACACCTTCACCTGGCCTCACGATAACGGCTACACCCTTAGGTCCACTGACGTTAACTGGCCTGATATTGGCCAATTGCCGACTAGGTCCATCCAAAGCATATGAAGTTTACAGCAATTTAGATCCGGGCCAAACCGTTACGGCCATCGCGATAAATGACGAATTCACATGGTTTCTGGTGAAAAATCCAGAACCGGGGTTTCACTATCCGTGCTGGATCTCAAGTGGGAAGGCAATCCAAGTCAATGGGTCTCCTGCGGGTCTGCCAATCATATCTAATTGGCCTCCACCTGGTGATATAGCCCCGATTGATCCAAGGTGCTCACCCTGGTGGTTCTGTCTCAACCTCGATCCCGCCATACGCACTGCAATTGCTCAGCCTGAGCAACCTAAGTAGTCTAAGATACCTAAGTAAAAAGTTTAGCAAAAACGTGTGCATTGACGTAACCAGGTATAACGAACTCTAAAAGGAGATACCAATGTTCAAGAAAGTTCTGTCGTTTATTACTGTCTCGTTTCTAATAGCAAACTTTGAGGTCACGAGTGTCTCGGCGGGATCGTCGCCCAAATTCGATCCTCCGCGAAAATTCTATCTGGCCCTCGGTGATTCGCTCGCATTTGGCTTTCAATTCACCATATTCGACCAGCATTACCCATTTGTCTCGCCGGAACTATTTGTACATGGATATGTGGATGATTTTAGTCAGATGCTGCGGCGCATTCAGCCCAATATTCAAACGATCAATTATGGATGCCCAGGTGAAACCACGGATACTTTCATCCATGGCGAATGTATATACACTATACAAGGATTCCAGCTTCACAGCGGTTATTCGGGTTCACAACTCGACGAGGCCATCAAATTTCTGCATGCCCATCCAGGGCAGGTCAGCCCGATTACCTTCAACTTGGGCACGAATGATCTCAAAGGTCTGACAGCTCTTTGTGGCTCTGATATTTCATGCTACTACATCCAGGGTCCTATCTTTTTGGATCAGATCTCGGCGAATCTTAATCAAATACTGGGTGCTTTGCGTGCGGCGGCCCCTAATAGTGAAATCATTACCTTCACAAATTATAGCGTTTCATTTCTGAGTGACCTGCGTTTTCTGGAGCTTTCGAACGCCTTCAACGCGATTGTGTCTGCTACTGCCTCAGAAAATCGCGTCCGAGTCGCTGATGTTTTTACAGCCTTTAATGGTCCACCTCAACCTGAGACTATCTGTAACTTAACCCTCATCTGCGCATCAGGAGATGGTCACCCCAGTGATGCTGGTTACCAGGTGATAGCAGAACAA
>Ga0070699_100005428_pt1 | contig 11178 bp, 8 predicted proteins | sample KBSK1503metaG_FD_65473 | JGI IMG/M metagenome (GOLD analysis project Ga0070699, IMG submission 65473) | Corn, switchgrass and miscanthus rhizosphere microbial communities from Kellogg Biological Station, Michigan, USA - KBS K1-50-3 metaG | ecosystem: Host-associated > Plants > Roots >...
TCATTCTGGTAGCACGACCAAGTTAGATGCAGCGGCGCGCCCAACTCGATGCCGCGCCGAATGATCTCGCTTTTCTTCAGCGTGATCACTGGAGTAGCAATTTCGATCTGTGTCTCCGGCCGCGTACCGACGCGGACCAAATCCTGAAAAACTTTGTAATATTCCGCGCGGCAATCGGGGTAGCCGGAACTATCTTCCGCCACCGCCCCGATGTAAACGGCACCTGCTCGAATCGCTTCCGCCCAGCTTACGGCTACGGAAAGAAAATGAGCGTTGCGAAACGGCACGTAGGTAACCGGAATCGAACTCCCGTGCACTCCCACCGCGCCCAGCTCTTTTTCAGGCACGGCAATTTTTGTGTCCGTAAGCGCCGATCCGCCAATCGCACGGAAGTGATCGAGTTGCACGACCAATCGCTGATCCACTCCGTAGAAATCAGCAAGGGCATCAAACGCACGGCGTTCACGCTCCTGGGTGCGCTGGCCGTAGCCGGCGTGCAACAAGGCGATGTTCGCAGCACCGTGACGTTCTCGAGCTATGGCCACGCACACGCATGAGTCCATCCCTCCGCTCAGCAGCACCACCGCTTTCCGCGCATCGCTCTTGCTCATCTCTGTGTCCACACTCTCCCAGCAAACCACCAGCCAACCGGCCAGCGCTGAATCACGCCTCCGATCGTCTACTTCCTCAACCTCCTCAACGTCCTCTACCTCACACGCCTTTAGTCGCCGGGTCCCAGACGAACTTGTGCAGTTGCAAGCCAAGCCGAACCGGCAATCCGTCCGCCAAGATCCACTCCACTAGCATACGCGGTTCAAGTCCCTGCCACTTCCCGGCCGGGTCATCGAAAACGGGTGAAAACAGGACTTGCCTAACGCGTTCCGCAAGCCGATGCTGGGCCGTAAAGTCTCGCGCAAACTCGTAGTCGCGCCTTGTTGAAAGAACAAACTTCACTTCGTCTTTTGCATCCAGCACTTCGAGATTCCGGATTTCAAATGTGTCCGCTTCTCCAGAGTCTGGGCACTTTACATCGACAATCTTGATCACTGCCTCAGGCAGCCGACCTGTATAGCGTTCGCCGCTCGTCTCGATCATCACCGTGTATCCTGCGGCGAGCAGCATCTCTGCCAGCGGGTAAACCTCTTCCTGCAGCAAGGGTTCTCCCCCTGTTAATTCCACAAGAGGCACATTGGCCCGAGCAGCGGGCAATCCATCGAGCCTGCCAGCCAGCTCATCTACGCGCGCAAGCACGTCCTCGACGCTCAGCTTCGTTCCGCCGTGAAATGCGTATGCTGTGTCGCACCATGTACACCGCAAGTTACACCCTGTCAGACGAACAAAAATGCAGGGCAGCCCCGCACGAGTGCCTTCTCCCTGAATCGACTTAAATATTTCTGTGATGAACATGACCTAACTAAACGACGGCTTACTCCTGCTCTTGGTATCGCGCTGCGCATCGTTGTGATCGCGGCGCCGAATTTCCTGCCCTACCGCGCGCTGGTACCGCTCTTGCGCGCCGCTCTCCGTCCCAGCCACCAGATAGCGCCTCCCAAGACCGCGAAAGGCAAAATTAGCCGCCAATAAGCTGGTGTAATTCCCATGGAACGGAACACCACGACGTAACCGATTGCGACAAGAACCGCTGGAATCAGAATAATAGCGAACGCACGATTCATCGTTTCACCGCTCGCAAAAACCGTCAGCTGCCCGGCCGATACTGCGCCCTGCTCGTATCCGTCTCCCACAAAACAACGTCCGTGATGCGCGCTCCTGGAGGCAGATCGTTCAATCCCCGCGCCACCTCATCATAGAAGTACTTCGCCATATTTTCCGCCGAGGGATTCACGGTCTTGAACGGCTCGAGATCATTCACGAACTGATGATCCAGCCTGCCCATAATCTCCCGGATGATGTGTTTCAACCGCGTAAAATCCACAAGCAGCCCTATGGAATCGAGCTGCGGCCCTTCCAGCGTCACGCGCACGCGGTAGTTGTGCCCATGAACGTTCTCGCACTTGCCCTTGTATCCGCGCAGGGCATGGCCTGCCGAAAATGTCTCTTCCACACTGACTTGGAACATATTCCTCTGTCTTCTGCTCTCTGTCCTCGGGCTCTCCAGGCGCCTTGTGCAAAATACTTTACTTATTTCTTTTTTCCAAGAAACCGCGAGACTTCCGCCAAATTCGTCGTAATCTTATACTTCGGCAACGACTCCAGAAAAATTTTACCATACGCCATGCGCTGAATGCGGCTATCCAGCAACGCCAAAACTCCGCGATCCGTCTTCGTACGGATCAGCCGCCCAAACCCTTGCTTCAACGCCAGCACCGCCTGCGGCACCTGAAATTCCGAGAACGGATTGCGCCCGTCTTCTTGCAGAGCTTGCACTCGCGCCGCGACGATCGGGTCACTTGGCACCGCAAACGGGAGCCGGTCGACGATAACGCAGGAAAGCTGCTCGCCGGGCACGTCCACGCCCTGCCAAAAGCTGGCTGTAGCAAACAGCACCGCCCCCGCCGTGTTCTTGAATCGTTCCAGCAATACCGACCGCGGCGAGGTCCCCTGTAGGAGCAATGGGAACGGCACGCGCGCCCGAACGCGTTCAAAAAGTTCGTTCATTTGCGAATAGCTTGTGAACAAACAGAACGCGCGCCCTTGGCTCGTCTCCAGCAAGTTCACGATTTCATCCGCAGCCTTCGACGTATACGCCGGATGGCGCACGTCCGGCATAGCTGGCGGCAAGTACAGCATCGCCTGCTCCTTGTAATCAAATTCCGGCGGCAATCCGCGCTCCTTCGCGTGATCGAGCCCCAACCGGTGGCGAATAAATTCGAACCGTCCCGCCACCGTCAGCGTTGCCGAGGTCAGTATCACCGTGTCGAACTGCTCGAAAAGTTTCTCTCGCAGAATCTGGCTCACGTCGATCGGCGTGGCCGCCAGAAACACGCCTTTGTTCCGCCGTTCATACCAATACACAAAGTTCCGCTCATTCGATTCAAACAGGAAAGACAATTCCTGCCGCAGTTCAAAGCTTCGCCGCGCAATCCTCAAGATTTCTTCCGGCTTCTGCGTCAGCGCCGCGCATTCGGTTTCAAAACCCTTCAGCGCTGTCGCCAGCGCATCGTACGCCTCGCGATTCTGCTCGAGAAACGCTTCTCTCTCATTCCGCGAAAATGGGAATTTCCCATCGCGCGGCGGAAACGTCTCGAAAAACGCCCGGCTCCGCTCGCGAATCCGCTGCGTGCGCCGCAGCAGCGAAGGCGTGCCCAGGTGGAGCAACCGCAGCGTCTGATCTGCGTCGCGCGCCAGCTCATCAAAACGAAAATTCGAGATTTGCCGCCCGAAATAATCGCTCGCCACGTCTTCCATCTCATGCGCTTCATCGAACACGACCGCGGAGTATTCCGGCAAAATGCTGCCAAAATCGTCCTGCTTCAGCGCCAGGTCCGCGAAGAAGAGGTGGTGGTTCACGATGATCAGGTCCGCGTCCTTCGCCCGCTGGTGCATTCCCGTCACGAAACACGGATTGAACGACGGGCACTTTTGCCCCGAGCAGGTATCCCGCCGCGCATCCAGCCTTGTCCACAAATCGGAATCGTCCGGCAAAAAGGTTAATTCCGCGCGGTCGCCCGTCTCCGTCAATTTCGCCCACTGTTTGATCTGTTGGAATGCGTCCAGCTCATCCATGCCTTTCAGCAGCGCCTGGTCCGCCATCTGATTCATTTTCGCCACGCACAAAAAGTTCGAGCGCCCCTTCATCACCGCCACCTTCAAATTGGGGGCAAAGTGCTTCTGCAAGAAGGGGATATCCTTCTGATAGAGCTGCTCCTGCAGCGATTTCGTCGCCGTCGAAATTACCACGCGCCGCCCGCTGCAAATCGCCGGCACCAGATACGCCAGTGTCTTTCCCGTCCCGGTTCCCGCCTCCAAAATCGCATGGTGATGCGTTTCGAAAGCATCGTGCACCATCTCCGCCATTTCCAGTTGCCCGCGCCGGTGCTCGTACCCGCCAATCATGCAGCGTTCCAGAAATCCACCGGGCCCAAACACATCCCGCATGGATGGTTTGGGGGTTGTCTCCGCAGTCTCCGCGTACGCTTCCCTGTCGGGCCGCATGATCTCAACCACTTCAGGCGTCTCCCCGATAAACACTTCTTCCACCTCTTCCGGCGTCGAGGCTCGCCTCCGTTCCGTCAGATCACCTGCCGACTTTGCAGCTTTTCGTACCAGAGAGCTCACCGTTGTCCGCCCAATGCGGACGGTTTCACTTTCCTCGACCGGGCCTTATTGCTTGCCGCGAACTCGTAACGATAGCATATCCACCGGTGCGTGCCCGTTCGGCACTCAGGCTCGCACCGCGGGAATTTCCTGACGTAGGAGCGGTTTAATAGTTGGGCATCGCGCGGCAGTTCTGAGTCCACTTCTGTGTTGCCAAGCGTTACATTACAAACGCCAGAAAATTGGGGTGGCTTTCTTGGTGTCGGCAGCTAAGTTCCGAGCGTCATAGGGTGCCAAATGAAGTCCTATAAATCCTTTGTTTTCCTGAGTCTAGTAGCGTGCCTCGTCCTGAACTCGTGCAGCGGCCTGCCTAAAGGTAACGGTTGCGGGGGTTGCGGCAGCACTGCCAACGTGAGTTTTGTCATGGTCGCGGACACTCCTCCGTCAACCTTAGGACTCATCAGTTTTAAAGTTGTCCCTACTTCCATCGTTTTGACCCCCTCGACAGGCACCGCCACTACTTTCGAGTTAAACGGCCAAACCGGCTTCTCCTTTGATTTGGTTCGCCTGCAGTCCGATTCCGCCTTTCTGGGCACTGCGACCAAAGTCCCAACCGGCACCTATAGCTCCATCGCCGTCTCGTTATTTAGTGCTGAGCTCACCTTTTTCAATGGCACTGGCGTCGCGCTTACGAACCCCGTGTGCGCCGCGGGTGCCGTCTGTACCGCCTCGTTTACTGGTCCTTTTACGTCCACGATTACCACTTCACAGACCATTAGTGGTAACGCCGGGCTCGGCATCGACCTCAATCTCTCGAACGCCATTACTATCACCGGTACCACGCTCACCTTAAGTCTCGCCAACTCTTCCGGCACTACCGTCGCAAGCGATTTCACGCTTCCCCGTGCGAACTCCAACCTCGCGTCTGGCCAGCTTGACATCATCGAAGATTTCACTGGAATCGCCACGGTCAGCGGTTCAACAGTCACAATCAAACCTGCCACCCTTGTGAACCGCGCCCCCGTCACCGCCTCGACCGCTACAAGCACCAATTACGACCCTGACCCTACTGGCGCGCTCTGTTCGACGGGAACAACCCAATTGACAAGTTGCGTTTCCAACAACCAGGCCGCAAGCATGGACGTAATTCTCAATTCAGACGGGACCTTTACGGTCCAGGAAATCGAGCCGCTCCTCGCCAGCCCGGTAGTGGACACCGTCGAAGGAACTGTGGACTCTATTGCCACGAACAGTGCGACGCAGTTTGGTGTCGTCGTCACAGACATTATTCCTGCCGCTTCGGGCTCCTTGATCAGCAGCTTGAGTATTGGTGCTCCCCTCACCGTGAATCTTGCAACTGCCCCGATCTTCCACGTCGATACTAAAGGCCTGTCCGTCGCTAACAGTTTCCCCGCCAGCTACGGAAATTTCGCGAACGCCACCACTACCGCCGCTCTCCAGCTGGGCCAGTCGGTCGCTATCCACGTCAAGGCCTTCACCGTCGCCAACGGCACGACTGCGGCGATTGCCGACAACGTTGACACCGTTACTCTGCGCTGGTCACGCTTCACCGCAACTCCAACTGGAGCATTGTCTGCATCCCTCTTAAACATCAACACCCTCCCCGGGTATTTTGGCTTTGGTCCATCCAGCGTATTTGGCGTAGAGATCTTCACGGGCACGCCAGGGGCTCATGGCGTTACCAATCTCGACGGCATACTGAATGGGAGTGCCCCTGCAGCTACCCCGGCGGTTGGCATTCGGGCACTTTACATTAACAACGCTGCGAACACCTTCAGCAACCAGGCATTCTTTGCCGCCAAGGTTCGCCAGCACTAACTGATCCCAAGACTTTTCCCGCCTCCGCAAAAGGCTACGGGCCGAAGCATCCGAGATGCTTCGGCCCGTTAAGTTCCACGCCTGTCATTCGACTGCCGACGGGTTTCAAGAACTCGCTATGCTGGCTGGATTCCGCCTACCGTTGTGTGTGGAGGCAAGGAAACGGGGGGCATGGGCCCGGGCATGGCGGCCTGTGAAGTCGTCGGTTGGAGCCGATTGTAGAGTGCAAGTGCGATAGAACCTATGCCCCACATCCAAATTCCCAGGCCGACGAGGGCCCCGATCACATGCAGATTAGCCAGCGGGGTGTAGACAATGCGCACGATCACGAAACCCGCAGCCATTCTCCCAATCAAACCCCATGTATCGGCCGGCTTTCCGAGGATCCAGTTGCCGACCACCGTACCCACGACAATCTCCGCGCAAAAGAGCGCAAGGAGCCATAGACCCAGCGTGAGAACTCCAAGCGGTATACCCACGACGGTTACACACGCGATGACGGCTGCAATCGGCACTCCGAAAAAAACCAGGACGCCTAGCCCCACGGGTGCTCCAAACCTTTCCCCTGCGCTTACCGTCTCCGCTGCGAATTTCGGGAGCAGCAAGAAGAGCACAAGTCCAAACAGAACGAAAGCCGCCGTCCAAATGATGCGCCACACGTAGTAATGCCCTTCCGTATATCTGGATTTGTGCCGCATCTTGGTAAATTCCACCGGAGAAGCCAGCTTAGCGCCGGACGCTACGCTTGCCGGATTGTCACCCTCGTAATGGATCGGTCCGGCAACCTGTGCCGAGGAGCCGATCGACAGATTTCGCCCCTTGGCGCGTACTTCTCCGTCGATGGTCCCTGAAATGATGGCCTCGCCAGCCATAACCATCAAATCGCGTCCCAGCCGGCCATCGATTCCTACGGACTGCGCGAACGCCGTCAAACTGCCGCCGACTTTTCCGGCCGAGTCCAGATTCACCACTTCATTGAAGGTCAGGACGTTCTTCCCTACTGTTCCCGTGATAGTGAGATTGTTTGAAAAAGATCGAATGTTGCCGTCAATTTGCCCGTTTACGCGCACGGACTGGGCAAAAACTATGGCGTCGCCCTTGATATGTCCGCTGATGTCAATACTTTGGCCGAAGAAAAAGAGGTCTCCGTCGATCGTACCGTCGATCCGCGCGCGCGCGCCTGTAACGAAGATGTCGCTCTTGACGGTCTCATCCTTCGCGAGCTCGTAGGTCTCGCCCTTGTGGAATACCGTGGCTGCCGCAGGCGTGGGCAAGGCAAGCGCGGCGCATAATCCCGCCAGCACCAGCGCCAATGCGGAACCGCGCCGCAGGCGACGCCGGAATACAGCCACGCCAAATCCTGCCACAGTTAGCATTGCCAGCACCTCGAGAAGTGTGATCACGGATTGCCATCCTTTCCAGAAGGCGCCTTGAAAAATAAGTAAGCTCAAAAGGCTCGTGCCGCCGAATCCCGCTGCTTCCAAGCGCACCTGCGCGGGTTCGACAATTGTCGTGTAGAGTGCGTAGACACCCGTACCCGCCAAGCCGAATACCAGGCCCCAAATCCAGCCAAATGATTTCCGCGCGCGCTCCTGAAATTCCGCCAGCCGTGACGGCAGCGGCTCGTCTTCTTCCAGCATGGCGCGCGTAAGCAATCGGGATTCGCGATCGAGGGCACGCAGCAAGGTGCGGCAGGCCGCGCAGTCCTGCGTGTGCGCGGACACAGCCTGCGCGCGGGCGCGATCGAGTTGGCGCTCGGCGTAGAGCAGGCACGTCATCTCATCCAAATGGTCCATCGTCCCGCCCGGCCCTTCCTGCGACACGGGGTTAGCAGGTTCACTCAAGAGGTCCCTCCCGCAGCCAGCGCACTCTTCCCCTCCAGCGCCTGCCGAAGTTCATGCCGTGCGCGCAGCAGCACGACGCCCACAAAGGCGCGCCGCACGCCGAGCTCATCGGCGATTTCGTCATAACTCATGTCCGAGTAATAGCGCAACACCAGAGCCATCCGTGCGCGCGCTCCCAGCTTGTGCAAAGCCTGCCGCACTTCCTCGCTCGTCTTCTGCTCAATGAGCCTGTCCAATTGGCTGGGGTCTGGATGTTCCAGCGGCACATCTTCTACGTCTTCGGTCTCTTTGTCCTGCCGGATTTTGCGGCGGCGCAGTATATCCCAGCAGTGGTTGGCGGCGACTCTATACAGCCATGCGGAAAAGGAGCGCGTCTCGTCATACTGGCTCAGCTTGTCCCGCAACTTCATGAATATCTCCATGGTCGCATCTTCGGCGTCTTCCCGGGTCGGCAGCGCTCTCCTGCAAAAACGGAAGATCGCCGGCGCAAAATTCCTGTAAAGCTCACCCCAAGCGTCGGCATCCCCGGCACGAGCCCGGGCAACTGCCTCCGTGGTCTCCGTCACTCCCGGCTCACTCATCGGGCCTGGTCTCAGCGGTTCCATAGACTAGTACGCAGGGGAGCCCCTAAAACTTACACGATCTTAACAAATAGCAATATCGCAGATCGGGGCTATCTCTTCTGTGCTCAACACTCTACCAGAAATGGGACAGTGCACCACAAGCCTCAGCAATCTGCTGGCGGCTGTTGAATGGCCGCTGCTTCCGGCTGGGGGTCGGCCCTGGAGGATGGAGTCTAGGTGGGACTATGGGCCAAAACCCACCTGTGGCATGGCCGGAATCGATTGACGGGGAGGGTCAGTTTGGGAGTCAGCGCCCAAGTGTATCTTCGACCCCGCAAAAACAACTCTCCAAAAAGCAAAAAGGCTCCCTGATCCGATCGCGGAGCCTTTTTGACTTGGAAGTTCATGTATCCGCTAGAACGTGAACTTGGCCGCCAACTGAATTCCGCGCGGGCCGCCGCCGCCCAGGAACGGGTTTCCTATGCCCACGTCGCCTGTAGCCACAATGGGATACCCACCCAGGCCCACCTCACGGTTCCCGCTGACCCCGAAGCCATTGACCCCTGGATCGGCAATAAATGCCGGCAAGAACGGATTCGCAAAGTTCGGGTGATTCAGCACATTGAAGAATTCGGCGCGGAGCTGCATCTTCAACCGCTCCGTGATCGCTGTATTCTTATAGATCGCCAGGTCCCATTGTTTGAAGGTAGGCCCGTGGAGCGCATTGCGGCCAAGGTTCCCATAATGCCGTGAACCAATTGCACAATCGGCCGCTGTGCCCGTGGCTACGGCCACGTTGATTGTGCATGGAATCGCGAAGGCGCTCAAGTCCACGTAGTTCGACGGATCGTGCGGATGATACACGATCGGTCCAACGACATCCGGCCTGTCGAAACCATTGCCGCTTCCGCTGAAATCGTCCTGGAAATTGTAATTAAACTGGAACGGTTGACCGCTCTGCAGGGTCACCGAGCTGTTCATTCCCCAGCCATTCCTCAGTTTCTGCATGCTCCCGTCCATGCGTGGCAGGTCGTACCCGAAAATCCAGGTGAACCGGTGAGGCACATTGAAGTTGGAAGGCCCGTATTCCAGATTCGGTTGCGTGCTGTCGTTGGGCTGCGCCGCGTTGGGCTCGAAATCTTCACCGTCACTCGAGTTATCTAGGGACTTCGACCATACGTAGTTCACGATGGAGGTAATCCCATGCCATCCGTTGACCCGGAAGCTCGCCTGCAAAGAGTTGTAGTTTGACTTTCCGCTGGAGTTCTCCTGCAACACGTAAAAGGCCCCGTAAGGATTTCCCGCCAGCGGACGCGCCGCGCTACCGAAGTCGTTGATGCAGCCGCAGGCCACGTCGGCGGCGTTGATGGCCGCCGCGCTGGGCTGGCCGAGGTCGAAGAAGCGCCATAGGCGATGGCCCTGGGATCCGACATACCCCACCTGCAGCACGGCTTTGCTTCCAATCTGCTGCTGGATATTCAGATTGTAGTTTTCCATGTACGGTGTCTTGATGTTGCGGTCGAAGCCGAAAACATCGCACTCGAAGTCGCAAGTCGTCGTCGGCGCAAAGACCGGGCTACCGGAGACGATCGTTCCCCCGACTGCGCCGGTCGATAGAATCGGGGCGGGCCCGATGTTGTTGTACGCCGGACCGGGGTCGAAGAAGGGCGCGTAAGGCAGGTGTCCCAGGGCCATGTCCTGTGAGAAAGAGTCGAAGAATATTCCGTACCCGGCGCGCAACACGGTCTTCCCTCTGCCGGTGACGTCCCACGCGAGGCTGGCGCGCGGCGCAAAATTCTTTCTGTCCGGGTTGTACAAGCTGCTCAATCCGGGCTGCCCCACCTGAGTCAACGTGAAGGTTCCCGTGCCCGTTGCCGGCGAGACGCTGGTAATGTTGCTCATCAAATTGTTTTTCTCGCCAATCACGCCGAAATAGTCCCACCGCATTCCGTAGTTCAGCGTCAATCGCGGCGTTATCCGGTAGCTGTCCTGGATGTAAAAACCGAAGTTGTTCTCAAAGGTATGGCGCGTCGAGTCTCCGAAATACTGGAAACCGCTGTCCACGTTGCCCGCAAGAAAATCGGACACGCTGGCGAACTTCAATCTTCCGCGGAAGTACTTGTTGAAATACTGCTGAATGCTGGTGCGGTGGAAGTCCACTCCAAACTTAAGATCATGCTTGTTGATCTTCCAGGAGAAATTGTCGAGCACCTGGCTGTTGCTATCCACGCGGTGCCGCGGAACGCTGCTGGTCGCCCCGAGTTGCGCCACTCCGCTTACCAGGATGATTGGCAAGCCGCTGTCGGACGGGCCCGTATTCAATCCGATGGAGCTGGGCTGGAAACCCTGGTCCTGGGGGAAAAAGCCTTCCGCGAAGCGGTTCCATCCAAAGCGTAGTTCATTCACTTTGTTTGAACCGATTGTGTGCACGTAAGAAAGTGAGACCAACTGCACTCGCGTCGGCGTGAAAGTGTTGAACCCGGGCAACTGTCCGCCCGTGGCCGTCAGAGCCAGCGGAAAGGACTGAACGCTGTCACCGAAAAAGTAGCGTCCGGTCAGGAGGTTGTTAGCATTGAAGCTGTGGTCGATCTTAGCGATAAGACTGCTTAGCCGGTTGAAAGAAGGAGACACGACGGAAGCGGTGCCCCCTCCCAGGTTCGGCGCCGGCCAGGGGTGTCGCGCCAGCAACTGAGAGATGACTGGATTGGTGGCAT
>Ga0070699_100005431_pt1 | contig 11175 bp, 13 predicted proteins | sample KBSK1503metaG_FD_65473 | JGI IMG/M metagenome (GOLD analysis project Ga0070699, IMG submission 65473) | Corn, switchgrass and miscanthus rhizosphere microbial communities from Kellogg Biological Station, Michigan, USA - KBS K1-50-3 metaG | ecosystem: Host-associated > Plants > Roots >...
CTGTGCAGGCGCACCAGCGGTAGTCGGGCCGCGGCGGGTCGGCCGAGTTCGAGGGCCACGTGCTGCTGCGTGTCGGCCAGGCCGGTGAAGGTGACGATCGTGGCAGTGGTTGAGTAGTTGTCAGCCAGACGCAGCGGGACGCGAATACGCCGGCGGATCGCTGCCGTCTGGACCGCCCTGGTCACGGGACGAGCCGTTCGGCCTCGCGCCAGGTCGAGCGCCTCGTCGGCGGCGCGCCGAGGCCGGTCACCGGGTACGGCCGGTAAGCCACGAACGGCCTCCATCGTCAGCGGCGCCGGATCAGGTCCTCTCGACTCGCCCGAGTGTCCCGGGCCGCGACGGCGGCGAACGGCGTCCCCCAGCAGCAGGCCCGCGCCCGGGGCAACCGCGGCCAGCATGAGCACCGCATAGAGGGTGGAGGCCGTGACCCCGTTAGCCGCGCCGAGCCCGGCTGCGGCGAAGGCCCAGGCGGCAGCACCCTCCCGTGGCCCCCACCCGCCGATACCCAAGGGGATCACCACTGCAATCTGGACTACCATCAGCAGCGCGACCAGTTCGCCCAGGGGTGCGGTGCAGCCGGCGACCCGGGCCGCGATGACGAACGTGGCCGTGTGCCCGGCGACGACCAGCACCGAGGCCAGCGTGAGCTGCGGCCACACGCCTGGGGCCAGCAGGCCGCGGCGCAGGTCAGCGGCAACGGCCCGGGCGGCGCGTGTCAGCCGCGACCGGCCGCGGCGAGCGGCGCCACGCACGACCAGCGCAGCACACCCGGCTACGCCCGCGACACCCGCCAGAACGTACGGCAGCGCGGGCCGAACCGGCGAGGGCAGGGTCAGCAGCACGACGGCGGTCACCACGGCCTGGATGACCTGACCGCACAGCCGTTCCCACGCCACCGCGCGCACCCCCCGCGCGACGTCTCCAGCGCGCCGGCCGTGCGTGACCGCCCGGTGCACGTCGCCGAGAACCCCGCCGGGGAGCACGGAGTTGAGGAACAGGGAACGGTAGTAGGCACAGACCGCGCCTGGCAGGCCAATGTCGACGCCGAGGGCCCGGGCGACGACCCGCCACCGCCAGGCCGAACACACCGTGGTCAGGGCAGTGAGCGTGACGGCGGCCACGACCGCCTGCCAGGTGACCGCGCGCAGCCCGTCCTCGAACGGCGCCGCGCCTACCTGCCGCCCGAGAAACCACAGCACGGTGGCGCCGGCGGCCAGACGCAGCAACGACGGGCCGAAGCGGCGGACGGCCAGATTGATCCCAGCCGGAACCGAGTGCAGGAACGCCACACCTGGTTACACGGGTCGGCTGGACACATAGTTCAACCGTCCGGCAGCATAGCGGGCCCGCGGCCGGTCGCGGTGAACCAGCGTGACCGCGGACCCGTTGTCCCTATGAGGGATGACGGGAGATGGCGACGGAGGCGCGGTGCGTACCATTCAGCCTGCGGACGAAGGCGCACCGCTTACGATTCGGCTTGCGGGCAAAGGCGCGCTGCCTACGATCCGGCTCGCGACGATCCTGGGGATGCTCGCCACAGCCGCCCTGCTCGGCGTCGTGTCCGCCACGGCTGGTCTCGGCGTCGCCGGCTGGATCGCCGGGCTGGCCACCGGTTCGGCGGCGACCGCGCTGCTTGCCACCGCCCGCATGCGCAGCGACGAGCCGACGATACTCCCGGCGGACTGGGTCACCCTGACCCGGACGCTGCTGATCGCCGGGGTCGCGGGCCTAGTTGCCGACTCGTTCGGCCGACCGTTGTCGACCACGGCGCTGGTCACTCTGTCCACCGTCGCGCTGGTCCTCGACGCGGTGGACGGGCAGGTGGCGCGCCGGACCGGCACCGCCACCCCGCTGGGCGCCCGCATCGACGGCGAGGCCGACGCCTTCCTCATCCTGCTGCTCAGCATCGCCGTGTCCCAGGACTACGGCGGCTGGGTGCTGGTCATCGGCGCCGCCCGCTACGCGCTGCTGCTAGCGGGCTGGCTGATCCCGTGGCTGGCCGCGCCGTTGCCACGCCGGTACTGGCGCAAGGTTGTGGCCGCGGTCCAGGGCATCGTGCTCACCGTCGCCGCATCCGGACGGCTCGACCGCCTCACCGGAATGATCGCGGTCGCCGCCGCATTGCTGCTGCTGGCCGAGTCGTTCGGCCGTGACGTGATCTGGCTGTACCGGACCGGCGCCGGCCCGCGCACCCGCCGGGCCCTGCGGCTGGCCATCACCGTGCTTTCGGTCGTGCTCGTGTGGGGTGCTCTCGTCGCGCCCGACGGTATCTCCCACCTCACCCCGGCCGCCTTTGTCCGCATCCCCGTGGAGGGGCTGGCCCTGGTGGCTGTCGCGCTGGTGCTGCCGGCCTGGCCGCGACGGATCGTGGCCGCGATCGCTGGAATCCTGTTCGGCCTGCTCATTCTCCTCAAGCTCCTCAACATGGGGTTCTACGCGGAGATCGGGCGGTCGTTCAACCCGGTGCTCGACTGGGGCGACATCGCCCCGGCCATCGGCGTGGTACGCGACGCGATCGGCACCACGCGCACAACCATTGCACTCGTCGCGGTCGGGCTCGGTCTCATCCTGCTCATGGGCGCGATCACCACTTCAGCGATTCACATCACCACCGTGGCCGCCCGGCATCGCCGCGCCGCGGTTCGCGCACTCGCCGCCCTCACAGCGGTCTGGGCGCTGCTCGCGGGCCTGTCACTGCAACTCGACCGGGGATCCCCGGTCGCCTCGACCAGCGCCGCAGGGCTGGTCGTCGCGGAGGTGCGCGACACCCAGGTAGCGCTCCGCGACCAGCGCCGTTTCGTGCAGGCCCTTCACGGCTCCGACCCTGAAGCCAGCGTCCCCGCTTCGGACCTGCTCACCGGATTGCGCGGCAAGGATGTCATCATCGCCTTCGTCGAAAGCTACGGGCAGGTTGCCGTCCAGGGCACCAGCTTCTCCGCCGGCGTCGACGCCGTCCTGCGCCAGGGCACCGCCTCACTGGCCCGCGCCGGCTGGTCCACGCAGAGCGCCTGGATCACCGCCCCGGGCTTCGGCGGGATCAGCCAACTCGCCCACTCCACCCTGCAGTCGGGGCTGTGGGTCAACACCGAACAGCGGTATGCTGAACTCGTCGGCAGTCGCCGGTTTACCCTCCCCGGCGCCTTCGAAAAGGCCGGCTGGCGCACCGTCAGCGACAGCCCCTCTGACGACTACTACTGGCCGATCGGCACGTCCTTTTACCACTTCGACAAGGTCTACGACCAGCGCAACGTCGGCTACCACGGCCCGAACTTCAGCTACGCCTCGATGCCCGACCAGTACACCCTGGCCGCGTTCCAGCGGCTCGAACTCTCCCCCGGCCACAAGCCCGTGATGGCCGAGATCGACCTGGTCTCCTCGCACACGCCCTATGCCCCGCTGCCGGTCATGGTGCCCTGGAACAAGGTCGGCAATGGCTCGATATTCGACCCGATGCCCGCGCGCGGCCAGACCCCGCTCTCCATCGTGGGCAGCGCCAGCAAGGAGCGCGAGGCCTTCAGCAAGTCGATGCAGTACTCGCTGCAGGTCCTCACCTCATGGGTCACCGAGCTCAACGACCCGAACCTCGTGCTCATCCTGCTCGGCGACGAGCAGCCCGGTGGCCCTATCAGCCCCCCCGGGGCAAACCACGAGGTGCCGATCTCGATCGTCGCCCGCGACCCTTCCGTGTTCAGGCAGATTGCTTTCTGGCGCTGGCAGGACGGGCTGCTGCCCGGCCCCTCCGCTCCGCTTGAGCCAATGGACGCCTTCCGCAACCAGTTCCTCGGCGCCTTCAGCACGGTCTCGTCCCAAGCGACGTCGGCCCATGGACCCGCAGCACCCGAACAGCCGCGGTGAGCGGGGCCTCGAGGTGGCCGCCGCGCTAGGCCGACTGACGCAGGAGCATCGGGACGTGCTGCGGGAGTGCTATTTTCGCGGCAGCTCGGTTGCACAGGCCGCGCATACCCTGGGGATCGCGCCCGGCACGGTGAAGTCCCGCACCTACTATGCGCTGCGTACGCTGCGGCTGGCCATCGAAGAACTACGAGATGTCAAATGACGGCCGACCGTACACGCGCCTCGACGCCTGCCTACCGATCGCTAGTCAGGTCAACGGCCCGCAGCCCGTCCCCGGCATATGCGGACCTGCGTTCGCGGCGGGACGAGACGGGGCCCGGTGAGTCAGGGAAGGTGGCTGGTGTCATTGACGCAATGGACGGCGGCAAATCCGCGGCCGTGCCACTGGATCTCGTTAATGCAGGCGGAGCCGAGATACAGCCGGTAAAGGGTGCCAAGCGGGACGCCGAGAGCCCGGCACAGCAGGATCTTTATCGGGGTGACGTGACTTACCACCAGGACGGTCTGGCCGCCGTGGTCCCGCAGCAGCCGGTCACAGGCCCGGTTTACCCGGTGTGCGGTGCCGGCGAAGCTCTCCCCGCCCGGCGGTGCCTGTTCGGGGTCGCGCCGCCAGGCTGCCGCGGCCGCGGGCCATCGCTGCTGGATTTCTGCCAGGGTAAAGCCATCCCAGTCACCGAAGTCGGTTTCACGGAGATCATCATCGATGACTGCGGTCAGGCCCAGCTCGGCGGCCGCAATGGCGGCGGTGTCGACAGCGCGCTGCAATGGCGAGCTGACCACGGCGTCGATCGGGGCACCGGTGGCTAGGCGGCAGGCGGCGGCCTGGGCCTGCCGGGTTCCGCTGGCGCTAAGCGGCAGGTCACGCAGCCCGCTGAAGCGGTGTTCGGGTGATAGCCGGGTATCGCCGTGCCTCAGCAAGATGGTGGTGGTGGGATCCGCCGTGGGGTTATCCCAGCCCAGTGTCATATTCCTGTCCCGCGAGGATGACAAAAAATGTCGTGTCGACTGCTCCCATAACATCAAGACGATCATGTCAGCAGAACGGTTCAGCCGCCCAGCCTTGGCCTAGTCACGGTACCCATGCCGCACGACGTGGCCGGGCTGGTCACCGGCGTGGTACTGCTACCCGCCTAGCAGGATGGCCAGGTCGCCCAGGTAATCAGGCAGATCGTCAGCATCGTGCGTGGTATCCGCCAAACGCGACGGCAGTCTCCCACACCCGCACTGCCAGTGTCTCGCCGCCTGCGGCAGCGACGGCGGGCGAGAGGCTGTCATGCACCCAGCGGGCGAACACCTCGACTGTGACCGCCTCGGCTCCGGCTGGCCGTATCTCCTCCAGGTTGCGGCCCTCGACGCGGCTGGTCAACTCGGTCAGCGCCGCTTCCAGTACATCCAGATCACAGACCATGCCCCGGTCGTCAAGCTGCTCGCGATCCACCACGATCTCAATCCGGTAGTCATGATCATGCAGTTGCCCCTCTGGCCCGGGCAGTCCCGGCATGATGTGGAAAGCACGGACGCTTCGGCTCAACCCGACCTCACAGGTCATTGGCAGCACTCCTGTCGTAATCAAGAACGGCATGCATCAACCCGGGTATCCCCTGGTCCACGGCTCGGAACGCCTCGGCTGCGCGGCCGAAGGCGAAGACGTGAGTGCACAGCTGTGCCAACGGTAGTTCGGACAGCAACTCGACGGCCTCCCGGCGGCGCCGAGACCGGGTCCAGATCCCAGACAGCCGAGCCGGCACCGTGGAAACCTGAGTGCTGCGGATGATCAGACGCCGCCGGTGAAAGGCGCCGCCGAGCGGCAGCACCACTGGTTTGGTGCCGAACCACGATGCGATCAACAGGGTTCCCTCGTGGGCCAGCAAGTTCAGCGCCATCGCTGGCGCATCCGGGTTACCGCTGGCGTCAATGACCAGCGGAACCTTCTCTTTCACCAGTTCCTCCGGCGCTGCGATGGTGACGCCGAGGCTGCTGGCCACGGCGCGGCGCCACGCCTGCGGCTCGGCAATCAGCGGCCGCCACCCGGCGCTCTGCAACAGCAGGCCGGTCAGCAGCCCGAGCACGCCGGCCCCGAGCACGATGACCCGGTCGCGATATCCGGTCCCCGCATCGAGCGTCACCTGCAACGCCGTCTCGACCAGCGGCAACAAAGTTGCGGACGCGGGATCGATTCCAGGCAGCGGAATCAGTTCACTAGCCCGCGCCGCAAATACGTCCTGGTGCGGATGGAACGCGAAAACCGCCTGGCCGGACTCCGCTACTTCGCCGACACACGCATACCCATAGGCGAAGGGATAGGAGAAGGCACCGCCAAGCGCGTCGATCGTGTCATCCAGCGCCAACTCGGCAGGGACCTCGCCACGGTACACCAGCCGTTCGGTACCACTGCTGATGCCAGAGCACACGGTGCGGACAAGGACCTCACCGGCCGCAGGCCGCGGTGTGGGCAGTTCCCTGATCTCCACACAGCGCGGCGCGGTATGAAATAGCGCACGGGCAGGCACGCAGCTCATTTACCCGCCATTTATCTATACAAAACGGTTGATTTGCCCACCGGTGTAGGAGCGTAAATACAACGGCTCTGGCTCGCTTTCGTCGTAACAGCGCGTCAGGCTTTGTCGCGATGAGTCACGCGTGTCATGGTCGGCCGGATGTGACATAGATGATCTTACGGGAATCGTGTTCTCACGGTTGTCGTCCCTGGTCATCGATGGTGTGACGGAGCAGGATGGCGTGATCGTGGCCTGCTGGTCTTCCCACTCATCCAGGGCCAACAGCTCGGCTGGCCTGCTTGGGCCTTTGCGATGGCCGCCGCCTCCGCGCCGATGTTCGGCGTGTTCGCCTGGTGGCAGCGCCGGAAGGCACGCTCTGGCGGGTCCCCGCTTGTTGTGCCGGCGCTGTTCACCCACCGCTCGTTCAGCCTGGGGCTGGTGATCAGCCTGCTGGTCTCGGCCACGATCGGGTGCTTCGGCCTGACATTCAGCCTGCTGCTGCAACTCGGGCAGGGCTTCAGCGCGATCCACACGGTCCTGACAGCGCTGTTCCTCACCGCAGGCATGGTGCTGGCTGCCGGGGCGGGCAGCAAGAAAGCAATCCCGGCCATGGGCCGCCGGTCCCTCACCGCGGGGACTACGGTCATGGCCCTGGGCACCGGTGCCGTCGCCATCATCGCCGGCCACGCCGGGCCGCACCTGTCCACCTGGCAGCTCGCCCCGGCGCTGTTCGTCATGGGGACGGGCATGGGCCTGGTCTTCGTGCCGCTGCTGCCGTTTATCCTCAGCAGCGTCCATACCGATGACGCCGGCTCCGCATCCGGCATCGCCAACGCCGTCCAGCAGGTCGGCGGGGCGCTTGGCATCGCCGTGGTCGGCGCGGTGTTCTTCGGCCAGCTCGCCGCCACCTCCAGCTACGGCCACGCCTTCGCCGCCACCGCCGCGCTCCAGGTGGCGCTGCTGGCCACCGGAGCGGTGCTGACCATGTTCCTTCCCGCACGGATCGCACCGGGCGCCTACCAGCAACACCGCTAACACCGGCGGCCGTGCGGTCACACGGCCGCTCGCACGCAGAGGAGAGCACGACAATGAGCAGCATCATTCCAGCAGACGTCCAGGCCTACATCGACCGCATCCCGCCTGGGCACCGTCCGCTGTTCGACCGGCTGCACCGGCTGATCCTCGCCGCTTGCCCGGGCGCGGAGGTCACCCTGTCCTACAAGATGCCCACCTACAAGGCGGGGGGCCGGCGCCTGCATGTGGCGGCATGGGAACACGGACTATCGGTCTATGGCACCCGAGACCGCGACGGCGGGTTCACCGGCCGCCACCCCGGGCTGGCGACCAGCAAGGGAACCATCCAGCTCCGGCCCGACGACGCAGCCAGCATCCCCGACGAGGAGTTCCTCGCCCTCGCACGGGCCGTCTTGGAACCGGGCGAGGTCGGCGGTCCGGCCGCCGCGAAAGACAAGCTAGGAGAATGACATGTCGCATGTGCTAGAGGGTGTCGCGGCCCGGATCCGGGACCAGGCCGCGGCCTATTGCGAGGCAACCCAGGTTCCTGGCTATCTGGCTGGTTTCTATCACGACGGCCGTCAGGCCGTTGTAGCCACGGGGTGGCCAACACGGTCACCGGGCTGCCGATGCGTAAGGACACTGGCTTCATTTTCGGGTCCGTGACGAAGGTCCTCACCACGACCCTGGTCCTGCAGCAGGTTGAGCGCGGCGCTATTGACCTTGAGGAGCGGTCGTCAAGTACCTGCCGGAATTCAAAGCTCATGGCCCCCACGGCAGCCGACGAGATCCGGGTCCGGCACCTGCTGACGCACACCAACGGGATCGACGCGGACCTGTTTTCCTTGATGCCAAGGGCCGCGATGCCCTGAAGCTCTTCGTCGCAGGCCTTAGGCGATACTGCGGGTCCCTGTTCCGGCCGGGCGCAGCGCAGCCGGCCGGTTCAGGGGTGAGGGGCGGGTGCTGGTACGGCCGCGATGCCCAGGGTGGATTGAAGCGGGAGCAGCCCGGACTCGAAGGCGGCGCCGAGGAGGGGGCCGGTCAGTTCGGCGAGCCGCTGGGCGCGGTCAGCGCCCAGCGCCCGCCATGGGGCGTCGGCCAGCCGGTCGGTGCGCCATTCGATCTCGTCCCGGCCCTCCCGGCCGCGCTCGGTTGCCTTGCCCTCCGCATCGACCCACCCGCGGGCCACCAGCCGGTCCCGGGCCGCCGACCATTCGGCCGCGCTCCAGCCGCGGCTGGCGAAGACGTCCCCGGGTGCGGCGCCGATGGCGGCGAACGACACCAGCGCCTCGCACGGGTCCAGCCCGGCCACCTGCAGCGCGGCGATGTGGCCGTCGCCGCGCTGCTCGCGCAGCACGTTGATGGCGTGCCAGAGCACCAGGTGCGGCTCGCTGGGCCAGGGCAGGTCGGCATTAGCGGCGGCGAGCGGGCGGCCGGCGGTGCCGGCTGCCAGCGCCGCCTCACGGGCCAGGTCGGCTGCTTCGGCCAGGCCGGGCGAGTCAATCAGGTCGCCCAGCAGCGCCCGGTACATCCGGTCGGCCGCCCGCTCGCGCGCCGCCAGGATCTGCGGCGGCGAGGCCACCGCCCACGCGGCAGGCACGTGGGCGGTCACCATGGCCGGGCTGAAGCTGTAGCAGGCCGACGCGGCCTGCCGCGGGCCCGCCGTGCCCAGCGGCGCCAGCCGCCACGCGAAGTAGCTCGGCCACCGAGTCTTGACCTCATACCCCAAGGCGGCCGCCGCAGCGAACACCTCCGGCGCGTACCAGAACACCGCGTGTACCGGCTCCAGCTGATGCCACATCCGCCGCGCCAGCCCGTAGTCCTCTGCTGTCATCGACGCTTTCTCCTTTCACCCGGACGCCCGTGGACGTCCGTTCCGCCGCCCGCAGCCGTCCCCTACCGGGTGCTGTCAGGACTGCGCACGGGTGCTTTCATCTGGTCCCATGTCATGGGCAGGTCAGAACCTGGGATCTGGAAGAACTCGAAGCGGGTCTGCCCCATCAGCGGCTGCAGCCGGCGGGTGATCGCCCGGTGCGGGTCGGATGCGGCGAAGGCGTCGAGGCTGGCTCGGTCTTCCCACACCGAGAAGGTCCAGAACGTCTTGCGGGCGAGCTCGGCCTCAAGCGCGTACCCGACCATCCCGCGGGCGCGCGCGAGCTGGCGGCGGATGGCCACGGCATCACGCAGGAAGCCGGGGATCGAGCGGCGTCTGAGCGGCAGCCGCGAGGCCATCGCCAGGTACGTGCGGCCCGGGTCAACCGCCTGTCGCTGGGTCCAGGGCAGGGCCGGCATCGAACCTCCTCAGGGCGTGATCTAACCATTGGAAAGATAATCTGACCAATGGTTAGATGTCAACTAGGATGGGAGGATGCCCGCGGAGTCGACCCGTCCCTACCATCACGGGGATCTGCGGCCTGCGCTGCTGCGCGCGGCCGTGGAGGTGATCGGGCAAGCCGGCCCGGCCGCCATGAGCCTGCGGGAGGTCGCCCGGCGGGCCGGGGTCAGCCACGCGGCGGCGGCGTATCACTTCGGGGATAAGGCCGGGCTGCTCGCGGCGGTCGCCGCGCAGGGGTACCGCATGCTCACCGAGGAACTCCGCAGCGCACGCGATGCCCGCCGTGGCTTCCTGGAGGTAGGCGTGGCCTACGTGCGGTTCGCGGTCAGCCACCGCGCCCACTTCGAGGTCATGTACCGGCCCGAGCTGTATCGCCGGGACGACGCCGAGGTCCGCGAGGCGCGGGCCGCCGCCGCGGTGCTCCTTTACGGCACCGCCAGTCCCGACGCCGGGCAGCTGGCCGCCGGGGCGGCGGCGTGGTCGCTGGTGCACGGTCTCGCCACGCTATGGCTGAACGGGAACCTGCCGGAGCAGCTCGGCAACGACCCCGAGGAAATCACCCGCCTGGTCGCCCTCTACCTGAGCATCCCGGCAAACCCCGGCGCACCGGCCCCAGCGGCGACAGAATGACTACCCACCGTGACAGCGATGGCGGCTCTCACAACGACACGCCAACCGTCCGTCGGCCATCCGGCACCCGAAGAGGCCGGCACGCTTCCGCGCGGGATCGCCGGGCCGGACTCAAGCGCGGACGTTTTGCTTGGCGGTCGGCTTGGGCAGGCGATGCTCGCCGATCTGGCCGGGCTGAATACGCTCATGTTGCTGGCCGCGGAGGGCAAGCCTGTCCCGGAAGGTGTGACCTTCCTGAGGTCGACTTCATCTGGCGGTCTGGGCGCGCGGCTCCGTCGCCCGCTCCGCCCGCGTCGCGGTCACCGCGACGCGGGAACCTGGCCGGAGTGGATGAACCCGGGCGGGAACGATGCTGCCACGATCATCGGGGCAGCCGTGGCGAGCACGGTCCGGGCATCGGCGGAACAGCCCTGGTTCACCGATCCGCTGGCCCTGCTGGTATCAGTGGCGCGGGCGGCTGAACAGTGGGAACCGCCGCTGCCGGGCGGTCAGCCTGGGCTGTTGAGACCACTGGCCGAGGCGGTGGCCAGCGCGCCAGCCGCCAGATGGTGGTGGGAGCCGGCGGACCTGCGGCATCAGCGCTGGTTGGGCTGCGATCACCACAGGACGGGCACACAGATCATCCAACTGCGCGGTGGCAGGAGGGAGGGCTCTCGAAGGCATCCTGTGACAAGACGTGCAGATGCCACGATCAGCCTTCCCTGGCCGCATCCGCATAACGTCAGCTTACCGACATCCGGCGACTAGGCGATGCGACCCGCGTAGCGGCGCGTGAAGCCGTCGCCCGTGCCAGCGGTAATGGTCACGTCGTAGTACCCGTCGGCGTTCGCGGGCCAGTCGACG
>Ga0070699_100005432_pt1 | contig 11175 bp, 11 predicted proteins | sample KBSK1503metaG_FD_65473 | JGI IMG/M metagenome (GOLD analysis project Ga0070699, IMG submission 65473) | Corn, switchgrass and miscanthus rhizosphere microbial communities from Kellogg Biological Station, Michigan, USA - KBS K1-50-3 metaG | ecosystem: Host-associated > Plants > Roots >...
GCGCCGACGCCGGCATACATCTCGACGAAGTCCGATCCGCTCGCGAAAAGGAACGGTGCTTTCGCTTCGCCGGCGATCGACCGCGCCAGCAGCGTCTTTCCGGTTCCAGGAGGTCCGACGAGCAGCACGCCTTTCGGAATGCGTCCACCGATCGCCGAGAACCGCTCCGGCTCGCGGAGGAAGTCGACAATCTCCTTCACCTCTTCCTTGGCCTCGTCTACGCCGGCGACGTCGTCGAAGGTCACCGTCGCCGTCTCCGGGTCGACCTCGCGCGTCTTGCTCTCGAGCGCGGGAATGCGTCCGGTCGTCACGCGATACAGGGTGAAGCCAAGCAGGCCGACGAAGGCGATGCCGAGCACGAGCGCCCCGTAGCTGTACGCGGCCTGTTCGCTGGCGGTGCGGACGTCGAACCGCACGTTCCTGCGCGCAAGCTCCGGTACGAACGTCGCGTTGCTCGTCACGTAGCTGGCCGGCGCCGTCGTCCGAAACGTTTCACCGCTCGTCAGCTTGAAGTCGAGCGTATCGCCGTTGATGACCACCTCGGCCAGGGCGCCGCGGTCGAGATGCCGCAGCAGGTCCGAGAACGGCACCTGCGCAATTTGCGTCCCGGTCCGGGAGCGCAGCAGCCCGAGCGCCGCGATCAGAACGATGACGGCGATGGCGGAACCGACGACGGCGCGGCGGGACCACTTGCGACCAAACACGTGACGCTCCTGTGCTTTGCGACCGGTCCGCGAAAGGCGGACACTACGTACGACTTCGTCGTGAGTTAGCTCGGGTTGTGTGAGGAATCTCCGCGGGGGACGCGGAAATGTGCTCACATCTTAACATACGTATCGGCTGTTCCGGCTGGCAGTACCAGCACTGGCGCGGAGATTTTTATCCTGTCGGCCTGCCCTAGAGCCGATTGCTCGAGCATTACGCCGAGCGCTTCGATACGGTCGAGATCAACAACACCTTCTATCGCCTTCCGGACCGAGCGACCTTCGCCGCTTGGAGACGGCGCGCGCCGTCCGGATTCGTCTACGCCGTCAAGGCGAGCCGGTTCCTCACCCACATGAAGAAGTTGAAAGATCCGGACGATCCGCTGCGGCTGTTCTTCTCCCGCGCAACGCAGCTCGCACGATCGTTCGGGCCGGTCCTGTACCAGCTGCCGCCGCGCTGGCCGGTGAATCTCGAACGGTTCGAGCATTTCCTGAAGGCGCTGCCGCGCAGGCGCCGGCACGCGATCGAGTTTCGCGAGCCGAGCTGGTACAACGACGACGTGTTCGCGCTGATGCGGAGCCGTCGCGTGGCGCTGTGTCTTCACGACATGGCCGGGTCCGAGAGCGGCCGTCGCGCCGTCGGACCGTTCGTCTACGCGCGGTTCCACGGGACGCAGAAATACTCCGGCAGCTACAGCGACGCCGAGCTCGAAGCCTGGGCGTCGTGGCTCGCCGAGCAGGCGAACGGCGGCGCACCGATCTACGCCTACTTCAACAACGACACCGGCGGCCATGCGCCGCGCGACGCCGTTCGCCTACGCGATAGAATCCGACGCCATGTCGAAAGGTGATCGGATCGCGGCGTGGATGCGGCGGCAGCTGACCGCCGCCGGCGCGCGCGGCTTCATCGTCGGGCTGAGCGGCGGTGTGGATTCGGCCGTCGTCGCGCGGTTGTCGCAGCTCGCGGCACCGGGCAACGTCATCGCGGCCGTTCTGCCGTGCCACAGCGACCCGCAGGACGAGCACGATGCGGCGCTCGTCGCGCGTCATTTCTCGCTGGCGACGCTGCGCGTCGACCTCACGCCGACCTACGAGGCGCTCGCGCGCAACGTGCAGGCGGCGCTCAGCGCCCTGCCGCCGCAGGTGCGCGCCGCGTCTCCTTCCGATCCGCTGCGCGGCCGCGTGCCGCTCGCCAACATGAAGCCGCGCCTCCGCATGACGACGCTGTACTTCTTCGCGAACACGCTGAACTATCTCGTCGCCGGCACCGGCAACAAGTCAGAGCTGTCGATCGGCTACTTCACGAAGTACGGCGACGGTGGCTGCGATCTGCTGCCGCTCGGCGACCTCGTGAAGAGCGAAGTGCGCGCGCTCGCGCGCGAGCTGAACGTGCCGCAGCCGATCGTGGATCGAGCGCCGAGCGCTGGCTTATGGCTGGGTCAAACCGACGAAGAGGAGATGGGATTCACCTACGCGGATCTCGAGAGGTACCTCGAGGACGGCGCGCAGGGCGTGTCACCGGCGCTCGCGATGAAGATCGAGCGGCTGACGCGGATCAGCGAGCACAAACGTCAGTTGCCGCCGACGCCCGACCCCGTGTGAGCGTCGGCGAACTTGTAGCCGACGCCCCAGACGGTGAGCAGCAGCTGCGGATTCGCGGGATCGGACTCGATGCGCCGGCGCAGGCGCTTGACGAGCGTGTCGACGCTGCGGACGGTGACGAACGTGTCGCCGCGCCAGATCTTCGCGAGCAGCGCTTCGCGGCTGAACACGATGCCCGCGTGCGTCGCGAGCAGGTAGAGCAGCCTGAATTCCTGATCGGTCAACTCGATCTCGCGTCCGGCGATCCGCACGCGGCGGCGCGCCGGGTCGATGTCGACGCCGTGCACGACGACCGGCGGGCCGAGCTCGTCGCCGTTGGAGGCGGGCGCGGCGATCGCGCGCGGCCGCCGCAGCAGGGCGCGCGCGCGCGCGACCAGCTCGCGGACGCCGAACGGCTTGGTCAGGTAATCGTCGGCGCCGCTCTCCAGGCCGATGACCTTGTCCGACTCGTCGCGCCGGGCCGTCAGCATCAGAATCGGCACGTCGTGATTCGTCCGGCCGTTGCGAACCGCGCGGCACAGCGCGAGGCCGTCGAGCCCCGGAATCATCAGATCGAGCACCAGCAGATCGAAGCGATCGCGCTCAGCACGCTTCAGCGCCTCCTGTCCGTCGCCCACCCCTTCGCACGCGTACCCCTCCAGCCCGAGATGCAGACACACGAGCTCGCGGATGTTCGGCTCGTCCTCGACGATCAGCACGCGTGGATGCGAAGCCTGCGTCACCATTTACTGTTCGCGTGGGGCCCAGAACAGAACGTCACTGCCTGTGCCATCTTCTTTTCACAAAGAGTCCATTTCGGAGTCATGAGCCGTCCGTCACAGTTAGACAGGAGGCAGCACCATGACGTTTCACAGGAATTCGGTCGTTCTTGGCGCCGGCGCGCTCATCTTCACCCTGGCCATGCTCGTGATCGCCGCTGGCGTTTACGTCTCTGCTCAGAATACGAATCCCGGACCGCCGCCGTTTAGGGGGCGTGGGATGATGGGCCCGGGAGAGCCCGGCGGACCCGGTCTCGGCCCGCTCGCGATGCTGTTGGGACGCGGCGCCGAGCGGCTTGGCTTGTCGGACGCGCAGACATCGCAGATCAAGAGCATTGCAGAGTCGCACAAGACCGAGATTCAGACGCTGATGAAGGCGGTCCGCGACGCGCGGGTGGCATTGATCACCGCTCAAATCAACGGCCAGACCGACGATCAGATCCGCCAGCTGTCAACTGCGGTCGGCACGGCGGAAACGGAAATAGCCGTCGCCCAGGCGCACATCGCCGCGCAGGTGATGCAGCTGCTCACCGCCGATCAGCAGGCGCAGGTCAAGCAGTTGGTCGCGCAGTTTGCCCAACGAGGTCCGGGCGGACCGCGCGGACGGCATCGATGATGTGACCGGCGGAAATGCCGAAGCGCTCGAGGAGCTGCTCGGGTTTTCCGCTGCGCGGGATCTCACGGACGGCCAGGCGATGCACGGTGAACCCGACGTCGGCTACCGCTTCGGCCACCGCGTCGCCGATGCCGCCCGCCGCATAGTGATCTTCCACGGTGATCAGATGACCGCCGGTCGCGCGCGCCGCGGCCACGAGCCCGTCGCGATCGACCGGCGACACCGAGTAGAGATCGATCACGCGGATTGACGTTCCGCCCGCCTTCAGCCGTTCGTACGCTGTGAGCGCCTCGAACACGGTGACGCCCGCACCGATGACCGTCGCGACGTCCTGCGAGCTCTGGCGCAGCACCTTCAGCCCGCCGATCGAAAACGTCTCGTCGTTGCCGTAGATGACCGGCGTCTTCGGCCGGCTCGTGCGAATGTACGCCGGCCCTTTCGTGTTCGCCGCGAGCGCGACGAGCCGCTCGGCGCTGACGCCGTCGCAGGGATACAACACGGTGAAGTTCGGCTGGGTGTGGAACATCGCGAGATCCTCGAGCGCCATCTGCGACGGCCCGTCTTCGCCAATCGACACGCCGGCGTGCGATCCGGCAAGCTTCACACCGACGTTGCTGATGGCGGTCATGCGGATGAAATCGGCGGCGCGCGTGAGGAAGCACGCGAAGGTCGACGGAAACGGAATGGCGCCGCGCGCGGCGAGCCCCATCGCCGATCCGACCATCACCTGCTCGGCGATATAGCACTGAAAGAATCGATCGGGGTAAGCCTTCTCGAACTTCTCGCTGAAGGTCGAGTTCTTCACGTCCGCGTCGAGCACGACGACGCGCGGATCGGCGTCGCCGAGCTTGACGAGCGCCGTGCCGTACGCCTCGCGCGTGGCGACCTGATCGCCGAGCTTGTACGACGGCGGCGCGACCGGCTTGGGGGTGACGACGGCGCGCGGCCCCGCAGGCGGCTTCGGAATGTGAGCGGCGAGACTGATCGCCTGCCCGCCGGCGGGCACCGGCACGAACTGCTTCTCGAGCTCCGCGATCGCGCGGTCCATCTCCTCGCCCTTCTTGAACGGCTTGCCGTGCCATCCTTCCTTGCCCTCGGCAAACGACACGCCTTTCCCTTTGATCGTGCGGGCGAGAATCATCGTCGGCCGGCCGGTGGTGTTGCGCGCCTCGAGGAGCGCGTCGAGAACCGCGGCCACGTCGTGACCGTCGACGACGAGCACGTGCCAGCCGAACGCGCGCCAGCGGCGTGCGAACTGCTCGAGATCGTGGTTCCACATGGTCGGGCGGCTCTGGCCGAGACCGTTGACGTCGGTCATGCCGCACAGGTTGTCGAGGCCGTCGATGGCCGCGACGTTGCCCGCCTCCCACACGGAACCTTCCGCCGACTCCCCGTCGCCGAGCAGCACGTACGTCCGATACGTCGACTTGACGCGCCGCGCGTTGAGCGCGCTTCCGACGGCGGCGCAGATGCCCTGTCCGAGCGATCCGGTTGCCACGTCGACGAATGGAAGACGCGGCGTCGGGTGTCCTTCGAGATCCGATCCGATGTCGCGCAGCTTGAGTAACTCTTCGCGCGGGAACGCGCCGGCTTCGGCCCACGCCGCGTACAGAATCGGCGCGGCGTGTCCCTTCGACAGGATGAAGCGGTCCGCATCCGGGTTGTGCGGATCCTTCGGATCGAATCGCATCTCGCCGAAGAACAGCGCCGCCATCAGCTCGGCCATCGAGCAGCAGCTCGTCGGATGACCGCTGCCGGCTTCAGACGTGGCGCGAACCGAATCGATGCGAAGCCGTGTCGCGACGTTCTTCAGCGCGGGAATCAATGTCGCACGATCGACGGGCATGGGATTTTCGCTCGTTGCTGGTTACCGGTTGCTCGGTTGACGTCTGCTGGTTGTTGCTGATCGCCGATTTTACTCTACGAGCCATTCGGAGAGCGCAAGGCCGTAGGCGGCTGCGTCGCGTGGATCGTCGAGCGCCAGCTGTGCCTGTCGCGTCAGGATTCGCTCGGCGTCCGCGCGATAATCCGCGTGCGGCGCGACCACCGCCGCGGCGACGTAGTCGTCGTCGCTGTGCAGCGACGCGAGCCGGCAGAACACGCGCGCCGCGTCGCACGACGCGATGACGCCGCACGCGTCCCATCCCTGACGCTGCGACGTCTGCATCAGCTCCTCGGCGAGCATCGAATACGGCAGCCGCGCGCTGATCTCGTACGCCGTCAGCAGCGCCGACGCCGCGTAAATCTGATCCGCCAGCTCGAACGCGCCGCTCCGATCGAGCAGCCCCTCGCCGGGCGAATACGCCGGACCGACGACGCGCTCGAGCTCGTCGATCGCCGCGGCGATGGCGCCGTGGTTGTCAACGACGCGCGCCGCACCGAGACAGGCTTCGAGCACCGCCGCCGCCTCGCCCGTCGTCGTGGCCGACCGCCAGCAGCGGCTGATCGCAGCGAGCAGATCGCCAGCGGCCTCGCGCATGCGTTCGTCGTCGGAGACCGTGGCGGCCTCGGCGAACAGCGTCAGCCACTCCGCGCGCCGCCGCATGGCCACGTCACCGGCGTGCTGATCCAGCGCGCGCGCGAGCGCCGGCCCGAGGCCGTCGCGCAGATCGTCGCGACCGGTCGTGCGAAAGCGGCGCAGAAGGAAACGGAGCACGATCGGATCTTCGCGATCGCCGCGTCCGATCGCTTCGAGCAGGCGCGCGGTCACCTGGTCGATCATGCGCAAATTATAATGAGGGGATGGCCGCGGTCCGATTCGCCGCGCTGGCGGCGCTCGTCGTGTGGCTGGGGGGCATGCTCGACGTGCTCTTCGGCGACGCGCTGCGGCGCGACCAGCTCATCACCTACGGCTGCGGCGGCATCGTGTTCCTGAGCCTGCTGGTGATGAAGTTCGTCGGGCCGCCGCCGCGCGCCTTCATCCCGCGCGCGGCAATCGTGCTCGCGATGCTGGCCTTCGCGCTGCTCGCCAAATTTCGTGTCATCGCGGTGATCACGTTCGCGGCGCTCGATCTGGTGCTCGGCTTCGTCCTCCTGTTCTGGTACGCCCACGAATGATTGCGCGCACATGAAGCACACGATCACACTGATCCCGGGCGACGGCATCGGACCCGAAGTGACCGAAGCGGTTGTCCGCATCCTCGACGCGTCCGGCGTGCAGATCGAGTGGGACCGGCAGCTCGCCGGCGTCCTCGCGCTCGAGCGCACGGGGCACACGCTGCCGGTCGAACTGATCGACTCGATCCGCCGGAACAAGGTCGCCCTGAAAGGGCCGGTCACGACGCCAATCGCCGAAGGGTTCACGAGCGTGAACGTCGGCCTGCGCAAGGCGCTCGAACTGTTCGCGAACCTGCGGCCGGTCTGGAACCTGCCGGGCGTCGATTCGAGGTTCCAGGGCGTCGACCTGGTGATCGTCCGCGAGAACACCGAGGACCTTTACGCCGGCCTCGAGCATCAGGTCGTCGAGGGCGTCGTGGAGAGCCTGAAGATCATCACCGAGCGCGCGTCGACGCGGATCGCGCAGTTCGCCTTCTCGCACGCGCGCCGGCACGGGCGCCGGAAGGTGACGGCGATCCACAAAGCGAACATCATGAAGTTGAGCGACGGGCTGTTTCTCGAGTGCTGCCGCCGCACCGCGCGCGAATTCACCGACATCAAGTACGACGAGCGCATCGTCGACGCCGCGTGCATGCATCTGGTGATCAATCCGGGACAGTTCGACGTGCTGCTGCTGCCGAACCTGTACGGCGACATCGTCTCGGACCTCTGCGCCGGTCTCGTCGGAGGCCTCGGCGTCGTCGGCGCCGCGAACCTCGGAACCGAAATCGCCGTGTTCGAAGCGGTGCACGGCAGCGCGCCCGACATCGCCGGCAAGCTGATGGCGAATCCAACGGCGCTGCTCCTCTCCGCCGTGCTGATGCTTGAGCACATCGACGAGCGCGATGCGGCCCGTCGAATCATGCACGCGCTCGGCGCCGTGCTGAGTGCGGGCGCCGTTCGCACGCGGGATCTTGGCGGCGCGGCGTCGACTCTGGAATTCGCCGACGCCGTCTGCCGCGCGCTCGCCGACTGATCGCCGGCGGGTGCGAACATCCGCCGTGGGGCGGGCGGTCGCCGTGCTATAGTCGCCGTGACGGCCCAATGCACGACGAGATTTCACAGGCCGTGCTCGCGCGCGCAGAAGTCCTCAAGTACCTGCGCGGTGGGTACGGCGAGAGCGGGGCGCAGGCTCGCGAGAGAATTCACGGGTATCTCGACGAACTGCGTACGACGCAGCGGTATCCGATTTACCGCGCGCTGCAGCATCCTCTCTTTCCCATCCTCCGCAAAATTGAACGCCGTCACGAGCAACTGCATTACGTCACCAACGCGGTACGGTCGCACCGCATCATCTACGCCTCGAATCACAAGAGCCACACCGACTACCTCGTCGAGCCGCTCGTGCTCGACGACAACGGCATCCGACCGCCGCTCATCGCCGCCGGCATCAACCTCTTTGGCGGACCGCTCGGGCTGCTTCACAAGCACGTCACCGGCGCGATTCCGATTCGCCGCAACACCAAGGACCCGGCGTACCTCATCACGCTGAAAGCGTACGTCGCGGAGATCCTCAAGAAGCACGACCTCTTCTTCTATCCGGAAGGCGGGCGCAGCTACAGCGGCGAGCTGAAGCTCGCCAAGACCGGACTGCTCCAGGCGGCGCTGACCGCCGAACGCGCCGACCTGCTCATCATCCCGGTGGCGGTCGCGTACGATCTCGTGCTCGAGGATCGCATCCTCGCGCATCAGCAGGTCAAGAAGCGGCAGCGGCCGTTCACGCGCGAGCTCGCCGAGATGGTGCGGTACGCCGTCGGCTATCGCTCGCGCGCGTTCGTGACGTTCGGCGCGCCCATTGCCGCGGGCGCGTGCGATGGTCAGTCCCGCACCGAAGTGCGCGACCTCGCGCGCCTCGTGCGCGCGCGCATCGGCGCGCTGTACAAGGTGCTGCCGACCGCCGTCGTCGCGGCCGCCATGCGGCCGTCGATCGCGCGCCGCGATCTCGAGTCGCGCATCGACCACCTGCTCGACGAGCTCGCCGCCCGCCGCGCCAATCTCGGCGTGACGAGCGGACGCGAGGCGATCGAGGAGGGCGCGGAGCTCCTCGAAGCGCGGGGCATCATCGTCGCCGAGCGCGGCCGGTTCCGCGTGCGCGAACGCACGGTGCTTCGCTACTACGCGCGCACGATCGAGCATCTGCTGGTGACCACGGGCCGGACGCACTGAATGTTTGGCGCCGCGTCAAAAGGCTTCTTCAACCTCCTCGCTCGCAGCCGCATCCTGAACACGCTGGCGTCGCGCTACGGCATGCGGCGGCCGACCAGCTTCGCGCGGAGATTCATCGCCGGAGAGACCGTCTCGGAAGCCATCGAGGCGGCGCGCCGCGTCGAGGCGCGCGGTCTGACGCACACGCTCGATCTGCTCGGCGAACGCGTCACGACCCTCGAGGAAGCTGAGGCGGCCGCGCGCGCGTACCTGAAGGTCGTCGAGGCCATCGTGCAGTCGGGGATCGGCCGCAACCTCTCGCTGAAGCTGACGCAGCTCGGCCTCGACGTCGACAAGGCGAGCGCCATCGACAACCTTCGCAAGATTCTCGAGCGCGCGGAGCCGGCCGGCTTCTTCGTCCGCGTCGACATGGAGAATTCGACCTACACCGACGTGACGCTCGAAATCTTCGAAACGCTTTGGCAGCAGGGCTACAGGCAGATCGGCATCGTGCTGCAGGCGGCCCTCTACCGCACCGAGCACGATCTTCGGCGCATCAACGCGCTCGGCGCGCGCGTGCGGCTCGTCAAGGGCGCGTACAACGAACCGAAGTCGATCGCTTATCAGAAGAAGGCCGACGTCGACGCCGCGTACGCCCGGATGGTCAGAACCCTTCTGACCGAAGGTGTCTATCCCGCGATCGCGACGCATGATCCGAAAATGATCGATCTGGCTCGTGTGTACGCGAATGAGCACGATGTCGCGCCCGATCGCTTCGAGTTCCAGATGTTGTTCGGAGTCCGCCGCGATCTTCAGGCGCGCCTGGTCAAGGATGGCTACCGGCTGCGTGTCTACATTCCATTCGGGCGTGAGTGGTTTCCCTATTTCATGCGCCGGCTTGGCGAACGGCCGGCGAACGTCGGATTCGTCCTCCGCGGAATCCTTGCGGAAACTGGGTAAGACGTTTCCACTGTTGCCGGAGTGTCGCCCTCACACCTCCCCGCTTCCCGAAAGCAACCACGGCGCACCGTACGATTTACGCGTAAAAGGCTCAGCACGGCACGCCTCTTGAACTCACCTGGACCGCACGGAGCGCCGGCGGCGTCCTTACCTGAGGACCCGCAGCGGCGGGAGGAGCGGGAGATGGTCACCGAAGGGTTGCACGCCGTAGACGCGATCCAAACGGACGAAGGCGTCGGCACACGCGTCGTCGATCGGCTACGGCAGATGTTGTGCGGTCTGCACGGACACGACACGATGTTGCAGTTCGAGCAGGATCGCATGTTCCTGCGCTGCGTAACCTGTGGTCACGAGACTCCCGGCTGGCAGCTGAATGAGGCGCGGCCGAACGTGACTGCCCGTGGCGACAGCCGACGTCACGCTCTGGTCAGACCACGGCTCATCAGTGCGCGCAGGATCGCGTAGTCAATTCCAACAGCGTGCGAATGGATTGAGCATAAGCGCCGGGACGGGCCGAAAGCAGACGGTTTTTGCGCTTTCAGGTCCGGCCCGGGCGCGACGCACAAAAACGTCTCGCAACCTCAGCTAACGCATCGCGACACACGACGACATCCGCGACGTTGACGTACTCCTCGGTTGAATGAAGGCCGGCGCCGCCCGGACCAAACAACACCGACGGAATACCGGCATGTCCGAGTACTGCACTATCGGCCCAGAAACTCGCACCGCACGTTCCTCCGTCATGTCGTCCGCCGCTGACTGTCTGAATTGATGTCGCGAGCAACCGCGGCAGCTCGTGAGCTGTGGCGATTTCATATGCGGGCCGGCTGAACAGTGAACGCGCCGTCGCACGGAACGTCGGATCCTCTTCGACAAGACGACGAATGATTTGCTGCACTTCGTCGTAAGCCTGCGTCTCGGGATCGGTCGGCAGCGTCCGCCGCTCCATCTGCAACGCGGCACGATCCGGATAGCTGCTCAACTCCCGTCCTCCTTCGACGAACGACGCGTGCAGCGATCCGGTGCCGAGCAGCGGGTGAGGCGGCTGCGATTGCAGCGTGCGATCGAGCGATTCGAGTCGAGCGAGCACACGGCCGAGGCGGAGAATCGCATCCTGCCCTTCGCGCGGCCGGCTGCCGTGTGCCGCCTTTCCCAGCACCTCGACCTCGACCCACGAAAATCCCTTGTGCGCGATCGCGATCGCGAGGTCGGTGGGCTCGGTGACGATTGCGGCGTCCGCGGTCCAGCGGCGCACGAGCGCATCGGCGCCGATGCTCGAGTGCTCCTCGTCGAC
>Ga0070699_100005433_pt1 | contig 11174 bp, 11 predicted proteins | sample KBSK1503metaG_FD_65473 | JGI IMG/M metagenome (GOLD analysis project Ga0070699, IMG submission 65473) | Corn, switchgrass and miscanthus rhizosphere microbial communities from Kellogg Biological Station, Michigan, USA - KBS K1-50-3 metaG | ecosystem: Host-associated > Plants > Roots >...
GGCCCCTTCACCACCAGCAGCCCTTGGGTCGATCCGTGCCTGATCGCTCCGCGCACCACCGAATTGACGATCATCATGGAGCCGGGAATCACGCGCACCTCGCGTCCCTGTAGCTCCTTCGTCCACTCCAGCTCGGGTGGCAGAGGACCCACGGGCAACGTATCCAGTGACAAATCGCCTTGAACGACCACTCCTGAGAGATCAATCCCTTTCCCTTCCTTGAACGCCTGCAGCAACTGCGCCGCATCTACCGCTCGGGCCTCGCGCTCTTGCTCCGTGCAGTCGGCCCCCAAATGACGCATCAACGCCACTCCCGGCCCTGAACCAGACGTCTCAACCAGACAGTTCGAGGCAGCGGCATCGAGCGACAGCCAGAGAATAGCCAACCCTCCCACCATGATGCATACACAGATCCGATTCATACGGTGGCGCGTGAAGCGCGAGACATGCGAGAAAGGCGCGATCCGTAGTTCGAAGTTCATGGTTCGAAGTTCCGAACGCCTCGAACCCTCCCCCGTCTCGCCAGTCGCGCTCGTCCCACCTGTCCGGCCTCTCTCGCTCGTCTCGCTTTTCCCGCCAGTCTCGCGGGAAAAAGCAGTTTTTCCGCAGCATGTTATACGGAATGCCCTGGCCCAACGCAAGGCAAGGACCGCCAATTCACTGTACTACCCACCGGGATTTGCTACACTTTCGCAAGCGAACGTGTTGCCGACCGATACCGGTTGTGGTTTATCTGGTTTATCTGGTTAGTCTGGTTCAACCAACCAAACGAAACAAACCCCAAACAAACCAGAGCAACCAGCCTGCTTCGGAGTCCCATGATGCCATGCCACCTTGCCGCCACCTGCTCATTGATTGTCAGCCTCCTTTGTGGAGTCCCGGTCTCAGTATCAGCTGACAGTGTCATCGAACTTCCAGTCCTGGCGGCCACTCGCCAAAACAATCTCGGCGTGTTTGAAATCCTGATGATGTGGTGGGACAGGAAACCGGAACCGAACCCAGTTCAACTACAATGGCTCCTCGCCGGCGTGCGGCTGGGACACGATCATCTAGGCGCCATGGCTCAGGCCTTTGCCTATGCTGTCGAACGCACGCCTTCGGTCCAGCATAGCGGAACCGTCTCAGTGCAAGGGGTGGCCTATCGACCCACAGGCAGCGATGGACCTAGCGCCGGCGCAGCTATGGCCGTGGGATTCATCGCCATGTTCAAGGGGGAGCATATTCAACGAGGTGTTGCCCTGACCGGAACCATTGAACCGGACGGACAGATCGGCCCGGTAGGCAGCATCCCGGATAAGATTCGTGCCGCTGCACGAGAAGGCTATCGCACCGTGTTGGTTCCACGCGAGCAGATTCATGACGAGCGGTGGAATCTGAACGAACTGGGCTTTCAACTCAATGTGACAGTGAAGGAAGTCGATACAATCGATGAGGCATACCAGCTCATGACGGGCCAACGAATCTAGCAGGATGGTTCATCTGGTTTGTTTGGTCTGTCTCGTTTGTTTGGTTGAACCAGACTAACCAGATAGACCAGATGAACCAGACAAACCACACACGAAGAGGCTGGCCTTTTTGAGCATCCTGCTATGTTGCCTCTCCCGTAACTCCCCGCACAATCGCGTCATACTCCGCCTGCGTTAACCGATGCATGCCCAATCTCAATCGTCGAGTAAGTTCGGCCTGATCGGCAATCTGCAACACGCTGAGCAATAGCGCTTGACTCGCAACGGCGGAACAGGCCAAGCGGCGTACCCCGCCGATTCGCACAAAGCCAAATCTGGCCTCAGTCCTCAGATCGTCACTGAGGAACGCATCCAATGAAGAGAAGTCCAACACCGGCGACAGCATCTGAAACTCGGCATAGAGCCCGACCTTCAGCACATACACAAGCCCATGGGAATCCGCATCAAGATATGTTTGCAGATTCGTCCTGATCAAACCAGTGCAGAGTCCCCAGAGGCCCTGTCCGAGTTGCAGCTCGGCACTTTCCTCCGAGCTGCGTTCTCGCAGGGCTCCGGCCACGAACAAAAAATGACTCATTGGAAATTGAGCGCCGTGTATTCAGCGGGAGGATGATACGCATGAGGAACGGACGCCATGATACTGGGCAGACTCACAGCGTCATCCAGCCGGACGACTCGACCGAGTCGTCCAGATTTGGTATCCCATGCGAGTGTCAGGGCGTGTGGTAATCGTCTGCGTCGTCTAACAGGCCTTCTCGTTTTTCAGGAAAGTCGGCGTCCTCATCCTCCCCATCCAGTGTGAGCTCTTCTTCCACATCTTCATCAGCCTCAACAGCGATATCCACATCATCCTCGCCCAGCTCCTCTTCAAGCTCCGAATCTTTCAGCATCGGCGACCCCATCGGGTGTGATAGCAAGGACTGCTGAGACTCCTCGTCCACTAAGGGCTTCACGGATTTCTTGTCGGGGGCCGGGGCCGCTGGTTTGGACGAAACGGCTGGACCCATTACCGCCGATTTCTTCTGAACCGCCTTGGCTGGTGCAGCAGCGCGCTTCTTGGCGATCTTCTTAGTCGTCTTCTTGGCAGCCTTCTTTGTAGCAGGTTTCTTGGCTACCTTCCTGGCAGTTTTCTTGGCAGCTTTCCTTGTAGCCGGTTTCTTGGCTGCCTTCTTCACTGCGGGCTTTGCTTTGGCTTTTTTAGCCTTCGCAGCTTTCTTCTTCGCTGGCCGCCTCTTGCTTTTCGCCATCGATTTTCTCCTCTCTCATCCGTTGGATGTCTGACGCGGTCTCCATCTAGCATAACCTATAGGATCTTGCAACTCACACCTCTACAACCTCTCACAGGATGGCGAAAAAGTCGCTTTTCTAACCTACCCAGCTATGCCATCTCCATCACCGTAGGGCAAATTGGAACGATTTCGGCTCAGACATCGGCGGAACAACAAACGTGACGTTGCTCAGGATTACCCGATGGCCGCGAATCCGCGTCCATGATTAGGAATTGTCATCCGGGTCACTACTCCGAAGGCCTTCGAGCACAACTCGGCACGCTACCAAAAGTGTTTGACCCTTCAATGGATGGGAGAATCGTACAAACCAGGCCACAACGTCAAGTGGCAGAAACCAGGAATCTTACCAGGTTGACACTACATCCCCCAGTGACCGAAATGGTAGAGTGCCGATGCATGAAGCTCCCAGTAGCAAGCTACGGGGAGTTCGGCGAAAGAGAATAATCAGGATAAACGGGTTACGCCGATCATGAAGCCAGCTGTCGTCGCTCACCAACCGCTTAGCCTCACCGGACAGACACTCAGTCTCCTGGCCTGGCGTATTCCCGATCTCGTCGCCTATCAGCACAACGAGGACGAATGGTGGTTCGCTCCCCTCGATGACAACTTACCGATCGTGCGACTGAATCGTACCGGCCTGGAGCTGTTACAGGCGATGAACGGCCACACTGCCGTGGGGGCGCTGGTGGAAAAATACGGAGCGCTGGTCTGCGGACCTGATGGACAGCCGGGACAGTGGCACTTGGAACATTGGACCCTGCCCACCTACTCGCTTTGTTATTACGGCACAGAGCCCCCGGGAGGCCACCGTCATAAGGCCAAGTGGGATCTGCTCCTCCAACAAGTTCGGGAAGGCTGGTCAGGACAGGAAGGGTTCGAGGGAGAAGAGCACCTTGAGGACTTTCATCACCACGGACTGACCGACAGCGGCGAAGACGACGGCCACTTCGACCTGATCGAGACCACCGTCTCGCATCTCTTCCGGGAGCCGAATGACACGCTCAACGGCTTGACCTATGGCCGACTACTCATGCGGCAATTGCGGAAGCTGGGCTGGTTCACGCCCAAACCTCGCATCATCGTGGAAGTGGGCGGCGGACTCGGATACCTCGCCCGTGAGGTGGGCAAGGAACTCTTGCCGTTTGAAAAACAGACCATCCGGTACATTTCCCTCGACATCACACAGCCCTTCCTCACGCTGCAAGTCACCCGTGCCAAGACTGGAGGCTGGAGCGGTATTGGCACCCGCGCCAACGGCGAATGGCTGCCCTTCAAAGACAACTCCGTCGACCTTGTCATCGACAACGAAAACATGGCCGACATGACGCCGGTGAAATTGACAAGAAAAGAACTCCTCGATGGAACAGGCGACAGGCCGCAGCATCAGGAAGCGTTGGATTGGATCAGACGCGTGAGGTTGCCGTTGGATACGGACCTGCCGGAGGACGTGATCTTCAACCTCGGCCCCTTTCGGTTCGTGGCAGAACTGTGGCGAGTATTGAAGCCGGGCGGCAGGGCATTCCTTACTGAATTCGGGATCGAAGAAGGCTGGCCGGCACCGGTCAAGCTGCCAGGCCACACGGAATACGAAGTCCAGTACAGCCACCTGCGCCAAGCTATCCGCTGGCTGGGCTTTCAAGAGCGCTATCTCTCCCTGCCCCAGTTCCTCGCCATCAAACCGGACACAAAAGTCCTCTGCACCGGTGCCACCTATACCATCCAACGGTTCTGCCAGGCCATGAATAAGCCGTTTATCGTGCGAGCCTACACTGAGAAGGAATTACAGCAGGCCCTGGGCAACATGCTCCCAAAACTCCACGGCTGCCACTATCACAACGTGGCAGATCCTGCCTGGTTCGGCCTTATCGACTTCAAAGTCTTGTTACTCGAAAAACCAGGCGGGGCTCCGAAAGCCAGCTTCTCGGAGAGCAAAGGCTATCGGTGGTATTCACAGAAGTAGGGGCAGGGCGACCAGACAGCCCTTTGTGCTCGCGCAACGCGCACGTTGAAGCTGTGCTCGTTGGACGCGCGCAGTGAAGGGCAATCTGGTCGCCCTGCTGAGAGTGTAACGGGGAGAGCACGGAAAGGAATGGTTCGATCGGAAGTCGAGATGTACTGTTGCACAATGACCCTGTTCACTTCAGAAGCCGTTATCCGCGAAGCTCCATGCTGCTCTTCCACCTCTCGACATAGTCCCAATCCACACCAGGTTCTTTCTGACGAGCCCTGATTTTTTCAAGGTCAGGTTGATCCTGAAGGCGGCCGGCCAGCGTTTTGAGTACAATCAGATCCTCCACTGTAAGAATCGGTTCCGACAGCGAGCCAAACGCCACCAGGCGTCGTCGTGCAAGTGCCGTCCGAAGATACTCCGAGTCTGCCAAGATGAGATCGACAACCACCTCCTGATCGTCACGAATGCCCACCGTGCGCCAAATTGAAATCCCCTGGAACACCATGGGAGCAGGATCGACCAGGGTCGAGTCGAACTGGGGCGAGAGGAGGGATTGGATGCCTTCACGGGAGGGCTGCTCGATGAGTATGAGCAGGTCGATGTCCGTCGTGGCCCGTGGTTCGACGAGCGCACTCTAGGAGCCTGTCCGACATTGCCCTTCTACTGCGGCGAACAATGCACAGGCATCTGCTTTGTTCTCAGCCCCGAAAAACCCTCAACGTATCAACCGAATACGCCTCCGGTTTTTCCGGGCCTGCGGTCTCGCATCTGGCCGCACCTCCTTCGCCTCGTCACTAAGGCAATGTGGGACAGGCTCCTACCGGTCTGAAATGAAGTGTCCAAGAGTCCGTAGATTGTAGCAACGTGAATAGCGGAGCGAGGTGGGTAGGACAGGCGAGGCGGTCTCAAGGCTGAAGACTGAAAGCTGAAGTGTTCGAAACTTCGAACCCCGGCCTTCGGCCTTCTGATCACGCCTTTCTCGCACATCTGGGATAACAGGTGTACGCTAAGCAGGGTTGCTCAAAAAGGCCTGACTTCTCACCCGCCCAACCCTGGCGCTCAGAACCGCGCTTAGTCCCAAGCAAGGCCGCAACGAGCGACTAAAAGTGATTCTTCCGAGCTGACCCTTTTACATTGTCCTAGGATGGCCCGGATGAGTCCTCCACTGCGCGCATCGAACGAGCACCGTTTCATCGTGCGCGTTCTGCGAGCACAAAGGATGGTCTGGCTGCTCCCCTTCCTTCCATCTGAGACCGCGCGTTGCGCGAGCACGGGGGACTTACCGGGTCATCCCCCCCTGCTGGCGGACTTGTTCAGCATCCGCTAAGGAATCGATCACGGTGTCGGTTTCGGGAAGGACGAGGAAGTGGAATGGGTCCGCTCGGCTTCTTGCTCCGCCAGTTTCTTCTTGATGTCCTGCAACTCCTTCCGTACCTCGTCCAGATCAGTATCTCGCTGAGTGGGTTCCCCCTTCGCAGGCGTCGGTGGTTGAGCGGCTGTCGGTCGCAGATCCGATGCGGCAGGCAATGTGGCAAGCAGGTCGTAGTCGATCACCAGAGTGGCGTCAGTTGAGCGTGCGTTGCGATAACTATCCGGCCTTATTGCCGACTCAGGGATAAAGAGGATCGTGAATGATCCTCTCGGCCCACCGGCTCTGACCTGGGGCACGGCGATTAGCCACGGCAAGGTCAAATATAGTGACCGACCGTAGACGTAGAGAGAACCCTTCGCCGATTCCGCCGGTACTCCCGTTTGAACGAGGCGAAACACAACCTGCTGATCCGACGCAGCTCTGGTAAGCCCCTCGACCAGGAGCGGTGCCAGGTACTCAACGTCCTCGTCCCTAAACACTCGAACTGCCTCTGGTTTGCTGGCGACTAGATATCCCAAGAGCCCACGGTCCTCCTTGACGACTACGCCTTGTAGGACCCGGGCCATCGTATCTACCGATAACGTAATGGGGTGGGCGGTGTGAAAGGACCGATCAGGAATCCGTTCCACATACACCCCACCTCGTTCGGATTCATGGATCGTTAAGTCCAGATCAGATCCTGTGGCGCAGGCAGACAAGGCCAGAGTGATCCCGGCAAGAAGGACAAGAGCAAGTCGCGAATTATGAGACATGGGCAATTCGTGCACGGTGTACCGGCGACTAGTCTAGCATAGCTGAAAGGGCGAGGATACCGGCAACTTTCTCCTTGGTCTATCAGGCTGCGGAAAATCTAGCCGCGCGAGACGGGCGAGGCGAGGTGGTGGGAATCCACTCTATCCACGTCGCGCCTTTCTCGCACGTCTTGCACGTCTCGCTGTGGTAGAGCAGGGCAAAAGAAAAGCCGAAACCCAAGATGCTGGTTTCGGCTTTTCCCGAAGGGGAGACGTGCTAGTTCAAACCCACCTTCCTAATACTGTAACTGCAAGGCCGCAACGAAAGCATCTGAATGCTTACTACTCGGGGTAAGCCCAGTACCAGCAGCGTTGAGGGAGGAAGTAAAGCCGGCGCCATTCCGAGGCCCAGCGTTGCCAGAGTCTTGCCGCCAGTAGGCCGAGAGGCGCGCATTGAAACCGCTAATGACGTAGTTCAGGCCAGCTTCGTATTCATCCTGTCCGCCTCCGTCTTGGTACACACTGTTGATGTAGGTGTATCTCCCATAGGGCTGGAATCTCCCGATCCCTATCTCCTGCGGGAACAGATACAAGGCGTATGTGGTGAACGAAGTCCCGTTAAACATACAGAAGCAGTCTGGATCACTATAGGCAGCGAGGGACTGTGTCCAGTATCGTTTGTATTCAGCATTGAACGTGAACACGCCCTTGTCCGTCAAGACTTTCTCATACAGAATATCGGCGATAAAAGTCTTGTACGGGGATGGATTGGCGAATGAACCAACGCCTTGGTTTTGATATTCTCCCGATACTGCCAGAGCCAAAACGTCCCCGTAATCCCCGTAGTAGCCACCGGCGGTGTAGTATCCCGGATTATTTGCCTGCTCATCGGCCAGCAAGTTCCACTGGAGACGTCCGGCATATTTCAGAGTACTTCTTTGATTAGGTCCGAAGCCTGCGGCTGACTGCAGTCCCGTGAACACCGACAGGGCGTAGAGCACATGGGTCCCAAATGGATCGACTTTCCCGAAGAAGACCACGCCATTGTCACGGCCAAAGGCACCAGCCCCGCCCCTGCCGAAGCCCCCGCTGATGTCGGATTGATTGAACGGCGTCCTAAAGCCATCATAGACTTGGTGGTAGAACGGACCATTCAGTTCGCCTCGCTCTGTCGGCACCAAGGTGCGCCCGACCCAGAAGTTAATGGTCCGGGTAAACTCGAACTTCCCGATCGCATCGATCAGGCCCATGTTAGAGTTACCATTAAATTGATTATTATTACTCGGACCAGTACCCGGGATGTTGTTCTGAGCCACACCACCCAAGTTGACCGAACAATTAAAGCATTCGGTGTTGAACGTGAACTTGACGTACTTATGGATCCCTCCGTTGATATAGACACGAGCGTTGTCGACGGCGAAGGTGTTGTCCCATTGTGCACCACTCGCTGACCTGTCTTCTCCAGAGGTGAAACTCGTCCGTATACCCATTCCGATGGAAATATATTTGTCGTCGTCGGCCTTGATCGTGCCACCTGCGTATACACTGGGGACCGTGGATGCCATCCCGGCCACTAGCGCCATGGTGGCCCCAGCAACCACAAACATGTTCCACCGTCTTTTTTGACCTACCTTCATGGTGATAGCCTCCCTAGTGAATAATAGGAACAACGAACTTAAACTTCCTCCCTTCTTTTAGAAAGTAAGTTGCGTTGATAATCTGTATGCCAAGGTGCCGGAACCTCTTACACTACGGATTTTGTGCGGAATATGCCTAAGTCACCAACATATAGCAAGGAAAATAAAGACTTTTGGGGAATTTGGAAGAAAAATTTGTTTTTTTGCAATACGCCCCCCCTTGAAAGAAGGAGTTCGCCCATAGATACATGTAAATTCCTCTAGCCCTCATTGTTCACGAGGCTTCGTGACGAAACAGCCGAGACGCCAGGCGAGACGGCCTCGCGGCGCCACGAGGAAGGGAGGCATATTTGAGCCCCGAAACAGAGATGGAATTTGTGCGGGAGGCAGAAAAACCCTCTGGGCTTTCCCAGACGGGTAGAAATCCTAGCGAAAACCCACCGTGATGAGGCCCCTCCTGACTGCGACCGGCCTCACGACCTGATGTTCGTCCTATGAGAGACAGGCGAGAAACTGAAGTACCAAGCGGATGGTCATCTGCAAGATGGACCAGTATCCTCTTCATCCATCCACCCCCGTTGGGTGAGAGTGTCGGTGACTGAACCCTGACGAGATCCCTACCAGGCGGGGCATCTATATACTGAGAGGATCGATAAACACACTAGGCATCTCCCTAGGAATGCGGGGTAATCTCCCTAGGAGCCTGACCGACATTGCCTGCGTGATGAGGCGAAGGAGGTGCGGCCAGATGCAAGGCAGCAGGCCCGTAACAACCGGAGGCCTATTCGCTGGAATCGGGTGAGGATTTTTTCTGGTCGAGAACGATGCAGCTGGTCCCAGATCGTTCGCCACGGTAGAACGGCCACTGTCGGACAGGTTCTTAGTCTGCAGAGCGGCAATCGGCAGGTGAGTGTGTCGATATCCAGGCCGGAGAGCCGCATCGTGCGTGACGAATCCTTCATACGTCGGTTCGAATCTCCATTATCTCCGATTCAAGCTTCTCGCGTGCGCCCTTGAGTTCCAGGATCTCTTTGACGAGTCGACCGACTTCAGCGTCGTACAGGACCCGCTCAACCGGTTCACCTCCCTCGCGAAGATTAACCCCTCGCTCGCCTAGATCTCGATACAACTCGTCCAATTGCTGGTCGAGCTTGCGGATTTCGAGCCGAATCCGCAGCAGTTCCGTTTCTTCCAACGCGCGGATCGCCGCCTGCGCCGTACCGTGGCGCAACGTCGCCAACCCAGCCCTTAAATCATGCTTCAACCGTTGCAAGAGCCCCATCTCTTTTCCTGCTACTCCCACTCCTTGGGGTTGCTCAATTCAACCACGCGGGTGGCGTCGACCAGCCCATCCGCCTTAGCTTTCCACTTACTGTTAAAGGGTGGCCTGATTGGTCTCCGACTGCTTGCGGCTTTCTCACCCGCCCACCCACTGGCAGACATTTTTCACCCGCCCTACCCTCCGATTGCTTTGCAATCGATTTCCCGGGACGTGCCATTAGCCCGGGCGAGGGCCTTCCAATTCTCGCTACCTCCCTCTAGGGGAGTGGCCAAGGCTGCCCTCGACTGCGCGCATCAATGATCCTTCCAAGCTAGCTCGCTACTCCTCTCATGGAATGGCACCCGTGTTGGTCCCACTGCGGCCGTCGAGCGAGCACATTCTGATCGTGCGCGCTCCGGGAGCAAGGGATCAGCACGGGTGTCATCCCACCCCTTTCATCGTGCGCGTTCTGCGAGCAAGGAGGGCACCTGGCCGCTCCCTCCTCATCCTACACCGGGCGGGGTACGAGGACGGTTGGGCTGGTCGGCGACAGGACCCCCGATTCTTAACTGACCGATCCCAAATCCAACTTCGTTTCCCACCGGCGCAACATTGCTTCTCGCAAGGCGCGGTGCGCCGGCGCCTTCAGCTGTGGGTCCTGCTTTACCAGTGCAAAGGCCTCCTGCCGGGCCTGTTGGAGAATATCGGCATCCCGCACCAGGTTCGCGACACGAAACTCCGGCATGCCCCACTGCCTGAACCCAAAAAACTCGCCGGGCCCGCGAATGCGGAGATCTTCCTCCGCAATCACAAACCCGTCGGTCGATCGTACGAGCGCATCCAACCGCTCACGGGCTGCGGATGACGGTTCTTCGCCGGCCGCCTTGGGCTTCGCCGATCGAAACAGCACGCCACCCGAGGCCATCAGCAGACAATAGGACTGGTGTCCGCTTCGCCCGACGCGCCCGCGCAATTGGTGCAACTGCGCCAGCCCGAACCGCTCGGCATGCTCGATCATCATGACCGTGGCATTGGGCACATCGACCCCGACCTCCACCACCGTCGTCGAGACCAGGACCTGGATCACCCCCTTCTTATAGGCCGCCATGACCAGTTCCTTCTCTTCCGACTTCATCCGGCCGTGCACAAGCCCGACGCGAAACTCGGCCAATTCGTCCGCTTGCAGCTGCTCCGCACCCTGCATGGCCGCCTGCAGATCGGTCTTCTCCGATTCCTCGACGAGCGGATACACTACGTAGGCCTGACGGCCGCTTCGCAGTTCATCGCGCAGAATCTGATAGGCCCTTCCGCGCTGGCTATCGCTGAGGAGAAACGTCCGCACCGGCTTTCGGCCCGGCGGCATCTGGTCAATCACCGAGACATCCAGATCTCCATACACCGTCATGGCCAGCGTGCGTGGAATCGGTGTCGCGGTCAGCACCAGCACATCGGGCTTATACCCCTTCT
>Ga0070699_100005434_pt1 | contig 11171 bp, 11 predicted proteins | sample KBSK1503metaG_FD_65473 | JGI IMG/M metagenome (GOLD analysis project Ga0070699, IMG submission 65473) | Corn, switchgrass and miscanthus rhizosphere microbial communities from Kellogg Biological Station, Michigan, USA - KBS K1-50-3 metaG | ecosystem: Host-associated > Plants > Roots >...
GGCGTATACCCTGCCAGATTCATTGTTTGCAGATGTGATTGAGTGGGATGAATTACGGACTGGGCGCAGGCAGGAGGGAGTTTTTTATGGCATTCGCACGCTCATCCGCAAGTTGACTGGCGCGTTGGTAATTTTCCTGACCTTGCAAGCGTTGGGCTGGGCCGGCTATGTGACGCCACCAGAAGGCGCAGTGGAATTTATACAAAGTGATTCGGCCTTACGGATGATCCGTTTGTTGGTTTCCCCTTTTGGAGCAGTCATGCTTTCAGGCACTGTTATTCTGGCTGGGTTGTTTCCTCTCTCACGGGAACAGCATCATCGCATTCAAAGATTGCTGGAGCGCAGAAAAGAGAGAGTAATGGAGGAAAGCCTGATAGATTGAAGGTTATAAATCGTTGACACATTTCTCTGCTCATGTTAAACTAGCGGGCGTAGGATACCAGTAGTTTGCTTTGGAAATACCAGGTCGGCTCACGGATCGTCCGTGAGCCGCTTTGTTTTACGCCGTTGAGGCGGACTCCGATGCAATACCATGAGTACCCTCCATATTTTTTTCTTGCCAAGGAGGCAAAAATGTCGGAACGTATCAACGGTACAGTCAAGTGGTTCAATGGAACGAAGGGCTACGGCTTCATCGCCCGCGAAAGCGGTGCAGATGTTTTCGTGCACTTCTCCGCCATTCAGGGCGAAGGTTTCAAGAACCTACAGGAAGGCCAGAAGGTCGAATTCACAGTGGAAAACGGCCCCAAGGGTCTGCAGGCTGCCAACGTCGTCGTTGTCAACTAATTGACTGAGGTCTGACAAAAAAATCCCCAGGATGAAAATCCTGGGGATTTTGTGATTCATATGACACTGTGTATCTAATTCTGCAGTTGTCTTGTCCTGCCAAGAAAGGCGGCGATGAACAACACAATGGATAAGGGAATAAAGAAACCAACGTTGCCGTTACTATTCGCACCGAGATAATCTACTGTATAAACCTTGTTCATCGGTCCAAGATACCACATCGTAACATATAAGACTTCAAATAACTTGTGGCTGTTGCTCCACACGCCCAAAGCCAGAGCGAAGGATGGAATGAAAATGGCGGCCGAAATCCATGCAAGCAGACCAACAGTATCGCCCGCGCTCAGTAGTTTCAATGCGGCTCCGCTTCCCGTGAGCACTGTAACGATGAAGCCGGCCAGCCATTGTGCGGGTAAATGCCTCATTAATGGCTTAGCAGAGGAAAAGACCATTTGTTGTGTATTGTTTTGAATCTCGCGGTTGCCTATGCCTGACCAAACGAGGATGGGCCACAGCCACGCAAAGGGTAAAGCAAAAGTGCGCACATTGTCAGGTGTGTTGAGAAGGCAGGCAAGGAACAATCCGCCTGCGCCGATGTACCACCAAACACGCTGGCCTTTGAGGAGAAGTTTGAGTTCGGAAACCAGGACGCGGATGAATGTAAAGCTGTTGGTAGAGGCAGTTAACGGAGTCAGATGAATCGGCTGGGATAATATATGTTGAACAGTAACAGGCTCCAACTTTGGAAGTGATGCGGCTTTTTTCGTCCGTCTTGGTTTGCTACGCGATGGATCAAAGCGGTCAAAGAAGAGACTAGCAACCAATGTAATAGCAATAGCAAGCCCAAAGAAGGTGAGACGTTTAAGGATGATGTCGGAGGTCCAGGCGATGCCATCCCAATGGAAAATGTAGTTGGCTTGAGAGGCAATATCTACGCCGAGGCTTTCGGCCGCGCCAGTGCCGCCGAGCACGAAGCCGAAGCCATTCGAATGGTCAGGGAATGCTGTGCTCGCCGCAGCGCGTGTGCTTTGCATGATGAGGCCCAGTCCCAAGGGTTCGAGCGCGGGATTCGTTTCGCTTAACTTATCCATCACTGGGAAGAGCATAACGAAACAAAAGAAATAGATCAGATTGCCAATGCCGCTGTTAAGATAGTTGATACTTTCAAACAGAACGGCGACCGCTGCAACAAGGGCCATCATAGGCAGGGCGATGAAGAGAAATGGGGCAATCATGACAGGCAGGTTGATCTGCTTATCTTCGCCTGCGAGTAGTTGAATGCCGATGCCCGCCAATGCAAGGATGATGTTCATCACAAGTAATACCGAAAAGTTGCTGGCAAATTTCCCGATCATGTATAGCGGGCGGGTGAGCGGTGTGGTTGCCATAATTTGTCCCACACCGGTTTCGCGGTCGCGTGCCACTGAACCTTTGACCAGATAAAAACCAAACCAGCCGAGAAAGAATGAAGAGATCAACGCCATCAGGCTTCCAACCCAGGCCGAGTTGAACTCGCCGCGATATTCGTCAAGCCTCATCGTAACATTACCCACGGCGGTCTGATAGCCGAGGAAGATGACTGCTCCAAGGGTGATCAAAAAACTATAGCGGCGAACGCGTTCGAGAAAATCGGCGCGTGCCAGGTGATAGATGACGCGCGCCTGATTCATGCATGACCTCCGACAAAATACAAATATGCATCTTCAAGATTCGGCGAAATGGATTGGGCATTCACATCGGGTTTGCTTTCGCTGACCACACGCACCTCCACGCCGTCACTTCGGCGAATCGTTCCACTTACGATGTGTTTTTGTTTGAGAGCAGGCAGGTCGTCGCTTTTGACAACCCATTCCCACACTTTGCCATCAAGCGCCTTGAGTAAATCCTCTGGTGCGGATTCTCGCAGGAGTTGACCTTTGTTGATGAGGACAATATGGGTCGCGGTCGCTTCCACATCGGAGACAATGTGTGTGGACAAAATCACGATTCTTTCGCCCGATAAGTCTGATAGCAGATTCCTGAAACGGACCCTCTCTTCGGGGTCCAGGCCGACCGTTGGTTCATCCACGATGAGGAGTTGTGGGTCATTAAGCAAGGCCTGTGCGATGCCCACGCGTTGACGCATTCCGCCTGAATAGCCACCCAACGGACGCTTCGCAACTTCAACCAAATTCACCACTTGCAGTAATTCATCGATTCGTTTTTTTGTGGATGCAGCGTCTAGTCCTTTGATCGCTGCCATGTATTCGAGAAATTCAATGGCATTGAGGTTGGGGTAAACACCAAAATCTTGTGGCAGATATCCAAGCAAAGCACGCAAAGTATCAGGAGAATGGACAACATCCACGTCATTCCATGAAATACCTCCCTCAGTTGGTTTTGTGATGGTGGCGAGCATGCGCATGAAGGTGGATTTGCCTGCGCCGTTTGGTCCAAGCAAGCCTAAAATTCCTGGCCCCACTTCAAGGGAGAAATCTTTGAGTCCCCAAAGGTCGCGGCGGTATTGTTTGCCAAGATTTGTAACCGTAAGCTTCATATGTTTCTCCCAAGAGACGAGATGTTGGTTATATGTACGGAGATGATTGGGTTTAGTTGCCTTGTAGACAATCTTTCAAACGCAAAACACCCTCCTTGATTTTATCTTCTTCATAATGGACAAAGCACAGGCGTATATAATTCTCCAATTCATTATGGCTGGAGAAAAGAGCGCCGGGGCGAAAGTCCACTTTGAAGGCAGGGGCGGTTTTACGGAGTTCACTGGAATTGATATTTTCGGGTAAGCGCAGCCAGAAAAAGTAGCCACCCTGGGGTCTGGCATACTTGAGCTCGGGGAGTTCCGCACGTAAGGCAGTATCCATGATTTCCAGACGCGGCTGATAGCCGTTGATCAATTTGCTAATATTGTTTTCCAGGCCACCCGATTCGATGAGGTGCAGCAACATCGCAGACGTGAACGGATTCAAACCTCCGCCACTATCGAGCAGGCCGCAGTTGATAAACTGTCTGATCAGGTTGGGGTGGGCCTGCAACCATCCCAGCCGCAGACCAGGGGCAAGGATCTTCGAGAGCGACCCAAGTGAGATGACGTTTTCACTATCTGTGTAAAATGCCAGCGGTTTGAAAGTTTGTGAACCATAATTCAGAAAGTGATAGACCTCATCTGCAACGATGAGAAAATCATGTTCCCTTGCCAGTTCCGCGATGCGGTTACGACGATCCTGCGAGAGAGTGCGGCCGGTGGGGTTGTGAAAGCTTGGGATGAGATAGAGGAATTTCGGACGGGAGTCAGCCAGTTTCTCTTCGAGCGAGGCGGGAATGAGTCCGTTTTCGTCTGTATCCAGCGTGACCACGTTCAGGCGATGGTCTGCAAAGATTTTGAGCGCAAGAAAGTAACTGGGTTCTTCCACGAAGATAGTATCGCCTGCTTGGGTAAAGAGTGAGCAAGTCAGGTCCAGTGCGTTGGATATGCCGTTGGTGATAAAGAGATTCTCAGGCTGGACTTTGAAGCTGTAGCTTTTAGACAAAAATCTGGCAAGCGCACTCCGAAAATGGCCGTCACCCTGTTCCGTACCGTATTGCAGGAATGAATTGTCACTGCCTGACAAGCGCTCTTGAACGGAGGCGTAAATTAAATCCAATGGCAGGTTGGCGAGGGACGGGTCGCCGCGCCCAAGGTCGATCACATCTGGCGGAGTTTGGATTTGAGTGGTGAACATGACGCAAGTATAGCAGGGACGCAGGTCGCGACTATGCTAGAATACCAATCGAGCCCTGTTTCCATCATTCGCCAGGTTCCTTTTGGAGAACCCATGCATACTTGTGAGAACCGTGACAGTTATTTGTTTGTTGAGATTACTGACCCCTTGATGATCACAGCGGCTATCTTTCAGGATATTGCACAGGCCTGCCGGAGTCAGGACCTGAACAAGATCCTAATAGATTTGCGCGCGGTGCGTACAACGCTCAGTATTTTTGACCGGTATAAGGCGGGTATCTATGTTGCCAGTATTATCGGGCCGAGAATCAAGATGGCTGTCGTGGCTCAAGCTGCCCTGATCACCCGCGTGGCAGAGACCGTGGCAGTGAATCGGTATGGAAAACTCAAGATGTTTTCTGATATTGAAGAAGCCAGAAGGTGGCTTGAGGTAGGAACATAGAGCCAAAGTGTTTTATTTTTTTCGTCCTATAATAGACTTCTCGCGAAACTGTTTTCCAGCCACAGATTTACCCTTCGGGCACGATGCCACGAACTAATACGGATTTTTGAATAAATCCGTGAAATTTGTGGCAAAGGACTTGATTGAGCTTTTGCGTTACAGACTTATGCAAAAGGTCTACTATAAAAAAGGATATGAAATGCCAAAGAACCTTGCCTTAATAATTGAAGATAATGCTGATCTCTCAGAGATTTTTTCCAGAGCTTTGCAAACTGCGGGGTTTGAGGTGGAGGCGATACAAGATGGTCAGATTGCCCAGGATCGCCTAAAGGAAACAATCCCGAATGTTGTCGTGTTGGATATGCACCTGCCCAGTGTAGATGGAGCAACCCTGCTCAAGCAAATTCGCGCGGATGAGCGGTTGAGCAAAACTCGTATCATCATTGCCACAGCCGATAGTGCCCAGGCGGAGTATTATCGAAATCAAGCGACCATCGTGATGATCAAACCGATTACATTTTCCCAGTTACGGGATATCAGCGCGCGGTTGAAAGTGGAATAAGTAGGTCGTCCTACTCAATGTTGCCATTTGTTATAATCCCCTTAATTCACCAATTCAGGAGATAGATACATGCTCAGGACAAAGAGTTCTGTTGCACTTCCCCTCGAAAAAGAAGAAATCATTAAGGATTACCGCCTTGCCTACCAGAGCCGGCAGGCTTCGCTTATCGGCAGGCGTGAGGTTCTAAGCGGCAAGGCAAAGTTCGGCATCTTCGGCGATGGCAAGGAACTGGTCAATCTCGCGATTGCCCATGCCTTTCAAAAAGGTGACTGGCGTTCAGGATATTACCGTGACCAAACCTGGATGTTTATGCTTAACAGCATGAGCATCCAGGAATTTTTTGCGCAGTTATATGCGCACGCTGACCTTGAACATGAACCGTCCACAGGCGGACGCTCGATGAATTCGCATTTTGGGTCACGCTTTATCAAGTCTGATGGCTCGTGGCGCAACCAGATGGAAATGTATAACGTGGCGGAGGATGTTTCGCCGACCGCGGCACAGATGCCACGTGCAGTGGGGTTAGCATACGCGTCGGTAGTCTATCGTGGGGTGGAGGAACTTCAACACTTCAAAGAGTTTTCAAATGATGGGAATGAAGTAGCGTGGGCGACGATTGGCAACGCCTCCGCTGCGGAAGGTTTATTCTGGGAGGCGGTCAATGCCATTGGAGTGCTTAAAGCGCCTGCGGTCATTACCATCTATGATGACGGGTATGGCATTTCCGTTCCCAATGACTATCAAATGGTAAAAGGCAATATCGGCGATTTGCTTGAAGGTTTTCAGCGTACACCCGAGTCAAAGAATGGATATGACCTCTATCGCGTCAAAGCGTGGGATTATCCTGCTCTGCTTAATGCATTTCAAGATGCGGCTGAAATTGCACGCAATGAGCACGTCCCCGCGTTGGTGCACGTCTATGATGTCACACAGCCGCAGGGTCATAGTACGAGCGGTTCACATGAAAGATATAAATCGTCTGAGCGTCTGAGGTTTGAGGAGGAGTTTGATTGCCTCCGCAAGATGAAAGAATGGATGCTTGCACAGAAAATTGTGGCAGAAAAAGATTTTTCCCCGTGGGAAAACGAAGATTATGAGATTGTTGAAAATGTCCGCAAGCGGGCATGGGATGCGTATCTGGCGCCGATTCTCGAAGAACGCAATCAAGTAATGGATATGCTGGACGAGATCGCGAGCACGTCGAATCAGGCGTCCGCGTTACATTTGATTCGGGATCGGCTGGCAAGTCTTCCTGCTCCATTGAGGCGGGATATCCATACCGCCGCGCATGAAGCGTTGCGGATTCTGCGTCTTGATAGGAATCCGTCCAAAGAGATATTAATCCAATGGAAGAATGAAAATGATGTGCTGAATGTGGAGCGCTACGGTTCGCATCTTTACAACGGGACGGCTGTCGCGGTAAAAGAAGTGAAGCCGATCTACACCGACACTTCGCCGACGATGATGGGGTTTGAGATCATGAATGCTGCATTCGATGCAATATTGGGGCGCGACCCGCGTGTGATCGCGTTCGGGGAGGATGTTGGCTTTCTGGGCGATGTGAATCAGGGCTTCAAAGGGATGCAGGAAAAATATGGCGCGTTGCGTGTGACCGACACAGGCATCCGTGAAGCGACGATTTTGGGGCAGGCCATCGGCATGGCGATGCGTGGTCTACGCCCGATTTGTGAGATTCAATATCTCGATTATGTGTTGTACGCGTTGCAGACCATGTCTGATGATTTGGCGACTCTACACTGGCGCACGGTTGGCGGACAAAGCGCGCCGGTCATTGTGCGGACGCGTGGTCACCGTTTGGAAGGTATTTGGCATTCGGGTTCGCCGATGTCGGGTATTATGAATCTGGTGCGCGGTGTCAATGTGCTGGTACCACGTGATATGACCCGTGCCGCAGGTTTTTACAACACGCTGCTGAAAGCGGATGAGCCTGCTGTGGTAGTAGAAGTTCTCAATGGTTATCGCGTGAAGGAACGCCTGCCCGATAACATCGGTGAATTCACTGTGCCACTCGGTGTGCCTGAAGTGATTCGTGAAGGCGGTGATGTCACAGTGATCACATATGGCGCGTGTTGCCGCATCGTGCTGGATGCAGCGGATAAGTTGTCAAAGGCGGGGATTGAAATGGAAGTGATTGATGTACAGTCGCTGTTGCCGTTCGATATTCACGGCATGATTGTGGAATCGCTCAAGAAAACAAATCGCATTTTATTTGTGGATGAAGATGTCCCTGGTGGAACTACGGCGTATATGATGCAGGAAGTGATCGAAAAACAAGGTGGTTACTTCCATTTAGACTCACCTGCGAAGACTTTATCCGGCAAAGAGCATCGTCCCGCCTATGGGAGTGATGGAGATTACTGGTCCAAGCCAAATGTGGAAACGGTGTTTGATGCAGTGTATAAGATTATGAATGAGGTTGACCCAGGACAGTACCCAGGAATTCATTGACCGCGGAGACGCAGAGAACGCTGAGATTCTTTTATGAAGAGAGAATTGAACTTCACAACTCGCAGCGAATTGTTGGATATCAATAAAACGACCGAATCAATTATTGGTGCGGCTATTGAAGTGCATCGCCAGATAGGACCTGGTTTGCTTGAGTCGGCATATGAAGAATGTCTGTGTGAGGAACTTTTATTACGAAAGATACCTTTCCAACGTCAAGTAGCCTTGCCCGTGATCTACAAAAGCAAAAAGTTGGATATTGGGTATCGAATCGATTTATTGGTAAATGATGAAGTAGTCGTTGAGTTGAAAACAGTTGAAGTAATCTTGCCGATATATGAGGCACAAGCCTTGACCTATATGCGACTAGGAGGTTGGCAAGTGGGACTAATTCTTAATTTCAATGTGACCGTACTCAAGAATGGGATTAAGCGACTGGTTCACAAACTCAAAGAATAAAACTCTGTGCTCTCCGCGTCTCTGCGGTGAAAACAAGGAGAAGTTATGGCGACTAAAGTTTTAGTTCCATTGTTAGGCGAAGGGGTTGAAGAAGTAACAGTTATTAAGTGGCTCAAAAAGGAAGGCGATTCTGTGAATGAACTAGAACCGCTTCTTGAGGTTAATACCGACAAGGTGGATACTGAAATTCCCGCACCAGCAAGTGGGACAGTCTTGAAGATCGTTGCGCAGGAAGGTGCGCCCGCGAAGGTAGGAACGATTCTGGCGTTTATTGGAAAGGTGGGAGAGAGTGTGGAAGTTTCAGGTGATCAAGTGTCAAGCGTCAAGTTGCCAGGTGTGGAAAAAACTCAAGTCAAAGAAAACGTGACAGCGGATGCTTCGCACATGATACATGATCTTGGCTTTATTTCTCCTGTCGTAGCAAAGATCGCTGCAGAGCATGGAGTCAATTTACAACATGTAGCAGGCACGGGCTTAAATGGGCGAATTACCAAAAATGATGTACTGGCGTTTGTAGAGGCAGGCAGACAGGCGATAGGAAGCATAATCCATGCTGGTGTAGGTGATGACAGGCCGCAGACCTCTACGCTGAGCCGCCCTCACCCATCTGTGATTGCTCCGATTGTTGGCGATCATTTGATCAAACACACGGTTATAAGAAAACAAATTGCAGAACATATGGTGATGTCCAAGCATACCTCGCCGCATGTGTTGACCGTGATGGAAGCGGATATGTCTCGCGTGGCGAAACATCGTTCCATGAACAAGGATATCTTTGCGCGCGATGGAGTGAAGCTCACGTTTACCGCATATTTCATGATGGCGATTGTCGCGGGACTGAAGTCATATCCGAACACCAACTCTTCGTGGACTGAAGAAGGCGTTCTTGTGCATAAGGCTGTCAATATCGGCATGGCAACTTCGCTTGGGGAGGATGGTTTGATCGTGCCAGTCATCAAAGGCGCGGACAATTTGTCCCTGCTGGCGATGGCGCGTGCAGTCAATGATCTGGCAAACCGCGCCCGCTCGAAGAAGCTCCAACCCGATGATGTAAAAGGCGGTACATTCACGCTGACAAATCACGGCGTCAGTGGATCGTTGTTTGCATTTCCTGTAATCAACCAGCCGCAAAGTGGAATTCTCGGCGTTGGTGCAATGCAAAAACGAGTCGTTGTCATTGACGACGCGATTGCCATCCGCCCGATGGTGTATCTATCATTCGTGTTTGACCATCGTATTCTCGATGGTGCGTCCGCAGACTGGTTTTTGGCGAAGGTCAAAGAGACATTGGAAAATTGGGCGTAAGAAGTTCCATGGTTCGAGTATCAGGTGTCAGGTTGAATGGATGGAGGTTGATTTGAATCAACACAAAGATCATGCGGCTGTGAAGATTCATCCGCCTGTTTTGCTGTTGATTCATATGCTTGGCGTATACCTGCTCAACAGGTTTTTGCCACTGCCTTTTACTTTTCCAAACATTCTTAAGTGCGCAGGTTATGCCCTTGTCTTCTTGGGGATTGGGCTCGCATTTAGTGCAGCGAGTCGTTTTATGCAGGCACATACAACACTTGACCCGCATGGAAGTGTCTCGACGATCGTTACGAATGGAATCTATCACTTCACGCGCAACCCAATTTATCTGGGTTTTGTGTGTATGCTGATCGGCTTTCCATTTATATTTGAAAGTTATTGGGGTTTGATTATGAGTCCGGTGTTTATTCTGTTGATGAACCTGCTCGTCATTCAACATGAAGAGGCTTATCTGGAGAAAAAGTTTGGGGAAACATATACCAGCTACAAGTCGCGCGTGAGGCGCTGGTTGTAAACTAGAACACGCGTTCTGGTATAATCAAGTCGAAAGGAACGTGTGCTATGTCCATTCAAAAATCTGAAATCACATTTGATACAAACGGTAAGGCGGTCAACGCGTATCTTGCCTCCCCTGTCGATGGCGGACCAGGTATCTTGGTGTTGCCTTCTTGGTGGGGATTAAAACCTTTTTTCAAACAGGTTTGCGATCAACTGGCAGAACATGGGTACATAGCGCTCGCGCCTGATTACTATCAGGGTCGCATCGCTAATACGATTGATGAGGCCAAAGTACTGCAGGAGGAGGCCGAAAGTGACATGGATGCAATGGGTGCTTTGATCAAGGCTGCGAAAGATTATCTTGTATCGCTTCGACCGGGCAAGCCCATCGGCATATTGGGCGCTTCCATGGGAACTGATTGGGCGATCATAACTGCGGCCAAAGAGCCGGATGTGGCTGCCACAGTTTTGTTTTACGGCGGCTGGAGTACCGATTTCAGCAAAATGAAATCGAAAGTGCTTGAGCATTATGCGGAAACAGATGAATGGTTTCCTTTTGACAGAGCGCAGGAGATGGAAGAAAACATGAAAGCCGCTGGTGTTGACGTCACGCTTCATTTCTACCCGGGAGTTGCCCATTGGTTCATGGAAACCGATCGCCCCGAATACGACTCAACCGCAGCTTCTCTGGCCTGGGAGCGAACGTTTGAATTCCTAAAGAAGAATCTTGATTAGCATTATAAGGAGCGTCTATGTCTACCCAAAAAACTGAAATCAAACTTGCTGTAAATGGAAAATCAGCCAATGCATATCTCGCATCACCATCCAACGGCGGTCCGGGAGTTTTGGTCTTGCATGCGTGGTGGGGGCTCAAACCTTTCTTCAAAGAGATTTGCGATCAGCTTGCTACGCATGGCTTCACCGCTCTCGCG
>Ga0070699_100005435_pt1 | contig 11170 bp, 8 predicted proteins | sample KBSK1503metaG_FD_65473 | JGI IMG/M metagenome (GOLD analysis project Ga0070699, IMG submission 65473) | Corn, switchgrass and miscanthus rhizosphere microbial communities from Kellogg Biological Station, Michigan, USA - KBS K1-50-3 metaG | ecosystem: Host-associated > Plants > Roots >...
CTTCACAATCGCTTCGGGTGGGACTGGAAAATCAGCCGCCATCGTGCGGCAGCACTATTCCAACGAAGTACTCATCCGAATGGTAAAACGCTCCCGAGACGTATTCGAATTCTTCGCCGACGAAGTGGGAGGCAGCGCTGGATTTGTGAAGACCGGGTATCTCTTCTTCGTGCCGGAATATGTGAAGGACGCATTCATGGCGAACATTACTCTACAGAAGAAGCTGGGTATCAACACCAGAGCAATCTCGAGCGATGAGTCTCGGGAGATTTCACCACAGATCGATCCCAGAGACGCAACAGCGATCGCCTATGAGCCAGACTCCGGCTATGCCGACCCGTATGAAGCGACTGTGTCCTACCTTCAGGCCGCGAAGACGCTGGGAGTTCGTGTTTACCAGAGTTGCCCGGTGCAGTCCATTGCCTTGCGAAATGGAAAGGTGGTAGGCGTTTTAACGGCAAAAGCGGAATTTTCTACTCCGATCGTGGTGAATGTTTCCGGACCCTGGGCCAACAAAATAGGGAGCATGGTTAATATTTCGTATCCCATGCAAGTGACGCGTGAGCAGGAGGTAATGTTTCGGGCACAATCGCCGACGGAATGTCCTCTACTGACAGTGTCGGACATGTGCAACGCCATCTACTTCCGTCCCTTTGGTCCGGACCTGCTCGTGGGACGCGGGTTTCCAAAGGAGTATGAAGAGGTTGATCCCGATAACTATGCAGAAGGAAGCGACCCAGACTTTGTAGAGGATACAGCACAACGTGTCGTGAAACGCGTTCCGGCCTTGGAGACGGCATTCATCTTGAAAGGGTATAGCGGACTCTATGATGTTACGCCCGACTGGCATCCCGTGATCAGTAGCCATCCTGAAGTGGGTGGATTCTTCAGTGCGGTGGGTTTCAGTGGCCACGGTTTCAAGTTGGCGCCTGCGGTCGGCGAACGGGTTGCAGAATTCATCACTACGGGGAAAGGTTCAAGCACCGATCTTTCCTTGTTTGCTGCCGATCGCTTTGCCAAGGGGCAGGTATTCAAAGCCGCGTATGGCGGAAACCGAGCTTAGAGAGCGAACCATGTCATTTCTGGTGCCATGTCCAAACTGCGGCCCCCGCAACGTCTATGAATTTCGCTTCGGAGGGGAATTGCGACCCCGTCCTCGGCCTGATGCGCAGGAGAGCGACTGGGTGGACTACATATACAACCGCGCCAACGTGAATGGAGTGCAGAAGGAATGGTGGTATCACCGCGACGGTTGCGGCCAGTGGTTTGTGGCGGAGCGCGATACGACGTCCAACGCAGTGAGCGCCAGCTATTGGGTGCAGGACTCGACGTTATGACTAAAAATGGCGACCGTCTATCAGCTCAGGGCTGTCAACAGGTGAATCAAGCGGGCGCTTTAACGTTTTATTTTGAAGGAAGGCCGGTACATGCACTCTCCGGCGACACCGTGGCTTCTGCATTGTTCGCCCACGGCCGCAGAATTTTCTCCCGCAGCTTTAAGTATCATCGTCCCCGGGGACTGCTGTGCTGCTCGGGCGACTGTCCTAACTGCTTGATGGAGATCGACGGCAAGCCTAACGCCCGAGCCTGCCGCGTGCAGGTAAAGCAGGGTTTGCGTGCACGCTCGCAGCATGCCTGGCCTTCATTGGATCGGGACGTCTTCAGGATTATCGAGTGTTTTGAGCGTTTACTCCCGATTGGCTTCTACTACAAGACTCTATACCGACCCCGGCTGCTGTGGAAAATAGCTGAGCCCATCATCCGCAAGCTGGCTGGTTTGGGACGTGTCCCTATTGACGTGCCCACCGGTGAATATGACCACCGGTATGAGTACGTGGACGTGATGGTGATCGGGGGCGGGCCTGCCGGCATCGAGGCCGCGAGAAATGCGGCGGGTGCCGGCGCTACGGTGCTGCTAGTCGAAAGCGAACCACAACTTGGCGGTCACTTGCTCTACGAAACCAGGCCTTACACCTACCAGGGATCTGCGCGCGCGGGATACGAAGTGGCGAGCATGATGAGGTCCGCTCTTCATGAGACCTCTAACCTGAGCGTTCTTACAGGTGCAACCGCTTTCGGAAGCTATGAAGGTGGACTTGTGCCGGTACTTCAGGGTCGTACACTGATTCACGTCCGAACGAAGTCCTCGATCGTCGCGAGTGGTTGTCACCAATATCTTCCCGTATTCCGCAATAACGATCTGCCCGGCGTCATGCTGTCGCGGGCAGCCCTTCGATTGATGAACCTGTTTGCAGTCCGGCCGGGGAAGCGGGCGGTTGTGTTTACTGCCAACGACGAAGGATATGAAACTGCACTCGAGTGTCTACGTCACAACATCGAGGTTGCCGCCGTGGTGGATGTGCGGCCCCAGTCGTCCAACTTGCCGCAAGCACTGGAACTGCAGGAGGCTGGCGTTACGATGTGCCAGGGTATGACGGTTCTGGAGGCTTTTGGCTCTCAGGCAGTTTCAGGGATAAAGGTTGGGCCCATCGGTATCAAGCAAAGCGATTCCACCGGACAGCGGACCTTCGAGTGCGATTTGGTGCTGGTTTCGACGGCCTGGCAGGGAAATACTGCGCTCCTATTCCAATCGGGATGCCAGCTCGCCCTCGATAAGGAAATCGGGCAACCCGTCCCGGTGCGTTTGGCTCCAGGAGTTTTTGCCGCCGGCGATGTTCTCGGCTTGCGTTCCCTCACCGATACGATTCGATCGGGGCAGATGGCCGCCCGAGGTGCGGTTCAACATCTCCAGCTTGAATCATCGACGTGGCAGGGGGAACTCGACGACCTGTTGTCGAAGGCCCGCCAGCAATCGAAGACCCCCTCAATTCCTCCTGCGGGAGAAACGAAGAACTTCGTGTGTTTTTGTGAAGATGTCGCGGAGAAGGACCTTGAACAGGGAGTAGAGGAAGGCTTCGATGAGATCGAAACGCTGAAACGCTATAGCACGGTGTCCATGGGTCCTTGCCAGGGCCGTATGTGTTCGCGCAACTCGACTGAGATTTGCGGCCATGCGACCAACAGGGATTTCGGTGCCATTGGGACCACAACCGCACGGCCGCCGATCTGTCCGGTTCCTCTGGGCGCGCTGGCTGGCGCAGATTTTCATCCGGTAAAGCGAACCAGCATGCACTATCGGCACCTGGCAAGCACGGACAAGATGATGGACATGGGAGTTTGGAAGCGGCCGCTGATGTATAGCTCCGTTTCTGAAGAGTACGATGCCGTCCGTAATCACGCGGGTCTGATCGATGTGAGCACGCTAGGTAAGCTGGTCGTGCGGGGAAAGGATGCTCCGGCGCTGCTCGACAAGATCTACACCCACTGGTTTTCAAGACTGGAGATAGGCCGGACCCGATATGGGGTGATCTGCGATGACAGCGGAACGATCCTGGACGACGGAACTGTGGCTCGGCTGGCGGACGACTACTACTACCTAACGACCTCGACTGGGAATATCGATTTCGTCGAACAGTGGATAAAGTGGTGGACCGTGGGGACGGAACAGTGTGTCCACGTTGTAAACATGACCGCTGGAACCGCGGCTCTGAACCTGGCGGGCCCGAACGCGCGCGACATTCTCTCGAAGATCACGTCAGTGGATCTCTCCGGAGCCTCATTCCCCTACATGGCATGTCGGGAAGGAACAGTCGCGGAAGTCCCAGCCGTGCTATTGCGAGTGGGTTTTGTAGGGGAAACAGGGTGGGAGATTCATTTCCCCGCGGAGTATGGCGAGTATCTGTGGAATGTGCTCCTCGATGCCGGAAAGGATTTCAATCTCAGGCCATTCGGCGTAGAAACTCAACGGCTGCTGCGCCTGGAGAAAAAACATGTCATCGTCGGTCAAGACACGGATGCCTTGTCGAATCCGTACGATTGCGACCTGAAGTGGGTCGTTAAGCTCGACAAACCCGATTATGTTGGCCGCCATGCGCATAAAAGGATGCAGTCCCGCACTGGAAAGAGTCGCCTCGTGGGTTTTCAATGCGTCAATGGAGGACATCCGGATGACGGCAGTGCGGTTGTGATTGGAGGCAAACTCGCCGGCCGCATCACCAGCGTTCGCTTCAGCCCGCACTTGAAAAAGTATGTCGGACTTGCATGGGTCCCCGCAGAGCACTCGATCGATGGCTCCGAGTTCGGCTTCCATGTAAATGGCGCAGTCCATCCTGCGGTCGTAGTGGACAAACCCTTCTACGACCCAGACGGTAAGAGACTGAAATGAATCGTCCATACAAACTCACTCCGATGCACCAATGGCACGAACGTCATGGCGCGAACATGGCTGAAGTCTCAGGGTGGCGACGTGCTGTCGACTATGGCGATCTCAAGTCAGAGGTCGCTTCCATCCGCACGGGAGTGGGCCTATGCGACGCGACACCGCTCTCGAAGGTTGATGTCGAGGGAAAGCACAGCGAGCAGATGTTTGAGAGGTTTACGAGAGCCCCGGGAGTAGGTGAGTGTACATCCGCCGTACTGTCGCAAATTGATGAACCGCCGGCCTACATTGCGCGACTTACACGGGACAGATTCATTGTCCTCGGGGGAGCAGAGAAAGGTGCGCAAGTCAGCGGCCTGAAAGATGCTGCCTCGGGCCTCGGTTGTTTGCACGTGACTGACGTGACGTCTGCGTACGCAGCGCTTCGCCTGATGGGCCCCATGTCGACGAACTTGTTGAAGAAGCTTGGACCGGCTCGAATCGATTCAATGAAAGACGGTCGCTGTCTGCAGAGCCCTTTGGCGCAGGTTGTCGGTTTGCTCATTCGCCGCGATGTTCGTGGCGTTCCCGCCTGGCTGTTGCTCGTCTCCCGCGACTACGGCGAGTACGTATGGGAGTGCGTGCTCTCGGCGGGGCATGAGTTCGGAATTCGGCCATTTGGAACCGCGGCAGAACAAGTACTGACGGATGCGGAGGCGGCTGATGTTGAGGTTGTTTAGCCGGGAACGCATGTGGCGCCGGCGCGATCCGCTGCGCCGGTACGATGTGGTCATCATTGGGGCTGGAATCCACGGGCTCGCGATTGCGTATTACCTTTGCAAGCGTGGCATCCGCAACGTTGCCGTACTCGATAGATCGTACTTGGGCGCGGGTAACAGTGGACGTAACACTGCCATTCTTCGTTCTAACTACCGAACGCTGGAAGGGATTCCGTTCTACGACGAAAGCCTCAAGATGTGGGAAACGCTATCGGGCGAACTGGAATACAACCTGATGTTTTCCCAGCAAGGCCACATCACCGTGGCGCATACCGATTCATCACTTGCAGGACTTCGCGTACGAGCGGCGGCGAACCAGGTGTTGGGGGTAAATAGTCGTCTCGTGGATCCCGGCGAGATCAAGAAAATGGTGCCGGCCATTCATGTCGGGAAGGATGTCCGTTATCCGATCGTTGGCGGGTTATACCATCCGCCCGGTGGCAACATCCGGCATGATGCAGTGGTTTGGGGTTATGCACGAGCAGCCGACAGGTTGGGTGCGTCCATTCACACTCGGACTGAGGTCACCGGGATCGATCGGCAGAACGGCAGCGTTACAGGGGTTCGTACAACGGCTGGGGACATCCGGACCAGTACAGTCGTAAATGCGACCTCGGGATGGTGTACCACGATCGCGAGGATGGCTGGGGTTTCTCTGCCTGTCACGTCATTTCCACTGCAAGCATGTGTTACGGAACCGCTGAAACCGGTCCTGGACAAGGTGATAGTGTCGGCAAATCTCCATGTCTATGTAAACCAAAGTGACCGCGGAGAGCTGGTGTTGGGGTCCGAGATCGATCCGTACACTTCTTACAGCCAGCGATCGACTCTTCCGACTCTGGAGATGATTGCCTCGCACACCCTCGACCTGTTTCCCTGTCTGCGAGATGTCGCTGTTATGCGTCAGTGGGGCGGCGTTTGCGACATGACACCGGACTACAGTCCCATCTTGGGCGAGGCGCCACAGTTGAAGGGCTTCGTTCTGGACGTAGGTTGGGGAACCTATGGATTCAAGGCGGGTCCGGTCGCGGGAGCTCGCATCGCTGAACTTATCCATACCGGGAGAACACCTGATCTTATTCAGCCCTTCTCGCCGAGCCGCTTTGCCGAAGATCGGCTGGTAGGAGAAAAGGCTGCGGCTGCGGTGTCGACGTAATCCGCGACTGGTTACCCAGTTTCGTTTGGAGGCGGCATGAATAATGTAGAGCTACTACAGCAGTTGGGACAAATATCTGTCTGCCAAATCGCGGATGCGGTCGGTAGTTCGCTCGCGTTGGATACTCAGATTCGACCGCTCGAGACATCGTTTCGTATCTGCGCCCCCGCATACACGGTGGTCTGCCCTCCCGACGATAATCTGACACTTCACCATGCCCTCCATCTGGCAACACCAGGCCAGGTGCTTGTTGTGTCGGGCTCTGGTGGGGGCACGGCCGCACTCTGGGGAGAACTCATGTCGATCTCCGCGCAGGCCAGAGGACTCAGTGGAACAATTATCGATGGTCCAGCGCGTGATCCCCTGGAAATCGCTGCATTGAAATACCCCGTGTTTGCCAGATTGATCCATCCCCGGCGCGCGAGCAAAGAACGCTATGGAAGGATTGGCGGGCCCATCCAGTTTGGTGACATGACGGTCAACAGCGGCGATATTGTTGTCGCTGATTGCAATGGCATAGTGACCTTTCCATCCAACGTGCTTGCGGAAGTAGTGGAGCAAGCGCGCGTCGTTGTCCGGAAGGAAGCGGAGATGAAAGAGGTGTTTCGCGCGGGCCAAACGTACTTCGACCTCGCTGGCTTGTCATCACTCGTGCCCTCGGAACAGCACCGGACCCGAGGGTTATGACCGTGGATGAGTCGACCGCTGTATTGCTTTTATCCTGTCCTGACCAAAAGGGACTGCTGGCGGAGGTCTCATCCTTCATCTATCGGCATGGCGGCAATATCGTCCATGCCGAGCAGCACATCGATATGCCTCAAGGCATCTTCTTTCACCGCGTCGAATGGGAGTTGAATGGTTTCAGCATACCTGCTGGAGAGTTGGAAGTCTGTTTTCGCCAAATAGCCGACCGCTTTCAGATGCGCTGGCACCTCGGTTACTCAAATGTCCTACGCAGAGTGGCGATATTCGTTTCCAAGTACGACCATTGCCTGCTCGACCTACTCTATCGCCACCGAATAGGCGAGCTTCCGGCAGAAATCGTCGCGATTGTCAGCAACCATCAGGATCTCCACTCTCTCGCCGCACAGCATGGAATACCCTTTTTCGTCTTTCCAATCACGCCTCAAAACAAGGAAGAACAGGAGCGCCGCCAACTCGGTCTGCTCGGTGAACTTAGAGTCGACTTGATCGTTCTGGCGCGCTATATGCAAGTGCTGACATCAAGATTCGTGCAGGCGTACTGCAGCCGCATCATTAATATCCACCATTCGTTCCTGCCAGCCTTTATTGGAAAAAAGCCATACGAGCAGGCATACGAACGCGGCGTGAAGCTGATTGGAGCTACGAGCCACTACGTCACCGAGGAGTTAGACCAAGGCCCCATTATCGATCAGGATGTTTGCCGCGTTAGTCACCGTGACTCGATCGACGAGATGATCGCCAAGGGCAGAGATTTGGAGAGACAGGTGCTAGGACGGGGAATGCGGCTTCACCTGCTCAATCGCGTCCTGCCCTACGGGCGAAAAACAGTCATCTTTGTTTAGGCAAGAGGAAATCAGCGGGGCTTACGCAAAGGGGAATGGGGAGCGCTCCATGGCAAGCATGCCTTCAATACGGCCTTTCAGTCGCCGGTTCAGCTCGATCGAGATGTCGAGTACCAGTGCGACGGTAAACGCGGTCGCACAAATGAGAAGGTCCGGAGTTGATGTGGTCGATCTGGGGCCAGGCGAGCCCCACTTTGCCACTCCTGACCACATCAAGCAGGCTGCGATTAGCGCAATCCACAATAATAAGACGAAATATACTGCGGTTCCTGGCACGGCGGAATTGCGCGAGGCTATTGTGCAACGGCATCGGATGGACTTCGGATCTAATTATAGTTTTGAGGAAGTGATTGCCTGCCCTGGCGGTAAGTACACCTTATTTATGGCGATGCAAATCCTGGTCGAAGAAGGCGACGAGGTAGTAGTTCCAACGCCGTCCTGGGTGTCATTCAAAGATATGGTTCGCTTCGCTGGGGGTAAGTGCGTATTTGTTGATACGACTCACAATGATTTTGTTCTAACTCCAGAAATTGTGGAACGGGCACTGACACCGCGCACCAAACTGATCATTCTTAATTTCCCCAATAATCCTTCAGGAGCTTTGATCGATGCCGCAAGCCTGGATCGGATTGTGGAAATGGCTGTCGCTCGTAACATTTGGGTGGTTGCCGACGAATGCTACGTCTATTTGACTTTCGCTGGAAAGCCTCTCTCCGCGAGCCAGTTTAACGGATATGCGTCGAACGTTGTAATCGTTGGCTCACTCTCCAAGACCTATGCAATGACCGGATGGAGGGTAGGATATGCCCTGGCTCCGGCACCGGTCATCAGCGCTATGCAGACACTTCAAAGCCAGGAGATTTCGTGTCCCTGCTCGGTCTCTCAGGTTGCAGCGATTGCCGCTCTTACCGGGCCACAAGACTGTGTGGAACAAATGCGACGAGCGTACGTCCAACTGAGAGACCAGGTGGTGGTAGGACTCAAGGACCTACCGGGCATTAAGATCGTGACGCCGGGAGGGGCATTTTTTGTCTTTCCCGAAGTGTCTGGTCAATTGCAACGCCGGAACTTGCAGAGCGCGCGAGAGTTCTCCGCCTTACTCCTCCGTGAATTTGGCGTAGTCGTAGTCCCGGGAGAAGGGTTTGGATCGGCAGCTCACGTAAGGATCGCGTACTCTGTATCCGAGCGGGAGCTCGCGCGTGGAGTGCGAAAAATCAGGGAGCTCTGTCTCGCAAGTTAGACTCTTGTGCTCTCGAGATGCTCAAGGAACTGGAACGACTTCGGATGTCGACAATCAGCTACGAGCAAATTGTGCAGGCACGCGCCTTCCTCGCAACGTACCTTCCTCAGACCCGTCTGCAGGAGACGCCCACCGTGTCGCGGGTTGCCCATGCAAACGTCGCGTTGAAGCTGGAATCTGAACAGCCAACCGGGTCGTTCAAGGTGCGCGGCGCCTTGCATGCACTCGCGGTTAATCTGCAACGAAAGAAAATATTAGAGGTGGTTACTGCGAGCACGGGAAACCATGGTGCCGCCGTAGCTTATGCAGCTTCGCTGCTGCATGTCCCGTGTATGGTTTTCTTGCCGGTCAATCCAAACCCAACGAAACGCGGTCGCATCGTGGCACTCGGAGCGAATGTCAAAGAAGCAGGACGGGACTTATCTGAGGCGGCTGCCTACGCGGCCGGCCATGCCGAACGGGATGGAGTGTATTTTCTGAACGATGCAACGGACCCCGATCTGCCGGCGGGCCCGGCAACGATTGCGTGCGAGATACTCGAGCAGAGGCCTAGCACAGATGCCTTCGTCGTGCCTGTAGGCGATACGGCCTTAATTCGTGGAATTGCGGCAGCGGTCCGCCAACTGCGCCCCGAGATTCGAGTGATTGGAGTCCAGGCAGAAGGCGCTGCCGCTTACTACCAATCATGGAGGGCCGGCAAGGCCGTTGTTCCCGACCCTGCTTCGACCATCGCCGACGGTCTCGCCCCGCAGGCCCCGGTGGCGGAAAACGTCGATCAGATTCATCATCTGCTCGATGATTTTTGTCTTGTGTCGGACGCGGAAATGTTGAGCACCATGCGCCACCTGATATTGGAAGAGCGCGTACTAAGCGAACCCGCAGGCGCTGCGGCCACTGCAGCTTTGATGTACCGCAAAGGGTTCAATTTTGGCAAGACACCGACTGCGATCGTAAGCGGTGCGAACATTTCTCCACAGGTCCTAGGCTGCATGTCGCAGACCCACTAAGGTGGCGCGCTGTGGGGGGTCGGAACAAAACGAGCCTCCGCCCGGATCAGTTAACTGCCTCAGAGGATAGCTGCCTCTCACCTCGCGCCGTGTTAAGGGGTTGAAAGGTACGCCCCCCTCCCTCATATCATGGTGGCGGAGAACGCCTGTATCCAACAAAGCAAATTAACTGAGAAAGCGGAGCCGCAAATCTAGTGTCTGGTTAGCGCGGGTAGGCCATGGCTGGAGCCGTCAAGTAAATGCGCGATTGGATCTGGAAAACATCGTCGGGAGGACATTTTGCGGCAGCCGCCCATGCCCAACGAGCAGCCGACTACCTCAACCACAAAGCCGCCGCGCAGGTTCCCGAGACCTGCGCGGCTTGACTTTGAGCTCCAGGCCTATCTGCAGGTTGGTCAGTAGCCCCGGACGAAACAGGCCCGACCGTGAGCGCAGGGTAACTATGTTGAATTTTGCTGGAGCACAGCAACAAAATCCTCACAACACGGGTTGCCTGCGTTGTAGAATACGGCAACCACTTCTCCGCAGGGCCCCCATGGTGCTCAGTTTGAGGCTATCCCGCCTTTATATATCCCCCAACAGGAGGTAAATGCCCCATGTCCGCCAAGCATGTCCATGTTCTCCGAGCCGCGTCGAATCTCGCGTGGTTATTCTCCAGAAGCGTCAATGCGATTTTGCCCGAAGGGCAATTGCCGCGGCCATCTTGGGCGCCCGGCCAGTTGCTCAAAAGTCGGGAAAGAATCCAAATGACGACTGGGATTCCCAGGAAAACGCTCTCACTATGCCCAGACTGCAACAGAGAGGCAGCAGACGCAGTGGTCACCGGCCAGGCCACTATCGCTGACTTCAGCGATAGGCCCGGAATTATCGAGGCGGAGATACTGGAGGAAGCCGGACGCATTCTGATGCGCAAGGCCTGCGAAAGGCACGGCCCATTTGAAGACGTGCTTTCCGATCACCCTGCGTTTCTCCGAAGGATGGAGAGCCTTGCTTTTGGTAAGGATTTCAGATGCGTCGGCGATGAAGAAGTGCACAATCATGGAGCAAACAGCATCAAGACGGGACGCGGTACGTATTTGATTATCGATTTGACGAACCGCTGCAACATGGTGTGCTCACCCTGCTATATGGATGCGAACGCTACTAGCTTCGTTCATGAGCTGGATATGCAGGATGTAGGGTCTCTCTTTGAAAGGGCCATGTCCTTCAAACCTCAGCGAGAAATCAATGTTCTGTTCTCTGG
>Ga0070699_100005436_pt1 | contig 11170 bp, 29 predicted proteins | sample KBSK1503metaG_FD_65473 | JGI IMG/M metagenome (GOLD analysis project Ga0070699, IMG submission 65473) | Corn, switchgrass and miscanthus rhizosphere microbial communities from Kellogg Biological Station, Michigan, USA - KBS K1-50-3 metaG | ecosystem: Host-associated > Plants > Roots >...
CCCACTCAGGGGCCAGCAATGCCCTTTCTGGCGTGCCCGGTTTCGGGCCTACCCTTTTCCCGGGTTCAGGGACTCGAAATCCCCGGCCGCCCAAGCCGCGACCTTGTGCAACTGAGCCTGGATCGTCGAGCCCTGACCCTGAGCCGGAAGCTCCTCGATCCCGAGGTACGCCGCGACATCCTTGGGCGTGCCCTTCACGACGTGCCAGGGTGCGCCGTGTCCAGCTCCGGACTTGATCGTCACGGTGACTTCGAGTGCCATGTCTTCTCCTGTTTCGTAGATTACGTTGGTTGTCCAGTCCGGTCTCCCGGACCAGGGATTCATCCGAGCCGACGGATCGAGATCTCCAGAGGGACCCCGGTCACGCCATCCACCCCGGTCAGGATCTCGGTCCCGTCTTCAGTCTCGTGTGAGCTCGTCACGAGTACCGTGCTGGCATCGTTCAACTGAAGAGACTCGATCCAGATGTTCATGGTCAGCACAGCCTTGACGTTCACGTCTACCGTCAGGGACTCGGCGTCGTAGTCCGCGCCCGGGATCACTTGGTCACCAGCCAGGACACGAGCTCGATGATGCCCCAGATGAACACACCGGCAAAAGCCAGGGTAGTCAAAACGGACACGACAACGATCACCTTGGCCAAGGTTTCGGCCTTCTCATCATCCATTACTTTTCCTCTCGGATATCGGCTCCGACAAGTCGGGCACCTTCACTTGACCAGGACCCGCATTTCGAGCACTGGTAACGCTGGTACATTCCGGTCAGGGTTGGCCGGAACCCTTGCTTGATCAAGTCCTCGTACTCGGCCGGGCACTTCGGACAGCCATCCTCTTTCGGATCGTACAAGTTCCGGTTCGGGTGCCCATCGATCCAGGGCAGAAGCCGGTAGTACAAGTCTACCAGAAGATGAACGTCCTGTTCGTTGTATCGCTGCATCTCGGCCCAAGCCTTCGGATCACCGGCCAGGCACCGACGCCACAGCTCGAACCCGGAATGCTTGACCTTGCCACCAAGGCCGAGCTCTTGCGCGACGTTGTCGAGCTTGTTCGAGACGAACCGGAATCGGTGTTTGGCCACGAGCATGAGATCGATCTCTTTGGCCGGACTCGGCGGATTCAGGCCCTGAAGAAGGAACTCCCGGTTGATATGCTTGGTATCGAACCCCTTCCCGTTCCAGGACACGAGCGCGTCCGCCTCATGGAGAAGGTCCCAAGCCTGGGAAATCATCTCGGGATGGCCCTGCTCGTTCGACCAGAACATAATCTTGTTCTTGGGCTGGTCAATCCATCGCGCGGCAAAGGACAGGACTTCTCCTCGTTCCTCGATCTGGTTCAAGGCTACGTTCTGCTGCCACAAGCCCCAGACGTGTGCGAGGTTCGGCCCAGTCTCGATATCCCACGCGAGGATCTTCACAGTTCCTCCCGGAACACCTTCAGGGCTTGGGCCAGGAGCTCAGCACCTTCTGAGAGCAACTTACCTGTGTTTGCCGGGCCACCCGTGGGGTAGGAGTAGCACGCATCCCGAAACTTGAACTCGGCCTCACCAAGCAAGCGATTGCATTTGTCGGAAGGATCTTCCCGGTCCGGACCTTCTCGGAACTGGACAACATCCCGTCCTAAAAGTTTCGTAGGGATCCCATTACTGAGAAGACCATCTGTTTCCGATTCGATTTCAATCGTTACCCAAGTCTTCCCCGGGGGCGGTGTCTCCGTCAAGGTCAATCCTTCCTGTGATGGCCGCGAATTCGAATTCCGTGGCCTGAGCCCTCAGACACTCCGCGATCCTGGTATAGATGTCTTCAGGCGTGCATGTCTCGGGATCGTACGTGACTTCTCCTAGCGGCCAGATCTCGTTTCTCCAGAGCCCGGCTAGGATCAGTCTCTCGATCATATGGTCCCCGCCTTGATCTCGTCCACCTTGTCTCGGATGGCTCGCCCGGCCGAGAACTGGGATTCCCGGTCCAAGTTGTCCGCGACTCGGCTCAGGGTGTACTCCGCATAAGCCCGAGCATACGCCTTAACCTTTTCCAGATCGAATCGAGTAGGCAAGTCCTTGAACCGCGAGACCACCTCGTCTCCGAGATCTTCAGTCTCGGTCATGGCTTGTCCTTGAACGTGATCTCGGCGCGCTCCCACAACTCGGACATGTAGTCTTCGACTTCGGTCCAAGGGTAGACACCGGGCTCGTAATTAGGGTCCATTTCCCGGATCAATCGGGGCACTTCATCCCAAGACAGATCCCGAAGGTTGTCCCAGATACACTCGATCAGGGCTGTCTGAGCCTGGTGAACCGTGATCGGACAGAACTTGTCACTCATCAGCGAAGTACCCTTCCGTGTCGTTCAGTGCGTCGCTATACCCGATCCAGTTGTCGACGCCGTAGCATTCCAGCCGAGCCAGTTCATCCTCACTCTGGATCAGCCGGTCGTACTCAGACTTCGGGATCGTCACGGTCTCTTCAGTCATCGGTGTCCTCCCACTCGATCGTGGCCTTCTGAATCCGGAGCGGGGCGTACTTTAACGGGTCCTTTCCGTTCCGGGCCATATACTCCTGGTGGCTCTTCCGGCGACGGAGTTCTTTGTTCAACTGGAGTCGAGCCGTACGGTCCGAGTTGTAAATCCCGGCCGTGTTGTTCCAACCCGAGTACGTCTCGCCCTCGGTATCAACGACGCGATAAATCACATTCTTGATCATTTACCAATCATCTCCCTAATTTTGTCTGCACCGTATTTCTGGACCATACTGTTCACGTCCTCGCCATCCCGCATCGGAATGACCTTAGCGTTGGGCAAGTTATCTGCTACAACACCACCCATATCCAGACCGGCTTGGTCCCCGTCGGTAAGAACGTACACGGTTTCGTACCCGTAAAAGATCGGATTCCACTTGGCTTGCCATGTCGTAGCCCCAGGAACACCTACAGCGGGAACCCCGTTCGAGGATGCGGCGATACAGTCGAGTTCACCCTCGGTCAGGCACACCCAATCCTCGTTCGAGATAGCGTCTTGGGTGTTAAACAGCGTTGGCTTGAACCCGGGTGTGCCCAGATACTTCTGTTCCCGGCCCTCTGGTGCTCGTAGAAGCCTGAACTTGATTCCCCGGACTGACCACACACCCGAGGGGCTTCGACGCCAGTACGGAATGCTGAGCCGGTGCTTGTACATGTCGTGGCCGATCTCCGGCTCAACGACGTAGCCAAGGCGGAACCGTTCGACCTGTTCTAGATCGAAGCCCCGACTCTCCAAAAACGGGACGGCCGGTGAATCGGGCAGGGACCGAGCGTATTTCTTGGCCGCTGTCAGTAGCGAGTTCATCACGGATTCGCTCGGCCTCACGGGCAGACACCCCTTCCTCGTTCATGATGATAGTGACGGAGTTGCCCCGGAACCCACAAGCCTGGCACCGAACCGCGTCGTACTCAAGACTGATCGCGGCCGAAGGCCGGTCTTCATCATGGCTTGGGCATAGACATTTAGTCCAGCCCCGATCCCGGATACGGTTCGGTGGCTGCCAGGATGGGAAAAAGTGGGATAGTACTGGAACGATCACCGGTTACCTTTCTAACGTAATATCCGAAATCGTGATATCGAATCACATCAGAGAGGTTCAGCCTCCTGTACCCATGAAAGATCCAGCCGGACTCAGGTTCATCCCGAGCCCGGCCGAAGCTCCATAGTTCGTACTCAGTCACGCGCCCATGCGGGGAGATCCTGTTCCCGGAGATACGTGTACCCGGAGTCCAGCACGTGCTCGCGGGACGTGTAAGCCTTGCTCCAGCCCGGTTCGTACTCGCGGGTGTATTCGCCCACCTTCTCACCTTTCCGGTACCGCCAGATCCACTCGTTTCCGTTCCCGTCCCCATCCGAGAAGTAGTCGTACGGGTCGTCCTTGGACTCGGGCGTGTCCGGGTTGTTCAAGCCCCCGAACATCTGGTGTGTAGCGTCCACACCCAGCTTGAATCCTTCGAGAGCGCCACTGAACAGACCCGGGGTCAGAATCGAATCCGGAACCGGAACACCCCGGTACAGAACATCGAAGTCAGTCATCTTCCATCTCTTTCTTGACGTCGTCGTAGATTGGGGTTGTCTCGGTATCCGGGTCAGAGACCGGCCAAGTCACGAGATCTCCTGGACCCAGTCCGGCAATTCCTCGAACCGGATTCCCCGGTACCCAGCCTGGGCCATGTATTCCCGACTGATGTCTTCACCCGTAGAACTCCACGGCCCGTACCCGTGCCCGTTCAGAAACTCACTAGTGCGGGTGTCGTTCCCCTTGATCCGACGGAAATAGGCCGAGTCGGAATGCGGGTTTACCTCATCCACGAAGTAACTCCACGGGGTCTCGCCATGCAGCTCGGAGTCGACCGGCTCCGGTCCGCCCAGGAACTTGGCGAACTTCTCCGCGTACTTGGTGATCTCGTACGGCTCGATCGTTCCGGATTCGAACACGCGCATGGCGAGCTCCAGCGCCCTGCTACGATCCAGGGCTTCGCTAAGTTCAGACATGGTTTCCTCTCAGGGGTTTCTCAGTGTGAATGATCATGTCGCCGTCATCGTCAAGCTCGACATCGGTGATCCGGAATACAGACGTTCCGGTACCGACATGGACGTACACGTTGTTGCTGCTGGCCCGGAGGTCATCAACGGCCCGGACAAACTCGTACAAGCTGAGCGGCTTCGGAGGCTTCTCCAGTTCCATCACACCCTCCCGTCACTGATCATAACCGCAAAATTCACGGTCTCTGACACGTTGTGTTCCGGATGCAAGGTCCGGAGAGCTTCGGCAATGCTGGGCACGTCGAACCCGTATACCCGAGTAGAGAACCGGCCATTGGAACGGATCACGGTTCGCACCGTCGTGATCGGAATCCCCATAGAAACCATCTGGGCTCGGATCACCTGTGACACACTTGCTGTTTTCATCACACCCCCGTCCGGGATGCTTCGTACGCGGCACGACGTTCGATCCGATCCTGACGACGCCGAGCCTTCTCAGCCTTCTTCTGAGCCTTGTTCCGGCGCTTGGTCGTGGCCGTACCCGCGTAGACGTGCTTGCCGAGCCGGTTCAGGGCCCCGAGGATGGTTCGGCCATACACGGATTCACGGTGATCGTTCTTGTCCGGCTCAACGTCCGGACCGTTGCCCCAAGCCTCATCCGAGACCGGCTCGGTACCGGCCGGAGTCTGGTCCGGGATGATCAGTTCCGCCATGCCCGTCAGGGGCTCCGGACGGTTCACGCCTGTCGTGGTCTCCACGTCCGGAAGGTTCAGCTCGGACACGTCCTCGACCGCCTGGACCAGGACAACCCGCTCCATGTCGACTAGGGTGACCTTGCCGGTGTTGTTCGACTGAAGGAACACAACCCGAGTCAGCTGGTCGAGGAACACGGTGTAGTCAACCTTGCCGCTCTTGCCGATTCGGACCTGGTCACCCTTGCGGTAGTAACGCATTTTCTTGTCCCTCTCTCGTTCTTTGCTGGTAAGGACCACGTTACGGGGCGGCTCCGGCTTGAGTCAACCAGAGCCGCCCCTTCGGCTCAGCGCCAGTGAAGACCGTTCTTGATCCGGTTCTCAACCCACCGGTCGTACTGTCGGACGTAGACCGGGTCGCACGGCCATGTCGGCGGGTGCATCAAGAGATCCACCGTGGCCGGAGTGTTGCTGGGCTTCGGGGCGATCTCGATCCATTCCACGGTCTTGACCTTCTCGCCCTGAGCGTTGTACAGGTCTTCGCTGAACTTCACCATCGTGGTCCCCTTCGTTGCTGATACGACCAGTCTGCTCTAGCCTCGAAGCCGTGTCAAGACTTTCCTGGCCGGAGGAGATAACAAATACCTAACGGCCCGGAGCAGAGCCGCGACCGAATCTCGGAGATGGCCAAGCACGTACCGATTGCAATGGGTGCAGAGCAGACCCCGGACCTCGCCGGTCTTGTGGTCGTGGTCGACACTCAGCTTCTTCGTGGCTCCGGTAGCTCGCTGGCAGATCGCACAGACACCACCCTGGGCATCGTAGATCGCCTGGTACTCGTCAGCCGTGATCCCGTACGTCTTCAGGATTCGCTGGCCATGTTTCTCGTTCCGTACACGATCCCGGTACTGTCTGTGATGTTCCGCGCAACGGGGCCCAGGACGCCGTACAAGCCGCGTAACCCCTTCCGGGCAGTCCTTACACTGACCCTCCACGGGACTCGGCTGTACGGCCTTCCTACGGGCCATTACGGCGTCTTCTCGATCAGCGACTTCAAACCGGCCCAGTACTCCAGTTCCACCACGATGCTGTCCAGCTCCCAGGGGTAGAACCGGACCCGGAACAAGCGAACCGATTCAAACCCAAGCGAGCGATTGAACTCAAGTCCACACCACCGTTCCAGTTCATGTTTCCGAGGAAAGGACGCGAGCGGGACCCCGTTCTTCTTTGAAGTAGCCAGATACGTGTAGCTCATTCTAGCTCCCTGTCCTTACACACCAGGAACACCAAAGTCAATCCGCATACGATCAGAAGAACCGCGTAAACCAAGATCGCCCAACCCGGGCCGGTGAACGATGTCCAAATCAACCCGATCAGGCTCAGCAACATCCCAACCACGTTGAGGGCATACGCCCACCACCGAACAGTCACGACTCGACCCCGTCCGGCAGATCCTCGGCCCGGATCACGGCCCAGGACACTCCAGGCGTTTCGATGTCTGTATACGCGTAGATCTGAACCGCGAGCGGGAACGATCGTTGCCACTTGCCGGAATAGGTCAAAAGTTCCGTACCGACACCATCACTGCTCCGGAACCAGAACGGGCCTTCCAGATCACTATGCTCATCTGTTGCCTTGAAGTATTTCATACCATCCTCTCAGTCTGGATCTTTGATCGTCATGGTCGAGCCTTCGAAGTCTAGCAACGCGTACCGGCGCCCGCTTGGGTCGGCCCGTCCACCTCGGTTCTTGACTACCGAGATGCCAAGCTGTGCATCGTCCGGCCGGAACAACGTCAGAACCTGTGGTGGGACCCGGGTGATCTGGCCCTTGACCCCCGACAACGGGATCGGATCAAGCCCGTCGTTGTACTGACCGAGCGTGTGGTGAAGCCCGATCACACATGTCTGGGTGTTCCTGGCCATGGTGTTCAGATATTCCATGAACGTCTCAAGGCCACCGAAAGGATTTTCCGCGTTGTCCGCAGTCCCGTTCTGAACATTCGTGACATTGTCGACCAAAGTCCAGAACGGGTACTCGCCGTATAGTTCATCAAAGGCTTCCATCGTGGTGTTGATCGTGTCTAGCGTGGGCGAGGCATCGTAATTGAACCGGATCGGGATTCCGGCCATACGATCGGCCAGATCCTTTTCCGATTCTTCCAACAATCCTCGCGCGAACCGTTCCCCTACTTTCCGGTCCTCGCCAGTCTCCATGCAGAAGGCACGAGTCGATTGCTCGAACGCGTCCGAGTCCGCGCTGAAGACCATGCCCGGAACCTTGAACCGAAGACCGCAAGCCAGGCCGAGCGCGGATTTACCCGTGCCCGGCCCAGCCACGATCAAGACGAACCCACCACGGCGGAACGTAAAGCCGAGTTGATCGAATGCCCGGAACGGGGCTGGCAATGGTTCACCAGCCGAGCCCCTGACTCGTCTTGATTGCCCGATCGTGTAGATGCTACACGCCCCAAGACACGTCGTTGTCGATGATCCGGCCGAGCTGAGCCAACGTCAGGCCCAGGATTACGTCATCATTCAGCGACGTGTACCGGGAAAGCTCCGGCTCCGAAAATCCGGACCATTCCATGACTTCCTTAGGGATATACGCGGTTCTCATCCTGCTGTCCGGATTGACTTGGATACCGATACCCCCGATCCATTCGCCGCCGGTGTCCCTGAGGTACTCGTCCGCGATAATCCCCTGGAAACAGAAACATCCCTGTTCGGTCCGGAGTTGGGCCGTAGTCTTCTTGTCGTGGCCGTACTTGAGTCGCTCGATAATCGAGCGCTTGTTCCGCCGGGGGTCGGTACTCACTTTGCTTCCTCCGCATCCTTTAGAGCCTTGCCGTACGAGTTCTGGGACCATCTGTTAACCTTGTTCGCGATGATCTCGCCACCCGAGAACTGTTCCGCCAGTTCCCAGAGCCGGTCCAGGGTGTTGTCGCCGTCGAACAACCGGTGTGCTTGGAACGGAGTCAGGCCGAGGAGTTCTCGGGCCTTTTCGGAAATCGGCTTCGGCTCTTTGTGCTTTCCGTTACCATCCCAATCCGGAACCGTAACGCATTCGTTCAGGATATAGTCGGCCTGCCACACAAAGATGCTCCGACCACCGTCGCTTCGGTAGGTTTCCGGCTGGTACCAGTCCAGTTCAACACCCGGTTCGTGAATCGCCGTGTTACCAGCCAGACACCCGAACGAACCACACGCGGACGGGCGCGGCGGCGTGATCTCGTACCATGCGTCACCTTCCGGGATCTGAGCTTCGGTCACAGCCTTGGCCCAAAGCTCCTGATTGTGCTTGTCCGGGTGGATTGTGACGAACCGGAGTTCTTCCAACAACCTGCTCACGTTCAGCATGGCTCAGCCCTTCACGATTTCGGAGACAGCCCGGAGCTTGGCTTCCGCACGCTGGGCCCGGGTTTCGTACGCGTCGAGCACGTCCCGATACGAGATTTGCCCGTTCGAAAACAGGAGGGCCAGCCCCCACAATTCCGGAACGGAATGGTGCGGGGAGAACAGACAATCCGCCTCTTCGTAGCTAAGCCCGAAAAGTTCCTGAGCCTTGGCCGCGATAGTTTTGACGCTGCCATCCGTATCCCGGCAATTCACAGCCTGGTAAGTACCCGTCCGAACGTACGCGGCGCTCATCACGTCATACGACTCTTTGGCCGTCCATTCCAACTCAAGCCCCGCACTGACCACGGCGTTCCCGGCGAGACACCCGGTAGTGCCACACGCGGACAGATCCGTCAGTCGACGCGGGTTCCTCTTGGCCTCGACCCAGACTTCCTGATTGTGCACTTCCGGGTTCAGCGTGATCCGGACAAGTTCATCCCGGAGCCGACTGGCCTGCTCGTAATCCATGTTCCGTCCTCTCTCGGTTGTTCTGTGCTGGCCACACCCACCCTGCCTCACAGGCCGAGCCGTGTCAAGCCTTGAACCGGCACGAGTCTGCTACGTCACATCTCCGGCACTTGTCATCCTCGGGCGAGGCAGGGAAGTCACCAGCTCGGACCGCGGTGTCCATGGTCACGAATTTCTCGGTCAAGACGTCGACGTTGATCAAGTCGTACGGGTACGTAGGGTACCCTGACTTGGTCATGAGGAAGTCACCCTTCATCGGCACTGTATCCGGATCAGCCTCGGTGATCGCAACACCAGCCAAGCTCAACTGCTCGACCTTGCCCGGCTTGTTCCCGGACTTGATGTCCCGAGCCACGACTTCACCGTGCCGGATTCCTCCCGAGCTTGTCGAGTGCGGATCTTTCATGACAGCCTGATCCAGCATCCCCTGAACCTCGACACCGCCTAGATCAAGACTGAACCCGAGCTCGATTGCCGGAGTCCCGTCCGGAGTGATCCAGATGACTTCTTCGGGGTGCTTCTCGTACCAGCCGAGATACCGATCTACGTGTTCGAGCCCGATCTTGAACCGTCGCGGGATGTCTTCCTCACCGTTGTACCTGCCAGACCATTGCCAGAACCGGGTGTTCGGAGTCTCTTCCAGGTACTCATCCGTCTTGGCCTTGTACGTGTCCCTGAAGACTTGCCGGACATCCTCGGGTGCCATGACTCGCCCGGACTTCTCCCACGCCTCTGCGGCCGAATGAACGGCACTTCCCATCGGGAGCCACGCAGCAGGCTTTTTCCAGACCCGTTCGATCCTGGCGAGGTAGTAACGGTACGAACACCCTCCGAGTTCCGGCGAATACTGTTCGAGTTGAGACCAACTTCTGTGTTCAACCACGGATCTTCTCGTCTCCGTATCGGTCCGCACTTTCGAGGTCTAGTCGTCGTTCTTCCTCGGTCCAGGACAGCCAAAGGTCTTCATAATCCCGGCAGTCTCCACATACCGGGTCCCCCTCGTACATGATACTCTCGAACAAGAGAACCCCGGTGTCCCAGCACACGGTACAATAAATTCCATTCTTGGGAACCCAGTGATCCAGTGAGATTGGCTCAGTCATCTTTCCACCAACTAGAATCGTTCTTGATCAGGTACCGACGAATGTCCTGTGGGGTCTCGCCGAGCTCGATCAGTTCAAGCACGGCAACCACGGCCATGCTCGCATAGTCCTCTTCCAAGTACTCGATCAGCTTGCCCCACGGATTCATTTCTGGACCGCCCCCGTCAACTCGTATGGCCACGTATAGTTGTTGTCCCGAGCATGACGCCCGATAGTCTCGGGGTTCAGGCCAGTGACCTCAACCAGCAATGGCAACTGAACCCGGGTATTCCTCCGGAAGAACTCGGCCCATTCCAGCTTGGTCGGGTTCCGGCCTGGAGCGGCACCGGACAGTAACCGTTCTGCTACGACCCAATCAAACCAATCCCGGTTTAGGACCGGCTTCGGAACGGGGCCGTAGTCGTCCTCGAATCCGTCGCGAGTCCGCATCCGTTCAGCCAAACCCCGAGCGATCCGGGCTTGCCGGTCTCGTTCCCGGCGCCGTTCCAGACGTTCGGTGTCTGACATCCGGGTTCGCTTGCCCTTGGCGGACCGCTTCTTTTTCCGAGCTTCGTTGTACTTGGCCCGACTGTCGCTCAGGCAGGACCGGCATAGAGTGACACGGCCGTTACTGCGTGGTACAGTCCCAACCTTGTCCTTGTCGTGGCCGTTTCGACACAGGTTCATCTGAGCCCCTTTCTTCTGGCTTAGCCCAGACTGTACCTGATCAAGGCTGGCTTGGCAAGCCCGATCTTGGGGTGTAAGCTGGATCGAACCGGCATCACGGCCGAGACAGAGAAGGATTGAGATGTGCACTTTTGAGGGAACAGGTGAGCGGGAGTTGGTAGTCGAATCGGACAAGGACGGCGTGTCCTTCACGGTCCAGAACCCGAACGATTGGACCGAGACCCTCGCTGTAAACCTAGACAAGAACACGGCTGAGAGTCTGGCGCTGCACCTGCTCCGGATCGTGGTCGAGTGAGTGAAGCCCGTTCCCAGGTCTTGAAGGCTGCGAGACGAGCTGGACAGATCTG
>Ga0070699_100005437_pt1 | contig 11169 bp, 10 predicted proteins | sample KBSK1503metaG_FD_65473 | JGI IMG/M metagenome (GOLD analysis project Ga0070699, IMG submission 65473) | Corn, switchgrass and miscanthus rhizosphere microbial communities from Kellogg Biological Station, Michigan, USA - KBS K1-50-3 metaG | ecosystem: Host-associated > Plants > Roots >...
GGCTCAGAGCGAGGCCGAAAAACACGACCGAGCCGAGCTGGTCGCTTATCTCGAGGAGGTATTCGCTCCGCAAGCGACCGTCGACGGTCGCACGATCGACACGCGCAAGCTCGCCCAGCTCGTCCAGGCCGAGTTCGAGGCGATCGAGCGCATGGCAGACGGCATCGCGGGCGCTCTGGCACGGGCCCGCGCGGCTCGAGCGGCCAAGCCGACCAACACCAAATCACGTGAGAGGGATCTCGCCGCAGAGCTTGAGACCGCGACCGTGAAGGCGAAGGCGTTGCTCGAGGAGATGGAGAAGCGCAGTGGCTGGGTGTTCGCAAACATCCTGGCGAACAAGGCCAATGAGCAGCGCCTGCAGGAACTCATCGACAACCTAACCGGCATCGAGAGCAAGCATCACCTCGGCGTCGACGTCGGTCGATGGTTGAAACTCCCCGGCGACTGCGCGGTGGCTGCCGGCCAGCGACTGCAGATCGAGGGACGCGCAGCGGCCGATGGCTACCTGCCTGGGCTCGAGCACTGCCCCGAGCTGCCGGAAGAGTTCCGGCGCTCCAAGACCATCGCTGCGAAGCAGGAGGTCGACCAGCGCGGCAAACCGTTCGACCCGAACTTGCCGAAGGACCACGCTCTCCGTATGGCGGCCGGCTCAGTGCCGGCTCCGCGAAACGCCGATGGCACACGTGCCGACGTTTCGATTCGCGACCCATGGTTAGGGAACACCAGTGGGGCGGTCGTGCCGCGCACCGAAGCCCAGAGCCGCGCAGCGCGCGCGAAGGTCGCGGCTGAGGTGGCCGCTGAGGACGGTGGCTAATGAGCGATCCGCTCGTCGACCACGTCAGGCGCAAGCATCTCATCAAGAAGCGGGCCTTCGAGGATTCCGACCTGCGTGAGCGCTTCGAGCAGCAATTCGAGCCAGGGGACGAGGTCGAGGTCGTGAAGAGCGCCAAGTCAAGCCCCTTGATCGACCGCTCCGAGAATCCGGTACGGCCACCTGGCGCGCCGCCGAACCAGCCCCTGAGCGGATCCGGTAGGACCACGGGGTCACCCATCCCGCCCGCAGGCGGTGTCGATAGTAGCGAGCACTCGCACGACCACACGCACGTCGGTTCGGCCAGTGACTCATTCGAAGCGGCTCGGTGGGGCGCATACAGGCACTCGCACCCGCACGATCACGCGGTCCGCCGGAATCCCGACGACAGGTCAGTCGAAACGCACGACAACGCGGCGCATTTCGCTATCCACCGCGCCATGGTTCAAAAGACCGCCCAGCTCCGCAAGATGGCCAAAGAACACCCCGACGCGCAGGTGCGGCGCGGCGCTCAGCAACTGCTGAAGGGAAAGGTCGACCCGCCGGCGCAGGTCGGCCACGTCAGCGGTGCCGGCGTTAGCAAGATGCTCGAGATCAATGCTCGGCTCACAGAGCTCCAGGCCAAGGCCTCGATCGAGCCTGGCCAGGCAGCAACGCCGGCGCCTGGCGCCCCACCGGCCTCGAGGGGCGTGACCTCTCCGTCAGGGGGAAGCGCCGGCTACTGCCCGAATCGTTCGTGCAGCTGCGGCGGCTGCGGCCCGAGCTGCACAGGCGACTGCTGCGTGGCCTGCACGATGGCCGATGACCTCGACCGCCGCGAAACCATGCATTTCAGCGCGGTCGCGGAGCTGGTCAAAGAGGCGCAGCACTGGCAGCGTTATGCGGACGAGAGCCGCGACTTCCACGGCCGCGAGTACGCCAGGGAGAAGGTCAAGGCGATCGCCGCCAGGCTCCGCAATTCGATCGGCCTCGATGACGAGACGATCATCCGCAAGTTCGCGGAACGCGCGCGGCCGCGACAGACCCCGGAGCCGGCCATCGTGCGAAAGGCTGCCGCCCTCGACTCCTTCGTCATGACGCCCGAGCTCGCGAAGACGATCCGCGGCGCGGTCACCAAGGCCTTCGAGGACCTGGGCACCCGTATCGAGGCGCTGAATGAGCGCGCTGGCGGCTCAAGGGAGCGCCTGTGATATTCCGCCGGAATCGCCGGCTCTCAGCGACGGACGGCCTCGGTTGGTTTACGGCGGGCTTGTACATGGGCCTGCCGTCCCGAAAGGGTGCCGGGGCTGTCCATCGCGGGAGTCGGCCGTGAGCTGGGTCACCATGCGTGCGGTCGGGACGCCACGCTCAGCTCGCCGCGGGCCCGGGGTCACGCCCACCCTCTATGCCGAGATGTCGCTGCTGCGCAATTCGCTGCTGAATGCGATGCGTGAAGAGGCACCGGTCAACAAGAACCCCAACGCCAAGAACCGCGGCGCGCTGCGAGCCTCGCTGCGAGCTGGTCCGTGGGAGACCGATGGCGTGCACTGGCGCTCGGTCTTCTCGGCCGATGAGCACATCAAGTACGTGCTGCGCGGCACCAAGGCGCACGTGATCGCAGCCAAGCCGGGTGGCGTGCTCGCCTTCACCTCGTCAGGACCGGGCGTTTCTGGAGGCTTGCAGGCGATCTCCTATCTCAGCGCTGGGGGTGTTCCCGGCCGGCTCGGACGGCGAGGGGGACCCTCGATCGCGGCCGCGCCTGACATCTACGCCAAGGAGCTTGGCGGCGGTGGCACTGTGTTCGTGACCGCGGTCAACCATCCGGGGACTGCGGCCAACGACTTCGTCTCACGCGCAGTTGCTCGCTCTCTCGTGATCGGCACGCCAGGCCTCACCAAGCGCGTGCGTCAGGCCATGGTCGACGACATCATCCAGCTCATTCAGGAGAACATCGCATGACAGGAGCCAAGCGTATCGACGAGCCGATCGAGGTCTACTTCGGCGGCAAGACAATCACCGTGGGCCCACTCAAAGGGCTCGCGCGGATCAAGGCTTTTGAGACCGCCGTCAAGGAGGAGGTCTACGGCCTGCAACAGCGCGTCGTTCAGTACGCGCGAGAGGCCCAGGCCGGCGGCCAGATCTCAACCGAGGCGCTGCTCGAGAACGGCGTCGACCAGGTGAAGCTACTCAAGCTCGGGTTGCCCGAGGTGATCACCGACGAGCTGCTCGAGGAGTCGACTGCGCGCGAACGACACGGTCTGCTTGTCGACATCTGCAACCTCAACGACTGCTCGAGGTACTCGGTTTTTTTACTGCCCGAGATGCTGCTGGAGGTGGCATCGAAGCTGAACCAGAAGGCGCCGGTGTTTCCTATCAACGGGTCGAGTCCGAGCTCCTTGCGGCCGGACTCAGCTGGCACGAGATCCAACGAGAACTGACGATTTGGGAGATGGCCGATCGACTCAACGAGCGCGCCCGCGCGGTCCGCGAGCAGCTGCACTGGATGATCGCGGCGAGCCCGCTGGAGCCTGACCAGGTGAAGGCGCGATACGGCGCGCTCGAACGCAGCTTCACGAAGGTCGTGCGGCTCGACTCCTTTATGGACCGCGTCGCTGCCGAGAAGAAAGCGCGCAAGGACACCGCCAGCGATGAGTGAGTCCACGGTCGAATTTTTCGAGCTCCTCGCTGACACGAGCGTCTTCAACTCAGCCTTCAACAAGGCGAAGGCCTCGGCGATCGAGTTCGCTGGCAGCTTTAAGGCAACAAGCGCCTCGGTTGAGGCCGACGCCAATCGGATGGGGCTCTCGATCGAGCGCATGAACCGCGCGATCGCCACCGGCGAGCTGTCGCGGGCTTCCGCCAATGCACAGATCGCATCGCGGCTCCAGTTCTACGGGGCACCGGGCGGATCAGCGGCTGCAGGTACGGCTGCAACTGACATGGAGCGTGCGAGTGCAGGCGGCGCTGGCGGGCTTGCGCTCGCTGCTGGGGCTAAGATGGCCGCCTTCGCCCTGCTGGCCCTCGCCGGCGCGGCTGCCGGCGTCCTGGCCATGACTCAACGCGAGGTCGAGGCGTATGCCGCCTTCTCGTCCGAGATACTGCGCAACTCTGAAGCGATCGGGATCAACACCGCCGATATGCAGACCTGGGACAAGATCGCCAAGGTCGTTGGCATCGACCAACAGTCGATGACGCTCGACTTCGAGCGCTTCGCCAAGAACCTCAACGAGGGGGCGCCTGCACTCAAGGCGGCCGGCGTCACCCTGCAGGACCTCGGCATCACGACGACCAACGTCGGGACCGCCATCCTCCAGCTCGCCGACTACTTCCACACACACTCCGACCAGGCGCAGAAGGCTGCAATCGCCTCCGCGCTCTTCGGCCGCTCGGGCGCCGAGCTGATCCCCATCCTCGACCAGGGCTCGGCTGCGGTCGCGCAGTACAAGAGCCAGCTCGAATCGATGGGCGTGATCCTCAGCCAATCGCAACTCGTGCAAGGAGCGCAGGCACAGGCTGCGATCACCAACCTAACCACCGCCTTCGAAACGGCGAAGTCGGAGCTCGTCGGCGCAGCTCTACCAGGCTTCACGGTGTTTTTTCAGACCCTCTCGGTCGTCCTGCAGAACAACGCGGCGACTTGGGTTGCGGTCGGCCAGACGATTGGCAACGTGGTGATGTTCATCGCGGGGCTGGTGGCCGGGATCGCCGGCGTCGACATTAAGACCATGCTCGCCGCTCCGACCGATGCCGGCGCCGCCTACCAAGGTCTCGGTGCGGGCGCTGCCGGTGCCGCCAGTGGAATGGACCAGGCCGCGCAGTCGGCGGCCGCCGCCACAGCCGCCATCGATGACCAGATCCGGGCGCTGAACGACCAGAAGCGCGCTGAGGACGACCTCCTCGACACGCAGAAGCAGGCTCTCCAAGCACAGCTTGACACGCTGCACGACGTCACCGACTCGCGACGGCGCCAGGGCGAGGACATCGTGACCTATGAGCGCCGGCTCGCCGAGCTCCACCTCGAGGACCAGATCAAGGCGATCGACACTCAAAAGACCAACTACGACCGCGGGGTGGCTGGTCAGATCGCAGCCCTCAACGACCAGAAGGCTGCGGTGAAGGGCGCTGCGGGCGCGATGGCCGCGGACCTCTCCGGCGGAATGGCCACCGGCATGGCTGGACTGAACGCCAACCTGGCCACCGGCATGACCGCGGCTCAGCAGAAGATTCTCGACAGTGCTCACAAGATCGGTCAGGAGATCGCGGGCATCTTCAGCGATAACCCTGGAACGCAAAAGAAAGCCGCCGAGCATCTCGGGGAGCTCCTCGGTCAGGCATTGGGTGACGGCATCAAGGGCGGCCTGCTCAACTGGATCGGCCGCCAACTCGTGAGCACCATTGAGTCGGGCGGTCCGATGGGCCTCGGCTCCCAGGTCATGAGCGGAGTCTTTAGGGGCATGTGGGACCAGCTCAGCGGCCACGCCGCCGGCTACTTCGGCTCGACCGAGCACATCGCTCGGATCTCTGAAGGCGGCAGCACTGAGGTCATCCTGCCGCTCGGCGACCGGTCGAGATCGCTGGCGCTGATGGAGGAGTCAGGCATGGCCAGCCTCGCGCGCAACGCCGGCGGCGGATCCGGTGCCGGCGGGCAGGTGCCGTCCGTTGTCATCAACTTCAACGGGCCTGTCGCTGACGAGCTCGTAGCCAACCGCGTGATCTCAAGGATGGACAATGAGATGCGCAGGCGCGGGTACAGCGCCGTCCGCGGCTTCGGGACGAACTGAATGGAGAACGTCGACGTCTGTGAGCTTTTTGTCTCGATCCGCAATGGCCTGAACCAGCTTCCCTACGTGACCAGCGACGGCCAGGTCTCGCTCAATCTGCCCTACGAGGCCGTCGAGGTCACCGAGATCCTCTATGAGGCGAAGATCAACGAGATCTCGACCGCGAAGATCACCCTGCCGTCATTGCTCGTGTTCCCCGAGCTGCGGCTGCTATTGCAGAAGATCCAGGAAGGCGACCGAATCGAGATCTTTGGCAACCAGCCCGACTGCGGCGACCCACTCATCGCCGGCTTCATTCCCCAGAACGGCATCGAGGAGCAGGACGGAAAGACCATCCTCAGCATCGACGACACCCTCGGCCAGCTGCGCTGGCAGCACCTGAAGCGCGTCGAGTACCTGAGTGGGCCGGCAAGCCTGCTTTACGACCGAGCTCGGAGCGTCTGGCGTGACATCGTGATCGAGGACTTCCTGGGTACCAATCCACAGGGCGACTATTCAACGGTGCTCGGGGCGGGTTCGGTAAGCCCGGTCCTGACCTGGGGCAAAGGCTCTCTCTCGCAGACCGGGAACGGTGGCAATTTCGTCTATCCGGCCAACATCACGCCCTTCACCATCAACCCAGGCGACACATTCCTCTTCGAGGTCGACGGCACCTGGAACAGCGACTTCGCCGTCTCCGGCAACGGCCTCGTGCAGCTCCTGCTTGGCCTGACCAAGACGCCGGTTGTGAACACGTTCGACGCTCCTGGCCAGGGTCTCGTAGGCGCCTTCATGGAGTACCAGCGTTCGGGCGTCAGCGCGACGCCGCAACAGATGGGAACGGGCGCCATGATCTTTCCGACCGGCACCGGGCCCTTCTATGACCCAACGAACGGCGGACTCGCCGGACTCGGGACCAATGCGGTGAACTTCGGGATGCCCCAGAGCCACCATGTCACTGAGTACCTGCGCTTCAACTTCGACGGCACGCTCAGCATCTACATGTACGTCGACAACATCCAGTACACCTTCACGACTCAGCCCTGGAACTTCGACTCCGCCACCTACGTCCCGTTCGCCTGGTTCAACACGCAGAACACCTCGGAGTCAGTCCAGGTGAGCACCTGGCGGGTAAGCAAGCTCGTGCCGGCGCTCAACCGAGCAGCCCGCTTCAATCCTCAGACCACGGACGCGTTGACTTACCAGCCAAACAACGAGGAGAACCTACAGTTCCTCCAGCTGATCGCAGAGAAGGACAATGCCGAATACCGGCCCCTTTACCGGTCGCGGGCAACCAGCTCCAATGACGATCTGGAGCTCGACGCGACCGGCACTCTCGGCAAATTCGCGAGCCGCGTGCTCGGCTACGAGCAACCATCGTCGCTGCCGACTGAAGGTAGTCCGCAGGCCTCGCCAGTCCCCGTTGTCACCGACCTGGCAACCTTCCTGACCGCGCCACCCTTCCGATTCGAGGAGGGTTACAACCTGGAGTCGGCGCCGCGGATCCAGTCGAGGGCGAACGCTCACGCCAACGACGTGATTCGCGTCGGCGCCTCGACTTTGGACTCGCAGGTCTTCGCCGAGAAGTGGTCTGCAGCCGAACTCGGGCGCCCGCAGCACTCGCCGAGCGGAGCTCTTTACCCGCGCTTCGAGCAGATCACCAATGATGATCGCGTCGGCATTCAGTCTCTGGTCTCATCTCTCGCCAGCTTCGAGCTCGCCCGACGAATCGACACGACACCTTCACTCGAGGTCGCCGTCGTCGAGGAAGTCCCCTGGGCCTTCCGCTGGCGCGCCGGCGACCAGGTCTTCACGAAGACCCGGAGCCTGCGCACCAACCTCGAGCAAGAGATGCGGGTGATGAAGATCCAGTACAAGGCCGGCAGCCCGGTGCGCACCGTGACGCTCGGCAAGACGGATTGGGACCCGACCATGCTGCGGATGCTCGCCGAGGATACGAAGATCAGCTGGCTCTACGACCAGTCAGGCACTAACCCAGGCACCTACGTCTACCCCTCGCTCGGCAACATCGTCTCGAATGCCACGAGCCCCGTCTTCACCATTCCGCTCGATCAGTACACGACGGGCTCGGCGCTCGTCTACGCGGCCCTGCACTGGTTTGCCGATGCCAACGTCATGAACCTGCAGCCGATCATCAACGGGACGACCGTCTTCACGCCGGCGGCCGGCACCAGCGGCACCGACAGCGGCCTGGTCGTCTGCACGCAGTACTTCCAGAGCCCGGGCACCTACTCGCTGCAGTTCCACAATGCGGACGCCGCGACGCGCAACCTCACCGGGGCCTTCCTGGTGCTCAGGATCCGGGCGTGACGGACGACATAATCGAGGACGGCTCGACGATATCGATCGAGGTACCGCTTCGCGGAGTCACCCTGCATCTCGAGGCCAGTTTCGCGGACATCTCAAAACGCCTTCGCTACGGCGACGGGTGGACCTGCACGGTCCGATTCAATGGCACGTTCTATCAGGAGACTGGAACCACCGCCGACGTTGCGAAAGAGCGCCTCGTCGCCACGCTTCAAAATTCCCCGCAGGTACAGCAGTGGGCCGCGCAGGAGGCAGCAGACGCTGACGCTGCTCACGCCGAGGACCAATTCAAGATTCCGCCGGAATAAATGGCCGGGCATCGCGCCCGGCCCGGCTGTCACTTCGAGCGAACGACGCGAACTTTCGGGGGGGCCGGGAGACGGATGAATGGCAACTTGTCGACGGCCTGAGCCACGGCGAAGTGCCGGAGCGCATCGACGTGAACGAGGGCCTTCTCGGCACCGTACCGATCGAAGAGCTCCGCGCATGCCGCGGGTAGGCTCGTGCCGTCTTTCACGCACATCCGGTAGTAGTCGAGCGCCGCCCGATCGCCATGAGCAACCCGGAACTCATCCAGATCCTCGACTAGCGTGCTAAGATCCGCGCCGTCGCCCTTTGCGATCTTCTTCGCTGCCAGGCCGCCACCCAGGGAATCGAGTAACGCAGTGGCTCCGGGATACTCGGCCTCGACGAGCCTGAGAAGGGCAGGGAACGCTGCCTCGGCAGCATTCATGAGTGCTAGTGCCATCGGCTCCAGCGCCTCGATGGCGGCGACGTCGCGCGGATCGACCTGAACGGAAGTGGATGGCATGCTAGCCTCCTGCAGGCGGGCGTCGTGGCCGGTGTGTAAGCACCGCGCTGCGGCGTCCGTCAGCGCGACTATGCGCCGCCTGGTGGCCCTGAGTCAATAGCTGCGGGCATCGACGTTGGCATATTCCCGGATTTTTCGGCAGATGTGCGATCACCAGCTTCTCGGTGACGTTCGACGATGCGATTCAGCGCCGCCCTCGCCGCGACGTCGGCCGCGCGTGGCGCGACCCCTTCACGCATTAGCTCGTCGCGCAGCTCCTCGAGCCAGGTGGTCGCCGGCATGATGATCGGCGGTCGCTTCACGAGCATTGGCCGCGACAATACCCGCTGCCGCGGCCAGGTCAAACATCCGGTGGCGCCAGTACGGGGCCGGTGCCCGGGTCTGGCGGGACCGGCGCCAGGCAGACCCAGCTGCCGTCCGGCCGCTGCGTGAGCGTCTCGTCCGGGCTCGGGCATGGCTCCACGTGGATCTCGGGGTGCGCCCCGATTGCCGGCACGACCGCCGGCGCCGCTCGCCAGTGGTGTGTGTCGATCGCGAGCACGACGCCGCCCACGAGGCCGAGGACCGCGAAGAACGCAACCGCGAGTAACGAAACGGCGAGCGTCCTCCAGCTGACGCGAATCAAGCTGGGGTCGAGCGCTCGCGTGGCCAGGCCGATGACGCCAGCGACGATCAGTGTCCCTCGCAGCTCCCGCTGCCAGAGCAGACCTGCGATGACGATCGCGGCGACGTTGAAGAGCGCGAGCGCCGCATACTCGCCGGCGGCTGGCGGCTGCCGCAGAAAGTCGACGACTCGTGATGCGTAGAACCTGAGCGTAGAACCAAGCCCACCGATTCCCGCCACCTTTGAGCGACGCTTTGTATACGTCGCCGACCCTGAGCGACTCTTACCGACTGCTGGCCTAGAACTCCAAAACCGAGGGCCGAGGGTTCGAATCCTTCCGCCCCTGCCAACTTTTACTTGACGCCTCTCGTATTCAGAATCGACAGTGTGGGGGCGGGTTGAGCGCTTTGTGTTGCAGCCTGACGACGCACGGGTCACGACCGTGAGGCACCTGGCTGGCGATCCGAACATTTCAGATGCTGTGAATGCCGAGTTCGCAACAGTCATGAAACCGGCGGTCCGATCCCAGTCGAAAGATGACCCATAGACACCTCACGGCCGGAGATATTTGGCGGCAACCGCACGGGATGCGTGTCTCGGGTCCCGACCAACTTCTGAACGCCGATATGCCTGGAGGGAGCACGTTTGACTTGGCGCCGGGACACCTTTACCGTACCGGTGTTGCGGCTGGTCAGGGAGACGCCGACAGCGATGCTGAGCGCGGTAAAGCGATCAGCAACCTTGCCGCGCCCGGCAGCACGTAGCCTCCAGGATGCAAGTACGGCCTGGCTGTTGAGGCTTCCTGAAGGCCGAACGATTGCACAGGTGCGGCGGTTGCTTGCAGCTTTCGCTGTCGTCAGGTGGATTGGTCTCGCTGCGGTCGCACTGATAGGGTTTCTCCATCCTCCGCTGTCGCATACCGCACTCGTCGCGCTAATCCTCGTTGTGGCGGCATACAACGGCTGGCTGACGTGGGTGCTCGTCCGGATTGATGATGCCCGAGTCGTGGGGATTGCTCACCTCACGGCCGTCTTTGACCTCGTCGGATGCCTCGTTTTCCTCGCCCTTTATCTGTCGATGAATCCGCAGATTGGCATCTATGTGGTCATCATGGTCGAAGCCGTGGCGTACCTTGGACTGCGCGGCGCGATCCTATCAACGGCGACTTTTTTGGTCGTTGGCCTCGGGCTCGGATGGTTCGATATTTATGTCTACCGGATTCCCTTTGTGCCTGAGATCGCAATCAGCTGGAGTGTACTCATCCTTCTGGCCGGCACCGCCACAGCCGTCGCCGATCGAGTGCTGCACTCCTCCTTACCTCTAACGACCGAGGCGGTCCATCTCAGCCAGCCGGAGACGACGAATGGCGAGGATCCGGTGTCTGAGACGATCAGGCTCTCGCCACGGGAGCAGGAGGTCTTGATCCTCGTCGCGCGAGGACATTCCAACGCGATGATCGCGCGGCAGCTGCATGTCAGCGAGCGCACCGTGAAAACGCATATCGAGAATCTATTGCTGCGCCTCAAAGTCCGCAATCGCGCAGGGGCGGTCGCGGAGGCTGCCAGGCTCAGGCTGCTGTAGCTCGCTCGCAAAACTCCTGCAGCCGGTTCGGCCGTTCGGGCTCCGCCGTTCGACCAATTGGTGAGCGCGGGCTTTCCGCCGATCGACCGATGGCGCGACGCTCTGTCGGCCGCTATCGTGCGAATCACCGCGATGTCCGACAGCCATCGAGAACCCAGAGCTAGCACCGCTCAGGCCGCACCGACTGAAGTACAGTCCAACATCTTGGTTCGGCCCGGCGTCCGCGGAGACCTCCTGATCCGGCTCGACCGCCACCTGAGCCGAGTCGAGCAGGAAGTCAGCCTGGCTCGCGACT
>Ga0070699_100005438_pt1 | contig 11166 bp, 12 predicted proteins | sample KBSK1503metaG_FD_65473 | JGI IMG/M metagenome (GOLD analysis project Ga0070699, IMG submission 65473) | Corn, switchgrass and miscanthus rhizosphere microbial communities from Kellogg Biological Station, Michigan, USA - KBS K1-50-3 metaG | ecosystem: Host-associated > Plants > Roots >...
ACAAAAGCCATCTGGTACGCGTATTCCTTCCATCTTGGAGAGTTCCCCCAGGTTCGCGCCTTTCCCCCCAACAACCATGCGTTTTGTTTGGTCAATGTCCTGAAAACCAAGCACATAGGAACTCATCTGTTTCCCTCCTCTGGCAAATCCTTCTTTGATACTGTTGATGACATCCTTCGGGCTAAAACGTTTTACCGGAGTATTGGACTCGACTGCCTGGTACAGCCCCCATGAAGCGGTGACGGCACGTCAGGCCCCCTTTCGCACACGACGAGGGTCTGGCACACGCCTGATGAGGCATGTGCTGATTTCAGCACACACAAGAGGTATCGCAGGCTCAATGGAGAGCTTTCACCGCAGGTGCGAAAGATGCGCGTCGCTTCCGCCTGAGTATAGGGGAAAGAACGCCAAAAAAAATCGTCCAAAAAGGCAGTGTGCGAGTAGACAGGAGGTGATACAATAAAAGTGGGAACAAGCGGGCTCGTTTTCGAGCTTCGGAACCCATGCCGTTGCTTGCTCTCGCGGACGTGAGACAGACGACATGTCCCCCTCCTCGCGCTTTGCCGTTCGGCATTATTCCAACGCGGCCCTCGTGTTTTTATTTCCACCATCCCATTCCAGTATGCAAGGTGTGGAACGGCTTTTCCAGGAAACGCATGTCCCACTGTGCAGGATTGGGGGCAAGTGTGCAGGTTGGAGGCGCAAAAACTGTGGAGGTTTCGGGGCATTTACCAACAAGCCGACCTCATGAAAGGCACTGGCGACCAACGCCAATCAGAGAGATTTGCACACTCTCAACAGGGTGCCACTTGCCCCAACCGCGTATCATCGCCAGAATCTGGCCCTTTCTTCGCCTCACAGCGACCACCGGCCCCATGGGACACATTACCCGCGCTTTTCCCGTAAATGCTTGATCGAAAATGGCTGCCTTGATCTGTTTGAGGTCCGTCGTTTGCATCGTCTGCTGTCCTTTCACTGAAGATTACCTGGGCCAAACAGGGTAGTTTGCTACTCAGTGTACGGATCGGCCTGGCCGCTGACAAGGGGATTTGCCAGCTTGATGGCTCCATCTATGTGAACCATTAGATGACGAGGCGTCCATACACAAAGGCCTCGAGTTCGCGGTGACGCTTGGTAATTTTGTCAGGAGCGAGAGTGATCATTGAGCACCTCCTGAAACACGCGCAGCAGCGTGGTCCTGACCCCCATCTGCGTGGCCAGGGGCAAGGTCGCCCAGATCTGCTGGGCAGACAAGAACACCACCGGTGTTGGGAGCGGGGACGGCATCACTTCGGCGTCCGGAAACGGCAAGGGAAGTTGACGAATGGGTGGCAGTGCTGAGTTGCGAGCTTGCGATTGGTTCATGAGCATCCTCCTGGCTGGGACTTACCAGAGAGGATAGCACATGCAGAAGCGTCTGCAGTCCAGCGATGGAGAGCCGACACGAAGAAAGAACTCGGCCTTCAGCAGCAAGGTTGGTCGCACTCACGGGGATCGCTCGCTCAATGCCTGGATGCAGCCACACCAGACAGACGCGACCGAGTCGTTGTTTGACCGTGATACCAATCAGCGGAAAACTGAGGCCGTAAAGAGGATGGGTCGGATCAGTGACCTCAACCGTGTCGGTTGGGAGTGCGGTCAGGCCGACCGGGGTATTCTGTTGGAATGGGTTTCACAGCGTCGTCATGACACCAGAACAACGCTCCAAATACCATAGTCATCATAAGATTGGTTACACTGGCTTCCTTGAGCCTGACTACAACGATAATAGTCTCCGCTCAGACTAGTCGATGATTGCGCTATTCCTTCTAAAAAAAGCGTTGCATGTCCTGCAGTGTCTGTCACCGTGAACTGAAGCTGTTTAGTAGTATTAAAGGTTCCTCTAAAAGGACCGCTTCCCTGAAGTTTGGAGCCTAGTATGAAATAGCCACTAATACTTCCGTGACTCTGTTGAACTCCTACAAGCGATATGCTCCTGTTTACATTTAGTGGTAGATCGTAAAGATTGCCCTTGTACGTCTCGGCTACGGTTGAATGGATGCCGGAGGTAGTTGTGGGTGTGGGTAACGTAATGGTCGGTGTGGGAGGAGCAGAATAAGCAGCACGGTGATGTGGAGCTTGGGACCAGAAACCTACGCCAACGCTCAGGCCGATCAGCAAGACAACTAAGATGAGTGCGCCAAGTCTTCTCGATAATGAGATCGAAGGCCGCTCAACTGGTGGCTTTTCTTTGAAGGACGGTGTAGGAGCGGCTTCAACTGCTTGCTCATGCTGAGCGACAACAGGTAGGGGAGATGAGACTGAGGGTGTATTGCCAGGCACAAATGAAAGTCGCTTTCCCGCAACGGTATGAAGTGCCCACAGCGCTTCCCCGAACTGCTCAACCGACGAGAAACGATCACTCGCGTTTACAGACATTGCATGATGAACGGCATCGGTGATATGAGATGGGACAGAGGACGCTAACTTGTTCAGGGGGTCTAAAGGATCAACCCTCCCACTTGCGAGCCGCGTTACGCGGTAAAAAGCCTCAGTGGGCACGACACCGGTCAACAAGGTGTAGATCGTTGCACCCAGTCCATAGATATCCGTGCGCGGATTGGTACCGCTTCCATACTGTTCAGGCGCTGCATAGCCAGGTGAGCCATGGCGTACAGCAGTGGTGGTGGCATCAGGATCACATTCTTTGGCAATACCGAAATCTACCAGAACAGTTTTGCCCGAAGCCGTCACAATGATATTGGAAGGCTTGATGTCGCGATGGATGATAGGAGGCTGTTGGTTATGCAGATAGCTCACGGCATCCATAATGGGCGCCATGATAGTCAGCACCTGCGGGAAGAAAAATCGCTTTTCAGGCTGGCGTCGACGTAGCGTTTCCAGGTTCTGCCCTTCAACATAATCCATGAGCATATATGCCCGAGTGAGCCTCTCATCCTCGAACACACAATCGACCTGGGGCAGCGCTGGGTGATTCAGTCGCTGCAGGAGCTTAGCCTCAAAGAAGAAGTGCTTATGTTCTCGCCGATCGGGATCGACCAGCTCTTTGAGGGCAAACCGATTCTGCCTGACACGCTGATCCCTCACCAGATAGACCGCACCGAACCCACCCTTGCCAAGCACGTCTTCTATCAGATAACGACCCTGTACGATTGTCCCTATCGGGAGAAGAGCTTGTTTTTGCATGCCGCACCTCACAGGGAAATGACACTGTTTCTCGGTTACCTGTGTAAATGGCAAAATTCTGGGAGTGTTTCTGTGAATGCGTTTCTCCTCCTATTTTACCACATCTTTGATCACGCAAAGTGCGAGTGAGCCATTTAATTTTGTGATTTACACAGCAATCACAGCCGTCTCTACATTCACGGCTTGATTGCCGCCATCCGAGGTGATGGTGACAGTGCCTGAATAGTTCCCTACTGCCAGTGAGCCAGTGTTGACTGCCACATTGATTGTTGCAGTATTACCGGGCGCAATTGTTCCATTGCTAGTACCTACTGACAACCATGCTGCGCCATCAGCCGTTCGGGTGGTGATGCTCCAATTGAGCGTCTGCTTCCCACAGTTGTCGAACGTCAGTTGCCGGGTCAGTACTTGACCCTGCAGGATCTGACCAAAGTTCAGATTCGTGGACGACACATTGCACAACAGAGCTGGCGAAAGTGGTGGTGGCGTCGGCGTTGGTGTTACGGCCGGTGTAGGTGTTACGGCCGGTGTAGGTGTTACGGCCGGTGTAGGCGATGATGACGGTGGGGGAGAGGCTGTCGGCGTCGACGATGATGACGGCGGGGGAGAGGCTGGCGTTTGCCCGGCTGAAGTATAGACCACTAAGCGCAGGGCCGTCTGATGCTGGGTAGGAATCCAATCCCCTGCGCAGGTCGTCAAATTCAGAAAGCTTCCGGCCGTATTGCCAAAAATATCCTGCACGGGGGCATCTTGCGGCGGATAAGCCATAATACGCGTGACATGGAAACGGAGTGTTTTACCGCTGGCATCAACGACCAGCACGCTGTCGCCGACGCGGAGGTCGCGCAGACGCCAAAATACCGCCGGGTTTCCACCAGGGCGATCCAGGTGTCCAGCAATCACTGCGCTGCCCCGTTCGCCTGGATGGGGACCTGCATTGTACCAGCCGACATCGTTCCAGGGATTCTGTCCCGGCGTTTCCATCGTGCCGTCTGGTCGAACGCCTATCGGCTCGATCGGGGCGTTGACCCCGATCGTAGGAATGAGCAAGCGTGCGAATGGTGCAGGCGCCGGATTTGCTGCGACAGAAGCGAGCGATAGTCCAGCCACCGTGACGGCCAGAGCCACCACGGTGGGGAGCAGAGCTCGGTACAGCCGGGGAGGACGGCCCCTGGTCCTTTGACGAATGAAAGGCCACAGGCCAGTGAGCATCCCAGCACTCATTCCCCCCAAAGTAAGCATCCCCAATGGCCAAGGAGCCAGCAGGGTGAATGGGGACGCGTTCGTCGGCAGCGCATTTGGATCGCTGCCAGTCCCGGACATCCTCGGCAGGCCCTTGACCTGTACGTGGACAAACCGCAGCGGAGGAGTTCCATGGAAGACGCCAACGAGAAAGATACTGGTCACCGTGTTGGTTTTCAGGGTGATCTGATCCGGCAGGGTAAAGGCGGGTTGAGATGCACTTACCATGAAGGTATAGAGACCGGCCGGTAATTTCAAGTAATTACTGGCTTGCGCATAGGATAAGGCGCCAGGAATCGTATGTCCACCTGTGGCGATGCTCAAAGGGCCTGTCCCTGGTGAAAGATGATAGAAACGCACCTTGGCCATGCCAGCCGCCATCAGGTTATTGTCGACAAAGACCTTCAGCGAGTAACCCGTGGCTTTGGTTCCGAGGGCGACCACCGTGTAGGCTGCACCGGCTTGAACTGAGAGCGTCTGCCCAATCCCTGTGCTGCTGCCCCCTTTGCCAATGAGCGCAGCCTGTACTTTGTGGGAGCCCGCGGGCAGTTGGAGGTAGTCGGTGACGGTTGCAAACTGTACATTCTCCAAGAACTTTGCACTGTCCACAAACACAGCCACTATTCCTACATCAGGTGAAGCATTCACGAGGCGTACAAATGAGGGACTCGCAGCAGAGGCGGGGAGGGCCTGGGTGCCAAGGAGGAGCAGTAAAGCGAGCAGAGCGCATGGCAAAAACACTCGCCGTACCAGGCGTGCATAGATAAGCTTCATCAAGGTCTCCTCCTTCTCTCGATGGTACCTCTTTATACACGTGCTTGCTCGTCTGTTAGATGCAGGCAAATTTACCCATGCACGAACAGTTCGTCATCTTCATCCTTTTCCAGAGGAGCTAGCGGTGGCAGTGAACAGGCCAAAGCAGGGAAAGCGGTGCCATGAAAGGCTCCACTGAGGATTGGCAGTTCAATGGTATGATAATATAGGTACATTTTTCTTCTATAGGCTACCAGTAGTACAGGAGGAAAGTGGTAATGAACAATGCTTTATCCAGGCGAGTTCCCCGGCTCAAGGGGCCAGCGCTTCAACTGCTGGCTTCAGTTACGCTTGTCTTTTTACTCGCCTTTGGAGCAGATCTCTTCCTGCAGTGGGCAGTCGGGTTATTTGTCGCCGGGATTGTTGAACAGGATACGTTTTTTTATAGTGCCGTGAGGCAACAGGATGCCTTGGCGCAAACGATCCTTGCTACTATCAAGCTGGTTTCCTTTGTGGCCTTGGGAGTCGGTTTCGTGGCCATGGTGGTGGTTTTCTTCACGCCATTCGCTGGAAGATCTCGCTCACCACGAGCGTTTCAAGCTGGAGCTAAGCCGTTGCTCAAGACTACACTGCTCTCGCTCAGGGGGATAGCGACCGTGACCTTTATGTTTCTTGTCGTCACCGCCATCTATGCCTTGTTGCTACGCATAGTTGGCAACCAACCACCTTTTTTTCTCCTGGCAGCGCTTGTCACAACGTCGATGTACGTCTTCATCCTGGCCTATGGCCTCTTGGATTATGCCAAAGAACTCAGTGGAAGGTCTCAGGAGCGGTAGCAAAAAGGAGGAACCTGCACCATGAGGGGAGAAGTCGAAGACGAGCCTGAAACTAGAGGCGTGAATACCAGCATGGGCTATCTTCAGCGCACTCTCCAGGCCACCTTGACCATCTGGCTAAGCCTGACAGTGGTGATTGTAGCGATATTTGGGCTTTCTGAGAGCCTCAGAGTAGCTGGAGTGGACAGAGACGAGAACGTACTGATCACCTTCCTCGTTGCGCTTGGTTTGATCCTGCTGGCTCTGTGGCTCTTGCCTCGATCGTTGCTCACGCTGAAAGAAGAGAAGCAGGATGGTGTCAGGTGGAGCTATATCCAGCACGTTCTGCACGCTCTTGCAGTAATGTGGGCAGCCGTGGCACTGCTGCTTCTAGCTACACTTGGTTTGTATGCTGCTCTAAGCGCGGCAGGAGTAGAGAGAAACGCGAACCTCTTGATCACGTTTCTCGTTGCACTGGGCTTGATCCTGTTTGCCCTGTGGCTTTTGCCTCGATCGTTTCTCACCCTCAAAAATGCGAGCGGATCTGGTAACGCTCAAGATCACTGATCACCAACAGCTGAGTGAGCGCCAGTCCTGCCTAGTGGTTCAGGGGAGCACCACGCACCTCCAGCGAGGAGACTTTGTTGTTGCTTGCCCTGCTCCGCACGCTGTGGCGACTCTCCTTCGAGGATAGGCGCGCTTGGCCTTCGCTTGCAGCTGGCCGCTGGGATGCGATGGCCAGTCGCGCATTCCCAGCCATGCTGTCTTCATGAAACAGCTCTCATCTCCTTTCTCATTGGCATGGGGTCCGATCTCCTAATCTGGATCGCTCCGGTTGCCGCAGCCAGAGCGAGATATGCGCGGGTTGCACGGTCTCCTGAACGACTGCCAGCAAGTGCTCACGCAACTGCTCCAGGTCGACTTCCTGGCGTAAGGTGGCGTTGAAGGCTGCCACCGTCTTGGCGGCGTCATACTTGCGGCGATAGAAGCGCCGGTCAATGAGCCGTTGAATACGATGGCGCAAGGGCTGGAAGAGCACGTAAATGGCCAACGTGGAGAGGACGATGGCTGGGGTGGACGTTTGGTTGAGGATGCCGCGCAAGAGGAATTGTAGCGCAAAGACCAGGCCAACATAGAGCAGAGCAAGTGTGGCCGTGAGCGTCCCGTAGACCAGGGTGCGGTTGATGATGACATCAATGTCCCACAGGCGTGCGCGGGTGATAGCCATCCCCACGTAAAACGGTCCCAACAGGACGAGAAACGTGGTGACAGGAAAGGAAAGGAAGGAATAAGCCGCAGTGGCAAAGCGGAGTGAGAGAATGAGCAACAGTGCGCTATTGCCAAGACTCGTGATGACCAATCCCCCTATCACGCCAAAGACCATCCATTTGGTCTGTTGCCGCTGGATGACATTGGAGACGGACCGGTAACGATAGACCTGGGCGAGCACAAGGCAAAGAGACATTCCAACGAGGGTTGCCGGTCTCACGACAAGCAGCGCAGATGAGAAAAGCACGCGAGGAAGGAACGTATACCAGAGCACCAGTGGGAGAAGCACCGTCAGAAGCCAGGGGGTCCATCGCGGAACAAAATGCCCACTGGGGAAGAGGAGGAAGAACAGAAAGAAGCTGAGAGCCGCAATGATCATCAGGCATTGCGTGAGCAAGCCCCATGCAGGAACCAGTGCTTCAAAGGCTTCCGTCAGGAGCGTTGGACCAACGACGCCCACTGAAAGCAACATAGCGGCTCCCAGGAGCGCCACCCAGTCATCAGCTCTTCGCCAGAGGATGATACCACTAACCAGGAAGCTGGCGAGGGCAGCGGCCACAAGCAGAACCATATTCAAGACCACGTAACTGCTCGCGGAGAGTCCGAGGGCTTGCAGAGTTCTGGCAAAGTCTGTACTCAGTGGGCCAGCAGGAGAGAGCGTAGCCTGAAAAAGGGTTCGCAGAAAACCAACCTGCGTAGGAAGATTCACGACAAAGACGACGACACTGCAGGCAAACACCACGATGCACCCCGCACGGGCAAAAAGAAGCGAGAAACGAGACCAATCTGTCTTCCTGTTCCCTAGAGAGTCAAACCGCGTTTTGGGTTGTCTATCAACTGATCGCATACCGTTCCCCTGGATCATTAGGCCCCTTGAAGGTCTGGAGTCAAGAGATGTTGATAACAAAGAGGGCTTGCACCTGAACAGTTCCGTTGCTCTGTTGTCTTCGGTTGCGCAATCAAACTGGCTGATGTTTCATGAGAGAGCTTCCTTCAGTTTGTGTCACACGAAATTCCCTCATGTACTGGTGCAAATGACCCTCAAACCTTTCATAACCTATCATACCATCCTCCCCGTCTCGAAAGCGTTCCGAATTGTCAGATGTCTCCGGACATCAAGGGTAATCTCCTCTTTCTCATGCTCAGTGCTTCACGCTTCGTATTCAACGACCCATCCAAGCTGCTTTAAGAGTACACCTGAAGGGGTTCTCTTCAGTAGTGCATTCCGTATGCTACATGCGAGAAGGTTCTCCCATTGAGCCACCCGCCCGATCGTCCACGATCGTTTGACAATGGCAGTGGTTCGTTTGATGCGCTCCTCTTCGTACGCCCGCAGGGCCGCTTCCAGATCACTGGCATTGCACAGGCAGGCTGCTAACACTATCGCATCTTCAATGGCTTGGCAAGCACCCTGACCCATATTCGGGGTCATTGGGTGGGCTGCGTCGCCCAAAAGCGTGATTCGTCCTTCTCCCCAGTGATGGAGCGGTTTCTGATCATAGATATCATTGCGCAGGATCGCTGACTCCTCTGTGGTTTTTATCAGCGCTTCAATGGGCTCGTGCCACCCTCGGAACAGGTCAAGGACTTCACCTTTTCTTCCCATCTTTCCATCTCCTCTCCCCTCTGGCATGTTGCGTGTAGCGAACCAATACACCCGCCCCTGGTTGAGAGGGACGAAACCGAATCTCTTCCCTCTCCCCCAGGTTTCAAACGCCTCTCCTTGCTGCTCGACCTGAAACGGTGTAACGCTGCGCCAGGCGGTATACCCAGCATATCTCGGCTTCGTCTGACCGAAGAGGTGTGCGCGGATAACCGAGTGGAGGCCATCAGCACCAATGAGCACCTCACCTTGTGCTTCCTGCCCGTCTGCAAACTGTGCTCGCACACCGGTCTCATCCTGCGTGCAACCAACACAAGAGGCACCAAGATGCACCACTCCTTCACCCAGGGCACTTAACAACACGGCTTGTAAGTCTGCCCGGTGTACCGCAAGAGGAACTACCCCGAACTCTTGCGTCAGTTCATCTACTGGTATTGCGGACAGTATTTCACCTTGCCACGAGCGGATGCTTCCACGTGTGCCTGGTGCCCCTATGGCTTGCAGCGCATCGGTCAATCCTAGCTTCTGCAAAGCCCGCACAGCGTTTGTCCACAGCGTCAAGCCCGCCCCAACCTCGTGCATTTCGGTTACTCTTTCGAAGACGGTTACATCCATCCCCGCTTGCCGCAAGGCGATAGCCGCACACAGGCCACCGATGCCCCCACCAATAATGAGCGCTTTGCTCATCGACCTCTCCCTCATTGAATTGCTCCTTTCGCTATGAAATGGACAGTCAGTAGAGGTCTTGACCCCCTCGATAACAGAGGAGCAGCCATCCGTCTTGAGATCGTTACGAAAAGCGTTATTCTGTGTAACAGCGTGACTGAAGCGGTGTGGCCGGGTAGGTATTTGACTTCACGAAGCAGGAAGGAGTGAAGAACCAGCTACGCCTTGTTCCGCTCTTTTCCTCCCCGCACCCTCCTGCGTATCCAGCGCAGCGGAGTCATGGCGGTATACCATGCCGTTCGTACCGCGGCATTCTGCCAGAGGTTGCCGGCCTGTGACCATTGGATGTGTTTGTCGAGGCAGGACGCGCTGATGTTCACGGGTGCAGCGAGGTGGAAATGCGCCAGCAGGTTACCCAGCGTCTGCGACCAGAAGCGATCTTCAAAGAACGGGATCACCCGCAGGCGCATGCCCAGTTCATACAGCGGATCGTTGGGCCGCAGGAGCATGTGGATCTGGATGACGGTCCAGTCCTCCTCCTGATACACGCTAAAGGTGATCCAGCTGGCGAACAGGTGCCCCGTCGGCGTCATGAACGTGAAGGACTCCTCGTCGGCGTAGAGGACGAAGACCCCGGTGGAGATCATCCCGAAGCTTGCAGGCACGCGAGGCATGCCAAAGCTGAGAATCGCGACCGCGCCGGGGGTAATGCCCGTAGCAGGAGCATAAAAGCGATTCCCTTGCGGCCAGAAGTGGGGAAAGTGCTCCTTCCACACCCTCACCATCTCAGCTGGTGTCACCGGTGCATTTTGCACCCGCGCCTGGTACACCTTCTGCCAGAGTTGGCCGAACCCTTGCAGCGGGCTGAGCACCGCATGCCCTTCGACGTTGAGATTGAGTGCGCCGGTCGGGACCTTTTCCACCTTGAGCACCGCAGCCTGCTGTGCCCAAGAGGCTGTGTCGCGTGGCTGGTTTGCTTGTTCAGGTGATGGGGTTGTCATGCTTGCATTCCTTTCTGTCTGCTTCTTTCCCCTCGGTACATAACTTGCGCGATGGCATCCAGCACTCGGGAAAATGTTCCTTCCAGGTTTGATTCCCTCTCGCGGCCGCACAGCAGACCCGCTGAGACGGACACGGTAGATGTTCTGCCACAGGTGTCCGAAGCCCTGCAAGGGGCCCACCACCTGGCATCCTTCCACATGCAAGTTCAGTGCTCCGCTTGGAAGGTCTCTCACCTTCAACCTCCAGACCTGCTGTGCCCATGAGGCAACATCTCGTGGTTGTCTCTCCCCAGGAGCATGTTGGGGTCGTCATCGCTTCCTTCCTCCTCTTTGAGCAGATGCCATCTGCTCTGAACTCCTGTATCCCGCTCCATGAACATCTCTCCCTCCAAGTGTACTGGGGAAACGTCTGCTAATCGTTACGAAAACCGTTACGAACGGCCAGACTTCAATGACATGTGGATGCTGATCTTGATCTTCTCCCACTTGGAGTTTTTCAACACGCTGCGTCGTTTGTTCTACTCAGCTGTTCACAGAAATGTCTGGTCTACGACACCGAATTAGCACATGTACCATGATCCGAATTTACAAGTCGGCGTGGAAGGAAACCAGATGTGGTGCAGGATCAAGA
>Ga0070699_100005439_pt1 | contig 11166 bp, 8 predicted proteins | sample KBSK1503metaG_FD_65473 | JGI IMG/M metagenome (GOLD analysis project Ga0070699, IMG submission 65473) | Corn, switchgrass and miscanthus rhizosphere microbial communities from Kellogg Biological Station, Michigan, USA - KBS K1-50-3 metaG | ecosystem: Host-associated > Plants > Roots >...
GCTCCTTACTAGGCCGTATGCCTGTGTGCCAGGCCATGCGAGCGGACCCTGGTATCCAGGATCGCGTCCGGCGCACCCGGACGCGCCCGTGAACACCCTGGCCGGTGCCCTGGTCCGTCGCCAACCGCAGCCGCAATCTTCCTGATCCCCGTCGCCGGCTCATCCAGGTGCCCTGCCCGCAACACCCGCGTCCTCGTTGAGCAGTCAGCCCAGCCGGCCTGGCCGATATCGCGAGCTGGTATCTGACGAATACGTTCGCCACGAACTTGATTGTTACGAACATGTTCGTTAGGCTGCGAGCACGGTCCCGCGATCAGGGGCCGACCCATATGTGTCATCCCTTCCCGCTGAAGGAGCCAGTGCGATGCCGGTAACCGTCCAGCCTGATGCAGCTCCGCCGTCGAACCCAGTCATCCCGTCGGCAGCCGGCTCGGCCAAGCTGATGTGGGCCATCCTCGGCGTGGTCCTGGTCGCCGATCTTCTGGATCTACTGGATGCGACCATCACCAACATCGCCGCCCCCACCATCGTGGCCCATCTGGGCGGCGGGCCAGCGCTGGTCAAATGGCTTGGCGCCGCCTACGCGCTGGCCATGGGCACCCTGCTGGTCGTGGGCGGGCGACTGGGCGACAAGTACGGCCAGCGCAGGACGTTCCTCGTCGGCATGACCGGCTTCACCCTCGCCTCGGTTCTCTGCGGCTTGGCGCCCAGCCCGGCCGTTCTCATCATCGCCCGGGTCGTGCAGGGCGGGTTCGGCGCGCTCCTCATTCCCCAGGGCATGGCGATCATGACCAAGACCTTCCCCAAGGACATGCTCGGCAAGGCCCTCGCCGCCTTCGGTCCCATGCTGGGCCTGTGCTCAGCCGGTGGCCCGGTACTGGCGGGGTTCATCATCGACGCGAATATCGGCGGCCTGAGCTGGCGCCCGGTATTCCTGATCAACATCATGCTCGGCGGCGCCGGGCTGATCGCCGCGATCCGCCTGCTCCCGCGGATCGAAGCCGACCCCGCCACCCGCGTCGACCTCACCGGATCCGTGCTGCTGGGCGCAGCGGTGTTCAGCCTCCTGTACGGGCTGATCCAGGGCTCATCGAACGGATGGTCCACCGCCCCGATCCTCCTTCTCGGCGCGGCCGCGGCCTTCTTCGCCGGTTTCTGCCGGCGGCAGACCACCGCAGCCCAGCCATTGCTCAAGCCGGCCCTGCTGGCCGACAAGGGCTTCACCTCCGGCCTGATAGTAGGCCTGGCGTTCTTCGCCGCGCTGAGCGGCCTGATCTACGTCATCTCCCTTTTCCTCCAGACGGGCCTTCGGTATGCCCCCGGACACACATCCCTGGCCCTCCTGCCGATGATCGCCGGCCTCATCCTGGCGGCGGGCGCCTGCATGGGCCTGATCGCCAGGCTCGGTCGCATCCTGGTCCTGATCGGCCTGCTCATTACCCTGACCGGAACCGGCCTGCTGCTCACGGTGGTGGCCACCGCCGGAACGCATCCCGCCTGGTGGGAGCTGTCCGCGGCCATCCTGGTCATCGGCATGGGCATGGGCACCTGCATCGGCACCATCTTCGACATCGCGCTGGGCGGCGTCTCCCCGGATGAGGCCGGCGGCGCTAGCGGATCACTCAGCGCCATCCAGCAGATCGCTGCCGGAGTGGGCTCGGCCGCAGTCACCTCCGTGTACTTCTCCACCCTGCGTTCCGGCCAGATTCACGCCGTGTCGGTGAGCCTGACCGTCGTCATCGCTGTCATCGCCCTGTGCCTGGGCGCATACCGCCTGCTGCCACGAGCTGCCGCCCCGCAGCAACACTAACTCGGTCCGGCCGCCTGCCCCCCGGCAATCATCGGCACGGACGGCCGCAACGACGACCACTCACCGAACGCACGGATGGGATCAGCCATGGCCCAACATAACTGGACCGCAGCGGCCGCCGTGACGCGATGGCCATGCCGCCGCAGGCGGTCGCCGAGACGATTGCCTTCGCCGTTGCCCAGCCCAGCTCGGTCGACATCGGCGAAGTCATCGTACGGCCGACCATCCAGCCTTAGCGCCCGAGTTGGCGGTCTGTTCGTCCAGAACTTGTTTTTGACGAACATGTTCGTTAGTTTGTGGCCATGGCACCGAGGACCCGTCCCATCGTCAGCCGCCGTGAGCGGCCCGCCAAGCCCGCGCTGACGCGCGAGGGCATCGTCGCTGCCGCCGTGGCTGTGATGCAGGCCGAAGGGCTGGACCGGGTCACGATGCGCCGCCTGGCTCAGGAGCTGGACACCGGCGCGGCGTCGCTGTACGTCTACGTGCGCAACACCGCCGAGCTGCACGCGGCCATGCTGGAACAGCTGCTCGGCCAGGTCGACCTGAGCCCGGTCACGGCGCCGGGCGACTGGCGCGACCGGCTTACCGAGGTCCTGTCGTCCTACACCAGCATCCTGTTCGGGCAGCCGGGCCTGGCGCAGTCGGTGCTGGTGACCAGGCCATCCGGGCCTGCCTACCTGAGCCTGGCCGAGGGGATCCTGGCGCTGCTGTCCGTCGGCGGAGTGCCCCCGGCCCGGGCCGCCTGGGCGGTCGACCTGCTGTTGCACTTCGCCACCTCGACCGCAGCCGAGCAGGGCACCCGCCACCGGGCGGCCGACGCCGACGACGAGGAGGAGGCACTCGCGGCAGCGCTGCGCGAGGCGCCCGCCGTCACCTTCCCGCATATCGCCGCGCTCGGCGCGGAGCTAACGTCGGGGGAGGGGCCGGACCGGCTCGTCTGGGGGTTCCGCGTGCTGATCAACGGGATTGTCCAGACGCCCCGGCCGGAGGAACCGGGCACCTGACCCGCTAGCGAAGCGGGCCTCCGCGAGCAGCCGGATCACCTGGCGTCCCCAGACAGGCATCACGGCAACGTCGTTGACCAGAATTTATGGAAGTGATGTGTCGGCGTTTGCGACAGTGGTCAGGGTTCGCTTTGTGACCTCGTCGGCGATGACCTTGTCCTGTCGGTGCGCGCCCGGCTTATCCGGTGCCACTGCGATTGCCGCGGCGACCAAGTCGGTATAGACATCTTGCCGGAACCGGGTCAGCAGGCCTTGCGCGGTGGTCTTGAGCCTGGTCTGGAGCGTTGCGGTGGACAGGCCGACAGCACCCAGAACTCCCAGGAGGGACTTGACGAATGGGGTACTGGAGCCCTCGGCGATCAGGGTAATCGCCGCGATCACCAGGGCTAGGCTGAGGACCGCCGTGACCAGCTGCGTCCACAGCGCCCTCAACACGCGAAAGGAGGCACGCCAGTTCTTGACTAGCGCGTACGGCTTGATCAGGGTAGACGGATCCTGACCCAGAATCAGCAGTTCATACCAGCGGCGGAGCTGCTGAAACAGATAACTCTGAGCGCCCTGCCGCCACCGCTGATTGTTGGCGACAGATTGCCATAGGCTGACCGTGCCCGCTATCGCTGGGCAGCAGTAGGGGTTGAAGTAGGCACTCAAGCGGCCTGCCAGCCGGGTCAGTTCTTTGCACCGATGCGCGCCAAGCAAGAACTCCCAGCAGTTCGGTGTCAGCGGATCGCATGCAGCGTCCGGATCTAGCGCCCAGTACACCTCGGCCAGCCCGCGGCCAAGCTGGTAGGCGGCGGACAACATGTCGGACTGGGCGGCCAGGCTGTCTTGAGCATGCGCATCGAGATCGTAAATGCTGGAGGCTAGGGCGTCCCACGCCTCCGCGGCTTCCGTCTGGGGCGCGGCCTGTGCGAGCGTGCGCGCCTGCTGGTCGATGACGGTTGCCTGGTTCTGCTGCTGATCATTGACGGTGACCGTGTCTACGCCAAGATCATGTGACAGCTCGCACAGCACAGCCTGGGCTTCGATCCGCGACTCGGGGGCAGTGCGCTCTATGCGCAGCGGTAGGACATGGTCCTGGCGGTTCGGCAGCGAATTCGGCGCAGGGCGCGGGCCACCAGGCCGGTTCCGACCCCGGACCTCGGCCACGTACCAGCCCAAACGCAAGGCGGTAAGTACCTTGGGCGAATCCCCGGGCGTCGGCATGGCTCCTCCATTGCTGTACCAGCACCGGGCCGGCCGGGCCGGAGGGTAACTTAGGCAAACCCCGCGGCGAAATGCCAGGCGCCTGACGAAGTGAGGGTTGATCCCTGCCAGATACGTACTACATTCCGGACGGATCTGCAATGATTACCGCAGCCCTTCCGGGACACGTGCCCCGTCCGGAAGCTCGGGCTAGTCCGCTAAAATCCGAAAACTGCGGGATCTTCATTAATAGTTCTGACCAGGGCCGAGTACTGAAACCGCGGTGAGACAATGCGATCAAGACGGCTCGCGTTGCAATGTTCCTCGGTATGTCGCCGCTGATTGCAGAAGACGCAGCTCGGATAGAGGTTGGTCCACGTGTAGGCCAGCCAGTAGTAGCCGGGATGCGATCTGTCCTCGGCAACCGAGCCTTTAGGGCGGAAATGTTCGACGCTCCAGGAGAACCCGGCAAATCCAGGCGTCTCGCAGTACGCGCACTTGTAGTTGAAGAGCTTCTCGAGTGCTGCCTTGACATTGGGGTCGCGGTAGAGGTCGGTCACGACGTGGGCAGGACCGTCGTTGATCGCGTCTGTTGTCTTGTTTGCGGCGCGTGTCATCCAGTCGCCCATGGGCGAAATGGGCTGTCTACGGCGGCCAACCGCGGAACCTCAGACGCCGAGAGCATGGCATCAGTGTAAAGCGATCCGGCTCGAGGATCGAAGGCTCTGGGGTTCGAGTGCGGTCAGGGTCAGCGCGCCGCTCCGCGGGCACGGCGGCCAATGGTGACCATATAGACACGACGAGTTCAACCTGTTTAGCAGGTCTGGGCGATTCGGCCGGGGCTGGTACTGGCAACGCACGGGGCCCTCAGCCGACTGGTACTGCTCAGGTAGACGATCAAGGTTGAGGAACCCGGCAGGTCGCTACTCCAGGTACGGGACCGTTGCCAGCTGACTGGATACCGGAACGCCAGGCCCATGACGCTGAAGCTCGCGCTGGCCGGTGCCGGCTCCTTTGCCGTGCTGGCCGGATGGGCGCTAGTGACGCTGGCGCAGCCGGTCGCCAGCGCTACTAGCACGGTCATCGCGGCGAGCGTCGTCGCGAGCCATCGTGACGCCGTCATGACGATGAGACGCATCCCGGACCGGTAAGGTTCCGGATGCAAATGCGCCGGACGTCGCGACCCGAGACGCGGCGTTATGGCGTCCGGTGCTGACATGTTTGGCAATGCCCGTGATACGTATGCATCTGTCGTGAACATGGTGAGTTAATGCCACTAGAGATGTAAATCCGATGGGTTTGTGGTGAGGGCTGATGCCCTGTGTTCTCTCGCCGTACGACGGCGTCACGCGAGGAAGTGGCAACTACCAGACGGGAGCCGGTCGTGGCCCGCCGGATCATGATCCGGCGGTTAAGGGGAGATAACGGTTCTGCAGATCGTTGACGGTCATTTGCCGTGATTGTTAGATTCTGTCGGAAAGCGTCTCGTATCGCGAGACGGTCACATCGGCGTGACTGGCGGGCCTGGAGGACGGCCTAGGGCTGGCGGCACGCGTGAGCGGGAAGGGCCCTAGCCCATGCGCACATCCTGGTCATCGCGGAAATCTTCGGCAAGATCCGGGCGCGGGTCGCCGCCGGCGGCCCGGCGGAGATGGCGGCTGCTGCTGGTGCCCGCGGTCTGCACGGGGCTGCTTGTCGGGTTCGGGCCGGCGGCCGGGGCTTCGGCCGCCGCGAAGGCGGCGGGCGGGGTGGACCATCCCACCCAGACGACTGGCTCGGCGTCCCTGTACGGCACGTCGGCGCCGCTGCCGCCAGGCGCGGCCGTGTCGCCGAATGCCGCCCCGGCGAAGGATTCCGGGGTGGCGCACATGCTGTCCCGTGATCCGCGGATGAACCGGGCCGCGCAGGCGCTGCAGCCGCCGTCGCCGCCGGGCACCCCGGTGGTCAGCAATCCCGGCGCCGCGACCGGCTTCAACGGGCTGACTCACGCGGACCAGCGCAACGCCGGCACCGGCCAGTACGCGAACACGCAGTTCAGCCTGGAGCCACCGGACCAGGGTCTGTGCGTGGGCCACGGCTTCGTGATCGAGCCGGTCAACGACGCGTTCGCCGTCTACAACGAGAGCGGGACGCGGCTGACCGCGGTCACCGCGCTCAACCAGTTCTACAACAGGTCCCCGGCGTTCAACCGCGTCGCCCGGACGACGGGCGACTTCCTGTCTGACCCCAAGTGCTACTGGGACCGGGTCGGCCAGCGCTTCATCCAGACCATTCTCGAAGTTGACGCGCCGGGCAACTTCAGCGGCGCTGCCCCCTTCAACCGCACCCACGTGCTCATCGCGGTGAGCCTGACGAGCGACCCGACCGGGAAGTGGAACCTCTACTCGGTGGACACCAGCGATGACGGCCTGAACGGCACCCCAGCGCACGCCGGCTGCCCGTGCCTGCCGGACCAGCCACTGCTCGGCGCGAACCGTGACGGGGTTTTCATCGACACCAACGAGTTCCAGGACAACCCCAGCTTCTTCTTCAACGGAGCCCAGATGTACGCGCTCGGGCGGGCGGCGCTGGAGAGCGGAGCCAGCAGCGTGGTGTTCGATCACCTCGACGTCGGCGCGGTGCCGACTGGGGACGCGAACCTCCCGCGCTGGGGATCGATCCAGCCGTCAGAATCCGTTAACCCGCGGAGCGGCACGGAGCTGCTGATGACCGGCGGCCCGGAAGATGCCTTCCAGAACAACGCGCCGCTGGACAACCGGATCGCCGCCTGGTCGCTGGCCGGCACTGGCTCGCTCGGCAGTAGCCACCCCAGCCTGCAGCTGAGCCACCAGGTGCTCACGAGCAAGACCTACGGCCTGCCGATCAACACCGGCGCGACCCAGAAGTCCGGGCCGACGCCGCTGCGTGACCTGCTCAATTCGCCGCCGATCAATTCCCACGAGCCGCTGGAGACGATCAACGCCAACGACTCGCGGATGAACCAGGTGGTCGATTTCAACGGCATCCTGTTCGGCGGGGTCAACACGACGGTCACCTCCGCGACCGGGCCGCCCAGGGTCGGCATCGCGTACTTCGCGGTCGGCGCGGTCGGTACCCCGTTCGGGATCTTCGCCCGCATCCTCCACCAGGGTTACGTGGCCGTGAACGGCGAGAACGTCCTGTTCCCCTCCATCGCGGTGAACAGGTTCGGCATCGGCGCGATGGCCTTCACCCTCAGCGGGCCCGACTTCTTCCCCAGCGCCGCCTACGTGCGGTTCACCCTAGGCCGGGCGGTCGGCGCGATCCACATCACCGGCCCGGGCGCCCTGCCGGAAGACGGGTTCAGCGGCTACGCCGCCGAGGGAGCCCCGACTCCTGGCGTGGCCCGCTGGGGCGACTACTCGGCCGCGGTCTTCGCAGACGGCGCCGTCTGGATGGGTAACGAGTTCATCCCGAATGCCCCCCGGACGGTCCTCGCGAACTGGGGCACGTTCCTGTCCCGGCTCCCCGCCTAGGCTCGGATGCGCGGGGGCCAGCCGCCAGCTGGCCCCCGCGTACCTGCACAGTCGGCAAGTCCAGGTGCGCTACGGCGTGTCCGCGCACGTGGTCGGAGTAACGGCTCGTTCCCGGATCAGTGGTGTGAACCCTAAATAGAGTGTGTAACCAACCTTCGGGCGGCCTCGCTAACTTGCTGGTGTGGCCAGCACGGGATTGCGCGAGCTCAAGAAGGCGCGCACCTTGTGAGAGGGCAGCTGTCAAGCTCATCCGCATGGAGCGCTCGGATCACCGGCCTGGGGGAGCGCCCCGGCGGGAGGCCGGCGATCCAGGCAACTCGCCTCCATGATCGGATGTCGCACCAGGACAACTCGTGATGATGGATGCCCGTCGAAGCGGGCCTGGCCCGCAGTGCTGCGGGTCCGGACCCGCGGCACTGCCGTCCAGCACACCGCCGAGTGACTGAACCGGGAGAGCACGGCCCGTTCTACTTAAGGGTCTTACACCGAACGGACCGGGGACTCTGCTCCCGCGCCCGCTGTGCCGCCGAGGCGATGACCGCGCGGCTCCGCCCCCGTCGGTTGGTGCTGGCCGCCCCGGTGTCGTTCCTGCCGGTGAACGGCTCGGGAGGATGGGAGGACGTGAGCGTCAGCTGGGTGAAGGTCGTCATGCCATGACGCTGCAGCGACTCGCGGTCACTGCGAAGCTGACCCACACACACCTGGCGGCCATGAGAGCATGTCCGGCCGCGGCGCGCTGGCCGTTCGCGTTGGTGGCCGGAAATGGCGGGAGCCTTCGGACGCGTTCGTGCGTCAAAGGGATATGCGATGGGGAATGAACGTATCCGGCAGCTGCCTGCTCGCCGGCCTGCTGGCTCTTGCGGCGTGCGGATCGAACGCTGCCCCCGCGGCTCCGGCGCCGCTGGTCCATGCCGCGGCCTCGTCCTGCGCGAACGGGTCAGGATTCGCGCTGTCGCTGGTGTCAGACCGCGGTGGTCAGCCAACGCCGGCTGCTGCCGCAGCCTGGTTCGCCCGGCATGGTGGCCTGACGGGTATCCCTGCTGAGGGCTGGCGGCAGGTCAGCCGCAGCGGCAGCGGCGCGACGGTGGAGTCCGGCTCGGTCACTCTCCATGTCATCCAGGGACCCGACCGGACATGGCAGGTCGACAGCGGCAACCGGTGTCCGTGACCTGCCCGGCAGACCCGGTGCCGTGCGCCCGGACTCCACGCGCCTGACACCGATCGTTCTCGGGGTTTCGCATGCCAACTCACAAGCACACCGGTTATCGCATAGTCGCACGGTCGGCGGCAGAAGAGAGCGTTCCGAGCTGCCAGTAGTGCATGAACAAACAGAACCGAAAGCAGACTAGGAGACGGTCCCCGTTCCGGGCGCGCGCCGTGCTGGAGCGTGCCAGCCTGGCAGATTGCAGACACGCCGAACTACGTCGTATGCGTCCTCGCCGGGGTTGGGGAGGAGGACTGAATCGAGGTCGATGCTCCGTGCGCTTACGACCACGAGCGTGGCCGGGAGCCTCTTAATGTCGGTTATGTCGGAATATGGCGAGCAGCAGCGGGCGCCCGGGCGCCCGGGTAGGACTGGCTTTTTGAATAGCGGGTTTACGTAGACACTCTCCCGGAGGGACAGGCCTTGAAAAGATGCGCCCGAATCGGAAAGAATCGTGGCATATCCACGGCAATAAAAGGCGGAGGACATGGCGCGGACACCATTGATGCGGGCACTGCAGCGTCTGGCACGTGAGCACGACGCGTCTGCGCGGCTCGGGATCGGGGTTGACGAGTTCCGTCAACGCGAGCAGGAGGCGCGATTCACGCGCCGCGAGTTCCTGCAGCGCACGGGGGCTGTGGGTGCCGTAGCCGCCGTGGCCGGTCCGCTTTCCCTTGCGAAGCCGGCAGCCGCGGCCAGCGCTCCCAGGATCGCGATCATAGGCGGCGGCGTCGCCGGCCTGACCGCGGCGCTGACCCTGCAGGACAAAGGCGTCTTCTCGGATGTCTACGAGTCCTCCGGCCGTCTGGGTGGTCGCATGCATTCCGACTGGACAGAGTTCGGGCACGGGTTCTGGGATAACGGCCAGCAGGCAGAGTTGTGCGGCGAGCTCATCGACACCAATCACAAGACGATCCTGCAGCTCGCACAGAGGTTCTCGCTTCCCGCAGTCGACCTGCTTGCCGCGCAGCCGAACGGGACCACCGACACCTACTGGATCTTCGGGGCCGGCTACCCCTACAGCCAGGCCAGCAACGACTTCCAGGCGGTCCACAACACCCTGCAGGGACAGGTGCAGGCGGCCGGCTACCCGACGCTTTACAACAGCTTCACGCCGGCGGGGCAGTTCTTCGACCAGATGACGCTGTACGACTGGATCACGAGCTACGTTCCAGGCGGCCACAACTCGCAGATGGGCGCGCTGCTGAACGCCGCGTACAACGAGGAGTACGGCGCGGAGACGACCGGGCAGTCGTCGCTGAACCTGATCTACCTGCTCGGGTTCAACGCCAGCCCGGGGAACTTCTCGATCTACGGGAAATCCGACGAGCGCTACCACATCGCGGGCGGGAATTCGAATCTGCCGCTGGCGATCGCCAACGCGCTCCCGAGCTCGAGCATCCACCTGGGCTACCGGATGACGGCGATCGCGACGAACAGCGACGGCTCCATCACCGTTTCATTCGACAACGGCAGTAGGGCCACCGCCGACCACGTGGTCCTCTGCATGAGCTTCTCCGTCCTGCGAACGCTCAACTACAAGAAGGCCGGCTTCGACGCGCTCAAGCAGACTGCGATCACGCAGCTCGGCTCCGGGCTCAACGCCAAGCTCAACCTGCAGTTCCAGGCGCGAATCTGGAACTCGGACGCGAGCACCGGCTCGGTCTACACCGATCAGCCATTCCAGAGCGGCTGGGACGTCACCCGAGGGCAATCCGGGGCGACAGGCATCTTCGTCGAGTATCCGGGCGCGAACGTAGCCAGCTCGCTCGGCCAGGCCAGCCCCTACACGACCACGGCCACCAATTCGCAGGTGACAACGTTCGCACAGCAGCTGCTTACGCAGATGGAACCGATCTTCCCCGGCATCACCAAGCAGTGGAATGGCAAGGCGATGCTCTCGACGCCGTTCACCGATCCGAACTTCCTTTGCTCCTACTCATACTGGAAGCCAGGCCAGTACACCGGCTTCAGCGGATACGAGAAAGCGCGGCAGGGAAACATTCACTTCGCCGGGGAGCACTGCTCGATCAACTTCCAGGGCTTCATGGAAGGCGGCGCCACCGAAGGAATACGGGCCGCCAACGAGATCCTGGCCGACCTGAAGAAGCTCTAGGTGACGGTCAGGTGACAAGTCTCCGCCGATCACATACCACGCTATAGCGCGGGAAACTCCATCCGAGGAGGCGGCTGGGCGGTGATGGCCAACTTACATGAGCTAGCCAATGGAGACCTCGTAGCTGGTCCGCACGTTCTTTGCTGACCTCGATCTCAATGTATCCGGCAGCTCAACGTGCTGCACCGAGGCGGCACCCGTAATACCTCTGCGGCGTGGCCATACCGCACGCACTCACATCGGCACCCATAAGGGCCACCGTTGTCAAGAGGGCGTACGAATCTGACCCGGTGACTATGCGCGCCGCCGGGCTGGGGCTGACTGTTCTTCTGGATCCTTCCTCGCAGCTGCCC
>Ga0070699_100005440_pt1 | contig 11164 bp, 10 predicted proteins | sample KBSK1503metaG_FD_65473 | JGI IMG/M metagenome (GOLD analysis project Ga0070699, IMG submission 65473) | Corn, switchgrass and miscanthus rhizosphere microbial communities from Kellogg Biological Station, Michigan, USA - KBS K1-50-3 metaG | ecosystem: Host-associated > Plants > Roots >...
TACGAGTCGATGCAATTCCTCATCGACCGCGGCATCGACATGACGATCAAGGATTACCGCTGGAACAGTACTGCCCAAGGTTGGGCGCGTTACGCCGCAAACGACGAGAAGTTGGCCCAGTGGCTTGAGGAGGCCCAACGGAAGCAGGAATAAAATACAAACTTCGATTCATTTCTCCATGACGCCTATCAGTTTCTTGAGGGCCGCGCCGGTGCACGCTTTTCGGCGTCCGGAAGACTGCCCCCGGTAGCGCCCGAGCTACAAGACGTCGTTTTTGGGATGATCGTCGGAGCGGTGAGGAAAATTTCAAGTTATGCCGGACAAGATTCTCATTTAATGCCGGGTTCGTCCACGTAAGTTATTGATTCCATTACAGGCCGTCATAAAGTGAAATTTGTCGGTCATTAATTGAAATTGCGCGGACGAACTCACATAGAACCAGGCGCGCACACATGCGACTTGTTTCCTAGCGTCTATAATAACCAGCTGACGAGGGGGTAACAGCGGAAGAACGGCTACACAAATCGTGGGCTTCTACGCTTACCCCTCTTTAACCCCGACAACTGGGAGGCTACGGTGGAGTTGTTTTCTATGAAAAACCTCAAGCCCATGTTTTTTCCCATCTTGCTGTTGCTGCTTTTGCTAAGTTCAGATGATCTATCGCGCGCTCAAACGCACTCAAGGCGGATTGTTCAACGTGCTTCGCGAGTGGACCTAAGACGGTTGCAACGTTTGGAAGTACAGTTTGAACAACTGCGCTCGCTCCTGAGAATCCCCGGCATGTCCGCCGCGATCGTCAAAGACCAAAAACTGTTGTGGGCCAAAGGATTCGGTTACGCGGATGTCGAGAAGCGAATTCCCGCCACTCCTAACACTCTCTACTATATTGCATCGCTGACCAAGACATTCGCCACCACGGTCCTCTTGCAACTAGTCGAGCAGGGCAAGCTGAATCTCGATGAGCCGATGTCGAAATATTCAAGCGAGTTCAAGGATGACAAGGTGAAGGTAAAACACGTCCTCAGTCATACCTCGGGAGGGACGCCTGGCGATAGCTTCAGGTACGATGGTGCAAGGTTCGCTTTGCTGACTTCGATCGTCGAGAAGAAGACAGGAAAATCATTTCGCCAAGTGATCACGGAGATGTTTCTTGATCCTCTGAACATGTCGGCGAGCGTCCCCAGCCAAGACGTGCTGACCGCAGCCTCCCAGAATCCCGATCTCTTTGGAAAAGATAAACTCGATCGTTACAAGAGAACGCTGGCTCGTTATGCTCAGCCATACCGGCTCTATGGCAATGAGATTGTTCACACTACGTATCCCTGGGGAGGAATCAGCACGGCGGCTGGCTTACTTTCCACAGCGCCGGATTTGTCAAAGTTCGACATTGCGATCGATCGCCACGTGTATCTGAAGAAAGAGACTCAGGACCAGTCGTGGACACCGTTCGTCTCCAATAGTGGTCGCCCGCTGGTACACGGCCTGGGCTGGTTTGTACAGAACTATCATGGGCTAAAGTGTATCTGGCACTTTGGCAACGACCCGGATGAGTTCTCAGGCACCTACATCAAATTGCCCGAGAAAGGACTGTCATTAATTCTGCTGGCGAATAGCGACGCTCTGAGTACGCCATTTTACCGCAGTGGGATTCTCACATCATCATCCTTCGTAGCGAGCTTCCTACGGATATTCGCTTTTGAGGACCAGGTGGGCCATCACCTGCCGGATCCAAACTGGGCAGCAAATCCGGACCAGTTCGCCAACGAACTGTCCCGAGTACAAACGCCGACGAAAGACTATACATACGATGGCGAGCAAAGGGCCTACGCGGCGATGATGAAATGGCTCGATGACAAGCGGAAACACACGTTTACAGAGATTAAGATCAACCCTCACACCTACTATGGGTATCCTGGCGAGTATCAGCTTTCTGATGGAACAGTGCTCACTGTCAGCAAAGACCGTAATCGCCTGTTCATAGAGCAGTCGGGAAATGGCAAGATCGAACTCTTCGCGGAATCGAGCGTCAAATTCTTTACCAAAGCGACCGATTTAGAGTTGATGTTCGTTACTAGCCGGGACGGCAAAGTCACTGAAATGGAAATCTATCAAGATGGGCAAACGTTGGTAGCGAAAAAGATCAAATAGACTTCGTCGGCTTTAGGCGCGTTCCCAAAAAACGTCGGTCTCGAATTTGGGGTAAAAGGAGTTATTGCGAATCCGCGTACACCGGATAAGCACCGAAAACCTGAACCTGCCGGCACCAGGCGACGTGGATGGGAGATATCAATGCTGATCAGTTAATCCGATGCGTTGGAGTAAGTTCAGAAACCGGCTGTCCTCGCGCAGACGGTCCAACATCGGGTCCATCTTGAGCAAGCCGAGTTCTTGATCCTGTTCTTCGAATCCTCTTTCGAGGCATGCGAATGCGCTGTCGATGTCACCCAGTGCTGTATGGATCAAGGCGATTAGATAAGGTGACACGTGTTGCCGCTTATCCATCTCCTGAAGTCGGCTAAGTACTTCCCGTGCCTCGGCGCTTCGGCCAGAACTCGCGAGCGCGTGCCCCAGATATGCGGATGACTCCAGGCTATCGCCGAACAGTTCGATGGCTCTTTGATATTCAGCCATGGCCTGGTCTTGAAATCCCTTCTGCATGTAGCTGCGTCCCAGCAAATAATGCGCGGACCCGAAATCACCATCCATCTCAATGGTACTTTTGAGTTGGTCTATGGCCTCGTCATATTGTCGCGCAAGGTAGAGGAGGGCGCCCAGTGAAGAGTTGATAACGAGTGAGAGCGGGTCGAGATCCTGGGCTTGTTTAATCTCTTTCATAGACTCTTCAAGACGTCCGGTTGTTCTTAGATAGAGCGCATACACCTGGTGGGCTGAAGGGCAGTTCCGATTTATCTCGATCGCCAACTTGAACTCTTCCTCCGCGCCGGCCCAGTCCCAATCGTAACGCATTTTTATGTGACCCATAACGGTATGCGCTTCGGCCAGGCGGTAGTCGAGTTTGAGGGCCTGGAGGGCTGCGGCTCTGGCCTTCCGCGCCATCTCTTTCGGAGGAGACAGCGTGTACCCTCCAAGCAGGTTGTAGCAGGCAGCCAAACCGGCGTAGGCGAGGGCATAGTTGGGATCGATTTCTATGGCCACACTGAAGTACTTGATGCTTTTGTCAAAACTGTCGGCCGAGCGTTTATTCAGGAAGTAGCGACCTTTCAGGTAAGCGTGGTAGGCGGCTAAGTTCTGCGTGTATCGTTTCTTTAGTTCTCCTTTTTGCCCGTCACTTAGTCCACCGGTCAGCGCAGTGGCTACTTGCTCTGAGATCGAATCCTCGACCGCGAAAAGATTTGTGAATTCCTCGTCGAATTGGGCGGCCCACAGGATCACTTCGTCGCGCACGCGCACGTGCTGCACTGTTACGCGAATCTGTCTGGCCCACTTCTGAATACTTCCGTCCAATATTGACTCCACCTTAAGTTGGCGACCAGCGCTTACCGAAGCCTTGCCGGCAAACTTCAATACGGCGCTGGTAGGCCTGACGGTAACCTGTTTTAGATTGCTCAATCTCGTGATAAGGGCATCAGCCAGTCCTTGTCCCAAATATTGGTTCTTCGCTCGCGCGCTGAGGTTTTTGAAAGGGAATACCGCAATTGACCGCATCTCCGGCAGTGTCAGGCTAAGTGGCGCCGTCGTGGTGGCTCTGGGCCATTTGCCAGCCATTTCAGTGTTCTCATCTGAAATCACTTTGACGGCGGCAACAAAGCGATAGCCTCGCTTCGCAACTGTCTCTATAAATGTTGGCTGGCGGTAATCGTCCCCCAGAGCCATTCTCAACAAGGAGATGCTGACGGCGAGGTTGTGCTCTTCCACAAAACTATCCGGCCAGATCTCCTTCATCAATTCGTCTTTCATCACGACATGCCCGACGTTTGCGACAAGCTTCAGGAGCAGATCAAAAACCTTCGGCTTGAGCGGAACGGATCGCCCCTCGCGCAGCAACAGGCGCTCGGTAGCGTCTACGCGAAAAGGGCCGAATTCATACGAACCATTGGTCATAACGCTGAGGAAAAGTTGATTAAGAAATGAGAGCGCGTTGAGGACTTGCGGACATGCCTCCTTTACTCTCAGGTGAAGTCGTGCAGGTGGACAGCAAGTTCCAGGGAGAGACGCTCGCCTGCATTCTAGTGCTGAACCTCAAACGTAGCAACCGAGGTTCTGGCTGGCTATCAAATTAGCTGGATGGGACTTAACCCTTGGTCTCGAATCCGGTACGGCGGACTTTTGGACGCTCTGCGACGACGGCAACGATTCCTTTAGCGCCTCCCTCCCTGACGCCGAATCGTTTTTACTCAAAGAACCCACGACCGAACCATCTTTCCAACGGAACGACAAACTGACCACCGATAACGCAGCTAACGATCGGAGAAAACAATGCGAAAGCACTCACTGCACCTTATGTTCTCTTTAGTAATTCTGCTGATTGCCAATTTCGCCGTTCCAAGCGGTGCTAGTGGACAACAACAGAGATTCTACCCACCCTACGAGCTCTACAAGTTCTACATGAATGGCACGAATGGCTACGTCTATATTCCCTGGTACAGCATCGGCGTGAATGCAGGCTATACCTATCAGGGACCATTTGGTTCGGGACCCAATGGATGTTGTGGAACAGCCGGAATCTACCCGAGGGTGGACGACGGCTACACTCCAGCACCTTCCACGGGACTCATTCCGTTGTACCAATGGACAGTTTTCCAGGGAGCCAGATCTTATACTTATCTGTCTACCTACTATGCTGAGCACGGCAGCGGTTACTATTTCAATGGAGTCGCGGGCTATGTCTATCCGACCAGCGCGGACCCTAACAACAACATGGGCACTACAAAGATGGCTCAGTGGTATAGCCAATCGCGCGGCTTTTGGTATGGCCGGAATGAACCTGGAAATCCAGCTTTTTTTGAGTTTCCTCCCGACGAAAGCTATGCTTACCAGGGTCTCGTCTGCAAGTTACCTCCTCCCAGCAACGCCACCGCTCCGGGTCGATGCACCGGCCCTTTCGATTTTGATCCTCCTCGTTGTGATGGGGCCTTCACAGTGCCGTATGATCCACCACCACCGCCGCCGCCGCCGCCGTCATGCAATGTAAGTCAAGCGATAAAAAACAGGTGCTCCCAATTAGGCGGCTTTTGGGACGATGAAACTTGCTCGTGTCAGTAAGACTGTGACTCTGGGAAAGGGGCAACTTACGTTGCCTCTTTCACCTACTATCATTCCCAAGAACCTGTACGCCATGCATCCCGCCGATGGTCAAACAATACCCGGAAGCTTAGGAAAGTTTTCCCAACCGCAGCCCGCCTTCACCACGGTGTTGGAAAAGAAACAGTACTGTGGCCTGCTTTACCTTCGCAAATACTTTTTATCTTTGTGTTAAGGCAAGCTGCCTGTTCCTCAAGCCTTGTACTGAAGAACCTTTACTCGTTCGAGCATGATCGTCCCATCCTTGATCGCCCGCAGAAGTTGTTGATTCCAGTAAGCCGCGATTTCACTTTATGACCGAACCCACAAACTACATCCGCGTTCACAAGCCAGGACTCAAGTTTCTGTGCGTCCTCTTTTGCCAGTTCGGAGATGTTATGATTCCATTGTGCAATCACTCAACCTGAAGCGATGATTGAAACTGAACTTGATGTACTCCGTGATGTCTCCCGCCGCCTCGAAAGTGCTGGGATATCGTTTATGCTGACCGGTTCGGTTGCGATGAACTACTATGCACAGCCGCGCATGACACGCGATATTGACCTCGTGGTTTCGCTCAATGAAACTCAAGCCAATGCATTTTTCCGCTTGTTCGAAAGGGAGTACTATCTTGATCGCCAAAGCGTTGCTCACGCCATCTCCAGGCGTGGAATGTTTAATCTCATTCACAATGACGCAGTAATTAAGGTGGACTGCGTAGTACTAAAACCCGATGCTTACCGACAAGAAGAGTTTGCCCGACGCCGGCAAATCAACCTGGGTGATTTTGAGACCTGGATTGTCCGCCGCGAAGATCTAGTTTTGTCAAAACTGGTTTGGGCAAGGAATTCAAAATCAGAAATGCAGCTGCGCGATGTTCGCAATCTTTTAGGCGCAGATTGTGATATGGACTATCTACGTAGCCACGCGAAGGCACTGAAGGTGGATGAATTGCTGGAGGAGCTTTTGGTTGATGAATGACACCACGCCAAACATTGCCGCGATTGTTCGCGAACGTTTGCTAGCGCGCTCCGGCGCTGAACGAGTTGTGATGGGAAGCCGAATGTTCGATGTTGCGCGAACTATCGCTCTCGCCTCATTTCCGCCAGGTCTTTCCGAGATTGAAAAAAAGCGCCGGTTATGCGAGCGGCTTTATGGCAACGAGCTTAATGTCGAGGCTTACATCGAACACCTCGTCCAATCAAAAACTCACTGAACACTCTGCCGTTTAGCAATCTCTTTGCGCATTCCAGCTTTTATTAACAGCATGGCTATAGGCTTGTCTTGATCTGATATTTGTCCACGGGTCAGCAGGCGCAATCGATGGATTACATTCCGAATGAACTCCTCGATACCTTGCGTTCATTCACACGCGTGGCTGTCGTCGGATCGTTGCGATCGTTACGCCAGGTTGGATGATTGAAGTGAATCACAAAGTCACCGTTGTATGAGGCGACTGCGTTATCGAAAGTCAGCCGGCCAACGCGCCGCCAATTGCTGAAGCTGACGTGTTGCAAGAATCCAGGTCCATGTAGAGAACCGTCATCGGTGAGTTCGATATCGAATTTCAGCGTGCGTTTCGGTGTTGGATCGCCTCGATCAAAAATCTGCGCCCTTACTTCGTCGCGAACATCCAGCGCCTCGCCTTCGATCCTGGGTTGGTCTTTGGCTACCAGCAGGCGCATAAATTTGGGCGTGCGCGTGGGCTCGTCGACCGGTTTGCCCAACTCAGCGATTTGATAGAGTTGACGTTGAGTGGGCTCCTTATCGACGCGTTGAAAGACAAGTCCGGTGATCGCCAGGGTCGGGACACCTACGCCGCTGCGGTAGGCATGAACACCGGGAGCGTTTCGCAATTCGGCATCGTTGATATAGTGAACGCGGTCGCCGCCAATGTCCTGCTGGGCAAAAAAGCTCGCGGTGTGCAAAAGCTGAGTATGATTCGCATCATTCGTGGGAAACAGCTTGCCCGCCAACGCGAGTGAACGTGTGTGGCCGCGACGAGTCTCGGTGCAGCAAGTGGAATAACGACCGATCACCAACGCTTCACTGCCTTTGCGAAAATAACCCGAGTATTCGGTCTCTTCCGTAATCTCCCAAAGGCCGGTAAGACAAACGCCGTTAGGGTGCACTATACGACGAAAACCCTTTCCATCCGCGCCCCAGCGGAGATCCGCATGAGAATCGACAGAGCGAGCAACGGCTTGTTGAAAAATGTATCGCTTGCCAAATGACAGGATGCCGCGTAATACGCTCGAAAGCGTCACCTTATAGATCGGCAGCGGTGGGACACCTGCACCACCCCACAGTTTCTGATACGGGTTAGCAAAGATCGCGTCGCGCACTTCCATAAAGCGCGAACCCTGGTACGCACGATCTTCCTGAGTGAACGCTTCAGTTCCGAAGTTCTCTTTCTTCATAATGGTAGGTACGGTTTCGTTTGAAAAACGCCGAAGGCGTTCGCTAATTTCAGCCCAGGGTTCGAGCGCAGCGAGAACCCTGGGACAAAATCAGAAAGCAACTTAACCCTGTAAGGGTTTATTGCGAGGCGAACCCTTACAGGGTTCAACAGAAGTCTTGTCATTTACCCAGGGTTGTCACTTCGCGCCAACCCTGGGCTGAAATTAGCCAACACCTTCGGCGTTTTTACTGCTTTCCGCGTCGCTGCAATCCCCAGAGCACCAGCACACACACCGTAACCATCGCGACTGATGACGTGATCAGACCGGTCGTGACGATATTTTCCTGCCAAGCCAGCGCGGGATGTCCCGAGCCTGCCAATGGCGTCAAACGATTCGTACCGAACGCCGCGGCCAGAAACGTCGTGCAGAGATTCCCATAAGCACCGAAGATGACTAACCAGAAGGCTGCCGTATCAAGGCTCGGCGGCAGGTCTTTCTCCGGCCAAATTACACCCAGCGCCACTAAGAACAAACCGCCAAGCAGGCCCACCAGGTGAGCACTCAGTCCCATGCGCGGATTTGCGAGCTGGGGAAAGATCATGCCGGTTATTAGTGCCAGGAGGAACAGCAGGATTCCGGCAACAAATAGATTGTGACGTCGATTGAGCATAGGCTTGATCTCCTTCTCAGGATTCTCGTTGCGCGTCCGCCAGGATCGCTTCGGCAGCTTTCTCGGCGATCATGTAGATCGGCATGGCGATGAAGAAGCCTGGAATCTTTGGAAACACCGAGGCGTCAACTACTCGCAGACCCTTGACGCCACGTACGCGAAACGATGAATCGAGCACGGCAGTAGGATCCTTGTCGCTCCCAATCTTGCACGTGCACGAAGCGTGATGTCCCCAGGAGCGATCCTCGACAAATTTTCTTATTCCATCAGGTGTCTCCAGATCGACACCGCTCATGCAGTCAGGGTGCAGCGGCATTTGGCGGCGCGCTCCCTTCAGTAACCGTTTGACTATCTCCACGCCTTCGGACATGGCCTGGATATCTTTTTCGGCGTCCGGTGTAAGGTGACCGTTTTGGTCGCGCTCAAAGTAGTTGAAATTTACCGCCGGTGGGTCAAGCGGATCGTTTGACTGGAGCGTGACCTGACCGCGAAAGCGTGCATGACCCTTCAGCAACAACCAGGTCCATTTGTCGTGCGGCTGGCTGACAGCCTCTTTGGACCAGTCGCTGAAGTAACCGGTAAATTGACCCGGCACGCCGAAGATGAATAGATCCGGCTCGTTATTCTCCGCGACACTGGATCGCGCAACGAAACCGATGACGCCGCCGTTGGTCGAGTAGAGACCTGTCCCGCTGCGGCGCCATTCCTCGAAGTACACATCGCCTTTCTCTTGCCCTTCCGGCGGACTATCGAAGGTGCAATCCGCGAACAGCGGAAACACGTTATGGTGTTGCGCGACGATACCAACCTCGTAACGGTCCTGTAGGTTTTTACCGACACCGGGAAGATCTATGCGCACAGGAATATTGATTTCCGGTCGCTGTAACTCTTCTTTTGGACCGATGCCGGAAAGCATCAGCAACTGTGGCGTGATGTAGGCCCCAGCCGAAATAATCACCTCGCGGTTCGCGCGCACTTCCTGAGCTGGACCTGTTGGTTGTCCGACGCGAGACGGATCGCGGTCGGCCCGATAGAGGCGCTTGCCGGGAAGATAGCGAACTCCCACGACGCGCAGCGGATCCTTTTCGTCAAAAACGAGTTCGGTGACGTGACAATGCATGCGCACTTCAAGCCGGCCAGTGGTCTGGCCTTCCATGATGCGCTCGCGGGTGCCCGCTCGATGGCCCTTAGGGTCGATTGCCATGGGAACTGCGATTACACCAACGCCATTCCTTTTGAGCACGCGCAGATCATTCGGATCCCATTTCGCTCTGAGATGGCCCTCGCTCAAAAAAAACGGCCTGTCCCACCAACGAATCGGCAGGTGACCGGGATTGGATCTCAACGCGTCGATGACAATCTCGCCGATCGAATGATCGCGGTGACGAATTGCAGCGCGAGCCAAGGCAACCGGGTCGGCGAAGCGAGTCGGTAACCAACCTTCCTTGCCGTGACCGGCAGCCGGCGTTGCGTCGTCGTGCCAACGTTCGACTCGCGCGAAGTATTTATCCATCTCGCGAGGGGTCCACGTTTTGTCACCAGTAGCTTCTTCGATCGCGCGCCAATCGCTGTCGTGCGGCCGGATGATAATCATCGCGTAATGCGCGGTGCAGCCGCCCAGCGTGCGCGCGCGCGGATAATAAACTCCGCGCCGGCCCGCTTTTCGCTCCACAAGGTATTTTGGGTCCAACTCCTGGCGCGCCTCGTCCTCGTAATGTCTTACGTAGTGGTCGAGACGCATTTCGGCATCTTCCGTGGCGCGACCGTGGAACACTGGGACCTGATAGTTGAAGGAAGACTTGTCGCCGCCTGCTTCCAGTAGCAGCACTTTGTATCCTGGTTTCGCTTCAGCAAGTCGTGCCGCAAGTGGACCACCACCCGCGCCCGAACCAATGATGATGTAGTCAAACTCTTCCTCGCCCATGGGGTGCTCCGTGGTCAGAAAGTGTTCAGAAACTCGATCAAAGCTCGCTTGTGGTCGTTGCTGAGCGGAGCGATCGCTCGCCGAGTCCGACCAAGTGTTCAACCACTATGGCAGGTAAGGAACATTCATTTCAAAACTGCTGAAGATCTGCGGCGCTGACGTCGATGACGGAAGATTAAGTTTATCGCGTTTGGATCATTGTGGTCGGCATGAGGCGCCTCTTAGTTGTAGAAATGATCGAGTAATAAAGCGACTTGTTGAGCGGCGTTACTATACTGAGGGCAGATCAGAGTGTCAATACTTCGAACATCTCACCACTCGTGGCCTTGATGGAGTGAGTTGTCCAGAGTCACCGCATCAAGCTTGAGCGGTGACTCTGTATCCACTGAGGTATATCGACATCCATCACCAGCAACTCACAATCGCAAGCTCGTGGCCGACGGCGGTCAACGACCACTGCTCGTTTCACGCGGCCGCGATGTCCAGCAGACCGACTTGTCGCCCGCGTTGAAGGAATTACCCGGCATCGGCTCGAGCGCAACAAACCTATCCGAGCGCGCAGATCGCTTGCGTAGCACCTCCGAGAAGATGCCGAGCGCGCGGTTCATCGCCTGTAGACGTTGGACCGCGTCCTTCAGCTGCAATGGCAACGTTACGACTGCTGACTTATAGACCTCCGCACGGCTGTATGGCACACCGCTCACGATCGAGCCGACGAGCTGCGCCTTCAAATCGGCGGCGGTGAAACCCTGCGCGTTCTTCTCCACAAGATTTGGCGGCAGCAACTCGCGGTTGATGATCCAGCCCGGATGCTTGAGCGCTACTTCGTTGCCAAACACGATCAGTTCGTCGACGGTGTTGTTGAGTGCGACATAGTCGCGCAGCGGTAACGGATCGTTACCCGTACCGGTTTCCTGAACGTGTCCC
>Ga0070699_100005441_pt1 | contig 11162 bp, 9 predicted proteins | sample KBSK1503metaG_FD_65473 | JGI IMG/M metagenome (GOLD analysis project Ga0070699, IMG submission 65473) | Corn, switchgrass and miscanthus rhizosphere microbial communities from Kellogg Biological Station, Michigan, USA - KBS K1-50-3 metaG | ecosystem: Host-associated > Plants > Roots >...
AGCAACGAGCTCGGCCGCGCCGTCAGCGGCGACCTCGTGCCCGAGCTCGTCCAGCCTGGAGGCGATCGACCATAGATCGAGCGGGTCGACGACGCGGATCCGGCGGCGCAGGGCCGTCCGCCGGGACGCAGCCGGGACGATGACGATCGCCTGGCGGAACGTCGCGCCATCCCGCCCGGGCGCCGAGGCCCGGACAGTGAGCTCGCCACGGGTAACGGCGTCGACCTCGGGCACCTCGAGCGCGATCCGGCCCACCTCGCGAGCATCGACGCGCGGCCATCCCTGCAAGGGCGTCCGCCCGGTCGTCGTATGCCCGTCCTCGAGCGTGACCCGCCACTCCAAGGTGCCCTCGTCAGCGGGCGTGCCATCTCCGCCTTCGGGCGGGCGATCCGGGAACGACGACAGCACGACCTGACACTCGAGCCGCTCGCCGCCCCACAGATCGGTCCGCGGCAGGTCGACGACGAGGACGTTCGGCGCGTTGATCTCGGCGAGTCGATCGTGAAAGGCCTTGGGCGCCCGACACACGTCGAGCAACCCGTTCGCCTCCCAGAACGCGTCGGCCAGCTCGGTGAGCACGTAGCCGCGGATCGACCCGTGCCGGCGGAGCTCGCGGATCTGGCCCACGAGGCCGTCGAACTGGCGCCACTGAGTCGCCTGGGCCAGCGCGTCGGCGTCGGTCCAGATCCGGTCGAGACCCTGCCGCCGGAACCGGCGGAGCATCCCGGCCGGGCGGCGGAACCTCTCGCCGGTCGACCACCACCACGGCGCCCGCGCCTCGGACGCGCCGACTGCCGACGGCCGCGGCAGGCCCCAGCCGCCGAACTCCGACAGGATGAGCGCCTCGTCGCCCGTCCGCGCGGCGTCCCCGTGGGGACTCCACAGCCAGCCGGGCGATTTGGCGAAGTCGTCGACCAGCGCTCGCCAGCGGCTCGCTCCGTCCGGCATCGACCGGTACGCATGGAAGTCGGCCAGGTCGGTCCGGAGGTGGAAGTTCGGGCCGTGGTTGGTCTCGCAGGCCGAGTTGTCGACGATGAGCCTGCCGGGATCGATCGACCGCAGCCAGTCGACCGTGGTCCGCAGCCAGCGGCGGTCCCGCGATCCGTGGCGGAGGTCGGTACCCCAATCCTCGTTGACGATGGACCAGACGATCAGCGACGGGTGGCTGCCCATGGTCTCGACCATGCGCGCGAGCATCCGCCGCGCGACCCGAGCCGTCGTCAGACCGAACCGGCCCCAGCTCGGGACCTCCGCCCACACGAGCAAGCCGGCTTCGTCGGCCACCTCGAGGTAGGCTGGATCAGGGACCTTGACGTGGCAGCGCAGCAGGTTCAGGCCCATCTCGCGGGCGAGCCGCGCCTGAGCCTCCAGGGCCGTCCGAGAGGGCGGGTTCGATCGGCCGTCGGGCCAGAAATCCTGGTCGAGGGCGCCACGGAGGTAGATCGGCCGGCCGTTCAGGAGGATGGCGCCGCCTTTCACCGCGATCGACCGCATCCCGAACCGGACGGTCGCCTCGTCGACGGGCGCGCGGTCTACGGGGTCCGACCCAGCCTGGCTCCCGCCCGTTACTCGCGCGCGAAGCCCGTAGAAGGTCGGCGTCCAGAGGTCCCAGCGCTCCGGCGACGGGATCGCGAGGGTTGCGCTTCCGGAGCGGCCGTCGGCGTCGACCCGGGCGACCTCGTCGCCGGACGGCGAGATCACGACCAGCCGGACGGTCGATGGCGAGTCCGCCCCCGGGCCGGCGAGCCGCCAGCGGACGGTCGCCCGCTCTCGATCCGGGTCGGGATGGACGACGATCGAGGCGAACCGTGGATCGGCGGTCCGCTCGGCGACGACCGACCCGAGCAGCCCGCTCGTGCTCGAGTACCAGGTCTGCTTGCCGTGTGGCAGCTCGTCGAAAGACCCGCCGTCGAGCCGATCGCTGGCGGCGCGGAGCCCCTCGCCGCCGAAGGCCGGGTACTCGGACAGGATGTTCAGCGGGTTCTCGATCTCGACGACCAGCTCGTGCTCGCGAACGGGAGCCCCGCCGGCGTCCACCTCGAATGGGATGTAGCCGAGGTCGTTGTCGCCGATCCGGCGGCCGTCGAGGGAGATCGTCGACCAGGCCATCGCCGACCCGAAGCGGAGAACGAGCCGACCGTCGGCGCCGCCGCGGCCGTCGCCATCGTCATCGCTGCCAACCGCCGGGTCCTCGAACCGCCGCCGGTACCAGCCGTGGACGATCCCGAACGGCACTGGGAGTTGCGCCTCCCACGCGCCCGGGACCGTCACGGGGATGCCGGCCGGGAGCCGGTCGGGCGCGAACTGGTGCTCGGGGTCCGGGACGAACTCCCACTGGCCGTCGAGGGACCGAGACGACCGGCCGGTCGGGGTCACCCGCGGACCGCGTCAGCCCTTGACCGCGCCACTCGAGATCCCCCGGACGAAGTACCGCTGCAGGAACAGGAAGACGGCCAGCGGCAGTGCCATCTGCAGCACCGCGGCCGCGGTGAGGAACTGCCAGCCGCCGCCGAGCGACGTCACGAGCCCGGTGATGACCACGGTCAGCGGCCGGTTCGGGCTGCTGCCCATGAACGTCAGCGCGACGAGCAGGTCGTTCCAGACGCCGATGAAGACGAAGATCACGAGCGACGCGATCGCCGGAACGCTCATCGGCACCGCGATCTGCCAGAACCGCTGGACGTGGCTCGCCCCGTCGATCTCGGCGGACTCGAAGACCTCGCGCGGCAGGCCGCCGATCGCGTTCCGGAGCAGATACACCTGGAACGGCAGCCCGTACCCCGTGTGCGCCAGCCAGACGGCGACGAATGAGCCTGCGAGACCGGTCGCGGCGAACAGCCGCAGGACTGGGATCAGGGTCATCTGGATCGGGACGACCATCAGGCCGACGATCACCAGGAAGAAGAAGTCGCGGCCACGGAACTTCATCCAGGCGAAGCCGTAGCCGGCCATCGTGGCGATCGTCACCTGGATGACCGTCGCCGGGATGGTGATCAACAGGCTGTTCACGAGCGACGTGGCGACGTTCGGCGTGCTCAGCACCCGCTCGTAGCTGTCGAGGGTCAGGCCGTGCGGCGGGAATAGGGTGGTCCACCAGCCGGCGTGGCCCATGTCCTGGACCGAGCGGAAGGAGTTGACGATCAGCCCGAGCGTCGGAACCAGCCAAATCGCCATGACCACCCAGACCGTGAGGTGGAGCGGCAGCCGCCGGATGCTCCTCGCGATTTCCGCCGGAGCGAACGCCCGGGGACGGCTCTCGGCAACGGCGACCTCGGTCATCGGATCTCCTCCTGCTGTCGGAACCGGCGGATGTTCAGGAGGAGGAGCGGGATCACGGCGATCAGCAACACAACGCCGACGGCGCCGCCTCGGCCGTAGTCGGCGTTCGCGAGCCGGGCGAACAGCTGGCGGGCGATGACGTCGGTGCCGTAGGCACCGGCCGTCAGGACGTAGACGATGTCGAAGACCTTCAGCGCGGTGATGACCATCGTCGTCGCCACGACCGTGAGAGTCGGCATCAGCAGCGGCGTGATGATCAGGCGCAGGACCTGGAGCTCGTTGGCGCCGTCGAGCCGGGCCGCCTCCAGGAGCTCGCTGGAGATCGCCTTCAGGCTGGCGGAAATGATCACCATCGCGAATCCGGTCGCCGTCCAGATCCCGACGAAGATCAGGGCGGGGTTGTTCGTGGTGGAGTTGATCAACCAGGCGACCGGCGAGAACCCGAGCGTGCCGATGACCGCGTTCAGCGTTCCGGTCTGGACCTGACCCGGCGGCTGGTAGTCGTACATGAACTTCCAGATGATGGAAGCCGCCACGGCGCTGATCGGAAGGGGCAGGAAGACGGCAGTCTTGGCGAGGGTCTCGTAGCGGATCCGGTCGAAGACAACGGCGATGAGCAGGCCCCCGATCACGACGAATCCGGTGAAGAACACCAGCCACAGGAGGTTGTTCTTCAGCGAGTTGATCGTCTCGGAGTTCGTGAAGAAGAAGATGTAGTTGTCGAGCCCGACCCAGCGGGTCGAGGTCTTGTCCTGGAAGCTGAGGACGATCGTATTGAGCGTCGGGAGGACCATGAAGATCGTCGCGAACGAGACGGCCGGAACGACCCACACGTACGGCCGAATCCGGGCCTGCGTTCGGAGCGAGGCGGCGGCGAGGAGACGCTCGGTCAGGTAGAGGTAGCCGCCGAGGATCAAGGGGATGCCGACGACCGCGCCGACGGCGGTCAGGATCCGTGAGTCCATCGCTGCACCCTCCGCTGGGCGGGAAGTCGGTCGGGGCGGAAGGAGTCGCGCCCCGACCGACCTGAGCGGGTGATGACTACTGGGTGGTGTAGGACGCCGCACGAACCTCGTCCAGGTGCGCCAGGATCGTGTCGAGCTGGGATTGATCGTTCGTGAAGTCCAGCGTGGACTTCCAGAACGCGTGCTGCATGTCCGCCGGCATCTGGTCGCCGGCCGTCGGCAGGATGTTCTTCGCGTCGGCTGCGACCTGCGCGGCGTGGGCAAAGATCGGATCCGGGTACTTCGTGATCGTCTTGAGCGCCGCGAGCGTGCCGCCCGCATCGACCCAGATCTGCTGCGCTTCGGCCGTCGACATGTACTGCATCAGCGCCCGCGACTGGGGTGTGTCGTTGTAGGCGACGAACGAGTCCCAGAAGCCCTCGATGTTGCCGTCGAACTGCGAGTTGATGCTCGGGTCCGGGAAGAAGTCGAAGTCGTCCTTCGGCTTCAGGTTCGGATAGTCCTCGAGAAAGAACGACGGGATGAACGTGGCCTGCTCCAGGAACATGCAGCCGGGCGGATCGGCGAAGAGCGGCTTGCCCGCCCGCCCGAAGTTCGTCGAGAGGACGGTGTTCGGGCCGCCGTAGACATCGGCCTCGGATACGAACTTGCCGAAGAGCTGGTACGCCGCCTTGATCTCCGGCGAGTTCCACGGCTGCTTTCCCTGGTACCAGCTCGTGTACACGTCGGGCCCCGACTGGCGCATGACGATGTTCGCCAGCATGTCCGTGCCCGGCCAGCCCGATGCGTCGCCCGACTCGAGACCCACGCACGTCAGCTTCGCGCCCGACGGCGGCTTGATCGCGAGAAGCTCGTCGTAGGTCTTGGGGGGCGTGCCGGTGAAGACCTTCGTGTTGTACCACTGGAGGCCCTTCACCTGGGTCTTGACCATCTCGAGGTAGTGCTTGCCGTCGACGACCCCGATCGTCAGAAGAGCCGGGTTCGTGTCCTTCGAGTAGGCGGCCCACCCGTCCGCACCGAGGATCTCCTCGAGGGGCTTCATGATCCCCTTTTGCGCCCACTCCGGGATCTTGTCCGGGTTGGGTGGACCAGCGATGTCGGGGAGCGGCGTGCCGGCGTCGACGTTGATCGCCAACTGCGAGAAGTCGCGGACCGTGGTCGCCAGGACCTGGATCCCGGTCTTGTCGGTGAACGGCTTCAGGACGGCCTGGAAGGCCTTCAGCTCGTTGCCGCCCCACGCGGTCCAGACCGTGACCTGGCCGCCGACCTGTCCGGTCGCCGCGGAACCGGTCGCGCCCGAGGCGGCGGCCTGGGACGCCGCCGGGGCGGGCGCTCCTCCGCTGGTGCTCGGCGAGCCGGCGCTCGAACAGGCCCCCACGACGAGGACCGCGCTGACGACGAATACCAGGACCCGTGGCGGGAACCTGACGACCGACGGTGCCATCGTTCTGCCTCCTCTCATCGACCCTGGCAGCCCGCCGGGTCGTCGCCGGGTGAGGTCGAACCGTGGCGGCCCCTACACTCCTCGCTGGATCGAGGGCCGCTCCGTTCAGACCGAGTGCGCCATAGATGTTGGAGTACTCTAGAAACGCTAGCACACGACGTCAAGGTGCCTGTTCACGCTCGGCGCAGGCCGTGAGAGCGTAGAGTTATCCACAAACCTCGGAGCACAGTCGAGAATGTTGTCAACCCAGGAACCACGGAAGCGGACCGTCCACATCGACGTCGCAAGCCGGGGCGACGACGCGGTCGAGGTGTTGAGGGCACTCGGCCACCCGACCCGCCTCGAGATCCTGGAATACATCGGCGATCAGCACGTGGCGTCGGGTCAGATCGCCCGCGACCTGAAGCTGCCGGTGTCGACCGCGACGATGCACATCGCGATCCTCGAGAAGGCGGGCCTGATCGAAACCGAGATGCGATCGGCCAGCCGCGGCCTCCAGAAGCTGTGCGTCCGGACGTACGACGAGATCGTCATCGGGCTTCCGCGGAAGCGCGAAGCGTTCCTGGGCCTCGTGATGACGATGCCCGTCGGCGGGTTCTCGGACTTCCGGGTCGAGCCGACCTGCGGGCTCGCCAGCGCGACTGGCTTGATCGGCCTCGTCGACGACCCGGCGTCGTTCTACGAGCCGGACCGGATCGCGGCCCAGCTGCTGTGGTTCGGCGTCGGCCACGTCGAGTACCGGTTCCCGAACCGCCTCCCGCCGTCGGCTCGGTTGACGGCTGTCCAAGTGACGGCCGAGGTGTGCAGTGAGGCGCCCGATTACGACGCCAACTGGCCTTCCGACATCGGCGTCACGATCAACGACACGAACCTCGGTGAGTGGACAAGCCCCGGCGATTTCGGCGAGACCCGGGGCCGGCTCACGCCCGATTGGTGGACCGGCGGAACGATGTACGGCCTCCTGAAGCGGTGGCGCGTCGGCCCATCGGGGACGTCCATCGATGGCCTCGACCTGTCATCCGTGACCGTCGACGACCTCGGGATCCGAACGGGCGAGCCCATCCGCCTCCGGTTCAGCGTCCGACCCGACGCCGCACACGTCGGGGGGCTGAACCTCTTCGGCCGCGAGTTCGGCAACTACCCCCAGGACATCGAGCTGCGGCTCGAATACGAGCCCGCCGGCCGGTAGCATCGGCCGCGACTGAGCGGCCCGGTCAGCCCTCCGTGAGCGGCTCCAGGGGCTGGTGATTCCCGAACGTCGGCGGGCCACCGGCCGGCTGAGCCGCCCAGTGAGCCGCGTTGGCGATGACCCGCCGGACCAGCGGCTGGAAGTACGTCGGGTGGGTCTCGTGGCCCGGCCGGAAGTAGAAGATCCGGCCCCGGCCGCGGAGGAAGCAGCAGCCGCTCCTGAAGACCTCGCCGCCCTGGAACCAGCTCACGAGGACGAGGCGGTCCGGCGCCGGGATGTCGAACGGCTCGCCGTACATCTCCTCGTGGTCGAGCGCGAACGAGTCGCCGAGTCCCTCCGCGATCGGATGCGACGGGTCGACGACCCAGATCCGCTCGCGCTCCCCCGCCTCCCGCCACTTGAGGTCGCCACTCGTGCCCACCAGCGCCCGGAACAGCTTCGAGTGGTGTCCCGAGTGGAGGACGATCAGGCCCATCCCGTCGAGGACGCGGCGTCGGACCCGCTCTACGATCGCGTCGTCGACCTCGCCGTGGGCGGCGTGGCCCCACCAGGTGAGGACGTCGGTCGCCGCGAGGGTCTCGTCGGTGAGACCGTGGTCCGGTTCGTCGAGAGTGGCGGTTCGGACATCGAAGCCGGCCTCGCGCAGGCCGTCCGCGATGGCCGCGTGGAGGCCGTCCGGATAGACCGCCGCGATCTCGGCCGACTCGCGCTCCTGGCGGTACTCGTTCCAGACCGTCACCCGGGTCATCGGTCGCCGGCCGCGACGGGCTGAGCGCTCGACAGGCGGACGACCGCGCCGCTACTCGCCGTCGACTCACGGATCGCGTCCCATAGCCGGGCCATCCGCAGGCCGACCTCGGGCGGGCTCGGGTTTGCGATCTTGCCCGACCGAACGTTGAGGAACTGCTCCCAGACGGGCAGCTGCGGGATCGACGGCACCTTCCGCAGCCGCGACGCTCCCGCCCGTTGGATCTCGAGGGTCTCGCCCCAGATCCCGGTCCGCAGGATGGCCCCGGTCGTGAAGACGCGGATGTCCGAGTGACAGGACGGGATCGCGCTGCCGCAGGCGTTCATCGAGACGAGCGCACCTGAGGCAAGCCGGCCCATCACGACAGCCCGGATGTCGACTGGTCGGCCGTCGTCCTCGAGCCAGGCCGCGACCTCCGCGAAGTCCTCGCCGGCCAGGTCCGACACGGTGTTGAGCATGTGGGCGCCCGTGTCGAACAGGAATCCGCCGCCCGACAGCTCCGGTCGCTGGCGCCACGTCCCGTCGGTGAGCGTCGCCCAGTTCTGCCAGACGACCGCACTGATGTTGTGGATCGGCCCGAGCTCGCCCGAGCGCAGCAGCCGAGCGGCCTCGCGGACCTGCGGCGAGAGGCTGCCCTGGAATGCCACGACGAGCAGCCGTCCGGTTCGATCGCGGGCCTCGATGAGCTCGGTCGCCTCGTCGGCCGTCATCACCATCGGCTTCTCGAGGAGGACGTCGAGTCCGGCCTCCAGGCAGGCCTTCGCCTGGCCGAAATGGAGCGCGTGCGGAGTCAGGATGAAGACGGCGTCGAGCTGGTCGGCGTACGTCGCCACGAACCGCGACCAGTCCGGCTCGTTCGGCGGGACCGGCAGGCCGTGCTGGTCCCATAGCTCGGCCGCTGCCGCGTAGTTCGCGGCATTGGGCTCGCAGACCGCGACCACCCGCGTGTCAGCGCGCCGGAGCATCGGATCGAGGTGGTAGCGGGCCATCACCCCGGTCCCGATGAACCCGACCCGTGTCACGTCAGCCTCGGTCATGGTCGGGTTCGTCCTCTCCCTGCAAGGTGGGTGCGGCGGTCGGGTGCCGGGCGCCGTCGGGCGATAGGGTATCGGCGACGGTCGGATGGCGCTGTGGTCGCCGCGACAGACGTGCCCTCGTCAGACGGCGAGCTCGTCCTCGAGGTCGACGCCGGCGTCGGCGGCATCGCTCAACGGCAAGCTGAACCCCACGATCGCTCCCCCGCCCCGCCGCGACCGGGCCCAGACCAGCCCGCCCTGTGCCTCGACGATCCGCTTGCAGACCGCGAGCCCGACGCCCATGCCGTTCGCCGTCCGCCTTGCCTCTTCCGCACGGTAGAACGGCGCGAAGACCTCGTCGGCCTCGCCGGCCGGGATGCCGATCCCTCGGTCACGGACCTCGACCGTCGCACGGCCGCCCTCGACGGCGAGGACGACTTCGATCGAGACCTTGGGCGGCGAGTACTTGTCGGCATTGCCGAGGAGGTTGTCGACGACGAGCTCGATCGATGTCGCGTCGGCATCCACCACCGACGACGGGAACGACCGGGTGACCGTGATTGGTCGGCCCGGGTGGCGGCGCCCGAACGTCTCAGCGGCTCGCTCCACGAGATGGTCGAGGACCTGTGGCTCGGCCTCGAACGTCACCCCGAAGCCGAGCCGCGCCAGCTGGAGGAGGTTCTCGACGATCCGCAGCAGGCGTTCGGAGTCCTCGCGGATGTCGCCGACGATCTCGCGCTCAGCGGCGCCGAGCTCGCCTCGACTCCGGAGGACGACCGCATTGCCGAAGATCGTCGTCACGGGCGTGCGCAGCTCGTGGGACACCAGCCCGAGGAACTCGTCCTTGACCCCGTTCGAGACCTCCAACGCGGACGCCGTGGCCCGGAGTGCTTCCTCGGCGGCCAGGCGTTCGGTCACGTCGACGAGGACATTGACGGCGCCGACCAGCGTGCCGTCCGCGTCCCGGAGTGGCGTTGGATACGGCTCGAAGGCCACCCTCCGGCCGTCGGGTCGTTCTGCGACGGCTGCCGACCCGCGGACCGGGCGATTCTCCTTGAGGGCGATGGCCATGGGGCATTCGGCGTGGGCCATCGGGCGGCCGTCGAGATGGAACAGGTGCCACGACCCGCACCACTCCTCGCCCAGCTCCGGACGGCGCCCCCAGAGGTCCACGGCCGCCTCGTTGTAGTAGGTGATGCGCCCCTCGGCGTCGGTGGTGTAGACGGCCACCGCGAGGGCCTCGAGGAACGTCCGATAGGGGCTGTCGGCCCGGCCGAGGACCGGGGTCTGGCCCGTCGCGACGGGCAGGCGGCTCAGCGCGTCGAACAGCCGACCGAGGCCGGATCCTGGGTCACCCAGTCCAAGCGTCTCGATCGGAGCATCGACGGCGCGGCTGGGCGCGGTCATCCGGAGGGCCGTGGCACCGACCCATTCAATCAGACCCGGTGTTACAGACCCATCTCATGGGCACCCCGCCACATCAACGGCGGCCCGTCACGACGTCTGCCCGAGGGCGTCGACGAGAGCATCGAGGAGCTCGATCCGCCGGCGCAGTCGGCGCGTCTCGGCGTCCATCGACTCGCGCGCGGTCTCGCTGCCGTAACCGAACGACAGCCGCCCGGCGCGCCGCTGGAGCTCGCTCAGCTCGGTCGCCCGGGCGGCGAGGAGCGCCCCGCGCAGCAGAGACCGGTCCTCGGCCCCACGGACGTGGATCTCCAGCCGGAGCAGTTCGACCTCATCGCTCGCCGACATCAGGGAATCCCGTTGACCACGACACCGCCAGCGCCGATGCTGTGGGGGTGACGATCGCTGACACGCTCGAGCACGCCTGGATCTTCGCCGATGTCGACCGCGGGCAGCTCGCCGCGCTCGCGAAGCATGCCCAGGAGATCGAGGTCGCGGCCGGCGCCGACCTCACCCACGAAGGGCGCTACGAGGGGTTCGTCTACATCGTCGTGTCGGGGACCGTCGCGGTCATCCGCGATGGGCGAACGGTCGACACGATCGGCCCCGGCGACATCGTCGGCGAGATCGCGGCGATCGACGGCGGGCCTCGCACGGCGACGGCCCGGGCGATCGACGACTCGCGGCTGATCGTGATCTCGCAGGTCCATTTCAACGACGCCCTCGACGCTTCTCCGCCGCTGCGGGAGATCGTGATGCGATCGATGGAGGGGCGGCTCGCCCGCATCGACGCGGAAGGCTGAGGGCCTCCGCCGAGATCAACCCTCGGGCGAAGCAGACAGCCTCGCGACGACCGCCTGGGTCAGACCCCACCCGCGCGACGGGTCGCGCGGCAGCCGAATGCGGACCTGGTTGCTGGCGAAGGTGACGTCGCTCGGCTTGACACCGGGCAGTCCGCTGCCGGCCAGCAGCCGCATCGCGGTCGCTCGGGTCAGCCCCTCCCCGAACCTCACCACGAGCTGGCCCTCCTCGCGCGACATCGACGCGACGCCCGCTGTCTCGGCCGCCATGCGCAGCTCGGCGACCTCGACGAGACGGACGACGGGCTGTGGCATCG
>Ga0070699_100005443_pt1 | contig 11159 bp, 6 predicted proteins | sample KBSK1503metaG_FD_65473 | JGI IMG/M metagenome (GOLD analysis project Ga0070699, IMG submission 65473) | Corn, switchgrass and miscanthus rhizosphere microbial communities from Kellogg Biological Station, Michigan, USA - KBS K1-50-3 metaG | ecosystem: Host-associated > Plants > Roots >...
GGCTTGCCGTTCTTCATCGTGATCCGCTGCGGGTTCTGGACTTCGACTTTGCGCTTGTCCTTGACGCAATAGGCTTCGGCCATGGAGCGGGCTCCTCCTCGGTTCAGCGTGGCGTCACGGGAACCCTCGTCCCGTGTCCGCATCTCACGTTCAGTTCCAGAGGGACGGGCGCCAGCGGTCCGTCCCGGCATCGCGCTTCTGGCGATCCATGTCCGCGAGGATCAGGAGCGCCTCGAGCCCCGTCTCCACGCAGGCGGCTTCCGCCTGGTCCTTCGCCGCTCCCTCGATGAACGCCCCCGTCGTCCGCTGCGCATAGACCGCGCAGACGACACCGGCACGACACCGAGCGAGTGTCGAGAGCACCAGCAAGGCCGACGCCTCCATCTCGAAGTTCATGACGCGCTGGCGCGCCATGTCCTCCGCCAGGTCAGGGTAACGGATGGGCAACTGCGGGATGGGGCGCCCTTGCGCTCCGAAGAACCCCGGTGCCGTGGCCGTGATCCCCACGTGGGTCCGGTGCCCGAGCCGCTCAGCCGCCTCGATGAGCGCCACGACCGCCTCGTAGTCGGCGACCGCTGGATACCCATCGTGGACGAAATAGCTCGTGGTCGACTCGAGCCGGACTGCGCCGGTCGAGACGATCAGGTCCCCGAGGGCGACCTCCGGCTGGAGGGTCCCACAGGATCCGACCCGGACGAAGGTCGGTCGCTCCGTGATCGCCAGGATCTCCGCCACCGTGATCTCGACGTTGTCCGTGCCGATGCCGGTCGAGACGACCGAGACACGGGTGCCGCGATACGTTCCGGTGACCGAGGCGAACTCTCGGTGGCGCCGCTCGAGCTCGATGTCGTCGAGACGCGTGGCGATCCGGGAGGTCCGATCGGGGTCCCCGGGGAGGAGGATGTACTCGGCCAGTTCACCCGGTCCGAGTCCGATGTGGTATTGCCGTTCTCCTGTGGGGAGGGCTACGCGGGGATCCGCGTTCGGCAAGACCTCTTCCCTCACTCTGGCGTGCTTCGCTGACGCGAAACTCGCGCGAGGATAGTCCCGGCCTTCTCGGAGCGTCAAGCACGGCCACGCACGAGCCACGCACGAGTCAGGCCTCCCGGAGGCCCTCGGCAGGCCCCTCCGGGCCGGGCGTGGCGACGGGCCGGACCAGGTCGTCGAGGCGTGCCTGGACCCGGGCGGCGAGCAGCCGCCGCGACCGCTGCCGGCGGAGGAGGGTTGCGGCGACCGAGGCGACCCCGACCAGGCTGATGCCGACCAGCCCGATCTCCGGGGCGAACGGGTCGGCGACCGCGGCCGCAACCGGGTCGCGACTCGGCTCCCGGCTCGCCGATTCGGCCGGGCCCTGAGGGGTCGGGTCGGCCGAGGGAGCGCCGGCGACCGGGTCGCCAACGCGGGTGATCCCGGCAGGGTCCTCGATCGCGATGACGACGGTCCCGTCACCGGCGCGCTCGACGCGTCCGACGACCCCGACGGCGTCGCCCGTCGCGATCGTCGCCAGCTCGGAGACGGCCGCTTCGCGAACGACGATCCGGCTCAGCGCGGTGCCGTCGTCGAGGTCGAAGCCATCGGGGTCGATGGCGGCCACGAGCCCGCCGGCTCGGACCAGGGCGCCGACGTGCTCATCGATCGCGACGAGATCGATGTCGATCGCCTCAGCGGGCTCGCCGCCGGTCGGAACTCCGGCGGCCCCGCCCAGGCCCGCCCTCGCCCCGGCGCTCGCGGCGCCGGACCGGCTGGTCGCTGTCGAGGCGTCGTCCGCAGCCCCGCCGATCGTGACGTCTCGGCCTGAGCGCGGGACGATCGCGAAGCGCCGGTCGGTCGCCGAGGGATACGGTCGGCGGACGATCCCGACGATCGTCGCGGTCCGGCCTTCCGCGAGGGCGGCGCTCGGAATTGCGGCGCCGGCAAGCCCGATGATCGGGACGCGCCGCCCGCCGACGACCACCTCGGCCGCCCAGCGGTCGCCCGACCGATGGAGGTCGACGACGTCGCCCCGAACCCGGACGAGCCGCCACTCATGTCCTGCCGTTGGCGCGGTCCTGAGCTCGAGGACGCCGACGGAGCCGCTGCCGAGACGGGCGATCGCCGACGCCTTGATCCGCGGGGCGCCGTAGGCTCGGCCGACGTCGCCCGTCACGCGGATGCGGGTGCCGACGGCCGGTGCGGTCGACGCTGCGGGGAGCAGGACCTCGATCGCCGCGGTCCGATCCTGGATCACGAGCCGTCGACCGGTCGCGTCGAGGAGCGTCGATCGGGTCGTCACGACGCCCTCAATGATCGCGTCACCGGAGCCGGCGAGGATGGCGGCCGCGATCGTGATCGTGGGTCCGTTACCGGCCGTCGAGCCCGACGGCCGCGGCGTTGAGGACGGTGAGGGGCCGCCGCCGGCCGAGCGCCGAACGATGTCGCCCGGATCGCGGAGCCAGACGCGGAAGCCGTCGACGCCTCCCTTGCGGCTCGCGCGCTGACCGACGACGCCGGTGAGGCGGAGCCGGTCGCCGGCCCCGATGGATGCCGGGGGGATCCCGGATGAGACATCGGCGAGGATCCGCACGGGACCGCCGCCGGTTGAGAGGGTGAAGGCGATGTCGCCGCTCGTCGCCCGACTCGGCTTGGAATCCGCGGTTCCGGTGACCGACACGAGGCGTGCCTCGGTGTCGTCGTCGATGGTCGCGGCGTCAGCGTTGATCGGATCGGGAAGGGCAGCCGTCCCCAGCACGCGAAGGCCGCCAACCAGGTTCCGGATCTCGAGCTGCCCGTACGGATCGGCGAGCGATCCGGTCACCGCGACGCGGGCTCCGCGGGCCGGGCGCGGATCGGAGTCCGAGATCCGGACGACGATGCCGGCGGTGCCGTCCTGGATCGCGATCAATGGCGGCGTCCCCAGCCGACCGGCCTCCGCCGTCACGACGCCGATGACGCTCACGACGCGGCCGACGGGCAGGTTTCGCGCCTCGGAGATCGGCGTCCCGCCGGCCGGCGCCGGAGTCGGGGTGGGTGTCGGAGTGGGTGTCGGAGTCGGGGTTGGCGTCGGCAACGGGGTCGCCGTCGGTGTGGGCGTGGGAGTCGCAGTCGGCGCCGGTGTCGGTGTCGGGGTGGGCGTCGGACTGGGCTGCGGTGGCGGCGTGACTGTCACCTCGCCGGAACGCGTGACGTGCAGGCGATAGCCGGCCGTCCCCGTTCCGCTGCTGTCGCGCTGCCCGAGCGATCCGATCGCGTCGACCGTGTCGCCGGTCGAGATCGACGCGCTGCCCTGCGCGGCAACAGCAACCACGAGGCGGAGCGGCCCAGACCCGTCGTCGATCGTCACGCCCAGGCCATCGGCGAGGGCCGACGGGTTCTCCGTGACGACGCCGGTGACCGCGAGCCGCAAGGCCTCCAGCGGCTCGGCGACCGCGCCAGTCGCCACTCCGATCGGATCGGGCAGGTCGGCCGTCCCCGTGGAGACGACTCCGGCCGCGGTCGTGTTGAGCGTGCGGAGGCTGAAGTAGCTCCCGAGCATGCCGGTGACCGCGACGTTCGTACCGGCAGGGATTGCTGTGACGAGCGCGGCGTCCAGCCGAACGGCGATGCCGCTGGTCGCGTCCTGGACGAAGCCGATCCGAGCGGAATCGATGGCGCCCAGGTCAGTGGTCGGCGTTCCGGCAATCGTCACCGTCGTGCCATCCGGCATCGCCCGCGCGTCGGCGATCGTGAGGACGGTCGGCGTCGGGACCGGCGTCGGAGTGGGCGTCGGGATCGGCGTGGGCGTCGGCGTGGGTGTCGGGACAGGTGTCGGGATTGGCGTGGGCGCCGGCGTCGGAACGGGAGTTGGCGTCGGCGTCGGGATCGGTGTCGGGGTCGGGATCGGTGTCGGGGTCGGGCTCGGCGATGCCGACGGCGGCGGGCTCGCGCTGCCACCTGGATCCGGAGTCGGCGCGGCCGCGAGGTTCTGTGGATTCGGCGGCGTGACGAAGAAGTCGGCCGCGTTGGCGTTCGTGTCGATCGCGTTGCCAGCCGACCCGCCAGGCAGGCGTTCGATGCTGGATCCAGCGGGTGGCGCGGGCGCCGCCGAACCTTCGACGAATGCGTTCGTGGCGTCACCCCAGGCGACTGCATCGATCGGGCTGCCACCGACGACTCGGAGCACGATCGCGCCGCCGGTCGCCGCGAAACCCGACGAGTACGTCGCGTCGGCGATGGGCGCGTGGATGCCGGCCGCATTCGCGATGAGGAGGTGCCGGCCGGGCTCGAGGATCGTCGACGCGGGCCATGTCGCCTTGCGGGTCACCGTCGACCCGCTCGACGTGGCGTAGACGATTTCCAGGCCGATGAGGTCGACCGGGGCCGCTCCGCCGTTGTAGAGCTCGGCGAATTCGTCCGAGGCCGACGCTCCGCCCGTCTGGACCTCCGAGACGACCAGAGTCGAGATGGGCCAGCCAACCGCCGCGAGGTCCGCCCGTGGTTCAGAGATCGACCGCGGCGCGGGCCGATGCGCAGCCGCGGTGGCGAACGACACCACGAGCATGGCCAGAACCATGGCGAGAGTCAGGGCGAGCGGCCCCGCACGTCGGACGCGCGACATCACGACCTCCCGGCGGGGTGTCGGCTTGGCATGGCGCGGCGAGACCGACGTTGTAGCAGGCGACCCTCGACGGTCGGTCTCCTGCCGCTCGCCCGCGGCTCATCACGGCCTCATCCGGCGGTTCCGCCAGGCTCATCGCCCGATCACCTGGGACCCAACCCAGGCTTCGCCTGGCACGACGGCTCGATCGAACGCGTAGGATTTGCGGACCGCCGCCCGCATCGCGGCGGCCCGTCCGGGCGCCGGACGGATTTCGAGGGGAGGCACCGTGGCCCGAGCCAAGCGAACAACCCGAGCCGAGGCTCGGCGCCGATACCGCGCGTCGGTCGCCGGACCCGCCGTCGAGGGCGACGACGACCTCGACGTGGACCCGGAGCCCGAGCCCGAGGTAACAGCCCGACCCGTCGGCCGCCGACCAGCCCCAGCTCCGTCGCGAGCAGCCGGATCCGCCCCGCCGCGACCGAGCCTGCTCAGCGCCTTCCGCGCGTCGTTCCGCCCGATCGACATCCGGGGCGACCTGGCCGTCCTGCCCCAGCTGCTCCGCCACTGGTCGGTCCTGGTCGCGGTGGCCCTCTCGGCCATCGGAGCGGCCGCGATCCCCGTGTTGGGGACGAACGCGACCTCGGTGACGCTGTACCAGTACTTCTCGGGCCCGCAGCCGCTCGCTCCGGCGTTGCTCGTCGGGTTCTTCGCCGCCCGCGGGAGCTACATGCTGGGCATCATCGTCGGCGTCCTGTCTGTCGCATTCGAGGGGATCGCGATCGGCGCCGGTGGCTTCGATGCCGCGGCAGCGTCGTCGACTCCGCCTGTCTCCCGCACCGATCTGCTGGGGCAGCTCCCCTACTTCTTGTCTGTCGCCGTCCCGATGTCGGCGTTCTTCGCCTCGGCGGCTGCCTGGTACCGCCGGTTCCTGCGGACCTCGACGCCGAACCGGGGGGCTCGCCAGGCCGCTGCCGCTGCCCGCCGCCCGGATGGCAAGGTGCCGCGAAAGCCGGAGGGGCGTCCCCTCCTCGCGCGCCGCCGCTAGGCGAGCCGGCGCATTCCCGCATAGCCGAGCGCCTTCACGCCTTCGGGTCGGTCGGGGGCACCGGCGGCGGCCGCGACCTCGACGAGCGGCACGACCTCGTGGGCAATCACGTTCACGACCGATGACTCGCGCTGGAGCTCGCCGTCGACGAGGAGCAGCGCGTGCCTCCGGACGACGCCGCGCAACCGGGCCCAGGCGTCCGGCCAGAGGGTGACGTTCACCATCCCGGTCTCGTCCTCAAGGGCAAGGAAGACCGTGCCCTTCGCGGTCATCGGGTGCTGGCGGGTCACGACCAGCCCACCGATCCGGACCCGACCCGGCTTCCGATCGTTGAGCGCGGCGTTCGTCACCGCCCCGAGCCGGTCCAGCGCCGGCCGGTAGAGCCCGACGACCTGGCGCCGGGCATCCAGGCCGATGACCGCATAGGCATCCCCGATCCGCTCCGATTCGGTGAGTCCCGGCAGGGTCGGCGCATCGGTCGCCGGGAGGCGGAGGGCCATCGGGCGTGACGCGGCGCGGGTGAAGGCGCCGCCGCGCGTCGAACGTCCGTCCAGGCGTCCGCGCGTCGCACCGGCGACCTCGCGGAGCTGCCAGAGCAGCTCGCGGCGCGGCCGACCCAGCGAGTCTAGCGCGCCGACCCGGATCAGTCGCTCGAGCGTCTCCTCGGGCAGGCCGGTCCGCTCGACGACGTCCGCCAGCGACCGATACGGACCCCGAGTCAGCTCCGCGTCGAGCAGCTCCTTGTGCTCGTCGCCGATCCCCTTGACGAGCCGCAGCCCGAGCCGGACACCCCAGCCCGTGGCGCTGTCGGCGGCCCATCGCTCCCGCGCCCCGTCGGACGGGATGACGCAGCCGCTCGACCGGACCGGAGCGGGTCGCCGCTGGATGCCGGCGTCATCGGGGAGCGGCTCACCCGGCCCATCGTCCCCCTCCCCCATTGCCCAGCCCGGCCGTCCGACCCATTCGGTCGTCGTCTGATAGGTGGACCTGTTGATGTCCACAGGGAGGACCGCGACCCCGTGCCGCTTCGCGTCGTTCACCAGGACCTCGACCGGGTAGAAGCCCATCGGCTGGGCGTTGATCAGCCCGACGAGGAACTGGGCCGGATAGAACAGCTTCAGGAACGACGACTCGTAGGCCGTCCGGGCGAAGGCGGCGGCGTGCGACTTGGCGAACCCGAACGAGGCGAACGCCGCGACCTGGCGGAACAGCTCCTCGGCGACCTCCTCGGTCATCCCGGGCTGGCGCAGGCAGCCGTCGTGGAACCGCTGGTGGAGCTTCTCCATCTCGCGGGTCGACCGCCAGGTGCCCATCGCCCGCCGGAAGCCGTCGCTCTCGGCCGGGCTGAACCCGGCGACCTCGATCGCGATCCGCATCACCTGCTCCTGGTAGAGGATCACGCCCATCGAGTCCTTGAGGACCGGCTCCAGGCTTGGATGGAGGTAGGTCACCGGCTCCAGGCCCTGTTTGCGGCGGAGGAACGGGTGGACCGCGTTGCCCTGGATCGGGCCGGGCCGGATGATCGCGACCTCGACGACGAGATCGTCGAGGCTCGACGGCTTCGACTTCGGCAACGTCTGCATCTGGGCCCGGCTCTCGACCTGGAAGACCCCGACGGTGTCGGCTGCCTGGAGCATCGCGAAGACCTCCGGCACCTCTTCCGGGAGCCGGTCAAGGTCGAGGCAGACGGCGCAGTCGTGCTCGATCAGCTGGAGCGTCTCGTCGATCGCTGCGAGCATCCCGAGCCCGAGCAGATCGAGCTTGATCAGCTTGATCGCCTCGACGTCGCGCTTGTCGAACTGGACGACGACCCGGTCCTTCATCGTCGCCCGCTCGAGCGGGGCGATGTCGATGAGCGGCGCGGCCGTCACGAGCATCCCGCCGCTGTGGATGCTCAGGTGGCGGGGGAACCCATCGATCCGGGCGCAGAACTCCAGCCAGCGCTCCCAGTCCGAGAGGCCCTTCGTCGATCCGCCCAGCGGCTGTGGTGGAGGGTCCGGCTCCACGCGAGCGACGGAGGAGTGATCGCCACCGCGGCCCATCGGTTGTGTCCGCGGCGCGGGCGGATCCCAATGGTTCGGTCTGCCGAGACGATCCGTCTTGCGCGGCTCGGTCTCCGGCATCCCGCTCTCCGGGTCGATCGCGCGCCGCCCGCCTTGACCGTCGTCGAGCAGCGCCGGTGCGATCAGCCGCTCCCGATCCGCGGCATAGCCAGTTCCGCGACCCTCTCGCAGCCAGGCGACGCTCGCCGGCGTGTCGCCCGGGCCGCCCTCGTCGTCGCCGTGCCGCGACGGCCGGATCGCCGTCCGCGGCGCGAGCGCGTCGGGCAGTGGCTCGGCGCTTTTGCCACCCCGCATAGCGACGCCATCGTTACCGGGCGGGCTGTGACGGCCGAAAGCCTCCGACGGATCAGGCGTCCGTGCAGGTTCAAGCACCGGACCCGCACGACCATCCTCGTCGGTACCGCCTTGACCCTCTCCCAGGGCCCCAGATAGCGATGGCATCGATATTGACGCCGGCTGGGCAGAATCCGGCAGCGTGGCGCCGGCATCGGCGCCGACCGGCGTCTCGTGGAGCCAGCCGAACGGGCGCGGCGCGTCGGGATCCACCGGCTTCGGTGGCTGGCGCCATGGCGGCACCTTCCCGACCAGCGGCACGCGCTTGTTGAGCTGGCCCATCCCGTCGACCAGGCCGCGCTCCTCCGCCTCGGCTGCCGCCCCGGCTTCGGCCGGCAGCCCCTCGTCGGGTCGCCGGAAGAACTCGGCGAACCCGCCGTCGGCCTCCAGGTCACGCCGGACCATGACCGAGTCGTACGTCTCGAGCGCCTTTGCGACCCGGTCGACGAGCGGACGGGGGAACCCCAGCGCGACCCCCACCTCGCGAACGGCCGACCGCGCCCGGTACGTCACGAGGTTGCAGACCATCCCGGTGTGCTCGGGCCCGTAGCGGTTGTAGATGTACTGGATGACCTCTTCCCGCCGCTCGGAGCTGAAGTCGATGTCGACGTCGGGGTAGGTCGTCCGGCCCTCGTTGATGAACCGCTCGAACAGGAGGTTGTGCTGGATCGGCTCGACCCGGCTGATGCCGAGCGTGTAGGACACGATCGAGCTGGTCGCGCTGCCCCGGCCCTGGGCCGGGATCGCCTGCTCCTTGGCGAACCGCATCAGGTCCCAGCAGATCAGGAAGAACTCGGCGAGGCCAGCCCGTTCGATGACGTCGAGCTCGTGGGCGAGGCGGTTGACGACGGCCGCGGTGAGCGGGTGGTAGCGGCGACGGGCACCCTCCCAGCACAGCTCCGACAGGTAGGAGAACGGCGTCTCGTTCCGCGGCACCGGGAAGCCGGGGAAGCGGTACTGCTCGAAGCCGAGGTCGACCCGGCAGGCCGCCGCGAGATCGGCCGCGCGGGCGATCCCCGCTGACCAGGCACGAGCGACGTCGCGGCCGAGCGACCCGGCGCCGGGCGGGAGAGCCATGAGCTCGTCGCCGCTCTTCAGGTAGGACTCGCCGTCGGGTCGCCGCAGGTCCGCGAGCGTGTCGAGCGTCCGGCCATGACGGATCGCGGTCAGGACGTCCTGGAACTCGCGGCCCTCCGGTCGGGCGTAGTGGACGTCATTCGTCACGACGACCGGCAGGGCCAGCTCCGCGGCAAGTGCCGCCGTCTCCGTCACGAGCCAGTCGTCGTCCGCCAGCCGGTGATGCGACAGCTCGAGATGGAAGCCATCCTCCCCGTAGCGCTCGGCCAGGACTGCCGCCGCCGCCCGGGCTCCATCCCGATCGCCGGCCCGCAGACGGCGGGCGATCTCGCCCTCCCGACAGCCGGACAGCGCGATCAGGCCCTCGGTGTGCTCGGCCAGCAACGCCCCCTCGAACCGGGGCATCGCCTTCGTCCCGGCGAGGTTCGCCCGCGACACGAGCCGGCACAGGCTGCGATAGCCCGTCGCGTCCCGCGCCAGCAGGACCAGGTGCGGTCCCCGCTGCCGGTCGCCGATCCCGCGTTGGTCCTCCTTGATGGCCTCGCGATGACCCGGCAGCCGGGCCCGCTCCGGACGCGGTCGATCGGGCTCACCCTCGCGGGCGGCGGATTCCTCGGGACCCGAGCCCCCGCTCGACCGACGCCGCCCGCCACGTCGAGCTCTCCGCCGAGCCGGGACGACGATCCGATCGGGGTCGGGAACGATCGCGTCGCGCAGCTCGACCTCGAGGCCGAGCAGCGGCCGGAGGCCGACCTCCTCGAAGGCGCCGGCCGACCGGACGACGCCGTACAGGCCCTGGTGGTCGGTGACCGCGAGGCCGGCCAGGCCGAGCTCGATCGCCCGCTCCGCGAGCTCGTCAGGCGCCGAGGCACCGTCGAGGAACGAGAAGTTGGTGTGGCAATGGAGCTCGGCGTAGGCGACCATCCGATTTTGCTAGAATAGAACATGTGTTCGATGGTCGTCGAGCCCAACCGTCCCGGTCGCGGATGGCCGAAATTGGCCCCTCCGACGCGAAACACGCGCGGCCCGTCCGGCGTCTACTGCGCCATGAAGCGGGACTCGTCTGGCCTCCTCGCCATCACCCTCCGGACCGGGCTCATGGTCGCGCTCGCGATCATCCTGATCCTGGTCCTCCTCCCGGCGGTGCTGGCGGCTCAGGCGGCCGGACTCCGCTGACCATCCACCGTCCTGTGCCTGGGGGCTCGGGACGAATCGGGCGGCAGTCGATCGCGAGGATCGGCTCCGACCCGCCGCGGACCTGGTGAGCAGGTTCGTGGCCGGGGACCGCCGTCGTGCTGGGGCGCGACGGCGGTCCCTCTTGTTCCGGCGGATTCCGGACCCCCCGTTTACGATGCCGCGGTGACCGCGCCCCGACGCCCGGCCGCTCCTCCCCTGATCACGATCGCGGCGGTGATCCTTGCCGTCCTGTTCGCCTCCTGCCGCTCCGGCGCCACGCCGGCACCGACGGCGACGCTGTCTCCGGCACCCAGCCTCACGCCGGTTCCAGGCGGCCCGTCGGGCCCGGCCGCCAGCCCCGTCATGGGCGTATCGGCCGGCCCGCCGACGACGACGGATGTCGTGGGCTTCGGTCGGATCTTCGACAGCCTGCCGGCGACCTTCCCCAAGTTGAAGGGACAGGTGCCCGCGAACGACTCCGGCCCGTCGAGTGGGCTGTTCGCGGCGATCACGGGCGACGCCTCGGCCGCCAGCCGGACCATGCGTGACGACCTCACCGCGCAGGGCTGGTCGGTCGACGTCGGCTCGGCGCTCGAGGACGGCACCATCGTGCTCGACGCGACCCACGATCCGCCGGGCTGCAAGGCCGAGATCCGCTTCACGCCGGTATCCGGAAGCCTCATCATGTCGGTCCTGTACGGCGCGAGCTGCCCGTTCGCCTGATCGCACGGAGGCCAGATCGACCGAGGCCCCGCCCGCAGCCACCCGCGGGCGCCCACTCCGTCGGCCGTTCGATCTGTCGCCGTTACGACAACTGACACGATTCGGTGACATCCCGTAACGACGCGTGAACGGTCGCCGTCTACCGTTGCGTCGACCGGCTGGCGGCCGGTCCGATCCGGGGTACCGA
>Ga0070699_100005445_pt1 | contig 11157 bp, 10 predicted proteins | sample KBSK1503metaG_FD_65473 | JGI IMG/M metagenome (GOLD analysis project Ga0070699, IMG submission 65473) | Corn, switchgrass and miscanthus rhizosphere microbial communities from Kellogg Biological Station, Michigan, USA - KBS K1-50-3 metaG | ecosystem: Host-associated > Plants > Roots >...
GAGACCGCGAGCAACGTCAGCGAGAACCTGCTCCTGAACACCAAGAAGCCTCCCTTCGACAACATCAAGGTCCGCCGCGCGCTCAGCTTCACCATCGATCGGCGCACCTACACCCAGACCGTGCATCGCGGCGCCGCGGTCGTTGGGGCCTCCCTGGCTCCGAAGCCGTGGGGCGTGTGGGGGCTCCTCGATCGGGACCTGGGCCAGCTCCCGGGCTACGGCGGGGCCGCGGCGGGCCGGGCGCAGGCCAGGAAGCTCCTGGCCGAGGCGGGCTTCGGACCGTCGAACCCGCTCAGGGTCGAGCTGGTCACCCGCGCGATCGCGATCTATCTCGACTTCGCGGGCTTCGTGGTCAGCGAACTCAAGCAGGTCGGGGTGGAGGCCACCCTCAAGCAGATCGACACCGCCCAGTGGCACCCGATGGTGACCCGGCGCGAGTTCCAGATCGGGGCGAACCTGACCGGCCTGGGAGTGGACGATCCCGACGCCAACTTCTACGAGAACTTCTCGTGCGGGTCGCCCCGGAACTACGGCGACTACTGCAACGAGGAGGTGGGGCGCCTGATCGAGCAGCAGTCGCAGGAGACCGACATGGCGAAGCGGCTCACCCTGGTCGCGCAGATTCAGAAGAAGCTCGAGGAGGACGCGGCGCGGCCCACCATGGGCTGGCGCACCGACCGCTTCGCGCATCACCCGTACGTGCGCAACCTGATCCTCAACCAGGTGACCTACAACTGCTGCCGGCTGCAAGAGGTCTGGCTGGACCGGTAGGCGCGGCGCCGATGCGGGTCGTCTTCTGGAACATCCGGCACGGCGGCGGGGTCCGGGCCGCCGCGATCGCACGACGGATCTGCCTCTGGGGCGCCGACGCGGTCGCCCTCTGCGAGTTCCGCGGCACGCCGCCGAGCGGGGAGCTGGCGCGCGCGCTCGCGCAACGCGGGCTCGTCTACCAGTGCACCACCGCCGATCCGGCGCGCCCCGCGGTCAACGGCCTGCTGCTGGCCTCGCGCTGGCCGTGCCGGCGCCTGCGCCTGGCCAGCGCGCCCGCAGAGCCGGCGCGCTGGCTCCTCGCCCGCATCCACTCCCCGAGCCCCCTCGTGGTCGGGGTCATGCACGTGCCCAACCGGGTGAGCGGGCGGAAGTACCCCTATCTCGACGCGGTGCTCGAGACCGCGCGGCGGGCGTGGCCGGGGCCGGCCGTGTTCATGGGCGACACCAATTCGGGCCGGATCGGCCTCGACGAGGAGGTGCCCGCGTTCAATCGGTTCGAGGACGGCTGGATGCGCGGCCTGCACGAGGCCGGGTGGATCGACGCGTTCCGCCACCTGCGCGGCGACGACGCGCGCGCGTACACGTGGTACTCACCGAACGGCGGCAACGGCTTCCGGATCGACCAGGCCTTCCTCAACCCCGCGCTGCGGCCGCGCCTGGAGCGCTTCCGCTACGACTGGGGCCGCCGCGACCGCCGCGGCGCCAGCGACCACGCGGCCATGGTCCTCGACCTCACCGGCTAACCGTCACCGCCCTGCGGGGGTCTGGTTGGCCTCCTGGCAGGCGCGCTTGAGCTCGGTGGTGCCGTTGAGCGCGCAGTCCACCGTGAGGGTCTGCGCCTCGGCCCCCCGGCCCGCCTTGCGCAGCAGCCGGATCTTGTGCGGCTTGAAGCGCGCCGCGCCCGCGAACACCTTCGTGGCCTGATCGGTCCACTGCAGCGCGACCGGCACGTTGCCGTTCCGCTCGTAGGCGAAGATGAGGTCCTCGTAGACCAGCGGCACGGGCTCGGGCGATCCCACCGCGCGCCGCAGGGCCTCGATCGCCTCGCCCTGCCGGCCGATCGCGGCCGCCGAGTGCGCCAGCACCCAGTTCGGGTACGCGTCGGAGCGCCCGGCCACCGCGGTCCGCGCGGTAGTGTACGCCTCCTGGGCCTTGCCCTGATCGAGCAGGCGCCGGGCCTGGAACGCGCGCTTGTAGATGGTGATCACCTGGGCCGCCTCGGGACGGGCGCGCACCGCCTTCCACGGTCCGGTCTGCGGCTCCACCGGCGGCCGGGTGCCGTAGAAACGCTCGAAGTACTGCGCGGCGTCCTCGATGCGCTCGGAGGTCTTGGGGTGGTTCACCGAGACGGTGCTGAGGAGCCGCTGGTAGACGACGCCCACCGCCTCGTTGACGTTCCGCTGAGAGGCTTGCTGGAGACGCGCGGAGAAGGCGTCCTCGGATTCCTTGTTCGCCTGCTCCCACGCCTGGAGCTTCTCGAGCATGCTCATCATGGCCGGCCCGGCCACGTGACTCTCCACCAGCAGGTCCATGCCGAGCAGATCGGCCTCGCGCTCCTGCCCGCGGCTCCAGGCGGGCAGCACCAGCTTGTCGGTGGCGTCGGTGGCGAGCTGCACGTTGGTCATGTTCCGGGTGTCGCTCTTGGAAGCGGTGCGCTGGCCGGCGAGCGCGGTCTTGGCCCCGATCCCGAGCTCGTAGAGGGCCTGGCCCTTGCGCTGCACATCCCCGAGCAGGTCCGAGGTGTGGTGGGCCAGCAGCACGTGGGAGAGCTCGTGGGCCAGGATGGCCGACACCTCGTCCGCGCTCTCGAGCGACTCGAGGAGCCCCATCGCGACGTAGATGTTGCCGTCCGGCGACGAGAACGCCTCGAAGCCCGGGTTGGCCAGGATCACCACCCGCCCCGGCACCCCGGTGCGGCCCGAGACCGCCACCAGGCCACGCCGGGTCTCGTTGAGGTACTGCTCGAGGGCGGCCGAGCGCACGAAGCCGAGCGCGTCGCCGCGGTGCTGGGCGAGGTCCTTCTCCTCGCCCACCGCGAGGCTCGAGGCCTCGTACGGGCCCGGCTTGAGCCGGGTCAGCACGGTGGCGGTGCTGCCGCCCTTCCCGGGCAGCCACGACGGCGTCCACGAGGCCGGCGTGGCGCCCTCGCCACCTGTCCCACCCGCGCAGCCCGCCGCGAGCAGCCCGATCAGCGCCCAGTGGAGCCGCCTCGCCGACCGCATCAGTTGCAGCTCTCGCCCACGCCGCGCACCGCGCCGGTCTTGGGCGGTCGTCCGGCCACGCGGGTCCGGCACTCCTCGTCCTTGACCACCGGCACCACCCGGTCGGTCTCGACCGCGAAGGCCTTCACGCAGTAGTCGCCCTCGTCCAGCTTGACCCAGTAGTAGACCGCGGTCTTCGCGTCGTTGGTCGCCCGCCAGGGCTTGCGCTTCTCGAGGTCCTCCCGCGAGAAGGCCACGCCCTTGTCCATGCTGCAGTCCTTGTAGAGGGTGACCTTGTTCATGCGAAGGCCCACGATGTTGAAGGTCTCCGTGCCCGGCGTCGCCTGGGCCGACACCGCCGGAGCTCCCGCCACGCTCGCACCCGCCAGGACCAGCGCCGCCACCGCCGCCTCGCGCCACCGCTCGATCCGTCGTGTCATGCATGAACCTCCTCGTCGTCGCCTCTGATGCACAGGGCGAACAGCCAGTCCATCGCCCTCAGGATGCCCGCGCTGACGCCCCAGCTCGCCGGGTCGGGCTGCTCGCGTCGCAGGGCGAAGTAGCGCCGGGCCGCGGAGTCGGCGCGCCGCATGAGGGTCCGGGCCACCTCGAAGAATGCCACGTAGGCCACGATGTTGCGCGGGCCCAGGTTGATCGGGGGCAGGAAGCTCACCACCGCGGCCCCGATCAGCAGCACGGTGGTGGCCACGAACAGCACGTCGCGCGCGACCAGCGCCTTGTAGACGAAGTAGCCGGGGAGCAACACCAGCAGCAGGGCCGCCTCGATCCCGTAGCGCGCGTCGACGCCAAGGAACAGGAGAACCGCGCCCAGCAGGATCATCACCCCGAGGAGCCCCGACCACAGGAACTGGCGTGCCGACGGCCGGCGCTCCGGGTGGGTCGCGGCCAGGTGGAGCAGGGCCACCACCCCGAGGAGCAGCGGGACCAGCAGCAAGATCGCGAGCAGGCTCGTGTGGGTGAACGCGGTGAGGGCGACGCACGCGACCGCCACTGCGAAGGTCGCCCACTTGATCCGGGGGCTCACGGTGCCGAGGCGGCCGAGGAGCCGGCGGGCGAACGCGGGCGGCTGGTCCACCAGGAGCAGCAGCACGATCGTGAACAGGAGGAGCAGCCCGTTGACCACGCGCGAGAGCGAGAGCCCGTGCTGCTCGGCGCGCTTGAAGTCCTTCCCGAAGGTGAGCAGGTTGTCGTAGGCCATCGCGTGCAGGTAGACGCCGGGCAGGTCGTCGAAGACCGGCGAGATGACCCGGTCGCCCGCCATCTCGAAGCTGCCCCCGTAGAACACCGCGTTGCCCTTCACCACCTGGTCCTTCAGCTTCTGGTCGAAGTGCCCGAGGAGGTGGAGGACCGAGATGGTGTTGGTGTGGGGGCACTTCCGCTTCGAGGCGAGCGGGTTCTCCTTGAGCATCTGGCGGAGGTGCACGAAGGTGCCGTCGCTCGTGCAGTCCATCCACGACTCGTTCAGCGCGGAAGCCCGGTTGCCCCAGATGATCTCCATCTGCTGGGCGTCCGCCCGCGCCAGGCCCACCTGGGGCGCCGCCATCGCGAAGGCGGGCGTCCACACCAGCCCGGCCGGCTCGCACGTGCCGATGAGGTCCTTGCACGCGCGGTAGGTCAGCACCCCGCTCGAGCCGATCTCGGTGTCCATCTGCACGTCGACCGGCGTGAAGCAGCTCCGGTCGAGGCCGTCACGCAGCCCGTCGCGGCCCGCCTTGCCGGGCAGCGGCGACGCCGCGAGGTACACCGCGACCCCCGAGGCCCGCAGCGAGCAGATCGCCTCGCTGAGCGGCGCCACGTCCTGGCCGGGACGCTGGTCGATGAACGCGAAGTCGACGAAGACCGCGGCCGGCTCGTACACCGCGAGCGCCTCCAGCACCTCGGCGTGGCGCGCGTAGGAGATCGGGAACGACTCGTGCAGGGTGGCGAGGTTCTCCTCCCGGAAGAGGACCACCAGGGTCTTCTGCTGGCCGGTCGGGTCGTACGTGTACTTCACGATCGCGTTGACGATCGCCTGCGACCACGGAGTCAGGTGTAGCGAGATGCCGTGGAAGTTGAACAGCAGCGCGCCGAGCGCGGCGAGGAAGACGAATTGCACGAGCGCGCGGGTGGAAGAGCTGGGCCCCTCGCTCACCGCGATGGAATCCGACACGATCGTGCCGTCGTGCGCTACCGGCCTGCTCACACGCCCTCCCGGGGGGAAAAGTCCCAACAGTCTATGCCCCGGCTTGCGGCTACACAATCGCTGTGTTACACGAATGGGCCACGACCTCGACCCCAACCGGGAGATCACGCATGATCAAGCCGTCCCCCACCCGCCGCCGAGCCCTGTCGCTGACCACCCTCGGGCTGCTCGCCGTCGCCCTCGCCGGCTGCGTCTCCCAGGACTTCATCCACGGTGCCGGCCAGAGCGCGGCGGCCGGCGCCATGCAGGGGGTGCGCGAGGGGATTCCCGGCCTCCAGGAGCCGCTGCGGCAAACCTTGCGCGGGAGTCTCGAGGATCCGGCCCTCGCCCGGGCCGCCCGCGACATGACCGACTCCGCGATGCAGGCGCTCCAGGCCCGCCTCGGCTCGCCCGAGATGCGCGAGCAGGTCGATCGGCTCGTGACCCAGGCGATGGAGAGCCTGCAGCGGAGCGGCGACGACACCGTCCAGGCGCTGGTCAAGGGCGCGGGCGGGCAGCTCGAGGCCGAGCTGCGCAAGGTCGCCACCAGCAGCATCCTCGCCGCCACCACCACGCTCCGCGACTCGATCGAGCGCGACGTGAACCCGGCCACCCAGCGGCTGGCCCGGCAGATGGGCGAGCAGCTCGTCGCCTCGCTGGTGGCCGGGCTCGAGGGGCCGATGCAGACGCGGCTGCAGCTCGTGGGGCGCAACATGTCGCTGGCCCTCATCAAGGGCGCGGCCGAGGGCGCGGACGACCCGGTCAACCAGGCGGGCTTCGGCGGCCTGACCCACCAGGTGATGCTGCAGGCGATGCGCGGGGCCCGGCAGGGCATGAGCGAGGGGCTGCCCAACCGCACCCAGGTGGCGCTGATCTCGGCGCTGGTGGTGCTCGGCGCGATGGTGCTGGGCAGCGGCGGTGGGCTCGTGTGGTTCTGGTGGCGCTACCAGCAGAGCGCCAAGACCCTCACGATCGTGGCGGAGAGCATCAACCAGCATAAGTCGGACGCGCTCAAGGACACCATCCAGAAGAGCGCGCACGCCAACTACGTCGGGCCCTGGTTCAGCAGCTTCCTGAAGCGCCGCGGTCTCTGACGCGGCGGCGCCGGCGCGTGCTTAGGAGGCGAGCAGGGCTCCGACCGCGTGCGGGTCCACCGGCTTGGCCAGGTGGAGGTCGAAGCCGGCCGCGCGCGTCCGCTCGCGGTCGGCCTCGGTCCCGTAGCCGGTGACCGCGACCAGCCGGAGGTCCCGCCCCTCCGGCATCGCGCGCAGGCGCCGGGCCACGTCGTACCCGCTCATGCCGGGGAGCCCCAGGTCGAGGAACACCACCTCGGGCTTGGAGCGGAGGAACTCGTCGACCGCGCCGGCCCGTCGGCGGCGGTAGAGACCTCGTGGCCGCGGAGGCGGAGCAGCAGGGCGAGCGAATCGGTCGAGTCGGGCTGATCGTCCACCACCAACACCCGGCGCGCCGGACCGGACGGCGCCTCGCAGGCCGCGGGCCGCGCCGCCGCCGGCGCGGGGGCGTCGACCGCGAGACGCGGCAGGCGAATCGTGAACTCGCTCCCCCACCCGGCCCCGTCGCTCGCGACCTCCACCCGCCCTCCGTGCATCTCGACGAGGCGTCGCACCAGGGTGAGCCCGATCCCGAGACCGCCCTGCCGGCGCTCCAGCGAGCGGTCCGCCTGGATGAACAGATCGAAGACGTGCGGCAGAAGCTCCGCGTCGATGCCGACGCCCTCGTCGCGCACCACGATGACGACCGCCTGCGCCTCGGCGCCGGCGGTCAGCCGGACCTGCCCACCCTCTTCCGAGTACTTGATCGCGTTGTCGAGCAGGTTGCCCACCACCTGGATCGGCCGCGCCGGGTCGCCGTCCACGACCCCCACGTCGTCGGCCACCTCGACCGCGAGATTCTCGTGGCGGCTCTCGGCGGCCGGGCGCGCGGTCTCGACCGCCTGGGCGATGACCGCGGCGACCGCGACCCGCTCGCGCTGCAGCGTGATCTTGCCGGAGGTGATGCGGGAGACGTCGAGGAGGTCGTCGACCAGCCGGGTGAGCAGCCCGACCTGACGCTCGATCACCCCCGACACCCACCGCAGCCGCTCGTCGGGCTGACCCAGCAGCGTCAGGTGTGGGCCGCGTTGCGGATCGGGGCGAGCGGGTTGCGCAGCTCGTGGGCCAGCATGGCGAGGAACTCGTCCTTGCGCCGGTCGTTCTCGTGGAGCCGGTGCTCGCTGGCGCGACGCTCGGTGATGTCGCGGAACACGAGCACCACGCCCACGACGCGGCCCCGCCCGTCCCGGATCGGCGCCCCGCTGTCGTCGATCGGCCGCTCGCGGCCGTCCCGCCCGATCAGCACCGTGTGATTGCCGAGGCCGACGACCGCACCCTCGCGGAGGACCTTGCCCACCGGGTTCTCGACCGGCGCCCGGGTCGCCTCGTTGACGATCCGGAACACCGCCTCGACGGGCCGGCCGATCGCGTCGGCGTCCCATCCGGTGAGGGCTTCCGCCACCGGGTTGAGCAGGGTCACCCGACCCTGCGCGTCGGTCACCATCACCCCGTCGCCGATGCTGGTCAGGGTGGTGCGAAACCGCTCCCGCTCCGCCTGCAGCACCTCGGAGGCCCGCTGGCGCATCGCGAGGTTGCGGGCGAACAGCCAGACCACGAGGGCCACCAGGGCGAGGCCGATGACGAGCGCGACCACGGTGGTGACGAACGCGGTCCGGGCGGCGCCGCGCGCAATGGCGCCGCGCTCCTCGAGCAGCTCCCGCTCGACCCGCTCCATCTCGTCCACCTCGGCCCGGATCCGGTCCATGACCTGCTTGCCCTCGCCGCTCAGGACCGTCTGCCGCGCGGACGAGAGCCCCCGCCCCCGGTCCGGATCGAGGCCGACGAGATCGAGGCCGCGCTTCAGGATCGCCATCCGCTGGGTCGCCAGCTCGTCGAGCCGAAGCACGCGGGCGGTCTGAGGCGGGTTGTCGAGGGTGAGCTGTCGGAGCGCGGCGATCTGGCCCGGGAGCCGGTCCACCGCCTCCCGGTACGGCTCGAGGTAGCTCGCCTCCCCGGCGAGGAGGTAGCCGCGTTGGCCGGTCTCGGCGTCCTTGAGGGTCGAGAGGACGGCCTCGAGGCGGGTCAGCACCTCGTTGGTGTGCGACACCCACTGCACGCTCACCGCGACCTCGCGGATGTTGTGCACGGAGAGCCCGGCGTCGATCACCAGGGCGACGACCAGCAGGGCAACCGCGACGGCGGGGCCGCGGCTCGGGATGAAGCGCATGCCCGCCGGCGGCACCCCGCTCAGCGGCCGCCCGAGAGGGCGGGCGCGACCTCGGTCAGGAAGCGCTTGAGCTGGCCCCGCTGGTCCCAGGAGGTCAGCCGGAGCGAGACGTGGGTGAGCCCAGCCGCCACGTAGTCGCGGAGCTCGGCGATGCACTGCGCCGGGCTGCCCGCCACCGTCCAGCCCTCGACGAAGGCGGGCGAGAACTTCGAGGTGTAGTAGGTGTCGAGGAAGGTCTTGCTCTCCTCGAGCGCCTTGCCGCGGTCCTCATTGATGTTGATGTTGTGGTAGAGGGCGCTGCCGAGCGCGTCCGGGTTGCGGCCCTCCTCGCGCGCCATCCGGGCGATACGCGCCCACTGCTCACGGAACTGCGCCGGCGTCACCTTGTTGGTCATCCAGCCGTCCGCGAAGCGCGCGACCCGCCGGAAGCCGCGCTCCACCGCCGCGTCGGAGGCGCTGGCCCCACCCCTCCAGGTGAGGCCGGTCGGATTGCTCGCGATCCAGATCGGGCACGGCTGCTGGACCGGGCGCGGCTCGATCTTCACGCCCTCGAACTGGTAGAACTCGCCCTGGTGAGAGACCTTCTCGCCGGTGAAGACCTTGCGGAGGATCTGGATCCCCTCCTCGAGACGGCCGACCCGCTCGCTCGAGCGCACGCCCATCACCCGGTGCTCGAGGGCCTGCGCCGGGCCCTGCTCGTCGGGACCGCCGAGACACACCGCGAGGAGCGCGCGTCCGCCCGAGAGCACGTCGAGGCTCGCCCACTGCTGGGCGAGGAGCAGCGGATGCCGGTGAACGAAGGTCGCCATGCACCCGACCGCGAGGCGCATCCGCGAGGTCGCGCCCGCGAGCGCGGAGAGCAGCGCGATCGCCTCGAGGCGCGGCTTGGCCAGGAGGCTGTCGCCGACCCACAGGGTGTCGAAGACCCCGGAGGTCTCCGCCTGCTGCGACAGCTCGATGAGGTCGCGCGCCTGGATCGCGCCCAGCACGACCGCCCGGTTGGCGAGGATGAGCCCGAAGGATGCGCGTGCCATGGATGACCTCCCCCGAGCAATCTAGGGGGCGGCGGCGGGGACGTCAAGCGTGGCGCGTCGGTCGTCGCGCCAGGTGTGGCTCCGGCCGCGCCGCGCGGCCGATTTGACCTGGCCGCGACTCCTCGGGTACGGTCTCCCGGGAGGAGTCGACCGATGAGCGTGAGCCGCGCGTTTCACGGGGTCATCCCCGCCATGGCCATCCCCTTTCGCGACGACTACAAGATCGACGAGGAGGGCCTCGCCCGCTTCGCGCGCTGGCTCGCCGCCCGCGACGGGGTGACCGCGCTGATGACCAACGGCCACACCAGGGAGGTGGGCTCGCTGCTCCCGGAGGAGCGGGCGGAGGTCACCCGCGTCGTGGCCGACGCGGTGCGGGGACGGGTGCGCGTCATCTCCGCGGTCTGCGCCGAGGGCACCTTCGAGGCCATCGAGCACGCCCGCGCCGCCGCCCACGCGGGGGCGGACGCCATCGACGTCATGCCGTGCCACATGTGGCTGCGCTTCGGGGTGCGGGAGGACGCGGTCTACGAGTACGTCCGGGCCATCGGGGCCGAGAGCGGGCTCGACGTCGTCGTACACGTCTACCCGGCGAGCACCAAGGTCGCCTACTCCACCCGCCTCATGGTGCGCCTGGCCGGCCTGCCCCAGGTGAAGGCCTTCAAGATGGGCGAGCGCGACGCGCGATCAACGACCGCATCTGGCCGATCAAGGAGGCGGTCTACGGCGCGGGCGAGCCCTCGGGCGACGCGCACGCGCGCATGAAGGAGGGCATGGCGATGCGCGGGCTCTTCCGGAGCGCGCTGGTGCGGCCGCCGGTGCTGCCGCCCTCGGCGGAGGAGGTCGCGGCGATACGGGCCGCACTCGAGGCGAGCGGGGTGCCCCGCGTCGAGCTCGTCTGACCTGGTTCCTGCTGTCGCTCGGCGCGGCGCTCACCCAGGCCGTCCAGTTCGCCGTCGTCAAGGGCCGCGCCCGCGAGATTCCCCCGCTGGTGATCGTCGCGTGGACGCAGGGGGTGGCCTGCGCGGCGTGGGTGGTGTTCTTCGTGGCCTCGGGGCGTCCATTCACCGAGCCGGGAGCGCTCTGGCCCGTGGTGGCCGTCTCCTGCCTGCTCGTGCTCGGCATGAGCGGGCTGCTCGCCCGAGCCAGCGCGCGCGGAGACATCTCGATCGTCGGGCCGATCCTCGCGCTGAGCCCGATCTTCACGATCCTGCCGGACGCCGCGCTCTCGGGCGGGCTACCGAGCCCGCTCGGCTGGATCGGCCTCGCGCTCTCTCTCACCGGCACCGTGAGCCTCTCGGGCGGAGCGGGCGGGCGCCTCGGCCGGATCCGCACCCTCTTCGCGCGGCGAGACGCGCTCGACGCCCTCGGCGCTGCGTTCCTGCTCGGCTTCCTCGCCGCGGTGGACCGCTACGGGGCGCTTCATCTCGGGCCGCCGAGCTACCTGGTCTGCTCGCACGGCGCGACCGCGCTCCTGGCCGCGCTGATCGCGGCGCTGACCACGCCACGCGGCCTGGCCGAGAGCGTGCGGCCCCGCAACCTGCTCACGGTGGTGATCCATGGGCTGCTCGGGGTGACCGGCACCGGCATGCAGACCACCGCGCTCACCATGGCCTCCGCGGCCTACGTCAACGCGATCCGCCGCATGTCCGCCGTCCTCGCGGTGCTGCTGGGCCGCACCCTCTTCGGCGAG
>Ga0070699_100005446_pt1 | contig 11157 bp, 8 predicted proteins | sample KBSK1503metaG_FD_65473 | JGI IMG/M metagenome (GOLD analysis project Ga0070699, IMG submission 65473) | Corn, switchgrass and miscanthus rhizosphere microbial communities from Kellogg Biological Station, Michigan, USA - KBS K1-50-3 metaG | ecosystem: Host-associated > Plants > Roots >...
CGAACCGCGCGGGCGCTCGTCCATGGGCCTGGCGCGCTCGGCATCGAGCACTTCCCGGCCCAGATCAGCGACCTCGTCGGCTTTCTCAGAAACGACCTGCCGCAGGGCCATCCCTTCCACGGCGTCCGCGCCATGCCCGACGGCCCGACGATGCCCGAGATCTGGCTGCTCGGCTCGAGCGACGAGGGCGCGGCGCTGGCCGCCCACTTCGGCACGGCGTTCGCGTTCGCCCACTTCATCAACGACGCGGGCGGCGCCGAGGTGACGCGCGGGTACGCCGCGAGCTTCCGTCCCGGCGTGCTCGACGCGCCGCGGGCGGCCGTCGCCGTCTTCGCGCTGGCGGCCGACACCGAGGCGGAGGCGCTACGGCTCGTGAAGAGCCGGGCCCTGTGGATCGCGCGCCTCTACACGGGACGCCCCGGCGCATTTCCGTCGGTCGAGGAGGCCGAAGCGCACCAGTACACGGAGCAGGAGCTGTCCATCATCCACCACGCGCGGCGGCGCACCGTCGCGGGCGCGCCCGAGCAGGTGCGCGAGCGGCTCATCGCGCTCGCAGGGTCGTACGGAGCCTCCGAGCTCGTGATCGTGACCATCGCGCACGACTTCAAAGCGCGTTTGCGCTCCTACCAGCTCCTCGCGGAGGCCTTTGGCCTCGAGTCCGCCGCAAGCCGCAACGTCTAGCGATGGTACGATGCGTGCCGGGGGGAGTGACCACCCAGGGGGATGACAAGACGATGAGCGAGTCCGCCGTGGTCGTGCCAGATCCCGCCGACGTGGACGGCGTCATCCAGCGCGTGCGCTTCGAGCTCTACCGCGAGAACATCTACGGCGCCCTCGAGATCCTCGAGGCGGCGCACGCCGCGCGACCCGATCCGCGCTTCGCCGAGCAGGCGGCGCGCATCCGGTCGTGGCTCGGCCACCTGCAAAGCCGCGAGGCCTACGTCGCCGCCCAGGAGCAGCAGTACAAAGGGCTCCGCTGGCGGATGGGGCTCAAGCTTCTCGAGAAGCGGATCCGCATGCTGTCCGGAAGGAAAACGCGCAAGATGATCGAGCGGCGCGGCCGAGACCCGGAGTTCCAGCAGCTCGAGCGAGAGGTCGACGCCGTGAAGCCGGGGCGCGTGCTCGATGCCGGCAGCGGCGAGGGTGGCGTCGCGATGGCCCTGTGCGCGCGCCACCCGGAGCTCACGGTGGACGGCGTCGAGGTGTCCGTCACCAACGTCCGGATTGCCCGGCAGCTCAATCGCTGGAAGAGGGCGTCATTCCGCCAGGGCCTCGCCGAGGAGGTCCACGAGTACTTCGAGCCGGGCCGGTTCGACCTCGCGTACTCGTTCGCCGTCCTCGAGCACGTCCGCGACGTGGACGCGACCGTCCGGTCCCTCCTCACCGTCCTGCGGCCGGGTGGGCGGTTCTGCTTCGTCGTCCCCATGCACGAGTTCCGCGCCCGAGGGCCAATCCCGGACTACCAGCCCGTGCACGGCTACGCCGACCATTGCCGGGTCTTCAGCGAGGCCGACCTCCGGCGGCGCTGGGGCGGTGAGCCGGGATTCCGGCTGGCCAAGATCCCCGGAGCATGGAAACACGGTGAGATTCCGGATTGCTTCGAACCCGTCGAATTCGGCTCCTTCTTCGTTTCGTTCGCCAAGGCCTGATCCCCCGCCCCGTCGTCCTCGTCTCTCCCGGAACGCCGTGGGATGTCGCCGCGAAAGCGGTGCCAGTTTTCGTCGCTTTGCGGTCGGAGATGGTCCGTATAGCGCGGCTGCCTGCTCGAAACGTCAATGATTCCGGTCGACTGGCTGCTGGCACAGATGTTGTAGCTCACGAATGCGATGCTTGGCGAACTGGAAGCGACAAAGGTATTGCAGGAGCCCGCGGCGTCGCCGCTCTGGGGCGAGTGGTTTCGGCGCAAGATCTCCCTGGCGCTGACCCTCACGGCCCTGGTGCCGCTCCTCGTCCTCGCCTATTCGGTCTTCGCCTCCGTGATGTCGTGGTTGGGACACGAGCCCCTGTACGGCCGCGATCTCCTCTGGAGCCAGGCGCTCCTGGTCTTCACCGGGCTCCTGATGGCCGCCGGCGGCTTCGTCATCTGGGATTTGGGTTTGACGGTCAGGCGCACCGCCGAGACGGTGGCCGCCTCGGGCAGGATCGAATCGGCGGTGGCGGAGAAGACCGACCAGATCGGCGTGATCATGGGGTCGTTCTCGAAGATGCTCGGCACCATCGAAGCCCAGACCGGCGAGATCAGCCAGTTCGCCTTGCGTCTCGACGCCGCCTACCGGGAGCTCGAATCCACCAACACGCGGCTCAAGGAGGTCTCCTTCAAGGACGAGGTCACGCGACTGTACAACCGCCGCTTCTTCTCGATCCGGATCGAGGAGGAGGTCTCCCGCTATCGCCGCTTCAAGCATCCGGTGTCCGTGGTGTTGCTCGACCTCGACGGCTTCAAGGCCGTCAATGACGAGCTGGGTCACGCGGCGGGTGATGAGACCCTGCGCGGCGTCGGTGAGCTCCTTCTCAAGCATTCGCGCGGGATCAACGTGATCTGCCGCTACGGCGGGGACGAGTTCGCCATCATCCTCGTCGAAACGCCCAAGGCCGGCGCCCAGATTTACGCCGACCGCATCCGCCACGTGCTCGAATACCACGTCTTTCCGCACGGGCAGCGCATCAGCGCGAGCTTCGGCATCGCCACCCTACCCGAAGACGTGGGAGCGGTGGCCGAGGATCTGCTGCGCGTGGCCGACGAGGCGCTCTACGCGGCCAAGCGCGCGGGAAAGAATCGGGTGTCGACGCTCGAGGCGGTGGCGGCGCCGAATGGAGCGGTGCCCGCGGCCATGGCCGCCGCGCTCCCCGTGATCTCCGGCGCCTCCGGCGGGCCCGGCGCCCGGCCGCCGGCTGCCGAGCCCGCCGGGGGAGCGGCTCTCGAAGCGCTCGTGGGCGTCCGCTCCGCGATGCCCACCGAAGACGAGGTCGTCGTGAGCGGCCGAGCAGATGTCAGGACGGCCCTCGAAGGCCTCGCCGGCGTCTCCTATGACTTCATCCTGCGGCCGGCCGCTGCCGACCCAGCCGTGGACCGCGACCCCGAGGACCGTTGGCGCGGCGGCGAGATCAGCCTCCTGCCCTCCGGGCTCCGGCCGCTGTCCCAAGGCGAGCGCGCCACCCTGACCGCGCTTCACGGTCTCATCGCGGCGCGGGACCTCGGCACGGGCACCCATTCGGAGCGGGTGTGGGTCTACGCGGAGGCCATCGCCCGAGTCTGCGGCATACCCGAGGCGGAGCTCAGAGACATCCAGCACGGCGTCATCCTCCACGACATCGGCAAGATCGGCATCCCGGACTCCATCCTCCTCAAGCCGGGGCCACTCAGCCCCGACGAGTGGAAGGTCATGCGGACGCATCCGGATGTCGGCCGGGGGCTGATTCAGCACATCCCATTCCTGGCGGGCGCGGTGCCCATCGTCTATCACCACCATGAGCGCTGGGATGGCAATGGCTATCCGGGGGGTCTCCGCGGGGAGGGCATACCGCTGAGCTGCCGCATCTTCGCCGTGGCCGACGCCCTCGACGCCATGACGTTCGACCGCCCGTACTCGCGCGCGGTGTCGCTCGAGGCCGCGCGCGAGGAGATCGCCCGCTGCGCGGGGACGCACTTCGATCCGGCCGTGGTCGCCACGTTCCTCTCCATCCCCCTGGAAGCGCTCGAGGAGCTGAGGCGCCGCGCGATCAGTTGACGTAGTTGACGGGGCCGTCCCGCCTTGGTAGCGTGCACACCATGCAGGAGACGCCCGTGGTGAAGCTCGAAGAGGTCCTGCGGCTCGCGATCGAGATGAACGCGACCGACATCCACATCCAGGTCGGCCTGCCGCCCATGTTCCGCGTGCGCGGCAAGCTCGTGCCGCACGCGTCCAGCCCCCTCGCGGCGGAGCAGTGCGAGGCGCTGGTGTTCTCCATCATGTCGGAGGAGCAGAAGAAGACCTTCAGCGAGCGCCTCGACTGCGACTTCTCCTACGGCATCCCGGGGCTCGCCCGCTTCCGCATCAACGTCTTCAGGCAGCGCGCCAGCGTCGCCGTTGCGCTCCGGCGGATCCCGTACCAGATCCCCGACGTGGACCAGCTCGGCCTGCCGCCGGGGGTGATGGAGCTGATCAAGCTGAAGCGCGGGCTGGTCCTGGTGACGGGCGCCACCGGCCAGGGCAAGTCGACTACCCTGGCCTCGCTCCTCGACCGCATGAACCAGGAGCGCCAGCTCCATATCGTCACGCTCGAGGATCCGGTCGAGTACCTCTTCCAGCACAAGTCGAGCATCGTCGTGCAGCGCGAAGTCGGCATCGATACGCTCTCCTTTGCCAGCGCGCTCCGCGCCTGCCTCCGGGAAGACCCTGACGTGATCCTGGTGGGCGAGATGCGCGACGTGCCCACGATCGAGTCGGCTCTCACGGCCGCGGAGACGGGGCACCTCGTCTTCGCCACACTGCACACGAAGACGCCGGCCCAGGGCATCGACCGCATCGTGGACGTCTTCCCGCCGCACCAGCAGCAGCAGGCGCGGGTCCAGCTCGCCAACGTGCTCCACGCCGTGGTGACCCAGCAGCTCATGCCGCGCAGGGACAACGAGGGCATGGCGCTGGCCATGGAGATGCTCATGGTCAGCCCCGCGATCCGAAACCTGATCCGCGAGGGCAAGACGTTCCAGATCCAGTCGCTGCTCCAGACCGGCTCCTCCACCGGCATGCTGACCATGGAGAACTCGCTCAAGGGCCTGGTCGAAAAAGGATGGATCAGTGTCGACGACGCCATCGAGCACTGCTTCGATCCCAAGGAAATGGCCCGCCTCCTTGGCCGGCGCTAGCCGGCAGAATATACGCGGCCGGCCGTGGTGAAAGGCGCTGCCTGGGGCGCCGCCCTCCTCGTCTCAGCTCTCGCGATCCTCCCCTTCCTTCCCACGCTCGGCGGCCAGTTCCTCAACTGGGACGACGGCATCAACTTCGTCACCAACCCCGGCTTCCGTGGTCTGGGCTGGGCTCAGCTGCGCTGGATGGCTACCACCACGCTTCTCGGTCACTGGGTCCCCCTGACCTGGCTCAGCCTCGGGGTGAACTACGCCTTGGGTGGGCTCAATCCATGGGGGTACCATCTGGGCAACCTCCTGCTCCACGCCGCCAACGCCGCGCTGTTTTACGTCGTGGCGAGGCGCCTGCTGTCCGCGGCCTGGGGCGCGGCCACACCGGAGCCCGCGCTCGTGGGCGGCGCCGTATTCGCAGCGCTCATTTTCGCGGTGCACCCGCTCCGGGTCGAGTCGGTGGCCTGGATCACCGAGCGGCGCGACCTCCTGAGCGGGTTCTTCTTTCTGCTGGCCGTGTGGGCCTATCTGCGCGCGGTGTGGGACGCGCCCGCGCCTCGGCCCGGCTGGCGGGCGCTGTCACTCGCCGCTTTCGCTGCAGCCCTCCTGTCGAAGGCGTCCACCCTGATGCTGCCGGCCGTGCTCCTGCTCCTCGACGTCTATCCGCTCGGCCGCCGCGCGCGAGGACTTCGGGCCCTCGTGAGCGAGAAAGTCGCATACGTGGCGCTCGCCGCGCTCGCCGCGATCAGCGCGCTGGTGGCTCTCCGATCCGGCTGGGCGATGACCTCGTACGTCGACGTCGGCCTTCCCGGGCGGCTGGCTTTGATGACCTACAGCTTCACGTTCTATCCGTGGAGCTGGCTGTGGCCCGCGGGGCTGTCGCCCATGTACGAGCTGCCGGTCGCGGTGCATCCTCTCGCGTGGCGGTTTCTCGTCCCGCTCGCGGCCTTTCCCGCCATCACGGTGGTGCTGATCGCCTTCCGCCGCCACTGGCCCGCGGGACTGGCGGCATGGGTGTACTCGGCACTGATGGTCCTGCCGGTCAGCGGAGCGGCCCATGCCGGCTTCCAGATGGCTGCGGATCGCTACAGCTATCTCTCGGGGCTCGGCTTTGCGCTGCTGGCCGGCGGGGCGCTCGTCCTGCTTCAGCGGGCCGCGGACTCTGGGCGACTGCGGCGGGGTCTCGCGGCCGCCTTGATGGCGACGGCGGTCCTGGTCGTCGCGGTGCTGGGTGCAGGCACCTGGAGACAGAGCCGCGTGTGGCAGGACTCCGAGACGCTCTGGCGCTGGGCGGTGGGCGTGGACCCCGAGTGCGCGCTCTGCCACAACAACCTGGGCTCGGCTCTCGCCGTCGGCGCGCCGTCGAGCCCGATCGCAGTGGCCGAGGCCGAGACGCACTTCCGACGCGCCATCGCGCTGCGGCCAGAGAGGGACGAGCCCTACAACAACCTGGGCGGGACACTCGCGCTCCAGGGCCGCCTGGACGAGTCGGGTGCCGCCTTTCGGGAGTTCCTCAATCGTCGTCCGAACGTCGGCTCGGCATCTGCCGCGCTCGGGAGTATCTATCTGCGGCAGGGTCGTTTCGGGGAGGCGATTCCATTGTTGCGTCGGAGCCTCTACCTGAACCCGCGTCTTGATGGCGCGCGCAAGGATCTGACGCTGGCGCTGGACGGCCAGGCCGAGGCCTCCAGGCGGCAGGGCGATGCGGCCGAGGCCGAGCGGCTGCATCGGGAGGCGACTGCGCTGCGTGGAGAGATGCCTGCGGGACCGGGGCCGGTCGAGATGTCCGGTCGCGATGCAGCGACGGGGCGTCCATGAGTCGGTCGCGGACGCTCCTCGTGGTGATGGGAGTGGTGGCCCTCACGGTCGTCGCGTTTCTTCCGGCGCTGGACGGGCAGTTCCTGAACTGGGACGACGACAAGAACCTGGTGACGAACGAGGGGTACCGGGGGCTGGGCTGGAGCCAAGTGCGGTGGATGTTCACGACGACGCTGATGGGGCACTGGATTCCGCTGACGTGGCTGACGCTGGGGGTGAATTACGTGGTGGGGGGGATGGCGCCGTGGGGTTATCACGCGGGCAATCTGGGGCTGCACGCGGCGAACGCGGTGGTGTTTTACGCCATCGCGCGGCGGCTGCTGGCGGCGGGGGCAGGAGGGGAGGGCACGGAGGACTCGGCCGGGAGGGCCTCACGGGTGGGGTGGGGGGCGGCGGCGGCGGCGGCGGTGTTCGCGGTGCACCCGTTGCGGGTGGAGTCGGTGGCCTGGGTGACGGAGCGGCGGGATGTGCTGAGCGGCGTGTTCTTTCTGCTGGCGGTGCTGGGCTATCTCAAGGCGGTGGAGCGGGGCCGGGCGGGGCGGCTCGAGGGGCGGTGGCGGGCGATGTCGGTGGGGTGCTTCGCGGCCGCGCTGCTGTCGAAGGCGTCGACCATGATGCTGCCGGCGGCGCTGCTGCTGCTGGACGTCTATCCGCTGCGGCGGCTGGGGGTGGGGTGGGCCGCGTTGCTGCGGGAGAAGCTCGGCTACCTGGTGCTGGCGGGGGTGGGGGCGGTGGTGGCGCTGGTGGCGGTGCGGCAGGGCGGGACGGTGACGGGGTACGCGGCGTACGGCCTCGGGGCGCGGGCGGCGATGATGCTGTACAGCCTGCTGTTCTATCCGTGGAAATTCCTGTGGCCGGTCGACCTGTCGCCGATGTACGAGCTGCCGGCGCGGGTGGAGCCGCTGGCGTGGCGGTTTCTGCTGCCGATGGTGGCGGTGCCGGTGATCACGGCGGTGCTGATCGCGCTGCGGCGGCGGTGGCCGGGGGGGCTGGCGGCGTGGGTGTACTCGGCGCTGCTGGTGCTGCCGGTGAGCGGGGCGGTGCATGCCGGGTATCAGCTGGCGCATGACCGGTACAGCTATCTCTCGGGGCTCGGCTTGGCGTTGCTGGTGGGCGGGGCGGTGGTGTGGGTGATGGGGGCGGGGGCCCGGAGGGTGCTACGGCCGTGGCTCGAGGGGCTGGTGCTGGCGACGGTGGCGCTGCTGGTGGTGGGGTTGGCGGCGGGGACGTGGCGGCAGAGCCGGCTGTGGCACGACTCCGAGACCCTCTGGCGCTGGGCGAGCGCCGATCGCTCGTGCATGGTCTGCCAGAACAATCTGGGCAATCTCCTGCTCGACCAGGATCGCCTCGAGGAGTCGGAGACGGCATTCCGCGCCGCCGTGACGGCACGACCGGAGAGCGCGGGCCCGCACAATAACCTCGGCTCGGTGCTCGTGCGGCGCGGCCGCTTTGACGAGGCCGCCGCGCAGTTCCGGGAAGCGATGCGGCTCGCGCCCGACCGTATCGGCGGAGCGCTCAACCTCGGCCTGCTCTCTGTCATGCAGGGCAAGTACGCGGAGGCGATTCCCCTGCTGCGCCACGTTCTGGCCCAGACGCCGGACCGGCCCGACGCCCGGGCCGCGCTCGAGCGGGCTCTCGTCGAGCGCGCCGGGGAGCTTCGGCGCGAGAGGCGCCCCGGCGAAGCGGACAGCCTGGCCGGTGAATCGGAGGCGCTCTTGCGAGACACCCCACCTCCGCGCTGAGGCCCCTTGCGTTCACCGGGCTTTCCTGATACTGAGTGGCCCACTCCCATGCGACTCAAGCGCGAGGCCGTGGAAGCGATGATGGCGGGGCGGCCCGCGGGCACCACCCTGGAAGAGGTGCTGGAGGTGTTCGAGGTCTTCGCCAGCGGCACCCTGGCCGACGAGGTCTACGTCCTGGACGACGTCAGCGGCAAGCGCATCGCCATCGCGCCCGCCGCGCTCCGGAACAAATACCGGAAGGAGGACCAGTCATGAGCATCGTCACCGTCTCTCACGAGATCGGCGCGGGCGGCCCGGAGATCGGCCAGAAGGTGGCCGAGCGGCTGGGCCTGCACTACGTGGACCAGGAGCTCATCTCGGATGCCGCGTTGCGCTACGGCGTGCTCGAGGAGAAGCTCTCCAGCCTCGACGAGTCCAAGCCGTCGCTGTTCGAGCGCTTCGACGCCGAGACCCGGCGCTACATCACGGTGCTGCAGACGGCGCTCTTCGAGTTCGCCGAGAAGGACCGGGTGGTCCTCATGGGCCGCGCCGGCCAGTGGCTCCTCCGGGGCATCCCGCACGTGGTGCGCGCGCGGGTGATGGCGCCGTTCGACCTTCGGGTCAAGCGCCTCGCCAAGAAGCTCTCGGGGCAAATGGGCGAGCAGACCAACCCGCGCACGGTGCAGGACATGGCCCGACGGGACGACCAGGAGAAGCTCGGGCGCATGCGCTACCTCTACGAGGTGGACGTGCGGGATCCCGCGCTCTACGACCTCGTGATCAACACCGAGAAGCTTTCGATCGACGCGGCCGTGGAGCTGGTCGCCTCGGCGCTCCAGCGGCCGGAGCTCCAGACGACGCCCGCCGGGCATCAGCTCGTGGCCGACCGCTCCCTGGCCTCGCAGATCCAGGTGGCGCTGGCCACCAACCCCGAGACGCGGAAATACCGCATCACCGTGGAAGCGAAGAGCGGACTGGTCACGCTCGAGGGCACGGCGGCGATGGATGAAGCGGTGGAGGTCGCGCGCTCGGTCCGCGGGGTGCGCGAGGTCAAGACCCAGCAGGTGGACATCCCGCCCATCCCGCCCTTCGTAGCGTGAGGAGCGGTCGCTCGCTCCTGAGAGCTAGCTCTTAGGAGACGGTCCGGCCGGACGCCGGAAGCCCTCGTCGGGCGCCTCGGCGACGGTCACGGTCACGTCGACCGTCTTCTTCTTGCGCAGGACCTGCAGGACGACCTTGCTTCCCGCGCGTGTCTCCGCCGCCAACCGCTGGAAATGGTGGTAGTCCTCGACCGGTGTCTTGTCGAAGGCAAGGATGACGTCATTCTGCTGCAGTCCCGCGGCCGCCGCCGGCCCGCCCGGCATGGTGGAGGCAACGACGGCGCCCTGCTTGCCCGTGACGCCCAGGGAGTCGGCCAGCTCGGGCGACAGCGGCTGGAGCGATACCCCGAGCCATCCTCGCACCACCTTGCCCTTGTCCACGAGCTGGTCCACCACGCGCTTCACCATGTTGATCGGAATGGCGAAGCCGATGCCGACCGATCCGCCGCTCTGCGAAAAGATCGCCGTATTGATGCCGATGACTTCGCCTTTCAGGTTCAAGAGAGGCCCACCGGAGTTCCCGGGGTTGATCGAGGCGTCGGTCTGGATGAAGTTCTCGTACGTGGCGACACCCACGTCGGAGCGTCCAGTCGCACTGATGACGCCCACGGTGACCGTCTGATCCAGCCCGAAGGGGTTGCCGATGGCGATGGCCCATTCCCCGACGTGGAGCGCCTCCGAGTTACCGAGGGTTGCGACCGTCAACTCGTGGTCGGGCTGAAATCGGATCACCGCCAGGTCCGTCTTGGGGTCGATGCCCAGGATCTGGCCGCGGTACTCGCGCTTGTCGGACAGCTTCACCGTAATCTCGTCGGCGCCCTTGATGACGTGGAAGTTCGTGAGGACAAGGCCGCGTTTGTCGAAGATCACGCCCGAGCCCAGACCCGGCCTGCGGAACTCGGAGCCGCCGCCGGGTCCCTCGGGGCCGAAGAACTGTTTGAAGAACTCCTGGAAGAAGGGATCGTCCCGGCCCGGTTGGGGGCCGGGCGCACGTATCCCGCGGGCCTTCTGGATTGTGCCGAGGTTGACCACGGCGGGGCGCACGTGCTCGGCGACGCCGACGAAGCCCGCCTGCAGGCCGTCCGCCAGGGTTGCGCTCTGGGTGGGGCTCGAGGAGACTCGGGCCTGCTCGCCCGCCGTCGGGAATACGCCGTGCAACAGCCATCCACCCGCGGCCGCTATGGCGACGAGCAAGGCGACGAGGGCTCCGGGCAAGAGAGTGCGATTCATGGTCTGGATCCGGGCAGCGGATGATAGGCGCCGCCGTTCAGGCCTGTCAAGGAAGGCGGGATGCGGGAGCGCACTCTACACAAGCCCTTAAAATGGAGGCTCAAACAAAAATTGTCGGGGTCTGGAGCCTTGCTCGGGTTCACCCCTCAGCCGCAAGTACCGGATTCTATAGGGCGAGATTCTATTAACCCCCACATCGAAAGCCCGGGCATGGTGCTTGCTCTAGTCTAGGTTGGCAGTAGGGCCACGCGGAAGGTTGGATCAGGCCCGTGAAAACTAACCATCTTGAGGAGGAAACGATGTTTATGAATGTCAAGAAGCTGCTGGTTGGGACGAAGCGCGAGGCCGGGTTCACCCTGGTCGAGCTGCTGATCGTCATTCTGATCGTCGGGATCCTGTCCGCGGTGGCGCTGCCGCTGTACCTCGGGTACACGAAGGACGCGCGGCTGGC
>Ga0070699_100005447_pt1 | contig 11155 bp, 10 predicted proteins | sample KBSK1503metaG_FD_65473 | JGI IMG/M metagenome (GOLD analysis project Ga0070699, IMG submission 65473) | Corn, switchgrass and miscanthus rhizosphere microbial communities from Kellogg Biological Station, Michigan, USA - KBS K1-50-3 metaG | ecosystem: Host-associated > Plants > Roots >...
GGTGACCAAATCGTATTGGACTGATGATATTGGTCAAAGTAGGGGAGGATGTTGGTGAATTGATCCGTGGGTTGATAGGTGAACAGTTCCTTGCTTTCGCCGCTTTCCACATCGAACATGTTCAGTTGCAGGTAGAGCTTTCGGTCTGCAGTCTTATCGGAACCTTCCTCAGGATTTGCCAGAAATGGAACGAAATAGGCAAGTTTCTTTCCATTCGGTGACCAGAAGAAGGCAATTGCATTTTCGCCTGCTGACACTTTTTCTCCGGTGCCAATATCCACGATATTCAGATCACCGATCACGCCGGCATTCATGGTCTGGCTGCCATCGATAAACGCGATCTTTTGGCTGTCACCGGACCAGCCAAAGGCAGTGTTGAGCGTGAAGCTCCCCAATGTTTTTTCAAAAACACCGGTATCGTCTGTGAGGATGATGTCCTTTTTGCCATCTTCAGAACGCGTTAGCAGGATATGGCTTCCGTCTGGCGACCAGGCCGGGGCTTGGAAGGCTGCGGGATTTACATCCACGCCAGATTCGATGATATCTGAATCCAGAAATTGGATAAATGCCAGATGCTCTGGCGCGGTTGAATTTTGAGCGCCGCCTGAATGTGTTATGAGGGTGCGTCCATTCGGGGACCATGACCAGTAGTAGGGTGAGCCTGTATCGATGATCGTGCGCTCGCCGTCACCTGTGGCGGGCGCGCTCTGCAAAATAAGCGATTGCTCTGAGGCCGAGGTAGTCAGAAAACTTACATTCGCCTGATCTGGTGACCAGAGTAAATAAAACGGAAATTCTGTTTCGCTCGAGAATATTTCGCTCGTCGTTTCCTTATCCACATTAGCCACCATGACCTTGCCCGTGGTGTTGGAGCTGGTGCCACTGGTATTGGTAAAGGCAAGTTGTTTTCCATCAGTTGCCCAGGTGGGCAGTTGATAAATATTGAATGTACTGGGCTGGTCTTTGGGGTCGGTGGCGTCGGTGGTAAGTTGTTTTCGTTTTCCGCCAGCCTGGTCGGCTACATAAATATTTCCATCAACACCGATATAGGCAATCAAGCCAGATTTGCGCTCCAGCGTAGAAAGGAGCGGGCTTTGGGGGATGCGTCCGTTTTCGGGCATGCAGGATGCGATAAGAAGTGCAGTGAGGGTAAATAGAATCAGCTTTTTCATTTCTGTTCATCCAAAATTTCAATGGCTCTATCAAGGACAGGGTCAGCATTGGGTTGAACGTCATCCCAGCCTGCATCCAATAGCACATCGGGTTGAAGTCCGTCGGCGCCAACTTCTTCACCGTTGGCGAGCCTGAAAGAACCGGTTTCGATAAAGATGCGGGAGCCATCGGGCAGATAAAAGGCCTCCGTCACTTCCACGGCGCCTGAAGTGGTCTGACCAATAATGGTAGCCCGTTTGCCGGCTTGCAGACTGGCTGCCAGAATTTCAGGAGAGCCGCTGGTATTCGAGCCGGTGAGGATAACCAATGGAACAGTTTGGGAGCTCAAGTAATCATCGCCTTGTATAGAAAGGGGTTGAACTTGGTCCTCACGATTATAGAATTCGCCGATCTCCCCATTGTGAAACATGATCAGCAGGTCTTGTAGAGGCCAGCCTCGAGTGGAACCTGCCACGCGTAGATCCAGAATCAGCCCGTCGAGTTTTTTATTGGTGGTAAATTCCTGGAGGCTTTTGAGCACGTCCTGGGTCATGTCTTGATAACTCAGCGGGGGGAAGAGGATGTAGCCATAATTGGTCCCCTCGATCTCGTGCGCTTCCAGTTTGCCGCTGCTGACCAGTTTGCCGCGGGTCACTTCCACGGCTCGTTCAGTCTCGCCGGGCGTTTGCACCTGTAAGGTGACTGTGCTGCCAGCTGGGCCGCGGATGCGGTTCACCACGGTCAGCCCTTCGTCCAGAAGAATGGGATCGCCGTCAATTTGATAAATGCTATCGTGGGGCTGCAAGCCTGCCTCTTCAGCTGGGGAGCCATCCATCACATCCAGAATGACCACATGAGGTTTTTCCTCTTTCTGAAAGCCAACAATAGCTCCAATTCCTTCATAAGTGGCAGAGTCAGCAATATCAGCTTCAATGCGTTCACTGCGGGATTGATACACAAGTGCACCCAAAGGCAAATCTGCTTCCAGCTCCCCCATGAGATCGCTGAATTCAGCGTTGCTCAGACCCGCATCAATCTGGCTTTGATATTTCGCGTGGATGGCATCCCAATCCACATCGGCAGTATCGTAATGGATGTAGTTTTCGGTGAGGTACTTCCAGGCAGCGTCAAACGTGCGGGTTTGATGCTCTTGAGACGAATAAACAGGTCCATAATCCCCTTGCACGACCTCCTCAGCTGCGTTCAGCAAACTTCCACAGGCTGAAAGCGCCAGACTTCCGAGTAACAAAACGAAAATGATAAAAGAAAGTTTTCTGTTCATGGGTGCCTCTTTCCACTATTGTCATCCAATAAAATAAGAACTACCTGAAATCGTATTCCCCAAATTCATAGATGGTTCTGTTTCATATCTCCTTACACAAACTCATTCCACCTTGCGAATGTTTTTTGGGTTGAAGACTGAAATCTGAGCCATGCCCAGCGCTGCCTCGGCCTCTTCTCCAAACCGAACCCAGTAAAAACTGCGATGTTCGCTATAAGGGTCTACCTTGTAAATCGTGCCTGCATACCAGCCTTCCTTTTCCCCAAATCTTTCATCCAAAAAGACCTCGACCCGGTCGCCAATTTGAAGGGCCTCAGACATCAACGTTTCCATGCGAACCAGAACAAGCCAACACTGATCGCCATCATGATCGCTCCGTTAATCGCCCACTGTGGATCGCCGGTCATATAACTGCCGGGTAGGACATTGATGCCCTGCAGAAAGAACGTAATACCAGCCAGAAAGATCATAATACCGACAATGGAAATTGCGATTTTCATGATGGAGGTTGCCTGTTCTGCATTGGTGCAGGAAATTATACTCGCTTCGTTCCCAGCCGAAACGTGCTCCTGTGCCCTAAACTGATTCTTACTTTTGGTTTTGGGTTGCGTGTTATAATAGAACACCCGTTCAAACTTTATTGATCCCTATCCCAAAAAACAACTATGGATTTCAAACTTAACGCACCCTTTCAACCGATGGGCGACCAACCCGAAGCCATCCGCGGACTTGTCGACGGCGTAAAGAATGGCCTCCAAAACCAGGTCTTGCTCGGTGCCACCGGCACGGGTAAAACCTTTACCATCGCCTCCGTGATTCAGGAGGTGCAAAAGCCGGCTCTTATTATGGCGCACAACAAAACACTGGCCGCGCAGTTATATGCCGAGTTCAAAGAGTTTTTCCCTGAAAATGCGGTTTCTTATTTCGTTTCTTACTACGATTACTACCAGCCAGAAGCCTATGTACCGCGCCATGACCTATACATCGAAAAAGAGACCGAGATTAATGAGGAGATCGAACGTCTGCGGCTTGCGGCTACAACCGCTTTAGTCTCGCGGCGCGATGTCATCATCGTCGCATCTGTTTCCTGTATCTATGGTTTGGGTAACCCGGAGGCATTCAACAAAGGTTCTGTCAATTTGAAGGTGGGCGAGTTATATCGCCGCAATGCCCTGCTGAGGCGATTAGTCGAATCACAGTATCAGCGCAATGACATGGAGTTGCGCGCCGGTGTGTTCCGTGTTCGTGGTGATACTTTGGAGATCATGCCTGCTCACTCTGATAAACATGGATACAGAATCGCCTTTTTCGGCGATGAGGTGGAGCGAATTACCGATTTTCACCCCGTCACGGGTGAAATCTATGGCGAACTTCAGGAATTGAGTGTTTACCCCGCCAAGCATTACATCACTGATGCCGAAAGGACCAAGGAGGCGATTGCCGATATTGAGGCAGAACTGGAAGAACGGCTGGCCATGTTCAAGGAGAGTGGAAAATTCCTTGAAGCACAAAGAATTGAACAGCGTACCCGCTACGATTTGGAAATGTTGAAAGAGGTGGGGTATTGTTCGGGTATTGAAAACTACTCACGGCACTTTGACCGCCGCGCCCCAGGTACTCATCCATGGACGATGATCGACTTTTTGCCAACGGATTATCTACTGGTGATTGACGAGAGTCACATGACGGTACCGCAGATCCGCGGCATGTATAACGGTGACCGCGCCCGTAAAGAAACGCTGGTCGAATACGGTTTTCGTTTACCGAGCGCAGTGGATAACCGTCCATTGAAGTTCGATGAATTTGAAGAGGTGATGGGGACCACGATCTACACTTCTGCCACACCGGGTCCTTATGAAATGGGTAAAGCCGATCAGGTGGTGGAGCAAATCATCCGCCCGACAGGACTCGTTGACCCTCAGGTGGAAGTCAGACCCACTAAGGGACAGGTGGACGATCTGATTGGAGAGATCAGGCAACGGGTGGAAAGAGGCGAGCGTGTCCTCGTCACAACGTTGACGAAGCGCATGTCTGAAGATTTATCCGAGTATTTGCAGGAATTGGGAATGAAGGTCCATTATCTGCATTCCGAAGTGGAGACATTGGAGCGCGTCGGTATTTTGCGCGACTTGCGTTTGGGCGTGTTCGATGTGCTGGTGGGGATCAATCTGTTGCGTGAGGGGTTGGATCTTCCGGAGGTGTCGCTCGTAGGGATTCTTGATGCGGATAAGGAGGGCTTCCTGCGCTCGGGGACTTCGCTCATCCAAACCATCGGACGTGCCGCACGGCACGTGAATGGCCGCGTGATCATGTACGCCGACAGGATGACTGACTCGATGAAGTTCGCGATAGAGGAAACAAACCGCCGCCGCGCCAAACAGGTGAAATACAACGAAGAGAACGGCATTGTACCGATTAGTATTCACAAGGCCATCCGTGACCTGACAGCGGAATTTTCTGCCAAAGCAATTGGCGAGATGAAGGGTGAATATAAAGTGAAGGATGTCAGTGGCATGCCGACCAAGGAACTCCGCAACATCATTGATGAGATGGAAAAGCAGATGAAAGAGGCAGCTAAAAATCTTGAGTTTGAACGAGCTGCCGCTTTGCGCGATGAGATGTATGAACTGCGGGCTTTACTGGCTGAGGACGAAAAATTGAAACCGTGGGAAAGGATCAAGTTGTTGGCGAGGGAGGAAGATTAGTCAACGGTTATATAAAGTAAAGAGTTCCGAAGTCTACGACGAGGCTTCGGAATTTTTGTTAATAAGCTCGAGTATTGGGGTTTTATCGAGTAGGAAGGACTTATATCGCCAGAGGATAAATCCAATTGTGCCTACAAACATCAATTCGGTTGCTTCCTCCCAAAACTCGAACCAGACCATGTCGTTCACGAAGATCGCGTTGAGCGCGACGCGAAAGAATGAAAAGCTCAACGCGCCTAGGCCCGCACAAAGAAAAACTTTTGTGAGGAAAGAGATAGTTTCACTTTTTCTTAGAAGCGAAAGATACGTAACGATAAATGCGATTATCGCCAGTATTGGCAACATACGCCGCTCGTAAACTTCATAGAAATCAAGCCTTGTGTATGAATAGGGAAAGTTAAAGATGGATACGGCATATACTTCGGATTGAAGTGGGGAAAGGATGGGAATAAACGACAAGGCCGCAAATATGGGCAGGCTAAATTTCAGGATCGTCTGCGCTTCTTGCATAAACTGAGACCTGTTTCGGCTTGCGAAAAGCCATTCCCACCCTTCCAGCAACGCAAATGATGTAAATCCAAACGCCAGCGCCATTCCGTAACTGTGTAGATATTCTGAAAGAACGGATTCGTGTTTGTAGATGTAAAAGTTGATGGCACAGAAAATTTCACCAGCCAGAAAGGTGATCTGTCCCCAATGCAGAGCAATAATGGCTGTACGTCTTTGCTCAAGCAGGGCAAGGATGATAATGAGGCTGATCATCATGTAGATTGGCTTGATAACGAGTCCTGCCAGGGCTTGGGCCTGCTGTTCGAGGAGAGACAGGCTTCGGCTGGGGAGTGAAGCGGCCGAAGGCGCGTCCAGGAGTTGAGGATTTTCAATGAAGTAGATTGAGATGGGAATGAGTCCCGCACTGAGAATCAGGATGCTGATCAAAACCGTTTTTTGGTTTCGGGCCATGTCTGTATTATATGTGAGTTTGCGGTTTACTTTTGGTTATTTATAACGTAAAATGACTCAAACACCCGATTCGCCAAAGGAGTATATATGTCTCCCGTACCAGTCTTATTTTATGTGGGCCGTGTTCCGGTTTACTCGCATGGGTTTTTCCTGTTGTTCGGTTTGCTGGCTGGGTTGGGATGGCTGGTGATCGAAGCCCGACGCAGGCATTGGTCGAAGGAGGAAGTGATTCCGATCACGCTGGCGGCGTTTGTCGGGGGAATGATCGGAGCGAAAGTCTCAATTTTGTTTTTCAATGGATTTGAATATGCCCCGCTGGTTTTGAACATGTATGCCATGTTTGATCCACGAATCGGGCCTGGCTCGATTGTTGGGGGAGTAGTGGGCGGTTATATCGGTGGCTATATTGCCAGCAAGGCCATTGGGAAGGATAAATGCTCCTGTGATGCGTTTGCACCCGCCATGGCGCTGGCAACTGCGATTGGGCGCGTAGGTTGTTTCCTTTCATTTGAAGATGGGCTTGGGAAACCAACTACGTTGCCGTGGGGTGTGCCAATTCCTGGCGGAGATTATCTTGTGCATCCCGCACCGTTATATGATATGGCCTTCAATTTGATCTGGTTTGGCATTTTGTTGCTCTTGCGTGACCATAAGTGGATGCAGAACGGCAACCTGCTCAAAGTTGGCATTGGCGGTTATGCCTTCTTCCGTTTCTTTGTGGAGTTTGTGCGGAATAATCGTGTGCTGGCCCTGGGGCTGACGGGTCAACAGATGGTGAGCGCGCTGCTATTTTTGGGAGTAGTGGTCTATTTCGTAATGAATGGAAGAAAACAATTTGCAGCCATGCAGCCTGCGTAGGAGGGATCCATGGACAAGGACGAGCAAGTGCCTTTACCTCCGGAAAACCTGCCTGCCAGCGAAAATAAGCCGTCGAATTTTTTCCAGAATTATGAACAGCAAGTTTGGGGCTTCATTGGTTGGTTTGTGATTGCGAGCTTGTTGGCTCCCATATCATTTGGGTTGATCACCACTCCGGTCACTATCATCTGCCTGATTGCGCTTGGGCTGTCGAAAACTCGCAAGGGACTTGCTGGAGGTATTCTTCTAGCGGTTGCGATAAATTTTGTGATATCGCTTATTCGCGGCCTGAGCATGAATGCCACATGCTTTATACCGTTCTATATTGATATGGGATATTTTTAGTGGAACCCAATCCAAAATAATCGAGGCATCATGAATCAACTACCTGAAGATCAGCCTGGGCCAAACAGCTCTTTGCCTCCCTCAATTGAGAAACCTAAATCGAAGTATCTAACCCGCAAGGAATATACCGATCCCGCAGAAAAGAAAAAGGACTTCTGGATCGGCGTAGGCTTGTTTTTTGGCTTGAATATCCTGTTGGGAATTTGTAGTGCGTTGGCTTATACAGCCATATTCAATCTTGCTTATCCCTCTGACAGTTCAACATTTACGCCAGCCTCTGATATCTATACAGCCTTAAGCTGCATTTTGAATTTACTACCATGGGTGATCAATTTTGGGTTGATCATTTATTTTGCACTCACGCGTAGTCAGATTGCGCTGGGGATGGTGGCAGGTTTCGGAGCTGCTTTGGCAATTGTGATTTGCCTGGGAGCCATCTTCATGGCCTATTGCTTCTATGCGCTTGGACAAGGCTCTTAAGCAGTTTAAAAATTATTTGGAGAAGATCTTAATGCAGCCTATCATAAAGGAAGACCGCAGGGAAATTTTCTGGGAGTTGACCAAATCCATTTGCCCGGAGTGTCGCAAAGTCATTGATGCGCGTATTCTGTTGCGGGATGGCAAGGTATTTATCAATAAGAAATGCTCCGAACATGGGCAATTCGAAGCGTTATTCTTTGGCGATGCAGATCTGTATGTGAAGATTGCCCCTTATAACAAGCCGGGGACGATTCCCTTGCAGTTTGCCACCGAGGTTCACGATGGCTGTCCATTGGATTGCGGGTTATGCCCGGATCATCAACAACATGCCTGCCTGGGATTGATCGAAGTCAATCAGGTTTGCAATCTGGATTGTCCATTATGTTTCGCCAATGCAGGGACGCATCTCGCGCAGGATGGGTTTGAGTTAACTTATGAACAGGTCGAGTTTATGATCGATAGGTTTATCGCAGCGGAGGGCAACCCGGAAGTGTTACAGTTCTCTGGTGGTGAGCCAAGTCTGCATCCGCAGATCATTGAGTTTATTGAATTGGCGAATCGCAAAGGTATCAAGTATGTAATGTTGAATACGAACGGCATTCGCATTGCGCGCGATGACCGATTTCTGGAGGCGCTGGCGAAGACGAAGGCGCATGTCTATTTGCAGTTTGATGGCTTCGAGGCGCGCACGAATGAGTTGATTCGTGGCAAATCCGATTTAATTGACATCAAACTCAAAGCCTTGGATCGACTTGCTGAAAAGGATATGCGTGTCGTTTTGGTTGCGGCGGTGGAACGCGGAATCAACGAACATGAGATTGGTCGCATCGTGGAATTTGGATTAAGTCACCCCGCGGTGTTTGGCGTGAACTTCCAGCCTGCCTTCCGCGCGCAGCGGCATATCCCTGCCGATCCCCTTACACGCATGACTATCCCCGATGTGTTGAAAAATCTCGAAGAACAAACGAAGGGTTTGATCCGCCTCGATGACTTTGTGCCCGTCCCGTGCTGTATGCCCACATGCAACTTTGTTACTTACGCGATGATCGATGGCGATACCGTCACACCCATCACGCGCATCCTCGACATTTCGTATTATCTCAATTACATCAAGAATCGCACACTCCCTGCCGTGAACGATGACCTGCTTAAGACATTGGAACGTCTTTGGAGCAGTTCAGCCAAGGTTGGTTCGGATGAAGCCGCGCACGATATAACCCATATGATCGATGGCAAGATATCTGGTGGAAATGGGCATAAATCTCTGGAGGCAACCCGCGCTGAGCAGAGATGCGTTTCCTGTCATGCGCATTTGCCGTTAAGCGAACATGCTCCGCGCGATTTAGGGCGGCATGTGTTTATGATCAACACGCGCGATTTTATGGATCCGTGGACGTTTAACGTGAAAAACGCCATGAAATGTTGTGTGGAGTTCTTAGTCCCAGATGGGCGCATGATTCCGTTTTGCACGTACAACACGGTTGGCTACCGGGAACAAGTCGCGGCGAGTTTGAAAGGCAACCGGCTGAATACCTTACAGCCTACAGATTAAGTTAGTTTGATGAAATGGACCCTCAAGATTTTCAAAATCTTGAGGGTCCATTTTTTACACAGGCTCTATATTCATCCTCATCCCAAACTTGGGACGTAGAGTCGCTTCGGGCAGGAGTCCAATTTTTTGATCAGGAGCCAGCTTGATATTGAAACGTTGAAGCGCCATTGTCAGAATCAGCTGCATTTCGGTCATGGCGAAATTGTTTCCGATGCAGAGATGCGGCCCTTCACCAAAGGGGAAATACACGTGTGAAGGTCGTTTTGCGATCTGATCCGGGTTGAAACGTTCAGGATCGAATAGTTCCGGCTCTGGCCAATATTTGGGATTGCGATGCGTGACAAAGGGCGTGATAAAGATCATCATCCCAGCAGGGATTTTGTATCCATCCAGTGACTGATCTGTGATCGCTTCGCGTGCAAACAAATAAGCGGCGGGATAAAGGCGTAAGGTCTCTTGAACAACTTTCTGGGTATATGTTAACTTGGGTAAATCTGCAAAGGTTGGAGTTCGTCCGTTCAAAACGTCCGCAATTTCTTTGCGTAGTTGTGTTTCCACTTCAGTATGTTGCGAGAGCAAATAGAACATCCAGGTCATGACCATGGCTGTAGTTTCATGCCCGGCAAAAAATATGGTCACGACTTCATCGCGCGCCTGTTTATCGGTCATGCCTTCGCCAGATTCTTCATCACGCATTTCAAGCAGCATGTCCAGCAGATCGTTCTCAGGATTTTTCCTTGCTTCCGTAATCAGCGGATAGACGATATCGTTCAGCGTTTTCAATGCCTTGTTGTAGGCCGCGTTTTTAGGGACAGGCACCCACAACGGCGGCGCCCACATCTGTTGACTCCGCCACAGCATGAACCTGGACGCGACGCTGAATGCATTGCCCAATTCTTGAGTCCGCTCTGCAACTCTGGCACTGAACATTGCCTGAATGATAACTGTGAGGGTCAACTGTGACATCTCGGTTTCCATATCCAATTGACTCTTGCCGTTCCACCCATCCATTCGTTTGGCGATGGTCTCAGTCATTTTGTCAACCAGGCTCAAGAGACGCTGGCGGTGAAATGCGGGTTGCATGAGGCGTCGCTCGCGCAGCCAAAAATCTCCGTCGGTCAGTGGCAGCCCATCCCCGAGCAGGACGCGTCCCGTCTCCACACTTTTGCCGCGGATGTAGTTGCGATAATTATCCTGAAGAATGTGTTTTACGTAATCGGGATTTGTCACAAGCAGGTAAGGTTTGCCAAACAATTTGAATTGTACGATGTCGCCGTGATCACGGGTGATGTTCATAAACATGCCGAGCATATCGCTCATCATTTCGGGGATCATGCCGATGATGGGTTTGCCGCGCGGACCAGGAATTATTGTTGGATTCATTGTATAAATTGTATTCGACTGTTTCTGGTTAAGCAATCTTAGAATGGCTTTACAGTTGGGCCTTTCCTTTAAAACGTACTACTCCAAGACTTGGGATTTTGTTGCCTTAATTTTCTGGAGGAATATATAAGTCATATAAACGTCGCAATTTCAGCCAGTGACTTTTTATGGATGACAGGAACGTGCGCACCTTCCGCCGGTTAACCTGTTACCAATCACAGGAACGCTCCCTCATCTGACGGCCGGTTAAGAATGGTATTGAGGAATACCCTGGTCTGGATGATATTCAAGATGATATTCGTTTTCGTCTTGTCCAACTATGGTAAAACCAAGTCGCTCATACAAACGTTTGGCGTTGGGATTGTCTTTCTCTACAGAAATACATAAAGGAATAATTTTCTGTTCAGCTTCTCGCTTAAGTTGTTCAATGAGATGAGT
>Ga0070699_100005448_pt1 | contig 11155 bp, 11 predicted proteins | sample KBSK1503metaG_FD_65473 | JGI IMG/M metagenome (GOLD analysis project Ga0070699, IMG submission 65473) | Corn, switchgrass and miscanthus rhizosphere microbial communities from Kellogg Biological Station, Michigan, USA - KBS K1-50-3 metaG | ecosystem: Host-associated > Plants > Roots >...
TCCATGCGGAATTGAATCCAATGATCCATGCTGGGTTGAGGTCCTTCGCCCAGCGCCTGCCTCGGTGAGCCTCTCCAACGCTCAAGTAAGCGAAGACTTCGACCTTCTTGCCCTGCAGAGCCGATAGCTCCTCATCGCTTACCTCTTCCGGCTCCACCACGACCCAGTCGAAGCGGGACAATTGGGCGATCGGAATCGGATGGCCGTAAAAAAAGGCGACGCTGGGCCCGGCGGTCGCGGAAATTCCAACCAAAGGCCACAGCAAAACTAAAAATAAGAGGGGGGATCCGCGCAACGGGCGATTGTCTTCATGCCACAATTGAACGGATCCGAACAGTAGTGGTTAATCAGGGCCCAAAGAAACACATCGGGCTCCCCGCACCTCTAGTGGAAGCGAAAGAGTGGCGAGACAATCAGCCTGCCTTTACTGGCTCAGGGGGCCGCTTTCTTGAGGGACGCCGCAGCTCCCGCGGGGACCGGGAAGCCGCGCTTGCGCATCAGCGCGCCGATCCCCGGATCCCTCCCCCGAAACGCGCGGTAGCCCTCGGCGGGATCGACCGTATTGCCGACGCTGAAGACGTTCTGGCGCAGCTTGGCCGCCACCGCTTTGTCGTAGGGCCCGCCTCCTTCGATGAACGCCTCCCACGCGTCCGCGGACAGGGTGTCCGACCAGAGATAGCTGTAGTAGCCGGCGGAGTACGCGTCGCTCGAGAAGACGTGGAGGAAGTGGGGCGTGCGGTGGCGCATCACGAGCTCGGACGGCATCCCCAGTGCGGCGAGTGTGTCCCGTTCGAACTGGCGCGAGTCGATCGTCGCTTCCCCCGCCAGGTGCAGCTTCATGTCGATCAGCGCGCTGGAGAGGTACTCCACGGTCGCAAAACCCTGGTTGAAGGTCTGGCTGCGCTCGATCCTCTGCCCTAGCGACGCCGGAAGCGGCTTTCCCGTCTGGTAGTGGAGCGCAAACCGGTTGAGCACCGAGGGCGTCGATACCCAGTGTTCGAGGATTTGCGACGGGAACTCGACGTAGTCACGCGGGACCGCGGTGCCGGACAGGGAGGGATAGGTCACGTTCGAGCTCAGCCCATGGAGCGCGTGGCCGAACTCATGGAAGAGAGTGCGGGCGTCGTCCCAGCTGATCAGGATCGGCTCGCCCGGCTTGCCCTTCACGAAGTTGGCGTTGTTCGAGACGATGGTCGGAACTTCGCCATCGATGCGCGACTGGCGCCGGTACGCGTTCATCCACGCCCCCGAGTTCTTGCCCGGCCGCGCGTAGGGATCGAAGTACCACAGCCCGACGTGGCCCCCTTGTGCGTTGGTGACCTCCCAGACGCGGACGTCGGGATGGTAGACGGGCACCGAGCCGTCGGTGATCTGGGCAAAGCGGAAACCGAAAAGCTCGCCTGCGACCCAGAACATCCCCTCGCGCAGCTTTTCCAGCTGTAGGTAGGGCTTCACGTCGTTCTGATCGAGGTCGTATTTGGCCTTGCGTACCTTCTCCGCGTAGTAGCCGTAGTCCCAGGGAGCGATGCGGATGCCGGCCTTCTCCTTGTTGGCCATGGCCTGCATGTCCGCGACCTCTTCGCGGACGCGGGCGACGGCGGGCTTCCACACCGCTTCCATCAGCGCCATCGCCCGGTCGGGCGTCTTCGCCATCGCGTCTTCCAGGCGCCAGTGCGCGTGGGTCGGGTACCCGAGCAGCTTCGCCCGCTGGGCGCGGATCTTGAGGATCTCCGGGATGACCTGGTTGTTGTCGTGCTCGTCGCCGTTGTCTCCGCGCGAGGTGAACATCCGCCAGACCTTCTCGCGCAGGTCCCGCCGCGACGAGTAGGTGAGGAAGGGATCGACGCTGGAGCGCGTGTTCACGATGGCCCATTGCCCCGCCTTTCCCCGGCCGACGGCGGCGGTGGCCGCGGCTTCGCGAAGGCTCGGGGGCAGGCCGGCGAGATCCTCCTCGCGCTCGAGGAGAACCATCTGCGTTCCCTCTTCCGCAAGGATGTTCTGGCTGAAGCGGGTGAAGAGCGCCGCGAGTCGCTGATTGTATTCGGAGAGCTTGCGCTTGCCTTCGTCGTCGAGCATGGCCCCCGCCCGGGCGAAGTTAGCGTGGTGGCGCCAGAGCAGGCGACGCTGCTCCTCGGTGAGCCGGAGGCTGTCCCGCGCCCCATAGACCGCGTCGATCCGCCCGAAGAGTCGGCTGTTCTGGACGATCTTGTCCCGGAACGCGGCGAGCTTCGGCGCCATCTCGCGCTGGATGGCCTGCATCCCCGCGTCGTTCAGGGTCGAGGTGTACACCCCGTAGGCCGCGCTGACGCGGTCGAGCATCCGCCCGCTTCGTTCGAAGGCCTCGATGGTGTTCTCGAATGTCGGCGCCGACGGATCCGCGGCGATCCGATCGACCTCGTGCAGAGATTCCGCCATCGCCGCTTCGAGCGCCGGCTTGAGGTCCGCCGCCTGGAAGCTGCCAAAGGGAGGCACCCCACCCCAGGGACCCGGCCAGGCTGCGAGCAGCGGGCTGTTGAGCGGAGCCGCGGGAGCGTCCTTCGCGGCGGCGGGGGTCACGGGCTTGCCGGAATTCGTGGCGCATGCCGCAAGGCAAACGGCGATTCCAAACGCGGCGACCTGACGGGAGAGCACGACGAGCGTCATCTTTCGACTCCTTGGGAGGGCGGCACTGTATGCGATTGGCCGCGTCAAGGCCCAGCCGTTCCGCCGGGCTCCGCGGGAAGGAGGAGACGTTCGAGCGCGGCGCGGACCCGAGCCGGCACCGCACTCGGCCGCCGGGAGGCGCGGTCGACGTAGACGTGGATGAAGTGCCCGTCGGCGAGGGCCACGGGATCGCCGGGCCGGAAGATGCCGATCGCGTAACGCACGCTGGAAGCGCCGATCCGGGTCACCCGGACGCCGGCCTCGACGGGCTCGGGAAAGCTCAGCGATCGGTGGAAGCGGCACATCGACTCGACCACCACCCCGAAGCTCTCGCTCCGGTCGATCTCCAGGCCACCTTCCTCGATCAGATACTGATTCACCGCGGTGTCGAAGAACGAGTAGTAGACGACGTTGTTGACGTGTCCGTAGACATCGTTGTCCATCCAGCGGGTGGAGATCGACCGAAAGTGTCGAAACTGCTGCCGGGTCTCGGGCGGTGGCCTGTCCATGGAAACCTCGTCTGCTGGTAGGGCCCCACCCTAGATCACCCGGCCGTGGGAACCGCAAGAATTGGCGGTCGGATAGGCGGGCCCTGGGGCACCGCGAAGAAGGCGAGCTTTCGCCCAGCAGAGGTGTGCGACATTTCTGGCCCCGGGGGGCCGAAAATGTCACTCACCTCGTTTGGCGTCTTCGGGGGGCGGGGCTTGACTGCATCCAGGAAAGCCGGGACTCTCCACCCCGTTGGGCGCTGACGACTCTTCGGGGGGGCCCAGGTGGAATCGACGATTCCGTCCCTGATCGCGGCAGCCGAGGGCGGTGATCGACCCGCGGCGGAAGCGCTCTTCTCCGCGCTCTACACGGAGCTGCACCGGTTGGCGAAGCGAGAGCTGGCTCGGCGCGGCGCGGCCGGAGGCCTGGGCGTCACCACGCTGCTCCATGAGGCCTATGTGGACATCGCCGGGCGAGAGGGGTCATTTCCCGACCGGGGCCGATTCATGGGCTACGCCGCGCGGGTAATGCGCGGCCTGATCATCGATCACGCCCGCAGCGGCCACGCCCAGAAGCGGGGCGGCCAGTTCGAGCTGACGGCGCTGGACACCAAGGTCGCCGAGAAGGTCGGCGGCGAGGAGGAGCTCACCGGCATCAGCGACGCGCTGGATGAGCTAGCCAAGGTCGATCCCTCGCTGGCGGAGATCGTCGATCTCAAGTTCTTCTGCGGCTTCTCCTTCGCCGAAATCGCGGCGATGCGCGGCGTCTCCGAGCGCACCGTCCAGCGCGCGTGGGAAAAGGCGCGCATCTATCTCCATCGAACGATGCGAGATCCCTCCACGCTGGAATAGAAACGATGACCCCTACCGATGGTTCCCTGGAGCAGATCGCCCGGCAGCTCGAGGCGGCTTTCAAAGCCAAAGACGCGGCGAAGCTCGCCTCGCTCTATACGGAATCGGCCACGCTGATGCCTCCGGGCGACAAGATGGTGAAGGGTCGCTCCGCGATCGAGGCATGGTTCCGCCCGCTGCTGGATCGGGTCAACGATGTCCAAATCGTTCCGCTGCAGACCGCGAGTCTCGGAGAGAGCGGATTTCAAATCGGGACCTTCTCGACTGGGGCGCCGGGCAATTCACCCGGACGGCTGACCTTCAAGTATGCGCTCATCCTCAAGCGGGATGGCGGGCGGTGGCGAATCGAGTGCGACATCTGGAATGGCGATCAGCCGCCGGCGGCCGTTCCGGGCTGAGGGTATGGAATAGGTCCCCGGCCCCAGACACTTTTAGGTGGAAGTGCAGAACCTGGTCGCACTACCGCGACGTATTGTTGATCAGCACCGAGACGGTGTTGGAATTGACGTTGGACACGACCAGGTCCAGCCGCCCGTCCCCATCGAAGTCACCCACCGCCACAGACACGGGACCGCTCCCGGCCGGGAAGCTCCGCGCCGCTTGGAAAGTCCCATCGCTATTGCCCAAAAGCACCGAGACGAGCGCCACCCCCGACGGTTCCGCCGAAAAAGTCGTCGTCCGGCGGCTCAAACCAGAGGATTTGTACCGACGCTGTTGGATTTGCTCATCTGTTCGGCAGGAATGGACGGCACGAAGTTTTGATCGCGGAGCCAGCGCAACGGCCGCGCCGACTGAGCATCGAAGTGGCTTTCAATTCGAAGTCGACAGTCCCGACTTTTGAAGGAAGGAGGACCGTGTGCCACTCGTTCGAATTTCGCTGAGGAGCGGAAAGTCGCCCCAGTACCGCCGCGCCGTTGCCGATTCAATCCATCGATCCCTCGTCGATGCGATCAAGATTCCAGAGAAGGATCGATTCCAGATCATCACCGAGCACGCCCCGGGCGACCTCATCTATGACCCTTCGTATCTGGACATCCCGCGCAGCGACGACGTTCTGCTGGTGCAGATCACCCTCAGCACCGGCCGCTCCGTCGAGGTGAAGAAGGCCCTCTACGCGCGGATGGTCCAGTTGCTCGCCGAATCCCCCGGCCTCCGCAAGGAGGATCTCTTCGTCTCGCTCATCGAGGTGGCGAAGGAGAACTGGTCCTTCGGGAACGGAATCGCGCAGTACGCCTGATCCGCGGGGCGCCGGCCCCGGCCGCGTGGACATGAAGCCGCGGATCGTGCGAGAGCAAGGGGGCGATGAGCCAGGCGACCTTCCGCTTCTACGCGGAGCTGAATGACTTTCTTCCCCGCGCTCGGCGGGGTGTCGCTTTCCAGCACGTCTTCTCCGGCCGTCCCTCGGTGAAGGACGCGATCGAGTCCCTCGGCGTGCCGCACGGGGAGGTGGACCTCGTCCTGGTCGACGACGAGTCGGTCGATCTCGCGGCCCCTGTCTTCGATGGCGCCCGGGTGAGCGTCTTTCCGATGTTCGAGTCGATCGACATCGCCACGATTTGCCGCGTGCGCGCCGAGCCGCTGCGCGAGCCTTGCTTCGTCCTCGACGTCCACCTCGGCCGGCTGGCGGCGTACCTGCGCATGGCGGGATTCGACACGACCTGGCGAAACGACCATGGTGACGAAGACCTCGCGCGAATCTCGCACGAGCAGAGGCGGGCCCTCCTCACCCGCGATCGCGGTCTGCTCAAGCGAAGCGTCTTGACCCACGGTTACTGGGTCCGATCCATTCAGCCGCGGGAGCAATTCCTCGAGATCGTCCGGCGCTTCGATCTATTCCGGTCCATCTCGCCGTTCAGTCGATGTCTGCGGTGTAACCAGCCGTTGCATCCAGTGGACAAGGCGCGAATCGAATGTCAATTGCCGCCGAGAGTGCGCGAGCGGGAGGTCGAATTCAAAACCTGCCCGTCCTGCCATCGGATCTACTGGAAGGGGACGCACTACCAGCGCATGAGGGAGCTGATCTCGGAAGCCGTGCCCCGTTAAAGCCAGATGGCCTGCCGCTTGAATTCGAGCTGTCCAACGGCGGCGGGCTGGACTGGACGTCGAGCACCCTTCCTCCGCGCCGTGGGCGCCGTCGATGGTCAGGACCGTTCGCCGCGCTCAATGACAAACCAGACGTGGAAATGGACATCCCCGCGTATAAACGGGACTCAACAAAGTGTGTGGGTCAAAAGCTATCTCCCCAGGACGTCCTTCACCCGGGCGGCGATCTCCTCGAGCGGGTCGTTCTTGGAGAGAACATCGTTGGCGGCATGTGGACCTTTGAGCGACTGCAGCTCCGCGCGCGGCGCCGCGGAGAGGATCACGATCGGTAGGTCCAGCTCTCCACCCAGCTGGCGAACGCGATGCAGGAAGCCGCGGCCGTCGAGCCCGGGCATTCGAATGTCAAGCAGAACCAGATCGATCTGAAACAGGTTTTCCACCAGCTTTTGCAGAGCGTCCTCGCCCGATTCGGCGAAATCTGTCGTCATGCCCAAGACGCCCAATCCGTCTGCGAGCGCGGCGCGGAAGTCTTCATCATCGTCGACGATCAATACCCTCGGATATCCCGACTGAAGATCGGTGATATAGCTGGAAAGCTGCCGGCGAAATTCCGGGGTCGGATGGTCGAAGCGCAGCCCGCATCCAGGAGCGTAGGGCTTTCCGTCCGCCTGCTCCGGGGTAACGACATGCATCACTTCGACGGCCGTCGTAAGCTGATTGCCGCTCGGCAGCGTGAGTCTGAGGTTGAGTCGCGTGTGTAGCGGCGGCGACAAGCCTGTCTTGACGAAAACGCCCGACTTGCTGATATTCGTCGTCCGCTGCACGGCGCGGGATGGAAATTCGTCGAAGCTCACGTTGAGCGCCACTCCAAACCGGCGGTTTCGGCGCAACGCGGGTCCGGTTGGCGCCAATAATTTGACGTTGGTCGAAGGCAGTTCATTCGAGACGTCGAGCTGCGTCGGGGATTGAGCTGTCATGAAAACTCCCAGCACTGGCGGTGTATTGAAAAGCCTGATGCCGATGCGCTGTAATTAAAACACAAACTCTGTCCCGCCGGTGAACCATACATCGAGACGATGTTAGATTGATAACTACCATGCCTGAAATCGATCCGAATATTCTCCTCGATCAGTTTCCTGATGCAGTGATTGCGATCGATTCGCGCGATCAAATCTCCTACGTCAATCACGCGGTCGAGGGAATCCTGGGATGGTCGTCCTCGGAGCTGATTGGCCGGCCGCTCACCGTGGTGATGCCGGGGATGCAATCGCAGCGCAAGCTCGGCTTGCAGGCGCTCGCCCCGAGCGAAGTCGCCCGGCGGCCTCACCGCACCAGCGCGCTTCACAAGGCCGGAATGGAAGTCGACGTCGAAGTGACCCTCGGCGCCTATCACCTGGGCGGAGAGGAACATTCGATTGCCTCCTTGAGACTTCTCGAGGAGTCGGTAGAAACGACGCTGGATTGGCAGCACCAGCTCGCCGCCCAGCAAAGGGCGATGGAGGTACTCTCCCAGGCGAGGACGGTCCGGGAAGGCGCCTTCGGGGTCCTCAGCGCCGCGGGAAAGGCGTTCTCCTGGGACATCGCCGCGGTCTGGCTCGTCGATCCCTCGGCCGACGTCCTGCGGACCGCGGCGACCTGGCAATCGGCGGGGGTGACCTCGAAGGGGCTCGCCGATCGAATGAAGACGGTGACGCTGCGCCGGGGCGAGGGTCTGCCCGGCGAGGCGTGGAAGAGCAGGGACATGGTGGTCAGCATCAAGGAGGCCGGCGGCCCGGCGGGCGATTCGGGAGCGATAGATGGGCCCCGGGCGATCTGCTTTCCCATCTTTACCGCGGGCGAGGTGAGCGGCGTGCTCGAGTTCTTCAGCCGGGAGCCGAGCGCCTATTCCGGCGAATCCCTCTCCACGGTGAAAGTGATTGCCCGGCGCTTCGGCAAGTTCCTCAGCCGGCTGCACACCGACGAGACCCGCGCCCGCATGTTTCACGAGGCCCAGGAAGGCGTTCGCGCCCGGGATGAGCTGCTCTCGGTGGCCGCCCACGAGCTGAAGACGCCGCTGTGCGGGTTGGCGCTGCGGCTCCAGACGATGACCCTGCAGGCCAGGCGCTCCTCGGCCCAGCTCCTCCCGGCCGAGGAGGTGATCGCCAGGCTCGATGCCGCCAATCGCCTGGTCCAGCGGTTGATGCTCCTGATGGACGAGCTGATGCAGGTGTCTCGATTTACCAACGACCGGACCAACCTGGAATCCGAAGACGTAAATCTGTCCACCCTGGTGCGCGAGGTCGCCGACCGCTTTCGCGATCAGCTCGCCTCCAGCGAATGCTCCCTGAATCTGACTGTCGCGGCGGGAGTCACCGGAAAATGGGACGGGCTGCAGATCGACCAGATGATCAGCAACCTCCTGTCCAACGCGATGAAGTACGGGCGGGGGAAGCCGATCGAAATCAGGCTCGACCGGACTGAAGCCGGAGCGGTGCTGAGCATCAAGGACTTCGGAATCGGAATTGCGCCGGAGCATCAGGCCCGCATCTTCGAGCGCTTCGAACGGGCGGTGTCCGGGCAGCACTACGGCGGTCTGGGATTGGGCCTGTGGATCGTCCGCCAGATCGTCGAGGCCCTGGGGGGGAACATCCGCGTCCACAGCCAGCCCGGGCAGGGTTCGGAATTCGTCGTTTTCGTTCCCCACTCGCGCGGGGAGGCTCCGCCGATTGAGGCGGGCGACTAGCTACAGCCGAGCAAGGGGGATGCCAGCTTCTTCGGCGGACGAGGTGAGCCGTGGCCCCGGATTGAGCGACAAAGCACCGTTGGTCATGTGGTTTGATTCATGGGTGGCACCGGGAACATGGTCTTGGCGATCACCAGCAATGCCTCCACGTCGCTGGAATCGAGTCGAAGGCTTTCGATGAATGCGATCAGCGGAACGACCGGTTCACGGGTCTCGCCCTGAGACTGACTCACCCCCGCGAGCAGCTCGGAAAGCGGGATGCCGAAAGCAATGGCGAGCACCGCCAGGGTCTTGACCCTGGGCAAGCGACGCCCCCGCTCGATCATCGAGAGAAACGAGACGCTGATGTCTGCGCGCTCGGCAACCTCTTCCTGGGTGTATCCCAGCGACTTGCGCAGCTCGACGATCCGGTGCCCTACTTGCGTGGCTAGCTTTGATGGTGGAGCGGTCACAGCCGTCCTTCTTGGGGTGCTTATCTCAATGCAAAACTGCGCCCATCCCGAGCGGAAGGGTGACGACGAAAACCGAGCCACTGCCCTTACCGCTGGAGACCCGAATTGTCCCACCGTGCGCCTCGACGCCCTGACGTGCCACCCAAAGGCCAATGCCGAAGCCGCCAAAGTGCTTCGAGGGGACGGCACGCTCGAATCGCTGAAAGATTCGACTCTGCTCTTCCGGGGCGATGCCCAGGCCATGATCGACAACCATCAGACGGGCCAGGTCGCCCTCGCAATCGACGGTAACCTCGATCGGCTTGCCTTCGCCGAACTTCAAGGCATTGGAGATGAGGTTGCTGACCACCGTCTCCAGGATCGCGGGGTCCCAATTCCCGACCACCGGGCCGTTGCTCGCAATCACCATCTCCGATTTCGAGCGCCTGACCGCGTCCTGCAGGTTGTTCGTCACCATTGAAACGAGCTGGCTGAGGTCCGCCCTCGTTCGCGAGAGGGTCAGGCGGCCGGAGGTGATCCGAGTGACGTCGAGGAGGTTGTTGATCAGCGACACCAGCCGCTTCACCTGGCGGTGCGCGGTCCCCAATTGGGACGCCAGCTTCTCGCGCGGTATCGGACCCTCAGCGGGGTCGAGAAGCTTTAGGCTTGCGGTGAGCTGAAGAACGAGCGAGGTGATCGGCGTCTTGAGCTCGTGCGAGGCGATGGAAAGAAACTCATCGCGCGCCTGAACAGCGCGTTTCAGCTCCTCTTCAGCGCGCTTCCTGGAGGTAATGTCCTCGACGACCGCCACCGCGTGCCAGGGCCGGGAATCGCTCCCGGTCACCCCGGACACGGTATTGTTCACCCACACTTCTGACCCGTCGACGCTCAGGAAGCGCTGCTCGATCACGAAGCTGTGCTCGCCGGCCGCGATGCGTTGAAAGATCTTCGCCATCGGCGCCGCGTCCTCGGGAAGAGCGAATCCCTGCATCGGAAGGCCAATGATGTGATCGAGCGGTCGCATCAGAATGTCGCAAAAACGCTGATTCGCGGAAAGCACGCGGCCCTCGAGGTCGGTTTGCACGATGCCGACCGCCACCTGGTTGAAGATGGCGCTCAGGCGTCGCTGGCTTTCCTCCACCCGCGCCAGCGCTTCGCGCCGTTCCTGGCGAATGGCGAGATCGCGCCGGCCGCGCTCGATCGCCGGCCCAAGCCTGGCGAGCCTCCCCTTGACGAGAAAATCGTCCGCACCCGCCTTGAGCGCCTCGACCGCGGTGTCCTCGCCAATCGTTCCCGAAACGATGATGAAGGGCAGGTCGACCCCGCTTTCCTTGAGGACGCGCAAAGCAGCGGTGCCGCTGAATTGCGGCAGCGTGTAATCAGAAAGGACGGCGTCCCAGGTCTCTTCGGAGAGCGACGCCCGCATCTGATGCGCGGTCTCCACCCGCTGATGTGAGACCCGATAGCCCACGCGGTCCAGCTCGCGAAGCAGAAGCACGCAGTCCGTCTCCGAATCTTCTACGATCAGTACCCGCAACGCCTTGGCCATCGAACGGTCTCTCCACCACTACGAACTTTCCACTACCTGTCGGGGGCACTATCAAGTCCCGCCCTGCGTCGGTGTGCTCCAGCGGAACCGGGACAGCGTGTCGAACAAATTATTTACCGGATGTCTGTGAATGGTTGTCTAAACGGGTCTTAAAGATGCGGTGAACAAAGCCGATATGTCTTTTTCTCTATCGCGGACCGCCACAGGCGGCGCCGAGCGCCCGGCGGAGCTTCCCGACCTCGTCGCCGAGCAATGCATGCGTCTGGCGCGCCTGGACGAAATCGCCCGCCTTTGCCAACTGCTCGAGGCGAAGCGCGACTTCGGCGGCTCGCACCCCGCACAGGTTTCCGGCGGAGCCCTTCAAGGTGTGCGCCGCCCGCTGGAGCAGGTCGCGGTCGCCGGACTCGATCGCCTGGCCCATGTCCGC
>Ga0070699_100005449_pt1 | contig 11154 bp, 11 predicted proteins | sample KBSK1503metaG_FD_65473 | JGI IMG/M metagenome (GOLD analysis project Ga0070699, IMG submission 65473) | Corn, switchgrass and miscanthus rhizosphere microbial communities from Kellogg Biological Station, Michigan, USA - KBS K1-50-3 metaG | ecosystem: Host-associated > Plants > Roots >...
GAGCCGATTACTTGAAGCGGAAGCTCTGGATGACGGGCATCGCTGCGTTGACCAGGGCCTGGAACCGGTCGGGTTGCCCTTTTGCGTGGAGATCGACAACGGTGATGCCGAGAACGTGACCGGCGCCGAGGTCCAGGAGGATGAGCCGGTCGTGCTCTCCCGTGCGGATCCCGACCCCCCACGTGTCGAGCGGCGAGCCTGCCGGTGTCAGGAGCGCAGCCGACGGCGACGAATCGCCGGGGCAGGCCCTGGTCCAGCTTGGCCGGAGAGAGATGTCAATCATCGCGCCGGGATGGCCGTCAATCGTGATCGGCGTCGGCGTGGTCGTCGCCAGGGCTGGCTGCCGAGCCAGCCAGGCGAGAAGTCCGTCGACGGTGCGTGCGACCGAGGCGTCGGGCTTGTCGGGACACGTCCCGTCCTGGGTGTCGGCCGCGGGTTCGGTGAATACGTAGATCTCGTGGAAGACCCCGTTCGGTGGGCCGGACGCAGTCTCCAGGGCGTAGTCGGCGCTCGGGGTCAGCTTGATCGTGCTCGGCCAGTCCTGGGAGTTGGCCCATCCGACGGGAACCGTGTAGGTGATGCCGCCGAACAGCGGGCTCCACGGCGTACCCGTCGCGAGACGGGGCGTGATGTACTGCGTCGCGTACGTCCCCGGCTCGAGGTCGCCGAGACAGTCGGTGTTGGGATTGCGGCAGCCCATCTGCCACCACGTCCCGGCGACGGCCGCGCTGCGCGCCGCGCAATCGTCGCTGACGGCCGTGAGCGTGAGGACGCGCCCGCCGGAGGAGCGTGTCCAGCCATAGATCCCGACGTCACCGGGACGACACCCCGGCTGGCCGGTCGTCTCGACCCGCAGCTGGCCGGCGTTCGGGGCCGACGCGGCCGCGCCGAGGAGCGCACGGCCGTTCTGGTTCGCCTGCTCGATGGCGATGCTGTTTTGGGAGACCACGAGTGACGAGCCGGCACCGGCCTCCACGAATGATGTGTGACCGCCCATCCAGCGGCCGACCAGTTCGGACGGGACAGGGCCGCCCACGGCGATCCCCGATGCCGCCGGAGCGAAGCTCGCGGCCGCCGACGGGGTGGACGGGATGACGGTCGGAGACGCGCCGACACTGGGTAGAGTGGCCGGCCTGGCGAGCAGGACGGCGCCAGCGACTACGACGACAATGGCCGCCGCGCCGAGCGCGACGAGGGTGCGGTTCATCGGAGTGGACCTCCAGGTCGGCCACCACCGCGGTCGCCGCGACTGCGGCGCCACGTCGATGGCCTGGAGGACGGAGGCGATGGCGTGCTCGGGCGCCTCGTCGGGCATCAGGTCGAGCCAGGCTCGGATGATCCGGTCGGAGTCGCTGGTCGCCGTCATGCCATCCGTCCTTCGGGGGCGACCGGCGCCGCGTCGGCCTCGATAGCCGCGCGCAGCGCCCGCGTCGCGTAATGCAGTCGCGAACGGGCAGTCCCGACCGGGATGCCGACGGACTCGGCGATCTCGGTCAGGGCCAACCCGAGGTGGTGGTGCAGGACGAAGACCGCCCGCTGCTCGATCGACAACCGACGAAACGCCCGATCGAGGGCGTCCCGCTCGACGACCGTCAGCAGACCGTCCGGTCCGACCGGCCCGTCGACCGGCAGGACGCGGATCGCGGATGTCCACGACCGGCGACGCCTGGCCTCGGCGTAGCAGGCATGGACGAGAAGGCGACGCAGCCAGGCCTCGAAGCGGGCCGGGTCGCGCAGGGTGGGGAGACTCTTCCAGGCCGTGATCAGGGCGCCCTGCAGGGCGTCCTCGGCGAGGTCGGCGTCGCGCAGGATCCGGGTCGCGATCGCGTACATCCGGTCGCTGGTCAGCTGGACCAGCGCCGCGAATGCCTCGCGGTCGCCGCGTCGGGCCCGCTCGACGAGCTCGTCCACCCTCACTCCCTCAGTGAGTCGCGCCGGCCGGCGCGATCACCCTCAATGAGTGTGGGCGGTCGGGCAAACGTTCAGTGCGTCGGCAGGCAGGTCCCGCCCAGAGGCTCGAAGACGGGCGCGCACGCGGGCAAGGCCGCGCCCTCGCGAGCGGAGCGGAGGACCGCGGCGATCGCCGCCTTCACGAGATCCGGCGCGTCGTGCTGGATCGAATGGCCGCTGTCGCGTGCGACCACGTGAATGGCGTTCGAGGACAGCCCGGCCAGCTCCGCCTGGAACCGTGACCACTCGATGGCGAACTGGCCGGAGGTCTGGCCCTGGGTGAGGACCGCGAGCGGCATGCCACCCAGGTCGTCGACGGCGGCGAGCTCAACCCCGCTCCGGCGGCGATCGATCAGGGTCGAGCCGTCGACCCAGTCGACGTCCTTGGCGAGCCATTCGCCCTCGAGCTCGTGCTCGGACGCGGCGTCGACGAGGACGAGGCCGGCGACGCGGTCCGGATGCCGACCGGCGACCAGGCGCACGATCATCCCGCCGTAGGAATGGCCGACGAGGACGACCGGACCGTCGATTCCGGCGGCGTCCAGGAGTCGAACCAGCTCATCGGCCATCACGCCGACGCTGACGGGGTGTCGATCCGAGCGGGGCGGGCTCTGGCCGATCCCGGCCCGGTCGTAGGCGCACGCGCGGGTCGACCTGGCGACCATCGGACGGACGTCGGACCAGGACGCCGCCCCGGCTCCCAGGCCCCCATCGAAGACGACCGTCGGCGAGCCGCTGCCATCGCAGGAGAGCCACAGCTCGTGGCCGCCGACGTCGAACCGGCCCTCGACCGCGGTCGGGGAACGCGATCCCGGCGAGGAGCCGCACGCAACCACGAACACAGCGACGGAGGCGAGGCCGGCGGCGCGGACGCGTCCCTGCCGCATCCACTCAGCTCGCGACGCGGACGATCCGGAACGGCAGGCTGCCGCGGGTGACGAGGACGCCGGCGACGATGACCAGGCCACCGACCACCTGACCGACGCGGATCGGCTCGAAGAGGAAGAGCGCGGCCAGAACGACCGCCAGGGCCGGGACGAGGAACTGGTAAGCCGCGGTGCGGGTCGGGCCCACCACCCGGATCCCGTTCTGGACGACGACGTTCGACACGCCGGCCGCGAGGAACCCCGAGTAGAGCACCGCTCCGAGGACGGCCGGCGTGAGCGACGCGGAGGTCGACGAGGCCAGCTGGCTGAGGGCGATCGGTGCCAGGACGACGGTTCCCGCGACCGTCGCCCAGGCGGTCGTCTGCAATGGCGAGTAGCGGCTGAGGTACGGCGCGCCGAATGCCATGTAGAAGGACCAACAGCCGGCCCCGAGCAACGTGATCGCCTCGCCGACGAGCGACCCGCCGAGCGTCAGGCCCGGCCCAGATGCGATGACGAGCGCGACGCCGACGAACGAGACGAGTCCACCGAGGAGCTTCGCCGGCGTCAGGACGTCGGACCGGGCGGCGACCGCGAGGATCGCAACGAGCACCGGTGTCGACGCGATCAGCAAGGCGGAGTCGCCGGCCGGGACGGTCGTCAGGCCGGTCGTCCACAGGATCTGGTACAGGCCGAAGCCGATCGCGCCGAGTCCGCAGATCGCCAGGAAGTCGCGCCGCGGCAGCGCGATTGTGCCCTCGCGCCAGCGAAGGAGCACCAGCAGCGTGGCCGATGCGATGCAGAACCGCAGGAACGTGAACCCGACCGGCGGGAGGACCGCCACGGCCGACTTGACGACGATGAAGTTCGCCGCCCACAGGACCATGACCACGAGAACGCCGATCTCCGCGAGCCGCCGCTCGGCGGGAGACATGTCGACGCCCGCCGCTCGCGCGACGGGCGTCAGGCTGGTTGGGGACGCAGCCTCAGCGGGCAACCATCACTCGCGATCGAGCCGGTTCTAGACGCCTTCGCGGTCGATGTCGAGCAGGTCGTCGTCCTCTTCGGTGACCTTCAGCCAGACGAACAGGCCGGCCAGGACGATGAGCGGGATGACGATCAGCGCGGCGAGGGTGATGCCGAGTGCGACTGCCACGGTCTTGAGGGCTTTCATGGACGAACCTCCGTGCGGTGTTGGGCCTGAACGGTATGGGCGTTGGTTGGGCGACGGCCGTCAGGCGGTCGCGGACTTGGGCGTGGGCGTCGGGATCCGGAGGCCGGGTCCGCGGGCGACCAACTCGGAAATGTCGTCGCGGGTGAACTCGGCGAGGACGTGGTTGCCGCCCTGCTGGCCACCCATGAACAGCCGGACGACGAAGGCGCCGTCCTGCTCGAAGAAGAACACGTCGCGCGGCTTCTGCTCGTCCATGTACCGGCCGAGGACGCGCAGCGCGGTCTCGTAGAAGCCGGCGTCGCGATGCGGCTCGGGTCCGGGCTTGCCGCGGCGGGCCACCGACTCTTCCATGAACCGGGCGATGTCGTCGTCGAGGAAGGTCAACGTCTCCTTGGCCTGCGAGCCCATGGACTCGGACCATGCGCCACCGGCCGCTCCGGCGCTGACGATGCCCTGGACGATGAACCCGTCGGGCGCCTCGACGAGGAGGATCTCGCGCATGCCGCGCTGGTCGATGAAGGCCCCGATCGAGCGGAAAACCTCCTCGAAGTCCTGGCGCGGACTGCCCTCGTAGATGCGCATCGGGCCTCCTCGCTCGCGCCGATCGCTCGATCGGAAGACGATTGGGGCGAGTGTAGCCACCGCCCCGCGGGCCAGCAAGGCGACCGCGATCAGGCCGTGCTCGGGCGCACCGGCCGTTCGTGGCACCGCGGCGCCGGGGCCGGGCCCAACCCCGCTCCGCTCCGAAATTGTCAACCGATCTTCAGGCGGCCGTTAGGCGGCACGTTTCTGTCTAACGACCCGTGACGCGATCGGATGACAAGAGAGTCGGCCCGACCTGTGCGTGGACTGGCTCGCACCCTCGGCGCCTTTCCGACCTAATGACCGCCGGGGGTCCGGATGACGATTCTGCCTAGGTCGGCCGCGCCAGAGCGACCGCGAGCTGCCCCGCCACCCGGGCGTTGTTGACGATCAGCGCGGTGTTGGCCCGGACCGAGGCCCCGTCCGTCAGCTCCGCGATCCTGGCGAGGAGCCACGGTGTGAGCGCGGGACCATGGATGCCGGCGTCGTCCGCTTCGCGGACCGCTCGCTCGACGGCGTCACTCGCCGCGACATCGGGGAGTGCGTCGGCCTCCGGCACCGGCACGCAGACGAGCAAGCCGCCCAGCCCCACGCTGAGCTGGACGCCCGCGATCCAGGCCGCATGGGCCATCGTCGGCGCCGTGAGTGGCGAGCGGATCCCGCTCGATTGCGAATAGAACCCGGGCAGCTCGTCCTGGCCGATCGTGACGACCGGCACGCCACGCGTCTCGAGGTATTCGAGCGTCGCCGGCACGTCGAGGATCGCCTTCGGGCCAGCGCAAACGACGGCCATCGGCGTCCGGGCGAGCTCCTCGAGGTCGGACGAGATGTCGAGCGAGGGCGCCCGCGCTCCGACGCCCGCGACGGCGCCGCGGTGGACGCCTCCGATCCCACCCGTCGCGAAGACGCGGATTCCGGCGGCGTGCGCCGCGATCATCGTCGCCGACACAGTCGTCGCCGCCCAGCCGGTCCTTGCCACTGCGGCGGCGAGGCTCGGTCGCGCCGCCTTCATGACCGAGCCTTCAGGAGCTGTCGCCAGCGCCTCGAGCTCGCCGTCGTCCAACCCGACCAACAGCCGGCCGTCGTGGATCGCCACGGTCGCGGGTACGGCGCCGCTCTCCCGGACCGCCGCCTCCGAAGCGCGAGCCACTTCGAGGTTCGCCGGATACGGCAGGCCGTGACTGATGAGCGTCGACTCCAGGGCGACGACGGGCGCGTCTGCCGCCAGCGCCTCGCGGACCTCGCGCCGAACGACGAGCCATCGCTCGATCACAGGCTGAGGTCCCTGCGAGGCGCTGCCAGCTGACGAGCCGCCGCCCGGTTGGCGGCGAGGACCGCCCGTCGCAGCGCCGTCGGCCGGGCCCGCGAGCCCGCCTCCGCCGACAGCCAGCTCACGAGGAACCCGGCGTCGAACGCGTCGCCTGCGCCCGTCGAGTCTGGCGTGTCGAGCGGCATGGTCGCAACGTCGAACGCCATCCGGCGACCACCCTCCCGCGCAACCACGGAAGCGCCACCCGCTCCCCGTTTGACGACGACCAGGGGAGCGAGCTCGACGAGCCGGCTCGGGTCGCGTCCACCCAGGATCGCGTCGGCCTCGCCCGCCGTCGCGAACAGGACGTTCGGCTCGGCGTCGCGGACGAGCCGGACGGCGGCGGCCCGACCCCCGGCGAGGAGCGGCCAGACCGAGGCGAGATCCAGGCTCACGAGCGCTCCGGCACCGCGGCCCAGCTCGATGGCGCGGCGGCCGGCGAGCGCGAGTGACTTGCCGATCAGCGTGTACACCGGCACGTGGACGAGGTCCACCTCGAACGTCGACGCGCGGAGATCCTCGGCACGGAGCCCGTCGGCAGCTCCGCGATCCGCCACGAAGCTCCGCTCGCCACCCGGCGAGATGAGCACGCCGACGCGACCGGTCCGCTCCCCGGCGACGCGGGACGCGCGGACACGGACCCCATCGGCCTCGACCGCGCGCACGAGCGCCCGGCCCTCCGGATCGCGGCCGACCGCACAGATGAGCGTCGAACGAGCACCCAGCCGTGCCAGCCAGCGGGCTGTCGTCGCCGCCGAGCCACCCTGACGCAGCGAGACCCGGCCGGGCACGTCCGTGGCGTGCTGGGGCGGGGTCGATGGCGCAAGGACGACGTCCAGCATGAGATCGCCAACGACGACGACCCGCGGCACGCGAGGCGCCGCAACACGTGGTCGTCGACTGAGCGCACGGGGTCGAGGCATGGCCGCGAGGATACCCGGGCGACACCTCGGGACGGCTTCGGAAGGCGGGCGCGCAACGCCTCGGCCGCTACACTGGCGCGAACGATGACGATTGCGACACAGACCCTCGATCGGCTGGCGATCGACACGATCCGGACCCTGTCGATCGACGGCGTCCAGAAGGCGAACTCCGGTCATCCCGGCGCGCCGATGGGCGCGGCGCCGATGGCCTACACGCTCTGGACGCGCTTCCTCCGCCACGCCCCGAGCCGACCGGACTGGCCCGACCGCGACCGGTTCGTCCTGTCGGCCGGCCACGCGTCGATGCTCCTGTACTCCCTCCTCCACCTGACCGGCTACGACGTGTCGATCGAGGACCTCGAGTCCTTCCGGCAGTGGGGTTCGAAGACGCCCGGGCATCCCGAATATGGCCTGACGCCGGGCGTCGAGGCGACGACCGGGCCGCTCGGCCAGGGCTTCGCCAATGCCGTCGGGATGGCGATCGCCGAGGCCCGCCTCGCGGCTGAGTTCAACCGCGACCAGCACGACGTCGTCGACCACTGGACGTACACCCTGTGCTCGGACGGGGACCTCCAGGAGGGGATCGCCTCGGAGGCCGCCAGCCTTGCCGGTCACCTCCGCCTCCGCAAGCTCATCGCCCTGTACGACGACAACCACGTCCAGCTCGACGGCCCGACATCGATGGCCTGGTCGGAGGACGTCGTCGGGCGGTTCGACGCATACGGCTGGCACGCGACCCGGGTCGAGGACGGCAACGACATCGAGGCGATCTCGGCGGCGATCGAGGAGGCCCGCGCAGACGATCGGCCCAGCCTGATCGCCGTCCGGACCCACATCGGCTTCGGCAGCCCGAACCGCCAGGACTCCCAGAAGGCCCATGGCCAGCCACTCGGCGTGGACGAGGTCCGCCTCGTGAAGGAGGCCTACGGGTGGGATCCGGACAAGACGTTCTATGTTCCCGACGATGCGCGCGACCTCTTCCGGCGGGCGATCCCCGCCGGCGAGGACCTCGTCGCTGCCTGGGAGCGGGCATTCGACGAGTACGCGACGGCGTTCCCCAGCCTCGCCGCCCAATTCCGGCGCCGGGTCGTCGATCGGAAGCTGCCCGATGGCTGGGACCGCGGCCTCAAGACGTACGCCGTCGGCGAGCAGATCGCCACCCGGAACGCAAGCCAGGAGGCGATCCAGGCGTTCGCCGAGCCCCTGCCGGCGCTGTTCGGCGGGGCGGCCGACCTGTCGGAATCGAACCTGACGGACGTCAAGGATGCCGGGAGCTTCGAGGCGGACGACGCGCAGGGTCGCAACCTCCGGTTCGGAGTCCGCGAGCACGCGATGGGCGGGATCGCCAACGGGATCGCCTACCACGATGGCTTCATCCCGTATGTCGGGACGTTCCTGACGTTCAGCGACTACATGCGCGGGTCGGTCCGGCTGGCCTCACTCAGCGGCCTCCACGTGATCTACGTCTGGACGCACGACTCGGTCGGGCTGGGCGAGGACGGGCCGACCCACCAGCCGATCGAGCACTACGCCGCGCTCCGGGCGATGCCGAACCTCTGGTTCGTCCGGCCGGGTGACGCCAACGAGGCGGTCGCGGCCTGGGCGCTGGCGATCGAACGACGACGCGAGGATCCGTCGGGGCCGATCGCGTTGTCGCTCACCCGGCAGAAGCTGCCGACGCTCGCAGGCACGGCCGAGAAGGCGCGCGAGGGCCTCCGGCGCGGCGGCTACATCCTCCGCGAGTCGGGTGGCGGCAAGGCGCCGCAGGTGATCCTGCTCGGGACCGGCTCGGAGCTCCAGCTCGCCTTCGGGGCCGCCGAGGAGCTCGAGAAGGACGGTGTCGCGGCCCGGGTCGTGTCGCTCCCCTGCTGGGAGCGGTTCGAGGCGCAGGACCAGGCGTATCGCGACTCCGTCCTGCCGCCGTCGGTCACGGCCCGCGTCTCCGTCGAGGCCGGCGTCTCCCTTGGCTGGGACCGCTGGGTCGGTCCGGGCGGAGCGATCGTCGGGCTCGACCACTACGGCGCGTCCGCCCCCGCCGGCACGATCTTCGAGCGGTTCGGGTTCACGGTCGATCGCGTCGTGGAGGTCGCGCGCGGTGTCCTCGACGGGTCGGTCCGTGGCCCCCAGCCGACCCTGGAGCCCGGCCATCTCCCGGCGCAGCGCGGCGGTCACCCGACGCTCGGCCACGGCGACTCCGGCGTCAGCCGGACGAACTCGACCGATCCCGGCCACAGCTGAGCCGCCGATCGCCGTGCGCGTCGCCTTCGCCGCCGACCATGCCGGCGCGGCCCTCAAGGACGAGATGCGGCGGCGCGTCGATGCGTCGGGCCTCGGCCACGAGACGATCGACCTCGGCGGTGACGGCTCCGACCCCCTCGACGACTACCCCGACTTCGCCGCCAGGCTGGGCTATGCCGTGCGCGACGGTCAGGCCGACCGCGGCGTGCTGATCTGCGGCTCCGGCGTCGGGGCGAGCGTCGCCGCCAACAAGATCCGTGGCATCCGCAGCGCCGTCTGTCACGACACCTATTCGGCCCACCAGGGCGTCGAGCACGACGACATGAACATCCTGACCCTCGGGTCGCGGGTGATCGGGCCGGAGCCGGCCTGGGAGTGCGTCGTCGCGTTCCTCGGCGCGACGTTCAGCGGCGAGGTCCGCCACCAGCGCCGCCTCGACAAGGTCCTCGCGATCGAGGCCAAGGGATAGCCCCGGCGGACGACTTGTGGGCGGTACCGGCCGGTCGGCTCGCCGAGCTGATCCGGTCGGGCGAGACGTCGTCGGTCGAGGTCGTCGAGGCCTGCCTCGACCGAATTGCGGCGGTCAACCCCCGGATCAACGCCGTCGTCCGGCTGGCCGATGACGCGATCGATCGGGCGCGCGAGGCGGACACCGCACTCGCCCGCGGCGAGGTCTCGGGTCCCATCCACGGCGTCCCGTTCACGATCAAGGACTCGCTCGACACGGCCGGCCTCGTCACGACCGCGGGTACGGCGGGCTGGCGGGACCGCGTCCCCGACCGTGACGCGACGGTCGTCGCTCGGCTCAAGGCCGCCGGAGGGATCCTCCTGGGCAAGACGAACACGCCCGAGTTCACCTGGTCGGACGAGACCGACAACGACCTCTTCGGACGGACGTCCAATCCCTACGATCTCGCCCGCACGCCGGGCGGGTCGTCCGGTGGCGCCGCGGCGATCGTCGCTGCCGGCGGCTCTCCGTTCGACATCGGCAGCGACACCGGCGACAGCATCCGCCAGCCCGCCCATGTCTGCGGGATCGCCGGCATCAAGCCGACGCAGGGCCGGGTTCCGCGGACGGGCCACTGGCCGTCCTTCGCAGGGATCGTCGGCGGGCTGCAGCAGCTCGGTCCGCTGGCGCGCCGCGTCGACGACCTGGGGCTGCTCCTGCCGATCATCGCCGGGCCGGACGGCGAGGACCCGCACGTCGCCCCAGCTCCGCTCGGCGATCCCGACTCGGTCCTCGTCGAGGGTCTGCGGATCGTCGCTTTCACCGATAACGGCATCCGCCGCCCGACCGACGACACGATCGCGACCGTCGAGGCCGCCATCGCGGCTCTCGCGTCCGGTGGGGCGACGATCGTCCGGGAGGTGCCGCCCGGCCTCGACGAGGCCTGGGAGGTCTGGGACCGACTGATCCGCGACGACGGCTACGGCTGGCTCCGTCGGCTGATCACCGAGGCCGGCACGCCCGGGATGGGGTCGTACGACCGTCGCGGCTGGATCGGCCCGAAGCCATCCGTCCCGGGCGACGAGCTGTCGGCGCTGGTCGAACGCGCCGACCGGGTCCGCTCGCGGCTCCTCCGCTGGTTCCAGGCCGCCGACGCGATCGTCTGTCCGGCGATGCCGCAACCGGCGATCCGCCACGGCGAGAGCACGGCACCGTGGTTCGGCGACACCTACAGCGACGTCCACAACCTGACGGGCTGGCCGTCGGTGGTCGTCCGTGGCGGGACGTCAGCCGATGGGCTGCCGATCGGGGTCCAGCTCGTCGCGAGACCGTGGCGAGAAGATGTCGCGCTGGCGCTGGCTCAGGTGGTCGAGGTCACCTCCGGCGGCTGGCAGCAGCCGCCTCTCTGATTATCACAACGGCCTGATCGCGCGAAACCAGGACGCAACCGCCCGTCATCCGGGCGCAATGCCACCGCCGCGTCGTCGGACTACCATGGCGCCACCCATGGCCGACTCCCCTGCTTCCACGTCGATTGCGCCGACTCGGCTGACGCTCGGGTCCGGTCAGGCGGCGTTCGACGAGGCGGTCACCCGGGCGCGCGCTGAACGTTGGGCCCAGCGGCTCTTCGACCGCGACACGACGCTATGGTCCACGAACGAGCG
>Ga0070699_100005452_pt1 | contig 11152 bp, 12 predicted proteins | sample KBSK1503metaG_FD_65473 | JGI IMG/M metagenome (GOLD analysis project Ga0070699, IMG submission 65473) | Corn, switchgrass and miscanthus rhizosphere microbial communities from Kellogg Biological Station, Michigan, USA - KBS K1-50-3 metaG | ecosystem: Host-associated > Plants > Roots >...
ATGGGAAGCTAAATAAAATTAACATTTAAAGGTGAGTATCTGTTTCTGTAAGCCCAATTAGGATCGACTTATTAGTAACTTATGCGTATGATAATACATGAAATACCGTAGTAGAACGGATGTTATTGCATCTATTCTTAATTCTGCTACGGCGGAAGAAGGAACGCTGATGACTAGAATAATGTATAGCTCTTTCCTCTCGTTTACACAAGTAAAGAGATTTTTGAAACTCTTAACCGAAAATGATTTGCTGGAATATGATGAAATTAATAAAGTGTACAAGACTACCCGAAAGGGACTAAGGTTTTTAGTACTTTATGAGAAAATGGATGCGTTGCTTAAGATTCAATAAACTGCGAAATAGAAAAGTTCTATTCAGTCATAAGTCTTTTTATCTTCAATTACAGTAAGATGAAGTATTCATATAGAAGGACCTTTCTATTAATGGCTTAAGATATAAGCGATTAGATAAACTAAAATAGTTATTGTGTTCCCATAATAAGAACAGCGTGGCCGTTTTATCATATTATCAAGATGAACACCCATCATGATTTGCGAGATTAGAACGGTATCCATCATCTGTCAGATGGAAGCTTAAATTGTCTATAGATTCGCTTCCTTGTTTCCCAATAATATTTTTGGTGATATTATTTCTTTCTCTTGAAAAATTTATTTTTTGACTGATTGACATCGGTATATAGGCTCGGCCGTAAATATGCAAATCATACTATTAAACAAAATGATTTATTTCGTCGATTAAAATCTGCCCATCATTCCATTCTCATGCGGTAAAGTATACTTTCTATTAGACAATTGTTATTTGAGTCCTCCGTAATTCCCTAAATCCAATAACTTTTATCGGTGATACACATTATTTTGACTCTAGTAAATCGTAAATTGCGTTCTCCAATCTAGCTAATTTTATGGGTTTGAATAGGATGGCAAATCTTTTCCCTTCGAAAATTGATTGTTTCAATACTTCTTCTTTCACTGTATCATATGCTGTAACAATTAGAATCGCAGCTGATGGATACGTGGTTAAAATATTAATTGCCGCTTCAATGCCATTTCTGTTATCAGGTAATTTGTAGTCAAGTATGGTTATATCCGGAAGGATCTTTTCATAATCGGAAATAATTTCCAATGCCGAGGTAGCAGTAACTAAAACATTATGCCCCCTACTGATTAGATAATCTTTATAGAGTAATAATATATCTTGCTCATCTTCGATAATCATGACCTTCAGAGGTTTTTTATTCTGTCTGCTAGTCATACTGAATCCATTATCCGTCAGAGCTCCATATTATTTTAATGTGCTTTATATAGATTGTAGTTTGACCGATCCAACAAAAATTACTACCAATTTTTGCCACTTTTCGAGTCAGCACCATCACACACTATCCTAACCCACAACATTCTGTGATAATTTCAGATTTGGTCGTTCTTTTTTTAGAGAACTTATTTACGAGTATGCTCTTGCAAGAACACTATAAGAGAATAATTTAATGATCAATGTTAAAATTACTACCAGCAACACAATATAACACAAATGGTCACAAAAAAACACATTTATGTTCATGTATACTAAGTTAAGATATGCCACCTTCCACAACACGCTCCTTTAGAGTAGATAACGACCTCTCCAAAATACTGGACGAAGAGGCGGAAAGGATGGGTGTTTCAGTAAACGGTTTGGTGAATATGATATTGAAGCGTTATGCTGAATTTACTAGATTTCTATCAAAAATTGATTTGGTAATCATAAATCGCGAACTTTTGAATTCACTCCTAGACTGTTATACAGAAGAAGATATTTATGGACTTGGCATCTCTTTGGGCGAAGTCATACCTCGTGATACAATTCTTTTCTGGAAAAAAACACTAACACAAGAAACTGTGGTAGACTATATAGAAAAAATAATCTGCAGATACGGGTATTTGGGAACTTATGACGAGGTAAATCAGAATGATCTAAAAATCATTGTAATTAGACATAGACTAGGTAGAAAAGGTTCTCAATTTTTTCATGGTTATCTTAAATCAGCTTTAAAAAATACATTGAATATCGAGGGCTCATTCGAGCTAACCGATTCGTCTGTAAAGGTTCAGATTAGGACTTGATGGTATGCGTGTCGTTAGTTTAGATCATGTATTGAGCGAACATATTCTGTATTAAGTTTGTAAGATGCCAATGCTTGCCTGTATTATAAAATGTGATCAATTTGTTTATTCAAATTAATATAACCAGATTTCCATAGAGGTACGAATGACAATCATAGGTGACGCCTATCGGTGGTTGTATAGCCGAATTTCATCTCGTCCTACCAATTTTAGTTGGGTCATAGAAAATCAACTTGCAGGTAGCGGATTGCCCATGACGTTCGATCAATTCAAATGGCTAAAGGATCATGGAATCAAAACTATTGTGACGGTAAGAGAAATCTCACTTCCCTCTAGATGGTTTACCGAGATAGGTAATGATAAATATAAGTCCAAGGATAGTGATAACAAAGACGATAACATCAATTATCTACATCTGGAAGTTGAAGATTATAAAGCACCTACAATTGCAGAATTAAAATCGACAACTATTTTTCTTGAGAGTGAAATAGAATCCAATAGGAGGCCGGTACTGGTACATTGCGCAGCTGGCAAAGGTAGAACTGGAACAATATTGGCCGCTTACTTGTTAAAGAAAGAACATTTGAATGCTGAGGAAGCCATCAGAAAAATCAGGAAATTGCGTCCAGGTTCGATTCAAACCCAGGTTCAAGAAGAGGCAATTCGTCAATATGCGAGTTCTTTGAGTACTGGTTGAATAATCCAAACCGTTATCTATTATGTGATTGCTCGGAAGTTCACTCTAAACCAATCTAAGGTGGGTCGTAAGTAATTGCTCTGTAAGGAGGGAATGAAATTTTTGAATTTTTGTGGCCCTCGACACTAAACTGTGGAATATCATCAGTTATAGAATCTCATATAGATATCGTAATCATAAAAATATCGACAACCATTAAGAAATCTCAGTATTAAGATGGAATTGATTTAATTAGGGTTTCAGTATACACAAATTCATGAATTTTGATAGATTGGAAACCTATTCGGAGGAGGCCAATCAAGCGAGGATTAGCGATCAAATACAAGTAGCTGAAAAATTAGAAGAGGAGATTATGAAGTGGATTGCAGAGGAAGAACTTGTATTCCCGGTGGAAAAGGATGTTCTGATAAATGGGGACAGCGCCTCGTTCTTGTACAAGAATAACAAAACTTATCCAAAATTATTTGAATTAATAGCTAGAACTCTCCACCTCGAAATTCCCATCGAAATAAATAGTTGTAAGTTTGGTCCAGGCGAGATCATTGTAGTTGCGCGCAATACTGATCAGGCCCGACAGACACTGCTTGAGTGTTCCCATGAACTTCAAAATCTACTCAAAGCCAAAAAGGGAAGTATTGCGTGAGTGATTAAATAAGTTTATTTTTGGCTATTTGATCATTCCCTTTTTCAAATGATTGAGAACAAAATACAATGGATGATGGCAAGTTTGAACGAGAGAGAGCCTGAGGCAGCAAGAAATTGAAAATACTGTAAAAGAAGCTGAGAATAAGAAATTGGCAAGACGATCAAGTGCATTCTTGAGTCTTAATTAAATAATGCTAAATTAGATACAAGAATATCATTGATCGGCATCAATCCCATTGAGGTTTTTCTATGGACATTTAGACGAAACGAGAAGGACGTTATTCGCCTTTACAATTCATTATCACCTATAATGCAACTTGCAACAGGTGCAAATATGCTCAATTTTGGATATTGGGTAGATGATGTTAAGACTCCAATTGAAGCTCAATCGAAACTTTGCATGATGGTAGGAAGAATCGCAGAACTTGACTCTTCCAAAAGACTAGTTGATGTTGGAAGTGGTTTTGCAGCACCGGCTGTTCTTTGGAAAAATGTATTTAACCCACAGATATTTTGTGTGAATATTAATTGTCAGCAACTGGCAACGTCATCCAAAGCTGTTTGTCGCGCGTTTGAAAATCCTGGCGTAATGTCAAATCCATATGAAATAAACGGTATTTCGTTCATTAATAGCACTTCATTAGCATTGCCTTTTGCAAATCATTCTATTGATAGGGTAATTTCTCTAGAATCTGCGCAGCATTTCAAACCTCTTTCTTTGTTTATAGAAGAATCTTGGAAAATCTTGAAGTTCAACGGCTTGCTTGTTATCGCAATACCCGTGACAGTTATTTCAGAAGATCCCATTAAAATATTGTTCAAGCTTGGAATTCTTGCTTTGACATGGTCGTCGCAGCATTATAGATTAGACTATGTTAAATCAACAATTACGAAGCAGGGATTTAAAATTACAGGAATCGACATAATAGGTTCACGGGTGTACGATCCACTAGCTGAATATTATTTTAAGAATAGAAAACTACTCCGAGAAAGAATTTTAACACAATATCCGTCGTATGTTGAGAATATCCTTTATAGATCCATGGTAAAGATGAGGAACACTTCAAAGAAAAAAATTATTGACTATGTTGTGATAAAAGCTCGAAAAACATGACACGAACTAATTCTATTATGATCTTTCTATCGAAACGAAAAAAGAAATTTAGATTGTAGCTAGCAGATCAAGTCTAGGAACTATCATTTAACTTAACAACTCGATCAACCCTGTTTGTAAGAATGAGAAAAAAATAGATGGGTTAGAGAGGAATCAAATCGACATACAACGTGAAATCTTTTTTTGATTGAAATCTATGCCGTACTTTACATGACTAAATTAAATAAATATCATGATGATTAGTTATATGGCCTTAATAGTCTAGCCTCTAGACCACTACATTGCTCATTAGAGGAGGAGTTTCTATTCAGCAATGCATAGATAGAGAATGCGATGGTCGTGGGAAATGATATATCTCTCTTACTAAATATCAGGGTTAGTCTCATTCAATAAATCTGTGATTTTTTAGCTTAATTTTTAATAACTAATTTAGGTCCAAAAAGACGATATGATATGAAGCTGTGCTTTCACAAATTAGATATTGCAAGATCTGGACTTTACTAATGTAACGTGTGGAACCATTCAGGAAACCTTTGAAAAAGAAAGATATTCTTATAAGTAATACTTTCATTATATTACAAATGCCCGATATTGATCTCAAGCGGAACCTCCTCATTGTAGTTCCATTAGTAGCGGCTTTGAATAATTTGACTATTCCTAGCTCTATCCAACTTGATTTGATTGACTTGAGTGTCTCATATTTTATCACTGTTGGCGAAGAGAGAAGACTGGGCCTGAATTTACCCTCTGGACAACAATGTAGAAAATGTTCTTCGGACAAATTTTACTTGGAACAGATAGTTCAGGATGACACCACTTACGATAAGCCAGTGTTGTGTGAAAAATATGTGTGTGACAATTGTGGGAGAGAAATGGAGTATTGGAAATACTCTGAATAAAATTTACCACCTTTTGGCGCCGTTTATGAAGGATGATGGATTTAAATTGAGGCCAATTTCGAAGAATGCGAAGATTGGAATAACGATGTGATGGTAATGATGGGCGTCGTGAAAAACATAAATTAATTGAAAAAGTAGTGCCCGCCTTCCCAGAGTCCTCGTATGCCTCACATTATATTACCTCATCTGTAGCCGTAATGATTCTAGGTGCAAGTACAACTGTTAACTCCTCAAACAAACAATAACAACATGGCTGCAACCATCTAAGGGATAGTCGGCTCGATTGGACTCGATAGCAAGTACTTCTCGACTGGTCGACTGTCTGAGTGTGGTTGTACGCTTGTGTTAAGAAGTAAGTTACTTATCAATTCCTAATAGATAGGTAATACTCATGCCTGAAGAAACTTCCTGGTGACCAGAGAAAATTGGACCTGTCAAAGGTGCTACTTCAGTTCACCATGCTTTAATTATGTCTCCTTTCAAATTCTTTAGTGATTAATTTACTATACATTCTTTAAGTGCACCTGGTTGTTCTTACTCTATAAAGTAACAAAGATTATTTATCATAGCACACCAGATGGTTGTCAGCATGCGTCGTTGTAAACACAGAATGTGTTATAGACCACCTTCATACAATCCAAAGAATCGAACATGGGAAATTAAAGACAGTTTCTACACTTCTGACAGAGAGATTAGATTATTTTCATGGCGATGTGATAAATGTGATGCGCCAGTTGCAATATTTGCTGACCATAAGATTCATGAGACTGAATCTCTTTCGTATTAAACAATGAAACTGACACGGTCATCCAATTTGGCTAATTATGAAGACGCGGTGACATTGGACAACGAATCAAAATTGTGAATTGAAGTTGATCCCCTTCACGTAAACCTTACACATCACCTTGGAGAGACATCTATTTACTCATTTCTATGAACCTAATGTAATGCCAGAAGTTAAGGGAGTTATCTCTACCCGAAGATATCCTGTTTCAATTTCAAATACAAGTTTCAATATTAATCTTCCAAAACCCTTTGATCCGTACATTTGCTCTGAAACTGTCTATCTCTATACATTTATTTTCCACATTGAGTAACAACGTAGTTCCAGCATGATCTTCATTAGAAATACTATTTCACAGCTTCAGGATTCAGTCCGAATGACGCAGTTTTTCAATATGATTGTTGTCAACTAGATTTTATATGAGATTGTGGATCAAATTCTAGCAATTTGGACTCAATTCGAGATCTGTGCAAGCTAATTTTAGAAAAATTAAAAAGAATAAACTGCTAAGAATTTCGAATTAGGCCCCTCAGTTTCTCCTTGAATTGCGGAGTTATATCTTCTGGTTTCAAACCATGATCTTTCGTGGCGTGTTCTGCACCATTCTTGAATATCTCTTCTTCTGTCTCTCCTTTGACTACGTAGTCACAGTCGAATCCCGCTTCGCGGCATGATAGTGTTTTCATGACAGATACTCGAAAGAGTTGTATAATTGTGTTACGTTTAAAATTTAAGTCAATTAAAATACGACTTTTCAAGATCCATTAATTTCGTCCCAAATCTGATCTCATTCATTTGTAGATGCAAAATTGTCCAGGTTTTGGTAACTGAAGCCAATTCCAATTGATAGTATAGCATTTATCCGAGTTATTCTGTCTGCTCGTTAATTTTAGTGATCACGAGCTTTTAGCAATTAATTCATTCAGACTCTTCTAGTTATATAAAATATGAATTGAAAGTAATAATAAATTAAGCGATCCCTAAAATAAATACGTATTTGAGCATTTTGCTCATACATAGTAACAATGCAAGGAATATCAGAATGGAGGTTATATTTGGAACTGGTGTTGCGTGGTTCAAAATTAGAAGGATCTTTTTTTCTGTGGCCCAATTTGGTATTGGAGATCTATTGTCAATCATGCATATTGTTCTCCTCAAGGATATCAAGTTTTCTAAACAAAATCACTACAACCTGTTTTCCTTAATACTTCGATATTAAACTTATTGCTTTAGCTCTTCATAGACTTCTGCATCCTCTCCCATATCAAGTCTGTACTCGATATGAGTTTTGCTATATTGCTGGGGGAGTCCTCAAGTTGCAGATAAGGCTCAATATAGCAGTAGGCAACAAACACTAAACTCCCTATATCGCAATCACCTATTACTATGGCAAAAGGATGGATGAATTGAAGTTGCATTAGCCTTTGCTTGTGCGAATACTTGGAAGGATTGTGATTATTGAAAATGCATAGAGGCAATGGAACTAAGACTATTCCCGCCATTCCAATCTTGAGTCCAATACCGTTTTTCATAAGCAAATTATTTGTAAACTATTTCAAAAGCAAGTCTTATTTGGATCTCCCCTTGAATCTATTATTAGAATATCGAAGTAAGAAATTGGATTCGGTTCTATTGTGATGGATTTGTAAGATTCTAGGGATAGTTTTAACGAATGCTAGTTATGATTATCATAGTGTGACTTGAACTAATATAAATGCAAAATTACTCCCCCTGGGAGGAGAAAGGTTCGAACAATTCTTAAATTCTTTAACGCTTTTTATAACTCAAATTATTAGCATGGAGAAAGTTAAGCTGTGAAATGAGTGATTTTCGAAAATCATTAAAACCAATGTCCCATGCAATCTCACCGTTTGTTTGTAGTATGATTATTAAATACTAGTCAGAGGTATTATATATCAGGTAGAGTCTGGAGACATGGACATCATCCGACGTTGGTTATTTATAATGGGGATCGGAACAGTGTGTTTTGCCATTTCCCTTTTTGTAATACGGGTGCCGATAAGGACAATTATTGTCTTTTTTGTGATAGGAATACCTGTGGTCATATTATGGTTCTATGCAGATGAGAAATCAAAGAAACAAAGAGCATTTGCAAATATCATGTCAAAACGATGTGTTTGTCCTATATGTAAACACGAACAAGCTAAGAATTGTCTAGAACAACATTGTGCTTGCTGTCTGGTACTCAAGGGAGAAAGTATTATCGATCATTCGTCAAATACTCGGTAATGTATAATATATTTTTCAACTTAATACAACTCTTGTCATTATAACGGGCATACTACAATACACTAGGGTAATTAGTGTAAACTTAACAAAATCCCTAATTGATAGTGAATGACGCAATTTCCTACTCTTTATCAATCTGAACTAAGCTGTTGCAAAGGTCCTGCAAATATTTTTTCCTCTAAAATGCATTTGGAGCTAACATAAATAGGCAGCCGGAGTTAAAGACAGCTACCAGATGTCGTACAGTGGAATGCCAAGACTTCCAAGGTTTAACAAAATAAAGATCGCTGCCGCGATCGTAACATTCATCGTAATCATAATTGTAATGATAGAATCAGTTGTAATTGTTGAAGCAGGTCACAGGGGTGTTGTTCTTTACCTTGGTGCAGTAGAAAATCGTGTTCTTGGGGAAGGACTGCACTTCATAGTTCCGTTTGCCGAGCAAGTAATACAAATGGAAGTCCGTACACAAAAATTCCAAGCTGAGGCATCTGCTGCCTCCAACGATTTACAGGAGGTTCAAACCGTTATAGCATTAAATTATAGGATTGATCCACAAGAGGCGAATAGGATCTATCAGCTATTAGGTGTGAACTATGCTGATCGTGTTATTTCACCTACCATCCAAGAATCGGTCAAAGCCAGCGTAGCTAAATTTAACGCAGAGGAGCTGATTACGAAGAGAGAGACTGCAAAGGGTGTCATTGCTCAGGCGATTAGAAACACCCTTTCATCAAACAACATACAAGTAGAGAACGTTTTCATCACCGACTTCAAGTTTTCGGATGCTTTTGCTTCCCAGATTGAACAAAAGGTAGTGGCTTTCCAAAAGTTTCTAACTGAGCAAAATAATTTGAAGGCCGTACGAGTCATAGCAAATCAAAATGTTGTACAGGCTGAAGCTGCAGCGAGAGCAAACATAGCAAAGGCCAGTGGAGAATCCGAAGCCATAAAAATAATCACAGGCCAATTAAGATCAAGTCCTGAGTATCTACAATGGCAAGCAATCAATAGATGGAATGGTCAATTACCTTATGCATTAGGGGGTGGTGGCTTTCCATTCTTCCAATTACCTGTACCGCAAGGTCAGAATCAATCAAGGTAGTGACAATAGTTACTTCTAATCATTTTAGTAATGTTGACTGCCCAATCTTTTGGCATGTTGACTCTTTTCCGTGGTTGGAATTGTAAAATCGTAGAATCTTCGTCTTCGTATAACAAACTGGGAGCAAATGAAACAGGTTCGGTCGTTAATTAAAAGTCATGAGATTACCATCCTCAGGTTCATCTTCATATTTTTTGTTTCATGAACTAAGACCTCAAGTAAAGAAGTTTGACCGCAATTTGTGCGCTCCAGAATTGACTGACCTGCTGTCTCGCTCAAGAGGATTTCACAGGGAGGGCATATAATATGAATACGATTATTCGGAAGATCCTTGTACTAATTTGTTTATTTGACTCGCCTAACGAGCGATAAAATTGCCAAAATGAGCGGGTTGTTAGCGTTAGTTTGTTAGGCACGGAAAAGCAGAAAACAAGGTAAGGACACGAGTTCATACCTGCCACCTAAAGATCAAATTAACGTACTAATTCATCTCCCATTCGTCTAACATTCATATTACATGTGAATTTTAAAAAATCTAGATTTGTGCGCTTGTTATCCGTTAGGCTTTCAGGTTTGACGATTTTTCGAATAAAAGCTATGGATGATGTGAGTTAAAATGGATCTAATTTCTTTGGAACATGTTTATAAGATCAATAATGTTTATAAAATTGTCTTGTTTTGAATGGAAAACTCATTATTGTGTCCAATCTGCAATAGTCCTTTAATATCAGATTTAGAGTGTGGGGAGGTCTTTTGCAGCACATGCGGCATAGTCACGGTGGACAGAACGGAACAAACAGGACCTGAATGGCGAAATTTCAATTCTAGTGAAAATACTAATCGCCAACGGACAGGAACTCCCTTTTCGCTTGCGCGTCATGATAAAGGATTATACACTGTTATAGGAAATGGCAAAGAAGCTGGTGGTCACGAAATGGATAACTATCTCTATCCATCAGTGCGCAGATTAAGAACATTGGATAGCAGGACCCAAATAGATGCATCAACTAGAAATCTCAAAGAGGCTTTTAACCAGCTTGATAGGTTGAAGTACAAACTTGGATTATCAGATAGCGTTGTTGAAAAGGTTGCTTATATCTATAGGAAGGCGCATGAAAAAAAATTGGTAAGGGGTAGAACGATTTCTGGAGTATTGGGTGCAGCAGTATATATAGCATGCAGAGAAACTGGAAACCCCCGCACTATGAAAGACGTTGCTAAAGTAATAAATGTCACTCATAGAGAGCTTAGAAAAAATTACGGGATCCTTGTGTTGGGCCTTGATTTGAAAATACCGTTAGTAGATCCAATGAATTGTATTAATCGGGTAGCGAATAAGATAGGGATAAGTGAGAAGACCCGACGCCACGCCATGGATCTAATGTCTATTGTTACTGAAAGCAGAGAATCTAATGGCAAAAATCCAATGGGACTTGCAGCAACGGTGCTTTATCTGTCATGTTTAGCCTTAGGAGAATATAGAACTCAGCTAATATTTGCAGAAGCGGGCGGTGTAACAGAGGTCACCATCAGGAAT
>Ga0070699_100005457_pt1 | contig 11146 bp, 8 predicted proteins | sample KBSK1503metaG_FD_65473 | JGI IMG/M metagenome (GOLD analysis project Ga0070699, IMG submission 65473) | Corn, switchgrass and miscanthus rhizosphere microbial communities from Kellogg Biological Station, Michigan, USA - KBS K1-50-3 metaG | ecosystem: Host-associated > Plants > Roots >...
TGAGACTTCGCAAGTTAGGGCCGATTCGGCCCCGCCGGGTTGTGCTCCGCGCATGACACGTGTCCCCTGCGCTAGACTGCGGCGCATGGGTTTTTTCGACAAAACCATCATCGTGACCGGCGCGACCAGCGGGATTGGCCGCGCGGCGGCCCACGCCTTTGGCGGCAACCGCGGATCGGTCGTCGTCGTCGGCCGTCAGGAAACCGAATTGAGCGACGTCGTGCGCGAAGTGCGCGCCGCCGGCGGCCAGGCGGTGCCGTGCGTCGCCGACGTGACCTCGGAGGACGCGCCGGCCCGCATCATCGCGACGGCGCTCGACGCGTTCCAGCGCATCGACGTCCTCGTGAACGCCGCGGGTATCATCGCCGCCGCGTCGCTCGAAGCCACCACCGACGACATCTGGGATTCGATGATGGCGATCAATCTGCGTGCGCCGTTTCGACTGATGCGCGCCGCCGCGCCGCACCTCACCGAGCGAAAGGGATCGGTCGTGAACGTTTCGAGCGTCAACGGACTGCGATCGTTTCCCGGAGTGCTTGCGTACTGCGTCAGCAAAGCGGGCGTCGATCATCTCACGCGCTGCGCGGCGATCGAGATGGCACCGCTCGGCGTGCGCGTCAACGCCGTCAATCCTGGCGTGACCGTCACCAACCTTCATCGCCGATCCGGCATGCAGGAGGAGCAGTACGCCGCGTTTCTCGAGCGATCGAAGACGACGCATCCGCTCGGACGTCCGGGAAACGCCGACGAGATTGCGGAGCTCATCGTGTTTCTCGCGTCGGAGCGCGCGGGGTGGATGACCGGAGAAACGATTCCGATTGACGGCGGCCGACATTTGACGTGCGCACGGTAGGCCGATCGCGGAGGGGGCAGGACGTCTATCCTGCCTCTCCCGCCCGTCCCGCCTCTCTCGGCTTGATCCCCTCCACGAACACCAGCCCCTCGCGTTCCGCCAGGGTGCGGACCGACTTGAAGCCGTCCGCCTGAAGCGTTTTGGTCGCGTCGCCCGAGGCGGCGAACAGCGGAGCGTTTTGGCCGCGCGAGAGGAGCGCGCCGAGGCCGGCGCGAGGCGCAGCGCCGACGACCATCGCGCGGCCACCCGGCCGCGCGACGCGCAGCAGCTCGCGCACGGTCGCGACGCGATCTTCGGGCCGCATCGTGCCCATCAGTCCCGCCGTGTCGTCAACGATGACCAGATCGAATGCCGCATCTTCGACGGGCAGTCGCGTCGGCGGCGCGACCTCGACATCGATGAGCACGCCGGCGTTCGCCGCGCCTTTCCGCGCGCGCGCGGCCGACCGCTCTTCGGGCGCGACGACGACCGCGCGTCCCGAGAGACCGACCTTCTGCGCGATGGCCGCGAGGCGTCTGCCGTCGGCGCAGCCAATCTGCAGGAATCGATCGCCCATCTTCACGCCTGCCATCCCGACGACGAGTGCGTACGGATCGCCGCGTTTCAGGAACATATCAATTCGCTGTCAGCTTTCACGCATCAGCGTGCTCTCAGCTTACAGGGTGACAGGCGACCGCCGAAAGCTGAAAGCTCGCAGCTGACAGCTGAAAGCTGATAGCTATATAGTTTGTCGTTCATGCCAACTCCAGTCGACATTGCTCCTGCGCGCGGCAAACTGGGTGTGATGCTGGTCGGCCTCGGCGCCGTCAGCACGACCACCATTGCCGGCGTCCTCGCGATTCGAAAAGCTCTCGCGAAGCCAATCGGGTCGCTCACACAGATGGGTACCGTCCGCCTCGGCAAACGCACCGAGGGACGCTCGCCCAAAATCAGCGAAGTCGTTCCCCTGTCGTCGCTGGACGATCTCGTCTTCGGCGCGTGGGATATTTTCGACGACGACTGCTACGCGGCGGCGCGGACGGCCGGCGTCATCGACCGAGCGCTCCTGGATCGGATTCAACCCGATCTCGAGAAGATCAAACCGTGGCCCGCGGTGTTCGACCGGCGCTACGTGAAGCGCCTCGACGGACCGAACGTCAAGAAAGGGCGCAACAAGAAAGAGCTCGCCGAGCAGGTGGTCGACGACATTCGCACCTTCAAGCGCGACCACGACCTCGATCGCCTCGTCATGGTGTGGTGCGGCAGCACCGAAGTGTTCATGACCGAATCGCCGGCGCACCAGACGGTCGAGGCGTTCGAGTGCGCGCTGGAGACGAACGACCCGGCGATTCCGTCGAGCATGGTGTACGCCTACGCGGCCATCCGCGAAGGCATTCCGTACGCGAACGCGGCGCCGAATCTGTCGGCGGACATCCCCGCGCTGGTCGAGCTCGCGGCGCGGACGGGATCGCCGCTGGCAGGCAAGGACTTGAAGACCGGCCAGACGCTGATCAAGACGATTGTCGCGCCGGGTCTGAAAGCACGGCTGCTCGGCGTCGAGGGCTGGTACTCGACCAACATCCTCGGCAACCGCGACGGCGAGGTGCTCGACGACCCCGAGTCGTTCAAGACGAAGGAAGAGAGCAAGAAGTCGGTGCTGGATTACATCCTGCAGCCGCAGCTCTATCCCGATCTCTACGACCACCTGTACCACCTGGTGCGCATCAACTATTACCCGCCGCGCGGCGACAACAAGGAAGGGTGGGACAACATCGATCTCGTCGGCTGGCTCGGCTACCCGATGCAGCTGAAGATCAACTTCCTGTGCCGCGACAGCATTCTCGCCGCGCCCATCGTGCTCGACGTCGCGCTGTTCCTCGATCTCGCGCACCGCGCCAACATGCGCGGCATCCAGGAGTGGCTGTCGTTCTACTTCAAGAGTCCGGTGCACGCGCCCGGGCTGTACCCGGAGCACGACCTGTTCATTCAGCTGATGAAGCTGAAGAACACGCTCCGGTATCTCAAGGGCGAAGAGCTGATCACGCACCTTGGCCGTGAATACTACGACTAGCTTCACGCAGCCGGCGCTCGTCGGCGGGCTCGTGATGGGCGTGCTGTCCGCGCTGCCGATCGTCTACCTCGGCAACATCTGCTGCTGCCTGTGGGTGATTAGCGGCGGCATCGTCGCGGCGTACGTGTTTCAGGAGAATCATCCTGCGCCGATGACGGTCGGCGACGGCGCGCTGGCGGGGCTGCTCGCAGGTCTGGTCGGCGCCGTCGTTCATCTCGTCCTCTCGATTCCGATCGACATCGTCATGGCGCCGCTGGAGCGCAACTTCGCGCAGCGCCTCATCGACATGATGGGGCCGATGCCGCCGGAGATGCGCGATCTCATCGACCGCATCCAGCAGCAGCAGATGGACCGGGGCGTCGTGTTCGTGCTCATCCGGCGCGTCATAGGCTTCGTCGTCATGCTCTTCATCGGCGCGGCCTTCTCCACGATCGGCGGCGTCATCGGCGCGGCCATCTTCCAGAAGAAGCTCCCGCCGGGCACGATCGATGTGACGCCGCCTCCGCCCACCGGCTGAACGGTCCCCGGCCTTCCATCCACGCCAATTGACGCGCAGGTGCTCGCGCGATTGACGGCACTGGTCGCAGGATAAGAGAATCGGCCAGCGAGAACAGCCATGGCCGAATCAAAACCTGCCGATTCCAAGCTTGCCGAGTTCAGCGATCTCCTTCGCGAAGACCGCACGTTCGCTCCGCCGGCCGCATTTCGCGCGCACGCGCAGGCTCGCGACGAGAGCATCTACGCCGAAGCCGAACGCGATCCCGAAGCGTTCTGGGCCCGCTTTGCGGCCGAGCTCGAATGGTCACGTCCGTGGGACAAGGTGCTCGACTGGCGGCCGCCGAACGCGCAGTGGTTCGTCGGCGGAAAGATCAACGCGAGCGTCAACTGCATCGACCGTCACGTCCGCGGTCCACGCCGCAACAAGGCCGCGCTGATTTGGGAGGGCGAGCCTGGCGATCGCCGAACGCTCACGTACTTCGACCTGTATCGCCAGGTCTCGGCGTTCGCCAACGTGCTCAAGTCGCTCGGCGTCCGCAAAAGCGATCGCGTCGCGATTTATCTGCCGCTCATCCCCGAGCTTGCCATCGCCATGCTCGCCTGCGCGCGCATCGGCGCCGTTCACAGCGTCGTCTTCGGCGGCTTCAGCTCGGAATCGCTGCGCGACCGGATCAACGACGCGAAGGCCAAGCTGCTGATCACGGCGGACGGCGGTTATCGCCGCGGGCAAGTCGTCGCGCTGAAACAAGTCGCCGACGAGGCGCTGGCCGACACACCGTCGATCGAGCACGTCATCGTCGTGCAGCGCGTCGGGCCGTCGATGCCGAGCGCCAGCTCGACGCCGGGCGCCGGCTCAATGCCGGGCGCCGGCTCAATGCCGGGCGCCGGCTCAATGCCGGCGGTAATGAAAGACGGCCGCGATCATTGGTACCACCGCCTCATGCAGGGCGCGTCCTACACATGCGAACCGGAGCCGATGGATTCAGAGGACATGCTCTACATCCTCTACACCTCCGGCACGACGGGAAAACCGAAGGGCATCGTGCACACGACGGGTGGATATCTCGTCGGCACGTACGCCACGACGAAGCTCGTGTTCGATCTCCGCGAAGACGACGTGTACTGGTGCTCCGCCGACATCGGATGGGTAACCGGACACAGCTACGTCGTGTACGGTCCGCTCGCCAACGGCGCAACGGTGCTGATGTACGAAGGCGCGCCGGACTGGCCGCAGAAGGACCGCTTCTGGTCGCTGATTGAGACCTACGGCGTCACTATCTTCTACACCGCACCCACGGCCATACGGGCATTCATGCGCTGGGGAACCGACTGGCCGAAGAAACACGAGCTGTCGTCGCTGCGCCTGCTGGGTTCGGTCGGCGAACCGATCAATCCGGAGGCCTGGGTCTGGTACTACCGCTACATCGGCGGCGAGCGATGTCCTGTGGTCGACACGTGGTGGCAGACCGAAACGGGCGCGATCATGATCACCCCGCTGCCGGGCATGACGACGCTGAAGCCGGGTTCGGCGACGCGGACCTTTCCCGGCATCTCCGCCGAGATCCGCAACGAGCGCGGCGACAGAATCGACGTCGGTGGCGGACTGCTGGCGTTGACGCGGCCGTGGCCGTCGATGCTGCGAGGCATTTACGGCGATCCCGATCGGTACGTGCGGCAGTACTGGAACAAGTGGGGGCCTGACGTTTACGTGACGGGCGATGGCGCGAAGCGCGACGCCGATGGGTACTTCTGGCTCCTCGGCCGCGTCGACGACGTCATCAACGTCGCGGGCCATCGAATCGGCACGATGGAAGTCGAAAGCGCGCTCGTCGATCATCCGAGCGTCGCGGAAGCCGCCGTCGTCGGCCGCGCGCACGAGATCAAGGGGCAGGCGATTGCGGCGTTCGTCACGCTGAAGGAGGGGGCGCAGTTGCAATCGAAGCATCTCGTCGACGACCTGAAGGACCACGTCGTCAAGAAGATTGGCGCCATCGCTCGACCGGACGACATCCTGTTCACGGCCGATCTGCCGAAGACGCGTTCCGGCAAAATCATGCGGCGCCTGCTCCGCGACATCGCCGAAGGGCGCGTGCTGGGCGATACGACGACGCTCGCCGATCCGGGGGTCGTCTCGAAATTGAAGGCGAATTACGAGGAGCGCGAGGCGTAACCGGAATAGCCGTCCACGCGCTCGACGCGGTTGCGCCCCGCCTGCTTGGCCCGCTCGACAGCCGACTCCGCGTCGGCCATCACGCGCTCGGGATCGATGACGTCGCCGACCGCGACGTTGACGTTGACGACGGCGCCGCTGACGGTCACTCGTACGGGCTGGTCGGTGCGGTGGTCGATGAACTCGAAACGCTCCTCGACCGTGGCGCGCAGCGCTTCGGCGAGCTCGCTGGCATGCGTGGCGTCGGTCCTCAGCAGCAGGACCGCCATTGAATCTTCGGAGTAGCGGGCGACCCAGTCGTACTGGCGAAAGTATTTCCGCAGCAGGATGCCGAGCCGCTCCAGGATCTTGTCGCCGACCCCGTACCCGAACTCCTGGTTGATCGCCGAGAGGCGGTCCACGTCGAACAAGACCAGCGACAGCGGCTGTCCGAAGCGGACGGCGAGCTCGACTTCCTTCGCGAGCACGGCAGCGAACAGCGGGCCGGTATAGAGGGTCGTCAGTCGGTCGATGATCGACGCTTCGTTCGGCTCGAACTGCGCGCGCGTGGCGTACGCCCCGAGCACGTCGAACGATGCGCGGCGTACCATCTGCGCGACGAGAGGCCACGGCTCGGTGGTCGCCCCGATGAGCTCGCTGAGCGCGAGCTCATCGAGAGCCGTACGCTCGATCAGGTACGCGAACGTGAACAGGTGCTCGATCGAGAGCGAACGTTCGAGGACGATCCGGTGCAAATCGGCGACGAACCCGCCGCGGGAATCGACGCGTCCGTCGCGGACGCCGAGCGCGAGCAGCTCGATGAGGACCGTCGCCACGCGATTGCAGTACTCGGCGTCCAGCATCTCCGTGCTGCTCGTGTACGGGAACACGCCGACCGCGTCCCACGTCACGATGCTGGCGCGGTCGCGGAGAATCGACGAGATCTGGGGCCGCAGATCGCCTGGCGTGCTCCCGCCTGTATCGGCGTCGAATGCCGGATCCGACTTCTTCATCATCAGTGTCAGGATACCAGCTGAACGCTGATAGCTGAAGTTCGTCGACGGATGGCCACGCGACTCTGAATCGAGCTCTCGCCCGCCGCGTGTCGAATCATCGAGGTCGACATCGGACCCTGGGGGCGCAGCGCGCGGCAGGCGCGCGTTCGATCGTTTGCGGTTCTTCCCTCTTCCGGCCCCGAGACCGACCCGCGTCTCGCGGCGTACAAAGGTCGCGCGGCGTCGGTGATCGTTGGGGTTCATAAACGATCATCGACTGGCGATCGTCGATGGCCGCATCGTGGCTGTCCGCGACGACGTGCGCGGAGCCGAGAATCCTGGCCATCACGCGTCGGCCGCTTTGCTCCGTGATGGCCAGGGACAGCTGCGCCAGCTCGGACTGAGCACAGCCGGGAAATAATGTGCAAGTCTAGCCAGATGAATTACTTCGAGTGAGACAGTTCGTCTGTTTTTGGTTGATTGGGGACGGATGGGCTTCGTAAAATCGTTCGTTCGATTCCGCCTATCCACCTTTTGTCCAAGGGGACTGAGTGCGCAAAAAGATCGGTGAGTGCCTGATCCAGGCGGGCCTCATCACCGAAGACGACCTGCGCAACGCGCTCGCCGAGCACAAACGCACCGGCGAACGCGTCGGGGTCGTCCTGGTGCGCATGAACCTCGCCACGGAAAAGCAGATCGCGAAGGCGCTCGCGTTCCAGCTCGGATTTCCCTACATCAACCTGTCCGAAAACCCACCGGATCCATCGGCGGTGGTTCTCATTCCAAAGGAAGTCGCGCTGAAGCGCATCTGCGTGGCCGTCAGGCTCGAGAAGAACCTTCTGACGGTCGCGATGTCGGACCCATTGCTCTTCAGCCTGGTTCAGGATCTCGAATTCCAGACCGGCTACCGCATCAAGCAGGTCGTCGCGACACGCGGCGACATCATCGATGCAATCAATACCGGGTATCCCGACAAGGCGCTCGCGATCCGGACGGCGCAGCCGAGCGTCGATTTGGCCATCGCCGCGCTCTCTCCGGCGCGCGGGCGACCGGGGAGCATGACCCAGGACATGTCCACCGGCGAAACCGCCCTGGCGCGCCGCGTCGAGGAAGAGGTCTTCGAATCGCCGGTCGCCGGCCTGAAGGCGAGCAGCGAGGCGGCGCCGATCGTCGACCTCGTCGACCTCGTCGTAAAAAGCGCGATCAAGAGCAAGGCGAGCGACATCCACGTCGAGCCGATGGAGAAGGGCGTACTGATCCGTCATCGCCTCGACGGCCTGCTCAAAGAAGTCATGGACCTGCCCAAGTGGGTCCACGAAGGGCTGATCGCGCGCCTGAAGATCATGGCGGGCATGGACATCGCCGAGAAGCGGCTGCCGCAGGACGGCCGCCTGCGGCTGATGTCGGAGGACGGCAACGAAGTCGATTTCCGCGTGTCGACGCTTCGCACCATGTGGGGCGAAAAAGTCGTCATGCGGGTCCTCGACCATCGCAAAGGCGTGCCCGCGCTCGAAGAGATCGGCATGTCAGCGATGGGCCTCGAGGAAATGCGGCAGTTCATGCGCCACCAGCACGGCATGATCCTCGTCGTCGGTCCGACCGGCAGCGGCAAGTCGACGACGCTCAGCTCGGCGCTCCGGGCGGTACATTCGGAGAAGACCAACATCATCACGATCGAGGATCCGATCGAGTATCAGATCCCGGGCGTCAACCAGACGCAGATCAACGAGAAGATCAAGCTCACATTCGCGAGCGCACTGCGATCGATTCTCCGTCAGGATCCCGACGTCATCCTCGTCGGCGAGATTCGCGATGCCGAGACGGCGAAGATCGCCATGCAGGCGGCGCAGACCGGCCACCTCGTGCTCTCGACGCTGCACACCGACGATGCGCCTTCGGTCGTCACACGGCTGGCCGACATCGGCACCGAGCCCTACGTCATCGCGGGCGCGCTCATCGGCGTCGTCGCGCAGCGTCTCGTGCGCCGGTTGTGCACCCACTGCCGACGCCAGTACACGCCTCCGGGTGACACGCTCCGCGCGCTGAATATCTCCGAAGCCGACGCCGCGGGCTTCGTCTTCTTCAAATCGGTCGGCTGCGATCAGTGCAATCACACCGGATATCGAGGACGCATCGGGATCTACGAAGTGATGCGCGTCACCGACAAGCTGCGCCGGCTGATCGCGTCGAAAGCGACGGAAGATCAGATTCGCGACGCCGCAATCTCGGGCGGGATGATCTCGTTAGGGGAGGACGGCCTGGCGAAGGTGAAAGCCGGCATCACCACGCCGGAAGAGCTCGTGCGCGTGGTGACCGAGGTCAGGGAGTTGAGGACGCTCTGCGCGCAATGCGGGAGCGCCGTGGGCGTTGATTTCGTCGCGTGTCCGCAATGCGGCAAGCGCCTCGGCGGCGGCTGTCCGCACTGCCATCGCGCGCTCCAGCCCGGCTGGAATTTCTGTCCCTACTGCACGCGAAGCACGATCGAGACGACCAAGAAATCACCCAAGCGGCTGCGCGAACGCGACGCGCGCGCTGAAACACGCCGCGAGCTGCCGGCGGCCAACGTCGCGGAGTTCAAGAAATAAGAGTGTCCCAGAAGACCTACTACGAACTTCTCGAGATCGCGCCGTCCGCGACGAGCGAGGAGATCAAGCGATCGTTCCGGCTGCAGATCGCGCGGTACCATCCGGACAAGGTCCACCATCTCGGCAAAGAATTCCAGGACATGGCCGCCGAGCGCGCCGCCGAGCTGACCGAGGCGTACCGGATTCTCTCGGACGAGGGTCGCCGCGCCGAATACGATCGCACCATGGCCGCGGGCGCGGCGGCCGCTCCTGCGGCGCCGCAAGCGCCGCCGGCAGCCGCTCCGTTCCGACAACCATATGTCCCTCCGTCGCCGGAGCCGTCGGGCTCCACGGATTCGGAGCCGCCGCGCGGCGCGTCGTTCGCCGAGGAGCGCGCGACACGGGATCAGTTCGTGCGGAAAGCGCTGCTCGGTCGGTTCGTGCAGGCGCTCGAGGCGGTCACGAACGATTACGATCGAACCGACGTTCGCGGGTTCGACGTGGCGTGCAGACCGAAAACGAAATTGTTCGTGCGCGGGAAGGGACCGCGGCTGCTGGGCCGCTTCGTCTCGCGCGTCGACGCGGAGAGCGTGGCCGACACGTGGACCAGCGCGCTCAAGAGCGGCGCGGCGTCCGACGAAGTCTGTGTGTTTCTGATGGGATCGTCGATCGCGTCGGCGGGCGAGCTCGCCAGGGCGATTGCGGATCAGCGGAGGAAGAGCCGCGGCGCCAGGGTGACGCTGATCCCCATCGACGCGCGCGACTGGGACGCGAAGATGCCGAACGACGCGCCGCCGTTAGCGAAGACGCTGCTGACGCGTCTCCGAACCGGCGTGTAACCAGCGCCGTCTAAAAACGGTATGGCTTTGATCGAAACGGTTGAACTCTGGAAAACGTACGTGATGGGCACGGAAGAAATTCACGCGCTCCGCGGTGTGTCCGTTCAGATCGAACGCGGCGAATATGTCGCCATCATGGGACCGTCGGGCTCCGGCAAGTCGACGCTGATGAATCTGATTGGTTGCCTCGACACGCCGACCAAAGGCTCGTATCTGCTGAACGGCAACCAGGTGAGTCAGATGAACGACAACGAGCTGGCGCGCATTCGCAACGAGGAAATTGGGTTCGTGTTCCAGACGTTCAACCTGCTGCCGCGCGCGACGGCGCTCCACAACGTCGAGCTGCCGCTGGTGTACGCCGGCGTGCCCGCCAAGGATCGTCAGGAGCGCGCGAAGACCGCGCTGCACAAAGTGGAGCTCAGTGAGCGCATGACGCACCGGCCGAACGAGCTCTCGGGCGGTCAGCGGCAGCGCGTCGCCATCGCCCGCGCGCTGGTGAACAATCCATCGATTCTTCTCGCCGACGAGCCGACCGGCAACCTCGATTCGAAGACCGGCGCCGAAATCATGTCGTTGTTCGAGCGGCTCCACAAGGCCGGCAACACGATCGTGCTCGTCACGCACGAGGCCGAGGTGGCGGCTTTCGCATATCGAACGATCCACCTCCGCGACGGACGTGTCGAAGACGACGTACGCCGCGCGGCGTAGGCCCCAACGCACGAAACACCGGACGCGGGAAACGTTGGGCGTTCTCGCGCGTTTGCGAGGTTCTCGGATTCAAACCGCGGCGAAATGTCCGGCCGCGATCTCTTTCAGAGCCGCATGCCGATCGATCGACGCGGGATCCAGCACGATCCGCCGTCGCGGCGCGTCGGGATCGGGCACCGGAATCGCCGACAGCAGGGCCCGCGTGTACGGATGCTGCGGTGCCGCGAACAGTGACGCTGCCGGTCCGATCTCGACGATCCGCCCCAGGTACATGACGGCCACCCGCGTGCAGATGTGCTCCACGAGCCGCAGGTCGTGCGCGATGAACAGGTACGTCAGCGTGAGCTGGCGCTGGAGATCCATCAGCAGGTTCACGACCTGCGCCTGAATCGACACGTCGAGCGCCGAAACCGGCTCGTCCAGAATCACGAACGATGGATGCAGGGCGAGCGCGCGCGCCAACCCAATTCGCTGCCGCTGTCCGCCGCTG
>Ga0070699_100005459_pt1 | contig 11144 bp, 9 predicted proteins | sample KBSK1503metaG_FD_65473 | JGI IMG/M metagenome (GOLD analysis project Ga0070699, IMG submission 65473) | Corn, switchgrass and miscanthus rhizosphere microbial communities from Kellogg Biological Station, Michigan, USA - KBS K1-50-3 metaG | ecosystem: Host-associated > Plants > Roots >...
CGGGCGGCGGTGGCCGCATCACGAGGGACGACGTCCTGGCCGTGGTCGAGTCGATCCGCACCGGCGGCGCGCCCGCCGTGCCCGTGATGGCCGGGGGCAACGGCTCGGGGAGTACGACGCAGGCCCCCGCGCAACCCGCGCAAGCCCCATCCGGCCAGCCCGCCACCGTCGTCCCGCCGGCACGGATGCCCGCCGGCGCCCCCGTCGAATTCCCCGAAGGCGCCGACGAGGTCCTCCTGCCGATGACGCAGATGCGCAAGGGCATCGCCGCGCAGATGACCCGGGCGCTGGCCGTCCCCCATGCCTACGTCCACATGGAGGTCGATGCCACCAACCTCGTGAAGGCGCGTGAGCGGGCGAAGCGCGACTACCAGGCCCGCGAGGGCATCTCGCTCAGCTACGTGCCCTTCGTGATCAAGGCGGCCGTCGCCGCGCTGCGTCAGTACCCGTCGTTCAACGCGCACTGGACCGAGAACGGCGTCCTCGCCAAGCGCCGCGTCCAGATGGGCGTCGCCGTAGCCGTCGATGACGGCCTGCTCGTGCCCGTCGTCCGTGACGTGGACCAGCTCAGCATCAGTGGGCTGAACCACGCCATCGCCGAGGTCGCCGCCCGGGCCCGCGCCGGCAAGCTCAAGCTCGACGATTACGGCGGCAGCACCTTCACCATCGACAACACCGGCTGGTTCGGCTCCAACCTCACGATGCCGATCATCAACGTCCCGGAGGTCGCGATCCTGACCATGGAGGCGATCGTGAAGCGGCCGGTCGTGCTGGAGACGCCGGACGGCGACGTGATCGCCATCCGCCCGATCATGAACATGGTCCTCGCCATCGACCATCGGGCCAACGACGGCGCCCAGGCGGCGGCGTTGCTCAAGGCCATCAAGACCTGGCTCGAGGGTATCGGGCCGGACACGCCGGTCTACTGAGTCGAGGGGCGCCGGACCCGGCGCCGGGGGCTGATGCGAATCTTCGTCACGGGCGGCGCCGGCTTCATCGGGCTGGCGGTCGTCCGGCGGCTGGTCGAGCGTGGTGACCGCGTGATCGCAGTCGTTCGCGACCCCGAGCGCGCGACCGCCCTGACCGACCTCGGTGTCGAGACGCGGGCCGGGGACTTGTCGCGGACCGCCGCTATCGTCGATGCCATGCGCGGCACCGACGCGGCCATCCACATCGCGGGCATGTACCGCGTCGGCATCCCGGCTTCCGTGCGTCCCGCCATGCTCGACGCCAACGTCGGGGCGACGCACCGGATCATCGATGCGACGGCGACGGCCGGCGTCGAGCGGCTGGTCTACGTATCGACCGTGAACGTCCTGGGCAACACCGAGGGCCGCATCCTCGACGAGCGCTACCGGCGCGACCTCGCCGACGGCTTCCTGAGCTACTACGACGAGACGAAATACCTTGCCCACAGAGCCGTCAAGGAACGGATCGACGCCGGCTTGCCGGCAGTCATCGTCATGCCGGGAGTCGTCTATGGGCAGCGCGACCACTCCGGCATCGGCGAGCAGCTGCGCGGCGCCCATGACGGGACGCTCGGCTACACGGCCCTCACCGATCTCGGGATCTCGGCCGTGTACGTCGAGGACGTGGCGGCCGGGATCGTCGGCGCCATCGATCGAGGGCGGATCGGCGAGTCGTACATCCTGGGTGGTGAGAACCTCCGCCTGCGCGACGCGATGCTGGTGGCCGCCCGGATCGGCGGCAAGGGCATGCCCCGGCTCGAGCTGCCGACCGCCCTCCTCCGAGTCGGATCGAAGGCTCCGGCGTTCGTCGCCCGCGCCGCCGGCCTGCCCGACGACCTCGGGGAGGTGCTGCGCTCCAGCCTTGGTGTCACCTTCTGGGCGTCGTCGGCCAAGGCTGCGACGGAGCTCGGCTATCGACCGCGTGACCTGGCCAGCGGGCTGCGAGCGACGTTCGACGACGGCTGAACCGCCGCGGCTGGCGGCCGCGCCTGAAGGTCCCTCCGCGACCGAGGCACTACACTCCGGTCATGGCTCGCGAGCTCCCGATGTTCGAGGCGGCGCCCTCTGGACACGCGCCCCACCAGCGGCTCGACCTGCCGATCTCGATCGGTGGCGGCTCGGCCGGGCTCCCGGCGGCGGACGGGTCCGTCGCCCTGCGGCGCCACCCCGACTGGATCCGCGCACGGATGCCGTCGGGTGACAACTTCCACGAGCTCAAGGGCCTGCTCCGCGGCCTCGACCTGAACACGGTCTGCGAAGAGGCCCACTGCCCGAACATCGGGGAGTGCTGGGACCAGCGCACGGCGACGATCATGATCCTCGGCGACACCTGCACCCGAGCCTGCGGGTTCTGTGCCGTGAAGACCGGCCGGCCCACCTGGTTCGACGACGACGAGCCACGCCGGGTCGCCGAGGCAGTCGGGCAGCTCGGCTTGGAGCACGTGGTCGTGACGAGCGTCGCGCGCGACGACCTGCCCGACGGCGGCTCGCGCATCTTCGCCGAGACGATCCTGGCCATGCGGGCGACCTCGCCCGGGATGGGCATCGAGGTCCTCATCCCGGACTTCGACGGATCGGACGACCGGCTCCGCACGGTCATGGACGCCCGGCCCGACATCCTCAACCACAACCTCGAGACCGTGAAGCGCCTCCAGAAACCGGTCCGCAAGCGCGCACGCTGGGACCGCTCCCTGTACGTGCTGGCCCGGGCCAAGGAGATGGCGCGGGAGATCGGCTACCCGGTCCATACCAAGAGCTCACTGATGGTCGGCCTTGGTGAGCGGCGCGACGAGATGACGGAAGCGTTCGAGGCACTGCGCGCCGCCGACGTCGACATCCTGACGATCGGCCAGTACCTGCGGCCCTCGCTGAAGCACCTCCCCCTCGAGCGCTACTACCACCCCGACGAGTTCGCCGAGATGAAGGTCGAGGCGCTCGCGCTCGGCTTCAAGCACGTCGAGTCGGCACCACTGGTCCGCTCGAGCTATCACGCCCGCGACCAGGTCCCGGGCGCGGAACTCAAACGGCTGCGCCGTCAGGCGACGCTCGATGCCGAGGGTCGCGTGGTACCGCTCGCCGGCTGACGGCCGGATGTCGGCTCACCGGGACGATCGGGAGCGACGGGCGGTCGGCGACGACGAGTTCACCCTGCCGGCTCCGACCGAACCATGGGATTCCTGGGCAGCGAAGTCGCCATCCCGGCCCGATGTGATCGTCACGGGACGGCTTGGTTTCGACGACATCGAAGGCGGCTGCTCGTTCCTCGAGACCGACGATGGGACCCACTACGAGGTCGCCTACCCGGTCGGTTGGACCCTCGACCGGATGCGCGCCGAACTTCGCGGCCCCGGCGGCCAGCTCGCTCGCGCTGGGGAGTCCGTTACCGTCCGCGGCGCCATCGCGACGGACCGTTCGTCCATCTGCCAGATCGGCCCGATCCTCGCGGCCACGGACGTCAAGATCCGCTCCGCCTGACACATCCGGTGCGCGCCTGCACCGCTAGTCGCGGGCCACGAAGCCGCCATGCTTCGGTGCGAGTTGACGCGCTTCGGAACCTAGGCGTACTTTGGCGGTCCAGTTCCCGCCGCCGATCCGAGTGGAGGCTCATCGGCGGTTTCGTGCCTCCGCGCATCGCACTCGCGCCCCTGCACGACTTCGTGCGTCACGATCTAGGAGGGCTCCATCCCGATGAGACGGGTCTCCGCACTGCTCGCCATGTTCTTCCTGCTCACGACCATCGTGGGCGCCCCCATCGCCCAGGCACGGCAAGGTGCCGCCAACCCGAACGCAGCCGGGCGATACATCGTCACCTTCGCAGATGAGCCAGTCGCTTCGTACGACGGCTACCGGGTCGGCTATCCCGCCACCCGCCCGAAGGCCGGCCACAAGCTGAACCCGAAGGCCGCTGCGGTGGTCAAGTGGCAGAAGTACCTCACCGCCAAGCATGACGCCGCCCTGGCCAAGGTCGGGGCCACCAAGATCTACGACTACACCATCACGAACAACGGTGTTGCCGTGAAGCTGACGGCCCGCCAGGCCGCCAAGCTCGCCGCGACGAAGGGCGTGATCGCCCTCTCGAAAGACCGGCTTGCCCATCCGGACACCACGTTGAGCCCTCATTTCCTCGGGCTCGACGCGGCGGGCGGCCTGTGGTCGCAGCTCGGCGGCAATACCCATGCCGGCGCCGGCGTGGTCGTCGGTGTGATCGACACGGGCATCTGGCCGGAGAGCAAGTCCTTCGCTGGCAACACCGGTATTCCCGTGCCGGCTCGTTGGAACGGAAAGTGCGTCGCAGGCGAGCAGTTCCCGGTCACGTCGTGCAACGACAAGCTGATCGGTGCCCGCTACTACGTCGCCGGTTTCGACAAGCACAACATCAACAAGTCGGACTACCTCTCGCCGCGCGACGGCGATGGCCACGGGACGCACACCTCCTCGACGGCAGCGGGCAACCGGGTCACTGGCGTCTCGATCGACGGTCACGTGATCGACAGCGGTGTCGCATCGGGCATGGCGCCCGGCGCGAAGGTCGCGATGTACAAGGTCTGCTGGACCGGCAAGCCGGGCATCCCGGACGGCTGCTTCAACTCCGACAGCGTGGCCGCCATCAATGATGCGGTGGCCGACGGCGTCGATGTCCTGAACTACTCCATCGGCGGCTCCTCTGAGTCGAGCGTCTTCGACAGCGTCGAGCAGGCATTCCGCGGCGCATCGAACGCTGGTGTCTTCGTCGCCAACTCCGCCGGCAACAGCGGCCCCGGCGCCTCCACCCTCGACCACCCGTCGCCGTGGCTGACCACGGTCGCGGCCGCGACCCATCGGCAGGCCTTCCAGGCCGTCGAGCTCGGCAACGGCGCGCGCTATGTCGGCGCGTCGACGACCGCATCCATCACCACCGCGACGACCTTCGTGACGTCGCTCAGCGTGAAGCTCGCTTCTGCGACTGATGTGAATGCCAAGCTGTGCGGGCCAGGGACGCTCGACCCGACGAAGGCCGCCGGAAAGATCGTCCAGTGCGACCGCGGCGTCTTCGACCGCATCGCCAAGAGCGCCGAGGTCAAGCGCGCCGGTGGCGTCGGCATGGTCATGACCAACACCAACGCCAACTCGATCAACGGCGACTACCACCTCGTGCCGTCGGTCCACGTCGTCGTCGGTTTCCGCCAGCCCATCCTCGACTACATCGCGTCGGCCGGCGCGTCGGCCACCGCGAAGATCGTGCCGCTCACCGCGGCCGAGCTCGCTGCCGCGCCCCAGGTCCCGGAGATCGCCGCATTCTCGTCCCGCGGACCGTCGACCACGACGGACGGCGACATCCTCAAGCCGGACATCGCGGCCCCCGGGGTCGACGTCCTCGCGGCCGTCGCGCCGCCGTTCCACTTCGGGCGCAGCTTCGACCTGATCTCCGGCACGTCGATGTCCTCCCCGCACATCGCGGGGATCGGGGCTCTCATGAAGGCCGCCCACCCGACCTGGCTGCCTTCGGAGATCAAGTCGGCGCTCATGACCAGCGCGCGGGATACCGTGTCCAGCGCCGGCGATCCGTTCGCCCAGGGTGCCGGATTCGTGAACCCCAACCCGGCTGCGGATCCGGGCCTCGTCTATCCGACCACGGCCACCGAATATCGCCAGTACCTGGTCAGCCTCGGCGTGCACTTCGCACCGCCGAACGACACGCTGACCCCGATCACCGCATCGAACCTCAACCAGGCCTCGATCGCGATCGGCAAGCTCGCCGGGACCGAGACCATCACGCGTCGCGTGAAGAACGTCGGCACTGCGTCGGCGACCTACACCGCGAACGTGTCGATGCCCGGCTTCGACGTCGTCGTCACGCCTAGCAGCTTCACGCTGGCCCCAGGGGCCCAGCAGGAGTTCACGGTCAAGTTCACCCTCGCCGCGACGGATCCGGCCCCGATCGGCGCCTGGGCGTTCGGCTCGCTGACGTGGACGGGCGGCGGTCACACCGTGCGCAGTCCGATCGCCCTCGAGCCCGTCGCCGTCAGCGCCCCGACCGAGGTCCACGGTGACGCCAGCGCCAGCGGATCGAAGGACTTCCAGATCGTGCAGGGCGCGAACGCGCCTCTCGCGATGTCGGTGTCCGGGCTCGTCGGTGTGACGCCGATCGCTGACAGCGTCGCCACCGGCGCGTTCGACATCAACGCCCCTGTGGCGGATGCCGACACCAAGGTCTACCACGTGGTCGTGCCGGTGGGCACGACAGCAGCGCGGTTCTCGCTCGACTCCGCCGACGACACCGCAGACCTCGACCTGTTCGTGTACAAGGGAGGGACGCTGGTCGATCTGTCGGCCTCCGGCTCGGCCGACGAACAGGTCACCATGCGCGATCCGGCCGATGGGACCTACGACATCTATGTCAACGGGTTCGCCACGCCGGGTGGGTCCACGTCGTATGGCCTTGCCAACTTCGTGGTCTCCTCCGCCGACGCGGGCAACCTTGTCCTGACCCCCAATCCCGTGCCGCCTCCGGCGACACTGGGCGACCCCGCCACGGTGACGGGGACGTGGTCCGGGCTCGACCCGGCGAAGCGCTGGTTCGGCGTGATCTCGTTCGCCGGTTCCGACGTGGTCACGTATTTCTCGGTCGGCTGACCAACCCCGAGCAGTAACGAGGAGCCCGGCGAGCGATCGTCGGGCTCCTCTCTTTCGTCCCGGCGGGTATCCTCAGGTCATGGCCCGCCAGCTCTCCCGGAAGCTGTCCCTCGCGGAGCTGCACTGCCATCTCGGCGGTGCCGTGACGCCCGCCATCATGTGGGGCATCGCCCACGCACAGGGCATCAAGCTGCCGACCAAAGACTACTGGGAATTCCGCGACATGATCACCGTGTCGAAGCGGACGCAGAGCTTCGATGGGTACCTGCAGCTGTTCCACTGGACGGAGCTCATCCAGAGCTCACCGCTCGCCGTCGAGCGCAGCGTCTACGAGGTCGTCGGCGGCGCGTATCGCAAGAACAACGTCACGACCATGGAGCTGCGCTTCAACCCCATGAAGCGCAACCGCGGCGGGGAGCAGGACCTCGACCACATCATCGCCGCCGCCGTCCGGGGCATGGACAAGGCGACCCTCGAGTACCCGATCAAGCCGGGTTTGATCTTCTGCCTCGACCGGGCATTCCCCTTCGAGCTCAACGAGATCATCGCGGAGAAGGCGATCGCCTGGCGCGACCGGGGAGTCGTCGGCATCGACATCGCCGGCCCGGAGGCCTCGACCTTCCGTGTCGCGGACTATCGACGGCTCTTCCGGCGGGCTCGCCAGTTCGGCCTCGGGCTGACCGTCCACACCGGCGAATCCGGCCCGGTCGACGAGGTCGCGCGCGTCGTCGAGCTGCTGGAGCCCGACCGCATCGGGCACGGGGTCAAGGCGGCCTACGACCCTCGCGCGATGGAGATGATCCGCGAGCGTGGGATCGTCCTCGAGATCTGCCCGACGTCCAACCTGAACACGAAGGTCGTGTCGGGCTGGGACGAGTTCCGCTGGATCTTCGACACGTTCCGGCGCAACGAGATTCGGTTCACCATCAACACTGACGGCCCGGAGATGCTCAAGACCTACATCCGCGACGAGATGGCCCAGCTGGGGCGCCTTGGGATCCTGTCCGTGACCGACCAGGAGCAGGCCGCCCAGACCTCGCTGGCCGCCTCCTTCGTGCCGAACGTCTCAGATGTGCCTGCGCCCCGTATGGAACCGGCGCGCCGCGAGGTCGTGGAGCGCGAAGAGGCTTAGGACCTAGTCGCTGGCACTGCCGATCCGGTACGTACAGCAGCGATCGCCGGCGGCGATGTGCGTCTCCCGCTCGACGTCCGGTCCGAGGATCTCGCGGAACAGGTCCAACTCGGCCTGGCAGGCGGCGCCGTTGTCGGCCGCGACATGATGGATCGCGCAATTGCGCTCGACCAGGCGGATGACGCCGTCGGCCGAGATGACCGCCTCGGCGATATAGCCCTGCTCGTCCTGGATGACCGCGAGCTCGCGCGCGCGGTCGAGGAGCCGGGCCTCCGGCGCAAGTCGCTCGGCCATGCGCTGACGGATGCGATCGCGCGTCATCCGGCGGCGTTCCTCGAAGACGCCGTCGACGAGCTCTTCGCCGCCGATCGTCCGGATCGCGGCCAGGAGGCTGCTGGCGAGGCCGTCGTAGTTGGTCGGGAAGAGGTCCTGGGCGGCTTCGGTCACGTCGTACACGTGGCGGGGTCGGCCCACGCCGTGGCGGATGGCCTGGCGGCTGACCAGCCCCGAGGTCTCGAGCGCATGGAGCTGCTGGAGGACCCCGGTCCGGCTGACGCCGAGGCCCGCCGCGAGCTCCTCGGGCGAGCTCGGACCGTCGTGGCGGAGGCGAAGGAGGAGCGCGTGTCGCAGGCTGGACGAGCCGCCAACGGGGTCGGGGGACAGACCGGCACGGATCGGCCCATCGGCCGAGGGACTGACCGTGCCGGACGCCTGGTGCTCGGCGTTCGACTGGCGCATCGTGCCGAAGGCTAGCACCGGGACCGCGGTCGTGCTGCGGTGGTAGGCTCGCCGCCGATGGACCTGGACCTGCCCGCCGAACACGCGCTGCTCCGGGACACGATCCGGGACTTCATGCTCAACGAAGTCGCTCCGGTCATCGACGAGCACGAACGCGAGCGACGGTTCCCTTCCGACATCGTCCGGCGCATCGGCGAGCTGGGCTGGCTGGGCATCCCCATCCCGGAGGACGAGGGCGGTTCCGGCCTCGACACCCTGGCCTACGCAGTCGCCATCGAGGAGATCGGCCGGGTGTGGGGCTCGCTCGGCCTCATCGTCGCGGCGCATACCAGCCTGGGCTGCGGGCCGCTCCACCTCGCCGGCACCCCCGAGCAGAAGCAGGCCTACCTCGTGCCGATGGCGCAGGGCCGGGTGCTCGGCGGGTACGGCCTCACGGAACCGGGCGCGGGCTCGGATGCCGGCGGTACGCGGACCACCGCACGCCCGGAGGACGGTCCCGACGGCGGGCGATGGATCCTCGACGGCTCGAAGCGGTTCATCACCAACGCGGGCCAGGCCGGGACGTACATCGTCACCGCGCGCACCGGCGAGACGGCCAAGGGCGGCCCCGAGATCAGCGCCTTCATCGTGCCGGCCGACACACCCGGGTTCTCGGTCGGGAGGCTGGAGGACAAGCTGGGCCTGCATGCCTCGGCTACGGGCGAGCTTCGCTTCGACGGAGCCGCCATCCCGGCAGCGAACCTGCTCGGCGAGCGGGGCGACGGCTTCAAGACCTTCCTCAAGATCCTCGATGGCGGGCGGATCTCGATCGGTGCCCTGGCGGTCGGACTGGCCCAGGCCGCGCTCGACGCGTCGATCCCGTACGCGCAGACCCGCGAGCAGTTCGGGCGCCCGATCGGGTCGTTCCAGGGAGTCGCCTTCATGGTCGCCGACATGGCGACCGAGATCGAGGCGGCCCGCGCTCTCGTCTGGAAGGCGGCGTGGCTGAAAGACCAGGGCCGCGACTACGGGCTGCTGGCGGCCGAGGCGAAGCTCTTCGCGTCCGAGGTGAGCTCGCGCGCGACCAATGCCGCCATCCAGATCCACGGCGGCTACGGCTACGTCACGGACTACCCGGTCGAACGCTTCATGCGCGACGCGAAACTGACCGAGATCGGGGAGGGGACCAGCCAGATCCAGCGGCTCGTGATCGCCCGTTCGGTGCTCGGGCTGCGGGTCGTCTGACCCCGCGGGCCGGGGCAGCTGCCCCAGGGCCTAGCTGACCTTGAGCAGGCGAACGATCAGGCGGTACTGGCTCTTGGCGCCGACACAGGTCTGCAGGGTCAGGCTCGGGCGCGACTGGGCGGCGTAGGCCCACGCGCCCTTGTCGGGAGTGGTGAGCTTCCACCACGACACGGCGTAGGTGCTGACCTTGCCGCTGCCATCGGCGTACATGACCTTCATTCCCTTGGACAGGCGGCCGCGCACATAGGCGTCATGGAGCGGCTTGAAGACGCTGTAGGCGTGACCGAAGAGGTAGACGTTGTTCGAGCCGGCGCAGCCCCAGCGATACACCCGGCTGCCGGGGTAGGCCGATGACGAGCACGAGAAGAACGACACGGAGCGGTTGATGCCGAGGGCCGGGATCCAGAGATGATTGCGGCCCTTGAAGCTCGACGGGCTGGAGCTGCGACTGCCGCCAGAGGTCGAGCCCGCGGTCGAGACCGCCTTGGGCTTGGGCTGGGCTACCTCGGGCGTGGCGCGCGCGACCCAGGATGATGCGATGGCCTGGGCCACGGTGGCGCGATCGAAATCCGGCCGGTCCATGGCGTGCGGGCCACGGAGGCTGAGGTCGGGCTCACGGCCGGCGAGCGCCGCCTGGACGAGGATCGCCCCGTCGTGCGCGTCCGGGCTGGGTCGCGGCGCGCTCGTGAGGGCGGTGTCGGCGGATCCGAGAGGCTGGCGACCGAAGGCTGCCGCTGGCGACCCTGCGACGACCACGCTGAGGACCAGGAAGAGGACGAGCAGGGACCGCGTCGAACGGGTGAGGGTGGGCATGACCCAAGCATCCCCACCCGCATGCCACCAGACCGTGGCCCGGTCGTCCCATCGGCCATGGGAAGGACGAACGGTCCCGGTCGGGGGACCTGACCATCGTCATGCGGGCACCCAGCGATCCTCGCGACGCTCGAGCAAGGCCCGTGCGATCAGTCGCCCGTGCCGGCGGCGACCCCCAGCGCGGTACGAAGCGCGGCCTTGAATCCTGGCGCCCACGGACCCTGGCCGGCCAGCACGAACGGCGACTGCTCGATGCTCTCGAACGTCGCCGGATCGGTGACGAACGATCTGGCGCAGTCGTCGACCGACGCTCGCAGGCGCTCGTACGCCTCGCGATTCCGGAAGATGTACAGATAGGTGCGGACGGGTTTGGTCTGGTCCAGGCCGCTCATGGTGAAGCCGATCGAGGTCGGGACCAGGACCGGATCCTGGCAGCCGGCGTCGCCGGACACGATGTCGCGGATCAGGACGCCCTGCTTCGTGATCTCCGACGCGACCCCCGGGAAGTCTGCTGGGGTGGGCGCCGGCTCGGCGGTCGAGATGCCGCACGCCGCGACGAGCGTCAGCAGCAGGACGACCAGCGTCAGGAAGGTGGCCAGCGGCCGGGATCGTCGGGCGGGCATCGGGGGAGGCTATCACCGGTCCCGCGACCCGGC
>Ga0070699_100005460_pt1 | contig 11144 bp, 8 predicted proteins | sample KBSK1503metaG_FD_65473 | JGI IMG/M metagenome (GOLD analysis project Ga0070699, IMG submission 65473) | Corn, switchgrass and miscanthus rhizosphere microbial communities from Kellogg Biological Station, Michigan, USA - KBS K1-50-3 metaG | ecosystem: Host-associated > Plants > Roots >...
GAAGCTGGTGGTGGCTGTCGTAGTGGTAGCGCCGAACAGTCGCCTCTTTGAGAGTACGGTTCATCCGCTCGACCTGCCCGTTCGTCCAAGGATGATTTGGCTTTGTCAGCCGATGCTCAACCTTCGGAGATGACCGGCAGCGCTAGAAGTGGTGAGCAGTGATATGAAGCGCTACTCGGCGCTGCAGCGTGAAGTGGCGCTGCAAGCCCTGATCGCTGCAAGCGGTTTCACTCCCGTGGTCATGATTGTCATGTGGCCGCGGAACTTTTTTTCTATAGCTCTTGACAGAGAATTCCGAGCCGCCTCCTATTTCGTTGCGATCGGTGGGGCAATAGGAGGAGTTGGCCATGAAGACTACTATCCTCGCCTATGTGATCGCTCTCGGCGGCGTCGCGATGATCGTTTTTGGGCTCTGGGGTCTTTACATTCTGATCACGGAAAGGGTCGCTGAACTCCGCCTCAGGGATTACGTACCAACGATCCAATCAATAGCTGTCGGTCTTGTTCTGATCGGCCTTGCGCAGGCCTTGCGGCTGTCGCTCGTGATTTTTGATTGGCTAGTGCCTCTTTCTTCAATCGCCCCCAAAGAATTCTAACGGTGCGAACGACCAAGCGCGCACGCGCCACCTCCTGGCGCAACCCAGCCGCATTGCGGTCGGCAAGACTTTCTTCAGGGTGGGCGGCGGCGATTGCCAAAGTGCGTTCAACCGCCCGCATACATGAACATCTGCGCGTTGCTAGTCCCGAAGGAGATGAAGCTCGAGCATTCCGCCGGGTTAAGGGTCTCACGGACGAGCAGCTCGATCAAGCGATTGTGGCGATTGAGGCGATGCTGGCGGCCCAGGCCGAAAATGCCAGTATCATCGAAGGGACGGCGCACGATACAGCATCCTGGCCTTGACAGAATTGGAACAATCTCGTCGCAAGCGGTCCAACTAAGCTATAGCGCGCGCAGTCCATCCGCCGCGCTCTGTGAGATAGTGTTCGTTTGGCTCTCTGCAAAATGCGGAGGCCGCGCCGAGCATTCAACAAGCGCTTTCGGCTCGATCTGGCGGATGATGCCATTGAAGTGGTCCGACTTGAGGTATGTCTTCGTGACATAAGGAGGACTGTAATGGCAATACAAGCCTGAAGAGATCGTTGCAGCTGCGGCAGGTCGATGTTCTGGTCTCGCAGGGCCAGCGTGTGGCAGTAAACGTCAAGCCGGAGGCAGGCAACTGACGACACCAGTTGCGGCGGGAAATCAATTGACCGTCGGGACCGGCGCTGACTAAATGTGGGGCAAATGGTAGGCGCGTTAGTCGCATTCGCAGGCACGGCAATAGGACCGGGCATTCTCGTTTGGCTGGTATTGACGTTGCTACGGGCGCGCACGCCGCTGATTGCCGTCTTGGCGACTCATTACACGATCTATCTATTGTGTGCCGCCCTTGTATTCCGATTCCTCCATCAATCTCACCTGCGGTGCGCCGCCGCTGTCACGCTAGCGATGATCGCGACCGGGGTCATCTGGCTCCATCTTCGCAGAGTTGCCGTCTCTTTGAACCAACGCTGCGATATGTGGCAAACGATTGCTATTCTGGTAATCGCGATCGCCGCCGTCTTGCCATCCGCGTACATCTATGTGCAGCAGGGTTTCTTCCCGGGCAGCGGTGAAACCTTTTTTGTTGCAGGTATTTATACCGATCAACTCCGCAACGCCAATCTCATCGCCGCATTGGCCGAGGACAGGCAATCTGTCTATTTCCCCAACTCGGAGCTAATCTATCAAATCGCATGGCATCACGCTGTCGCGAACGCGACCGCGCTGTTGCCGTCGCCCGAACTTAGCTGGCTCCCGCGATCGCTCGGTGCGTCGCTCGTCACCGGCGCCCTTTGCTACGCCTCGATACTGTGGGTCGTAGTCGTGCTGCGCGGGCAACATCTTCCCTTATTTGGCCTCCTTTTCCTTTCCGCACTGGCGCTATCCGAAGCCGATATTGCCGGCGCATTATGGACGTTAGTCAAAGCTGGACATCTGGGTAGCGCCGCAAATGGGACTACTGTCCTTCGTACTCCTTACCGCTATTTTTCCATAGCGCTCACAACAATCACAGCGCCCCAACACGCGAGCTTTTTCATCGTTTGCAGCTTGTCTGCCGCTTTGTTGTACCGAAGCGGTCTCATCGGCATGTCCGATCCAAGGAAGACAGCAGTTATTCCCGGTCTCATCTTCATCGCGGTCGCGGGCGTTATTAACCCAATCCTGTTTGTCCTCGCGGCGGTGCCCATCGGCGGGGCCGTGCTTGTTCTTTCGGTCAGCGAGTCGAGGAAGATTTTTCGCACGTGCATCTGCAGCGCCGGGGTCGTCGTGGGTGCACTCGTGTTGCACCAGCTGTTCTTGAATTTTTCTATCATCGAGTTGTTCACGAGGCCGCTCGTGACGGGGAGCGGCTCCAGGCCGTTTGGCGTTGACCTTTTCGGCGAAGGTGGCGAGTTCGCGACGCTGCGGCGCCTGCCCACCCTCATTCCTGTGGCCCTAGGATTCGTCGGCCTCGTTTTTGGGGTCGCACTGGTCGTAGCGGCGTTCACGCAGCCGCGACGCCTGCTCGATCCGCTTCCGGTGGCATGGATACTCGGATTGCTCACTTGGAATTTGATCTTTGTGGGAAGTGAAATTCAGCGGCATTTTTCTATGGTCGCTGTAGTAATGGCATTAGTCGGAATCGGACTTCTGCTGCCGCGAACCTTTGTTTTCTTACGCTCGTTTAATGTTGGATTTGTAGCCGTTGCGGGGATTGCGCTCTTTCTACATTCCTATTTCGTGCACAGTTTTGCCCATCGCGGAAAATCTCTCCCAATGGCTGTATCGTGGCCTGACTATTTCTGCGTCGGTAATCTGATCCGTGCAAAGTATCCTGGCCTCGCTGTTGTTACTCGTACAGCAGATGGTTTGTACCTGCCGATTGCTGCAGAATTTACCACAGCAATGGTCTGGTCTCAGGTCGCGTTCGTTCACCAGCGTGTCGGTGACGCTGATGCTGCAATCTTCGATAGAATCAATTCGCGCAGCGACCAGCACTCATTCGAACGAAACGTGCTAACGCGGCCGCAGCAGACAGTTGATGCCCTGCTTCGGCTCGGCTTCAACGGGTTGGTCTGGGGCCCGATCGAAGAGAACGGCTGGGGGCCGAAGGTCCGAGAAGCGCTGACCTCCCCGGCTGGTTTCCTGGGCAGTTGCGGGCGCGTCTCGCTTTATGCGCTATCCGGCACGCACGTACCGACGCAACATGATGCTGACACTCTGCTTGGCGAGGAGAAGCGCTTCTTGGAGCGGCTGCACGGACGGCCACATCAGATGTAGCGCAGAGCGTTCATCAGCTTCTCCGGTACGTGGATTTGGATTTGTCTCATCCCTAACCAGCTCGCGCAGTCGAGCCTTAGCGCATCGCCAAGCTAGGCTGGCAGCGGGGATTCACATAATGCTGCTGGTAGGCTCCCCAAGGCTTCCAGGCGCAAGGTGTGGTTTGCCAATCAATCCTTCCAGAAGTCCAGGATACCGGCGGGCGAAAGCTTGAGCCTCGTAATCATTCGCCTGAAGCCGACGGCGCTCATGAAACGCTCGATCTTGTCTGGGTCATCGGATGGTGTATGAAGCCCCCATGGAGGTGGGCGAAGTCGTGGCGCTTCAGCCATTTCGCCAGTTCGTCCGAGATGTAATGAGGAGCCGTTGTCGGATAGCAGCCTCAGCCGATGGAGGACGCTCGCCTCAGCTCGCGGCCTCCAGCGCCATTTCGAGCGTCGCGGTGGTAGCGACTACAGAATGTTCAATTACTTTCCGTGGGTTAGCCCGCTAGGGAGAACCCAAGTACCGTGCCTGCGGACCCGCCTCGTCCTTAGCCGGGGTCCAGCATCAGCCACCGTGCGCCACGAAGTTTCCATGTATTGAGTATGTTTTCTACTTCGTCGAGATAACAAGCGGCGTAACGGTCATCAACCAAACGAGCCAGCTGGCTCCTCTGACGACGGACATCTGTGCGATCGCGACACCGGCCGTTATCGCTTCCCCGCTCTGCGAATCGAGGATAGGTTTCCGAATGATGAATCGATGGATCGGGAATATAGCGCTTCTTTTGACGTCGCTGATAATCAGCCTTGGGCTGGGCGAAATTCTCGTCCGACAAACTCTATCGCCGCCTCAGAAATATGAGGATATCCTCCGGAATTTGGTGGACCGGCCAGAGCGCCTGTTTAACGCCCGTTCATCCACACTCTACGACATCAAGGGACTCTATGAAGGGGCAGACACGGTTGAGTTCAACGTTGGCAAAGATCGGTTCATCGAACCGCAGCCCCAGGGGGTCCATAAGTACCACATCCTCTTTCTAGGGGGCAGCACGACGGAGGCGATGTACGTCCCCCAACGCGAGCGGTGGGTGGCACTTTTGAACCAGCCGGCTGTTGTCGCGGCGTACAACGCTGCCCAATCGGGCGCTAACACCATCGACGAATACTTCACCTTTCTATATTTGACTCAGGGGATGAAGTTTGACCTTGTTGTCCTGGCCACCGGCATAAATGATATGTACTGGCTTCAGCAGTTTGAGAAATATGGAAACCGTTTTGTCACCGAAGAATACAAGAAAGGCCTCCAGGATTACAATGCCCGTGAATTCGGCTCAAAAGAAAACACGTTTGACCAGCCGTGGAGGCGCAGTGCTCTTTATCTCCTTATAGCTGAAGCTTTTAAGAACCTTTCCAATTTAGGACCGCCACTAAGAGTTGTCCCCAACGTGACTCAAATATTGCTCGATATGCGGCAGACAGCACTGAGCAACTTCACCGACGAGGGGCGTCCTGCCGGCGTGCGTTTGATGGATCGATACCCTTATCTCGAGGAGATCAACCAAGAATATCGAGCCGCCACAACCCACAATATCGGCTTATTGCATCAGGCGGTCAGCCGTACTGGAGCCAGACTTCTTGTATTAACGGAGGCCACATCGTGGCTGGCCCCCACGACCAGCTTCTATCAGGACCTGCGAATCCCAATCGACGGGATGCGTTCTTTCGAGGATCTTCACGAGTACCGGCTGCTACTAAATGGATTTTATCTTGAAGCGGCAAAGCGGGCTGGTGCTCTCACATATGACTTGGCTGCCGACGTGAATCCTTACAGCAACGGGCCCTCGGGCGGCAAGTATATGTATGACAGCCTGCACTACACTCCTGAAGGGTGTAGGCTCGTGGCCAGTTTCATGCGCCCGGTTCTGCACCGCCTGTTGGAACGGGGCAGCCTCAAATAGCTCACTGTTTATAATGGAGCCAGTGCCGTCGTGCTTTGTAGGATCAGTCGCCCGTCCGCCTCAGCATTGGCTTCCTCGTGCTTCATTTCTGGTGGCAGAGGTTGGAGCCTTAGGTTACGTGCAGAGTATAAGGCCCCAAAGAAACAGACAAGGCCGGATCGCGATGATGCCAATGCTGATCCGGTCCCCGTCGATTGCGATCGCTTGCGCGCATCCCGCTCCGCCACCATCGAAACCTTGCCGTTTCGGAATTATTGGCTCGATGCCGCTCGGACTCACACGTGTGGGTAATGCTCTCCGCCGACATCAAGCTCGGAATGCCGATGCAGCGGATTGGGCTAACTGAGGAAGAAAAATTGAGTTGCGGGACAACCGTCCGAAGCCTAAGTAGCACACATGCCACTCGATAGCCTGATCCTATTCCTTGCCTGCGGCGTCTGGATCGCCTGGTGGCTTGCGTACTTGCTCACGCTGTGTATCGGTCGAATTCGACGTAGCCGTCGTCCAAGCTGTTGACTGACCGTTGGTTCGCGCACCCCCTAGCGTTTGTTTTTCTGCTTCCGCTCACCGGTGAGAAGTTGTTGGGCTTCGATGGATTGGCTTTAACAACTGTGGAAGAAAAGACACGGAACTGAGAACCTCCTATTTACCCCGAAGTGGTTGCTCAAACTGTGGAGCCAGGAGGATACTAGGGGCTATTCATGAAGGAGGCGACATCAGGTGATTATGACAATCTGCTTCGCACCTGCATGACATGGGTCAACTGCAACTGACATCTGCAGTACTCACATACACAGTGGACCGGGTTCTTCGAGGCCCGGTCTTTTCATTCGTCAAAAACGAGCCCTTTTCGGTATTGTTTTTGAAAACGGGACCCCTTTTCACCGTTTTCTGTCATTTCACGCCCCTCTAGCGTCATCCCTGCTTCGTTTTTGCGCGGGTCCCCTATGGGAAGGTGCTCCCCTGGGCAAGCAGCGCATTTGGGGCGTCGCTAGAGGGATTGTGACATTCAAGTACTCAAAGGCCAAAGCCAATGCGCGAGTACCACTGTGAACCCTCATTGCTGGCTGACCAGAAAAATAAAAGCTCCAGCACTAATCAACAGAGCAAGCAGAATACCGACGATGATCGAATAACCCGATGCCGACGATCCGTAGGCTCCTCTTTCGATCCAGCGGTTTTTTGCGCCGCGCCGATACCCAACCAGAAAAGAAGCTTGTCCATCGACCGATAGCTCGCAGAACAGGCGCGCCATCATCGACGCGGCTTTGTAGCGCTCCTATGCTTATGATGGCTACGGTTATCCGCACTTGGTGAACGCCAAGTCCCGAAGTCGGGGCCAGGGATACCGCGCTCGACGGCGCCGCGAACGGTAGCGCGCCGGGGTTAACCGCGCCGCCGACATGGGCGCTGGGGCTAACAGCGCCCCCCATTTGGGCCGACAGGCTCTGGGCGAAGTAATAGACCATCTGGGCGAAGGCGAGCGTCACCATGATGAACTGGAAGCCGCGCGTGCGCAGCGAGAGCGCTCCGATCGCCAATGCGAACAGCATCGACACCAAAACGGCGAGCGGCCACGTCACGAGGGCGTCGGTGAGGCCATAGACCGTCAACATGCCCGTGGCGTAGGCGCCGACGCCAAACAACGCCGCCTGTCCGAAGGTCATCAGCCAATGAGTCCGGGTGGTCTTTCCTGCGGGGAACGGATATGGTCTTTTGACACGCCGTGCGGCGATGGCGCTGAGTTGTGCACGGCAATGCGGATACTGCGAGAGAATCATGTCGCCGCTGAGCATCGCAACCAGCACGGCTTCCGCAGGCTCTGATGGTGAGCCGCCTATTGTTGTTGACCTTGACGAAACGCTGATTCGCACAGATCTTCTGATTGAATCATTTTTTATCTTGCTCGCTTCTCATCCTGCTGCCGCAATCGCCGCGCTCAACGCGCTTCGCAAGGGCAAGGCTGCCTTCAAGAGCAAGCTCGCCGATGCTGCGGTCGTCGAAATAGAGACACTCCCCTTAAACGAAGAGGTAATGGCTTTCCTGAAAGCGGAAATCTCCAAGGGGCGCCCGCTCTACCTCGCATCCGCTTCCGACCGGCGGTATGTCGAGCGCGTTGCCGATCATCTCGGCATGTTCGATGGTGTGTTCGGTTCGGACGCTGTCGTCAATCTTGCTGGTCCCCTCAAAGCGGATCGGCTTTGCAAGGCGTTTGGAGAACGCGGGTTCGATTATATCGGTAATGGACCCGTTGACGAAGCGGTTTGGCGGCGCGCGCGGCGCGTCTACGTCGCCAACGCGCCTGCCACTTATCTCGCCGCGGTTAGAACTTGGGCGCCGGAGGCGCGAGCCCTCGGAACGCGTGCTCATCAATGGCAAGACTATGTCCGTGCTCTGCGCGTGCATCAGTGGCTAAAGAATACCTTGGTTTTTGCTCCTGCATTGGCTGCGCATCAGCCTGGTGCCCTCCTTTCAAGTCTTTTGGCCTTCATCAGCTTTAACCTTTGCGCATCGAGCGTCTATATACTCAACGACCTTCTCGATCTCCGATACGATCGCGCCCATCCTCGCAAGCGACTACGCCCATTCGCTGCAGGCAGGATCCGGATTGTGCACGGCGGCGCGCTATTTCCGCTGCTCTTGCTTGCATCGCTGGTGGTTGCGCTGTTCCTACCAATGGAGTTTGTGCTGGTCTTGACTGCCTATTTCATTCTGACCTGCGCCTACTCTTTGGACCTAAAACGCCGAATGCTAATCGACGTAGTCACTTTGTCCTGTCTGTACGGAAGCCGGCTAGTTGGAGGAGGCGCGGCAACCGGGATTCCACTCTCCCCGTGGTTCGTGGCCTTCGCCATATTCCTGTTTTTCAGCCTCGCAATTATTAAGCGCTGTGCCGAACTTGGTGACCACTCTGAAAAGGGTAAGGGCGATCCGACGGGCCGCGGCTATCGCCTCGATGACCTTCCCGTACTGCAGTCGATGGCAATTGCGAGCGGGTATGTGTCCGTACTTGTGCTCGCACTCTATATTAACGGCGACCTTGTCGGCACACTCTACCGCCACCCCGATCGGTTGTGGTTGAACTGCATCCTGTTGCTATTCTGGGTCAGTCGAATGATTATTGTTACCCACCGCGGTCGCATGCGCGATGATCCTTTGGTGTTCGCTGCGACCGATCGCATCAGTCAGCTGGTCTTCCTGAGTTGCGCTATTGTTACAATTTCAGCAATCATATGAAAGCGACGCCATCGACCGGCTCCTGGCCAGGATCGGTTAGCGTAAGATAGCGCTCCCGCCGACTCTCTCCACCTCGCCATGATCCGCATCATGCTGAAGCGCCCATGAATCGAAACTTCGCGGATGGCTCTCACGAAAACACCGCCGCCCACGGACTAAGTCGGCAATGAAGCGGTCGCCGTCCTGGTGGCCAATGGCCAGCGTGAAGGCGTCGGCGCGGCCCGCGCTGGCATCCGTGAAGGCAACGTATCGGACACCGGGTTGCGGAGGTAACTCTGCTGGATGGCCGTGGTTGATGGCGGCATCAATTTGAGCATCATCAAGGTATTGCGACAAATCGTTCCTGAACAACCCGCTCATCGGCGTAGGCACGGGCAATCATCTTGCGGTTGATTGTCGGATTAAAGCGTTCGGTCGAACCTTGAATAATAAGTACATCACCGTCGACGCCAAACCAAAATGGTCTCTATGTTTTGTATGTAATAGGCCGACACGTCTGTGAGGGCTGGAGATACCTACCAGCATTCCGCCCGAAGCCGACAAGGAGGGCACTGTGGCGCGGTAAGTCTCAACATCAGGCAAGGCGGAGGCTTCATCTTTCCAAAATGCCGACTCGTCAAAAACACACCCGATCAGGGTACGTCCACGGACGCTTGTAGCTCACGGGGTGGGTTGCGATGACGATATTACCGTCCAATCGAATTTCGTTGGCGGTGGTATCACGGATTTTGCGGGCCCGGATTGGGGAGGCTTCGAGAAAGCCTAGCGCGTAACGAAAACCATTTTGGCTTGTGCCAGCGTGGGGCTTAACACCAACACATAACCGGTCTCCCCGCGCGCGAGCTTGTGGGTTACGAAACAAGCTTGATAAACCGCGAGCGCCCCGGCCATTCTGCTTTTCCCGCTGCGCATCCCGACGGCGCAGCACAGCTCCCGCACCCCGCTGCTGCGGTGGTTTGCGGGAACCCGCTATCTTGGTGAAGGTGGTCTTGTCTCTGCGGTCCAGTGGCGACGCAAAGGCTGCTCGTAATACCGTCAGCCACGTTGCCCACGTGTCAGGCGAGGAGCCGAGCGCTGCGCCAAAAAGATGTCGGTCGAGTAGGGCTGTGTCGACAGCAATCATTCCGCCGCCTCGATTTGGGACGCGTACTGCTCAAGCGTTGGTGTGATGTCTTTGATTAAATGCCGCGCTACATCTTTCTGATACTGCTTGTTTCGCAGTATGTTAGCTGCATTATCGGTAAGAGGGGCAAAAGTTGGGGCAGTCAGGCGGTGGCGCAGCGATGCCTGACAATTGTCGGCAAGTACGGGATTTCGGTGTGGTTGGGCACTGCCAACCGTGAGCCGAGATATTCCCAGAAGGTGATGCCGAGTTTTGCGCAGGTCTTGCTGAGGCCAAGGAAAGCGTCGCGGCAGTCGCGTCCGGTGTCGCTTCTTGTCCCGCCGCTGATCTTTCGCTTGGTGACCTGGCAGCGGACGTCGTTCTCCGAACCGTTGGTGTGCAGTGGGATTTCGGGTCGATCGAGGACCATCAGCAATTCGTGCTTGTTGGCATGGAGCCGTGCGAGCAGACGATCGAGGGTGACGAAGCCGGTCTTGCGCGTGAAGATGCGGTCGAACCGTGCCCGGAGGGCGGCCTTGCGCTGCCGGGTCGGATGCTGGCGATAGGTTTTGAGATCGCGATAGAACCGCCAGATCAGTGCGCGCGTTCGGCGCTGAGCATCGGTGAAGGTATCGAGCTTGTGAACGAGACGCTCGGCATGGACCCAGCACAGGCCGCGCGGGCCAACGTTGAACTGCCCGGCGTCATCGCTGACGATGACGGTGTCGGGCAGGAAGCCATGCGCCTTGACGCTGCCCCACAGGGCGCCCTCGGTGGCGACCAAGACCGGATCAGGGTTGACCTCGAGAGCCGAGATGCCGAGTCGGTCGAGGTGTGCGGTCCAGGCGACCTGGCTGGTGAAGACCCGCTCGGGATGTTCGGCCAGGCGGGCGATCACTGGCCCGGACAGGGCGCGTTGTCGCATGTAGGCCAGCGCCTCGGCATTGACGACATAATCGCCGTGGCCGGCGCGCAGCAGTTGGAGAAAGTTGCGGCGGTTCTTCGAATCCGTGGTGCCGAACCAGGCGAAGTGTTCATTGCCGATCTGCGTGCATAAGCCATTCGCGGCCTTGTGGCGAGCGCCGGTGTCGTCCACCGTGATCCAGGGGGCGCTGGAGAGCCCGGCGCGCAACACGTCGCGGGCCTCGTCGAGGAAACCGTCCTGCCCGGCGATCAGCAGACGCACGAGCTGCCGCTTGGAGATGACGATGCCGAACGCCCGCACCAGCGCGAGCAGCCGCGCCACCATGACTTGCCCCTGATGGTATTGAGCGAGCACGAAGCGGCGCAGGTCCGGCCCGAAATGCCCGCTGATGCCGGCCGGCAGCGGCGCTGTCATCGTGTCGCCGTCCGGCGTTTGCCAGCGTTCGCAACGGAAATTCACGACGTGCGGACGGATCACCAGATCCTGCACCACAAAACTCGTGTAACCTTTGAAGCGAGAGCCGCGCGGCGGGGCTGCGAGCTTGACGGTCTGCTCCTCGTGGATCGAAAGCCTCGAGGTCTTGCTGCCCGTCGCG
>Ga0070699_100005461_pt1 | contig 11143 bp, 10 predicted proteins | sample KBSK1503metaG_FD_65473 | JGI IMG/M metagenome (GOLD analysis project Ga0070699, IMG submission 65473) | Corn, switchgrass and miscanthus rhizosphere microbial communities from Kellogg Biological Station, Michigan, USA - KBS K1-50-3 metaG | ecosystem: Host-associated > Plants > Roots >...
AGCACTGTGACGTTACCGGTCACCACGACGTTGCTCAGCAGCTTGATCCCCGCCGGATTGTTCAGCGTCAGCGTCGCAAACCGGCTGTTGGCCACCGCCGGCGACCCGAAGGTCACCGTCTGCTGGCTGGTCCCGTTCAATACCACCTGGGTCCCGGAATTCGCGAACGCGTTCCCGCTCCCGTTGTTCTGGGCGAAGTTCCCCTTGAGGGTCATCGTCCCCGCGCTCAACAACCCGGTCTCATCCCCGCCCTGGAAGGTGGCGTTGCCGGCCACGGTGAGCTGATCGTTGACATTCTGCATGATGAGCACGGCGTTCAAGCTCACCAGCAGGTCACCACCGACATCGAGCGTGTGGCCGTTGAGGTTGAGACTGGCCGTGCCCCCACCGATGGTGATGGTCTTCGCCGCAGATGTGGCCGTGAGCGTGGGTTCATTCGACACTGTGCCGATCAGCACGGTATCGGCCGCGGTCGGTACTCCGGCCGGGCTCCAGTTAGTTCCGTCAGACCAGTCGGTAGAGCTGCTGCCGGTCCAGGTCCGGGTGGCACCCGGCGCCGGCACCGGCCAGTTCACCACCGCTCCGCCGGTGGTCTGCACGAAGGCGCCGGGGTTCGCGGGCACCGGGTTCTGGAAGTCCAGGGTGAGCGGCTGGCCGTCGGTCGGATTGAGATCGGTCGCGCCGAGGTAGAAACCGGTGGTCGGCGTGGTGGCAAAGGTGAGATTGCTCAGCGTGAACGGCGAGCCGATTCCCGGATGATTGATCTGGAGCTGGACCGCGGTCTGCGATTGGTTCTGGAAAGTCAGGTTGCCGACAGTCAGAGGTCCGCCGGCCGGCTGATCCACGATGAGCCGGACATTATCGAATGTCAGGGTGCCCAGCGAGAGGACATCACCCACGGTCAGCACTCGGCCACCGGTTACCGTCGCCGAGCTCGGAACACTGAAGGTGCCGTGAGCAAACGCATCGGACGCCAGGGAGAGAACTCCGGCGCCGGGTGGAGTCCAGATCAAGTCCTGGAAATGCGAAGATCCCGGCACAATCCCCGGGCTGGCGAAGAAGACCGCCGGGGTGCTGCCGGTCAACTCGGTGATCTGAGTCCCGCTCGGGTGGAAGCTGTCGTTGCTATTCGAGTTCTGCTGGTTCAAATCGCCATTGACTACCAGGAGCCCGGCGGACATCGAGCCCAGCTCGTTGCCTCCATTGAAGACCGCGTCGCCCTGGACGGACAGGGCGTCGGCCGGATCGACCATGAGCAGGATGCCGGCGCCCGAGGTCGCAAAGGTGCGGGCCACGACCATTACCTGCCCATTCAGCTCCAGGACGCCCCCCGCGACATGGACGGCGCCGACCACGACCGATGCCTGCAGAGTCGGATGGTTGGTCGCCGCAGGTATGACCACGCTGTCGCTGCCGGAAGGCACGGTGGCGGGATTCCAGTTGCCCGCGACATTCCAGTCGGTCGAAGCCGTACCAGTCCAGGTCTCCACTCCACCGGCACCGGCCGATTGCACGAACACCGAGGTACTTTCGACGACGCCCTGGGGGAAGCTCACGGTCGCCGGCGTGCGAGCGCGGATGTACACCTGGCCACTCGGCGCCAGACCATGCACCACGCCGGCACCATTCACCTTGGCAATAGTGGTGTCGGCCGAACTCCAGGAGACATAGAACGCGGAGACCGGGAGCTGGTTGGCGTCCTCCCCGGTTATCCGCATCTGGAGACTGTCACCCTGGGTAAGCGATGAATCCGCCGGAGCCAGGAAAAGCGCCGCGACCTGGGAGCCGGGACCGATATAGACCAGGGGTAATGGCGGAGGTGGCGCGGAGGACGGAGGACCGGCGTGGGCCTCCAGGCGTTGGGTGCCGCTGAACAGGACCTGAGTTCCGCTCAATAGCTCCAGGGTCACGTCCAGTGATTCCGCAGTGGCTTTCAACAGGACCGGGAGCGTCAACCGGAGCCGGTCCAGGTTGGCGTCGAACCCGGCGGTAGTGTCGATGATCGTGGTGCTGGGAGGCCTCGCCACCACGGCGTGGATGTGATCAATCGGAAGGTTGGCGCCGAAGAAGCCACCGCTCGGGAAGACCGGTGCCATCGCCACGGTGCCCATGACGGGGCCGGAGGACGGGCCGCCGGCGGTATCGCCGGAACAGGTGGTGAGGAGAATACTGGACAGCAGCATGCCGGTGATCCGGAGCAGCTTCACCGGATCACCGCTGGGCCCGCTTCTGTAGAAAAATGAGGTATCTATTGGGAAGCTCCTGCGCCGATACTGCAGTCCGCGCAGGAGGCTGTCAATAGCTTACGATTGAAACTCGATTTCCACCCCGAAATAGCGGCTTTCACTCCGGAAAAACTGCCGCTGGGTGGAGAGGCCGGTGTGGCGGATGAGGGAAAGCCGGAGCTCGCGCCCCTGGTTGCTGCCGGCGATGGCGAGTCCCAGCTTGGCATTGCTGCTGATTCGCCAGTCGGTGGCGGACATACCGTCGAAGAAGAGCCCGGCCACCGGCACCATGCGCTGACCCAGCAGGGTGATTCCACCGGCGCGATAGTCGATGCCAACCGCCGCCAGCCAGGGGGACAGCTTCAGCTCATCGATCATCGCCCGGCTCCCGCCTACCATGATACGCCAACCGCCGGCCCGATACCCGGCCCATCCCGAGAGCAGCTCCCGGGTCCAGTCGATCCGATTGGCCTGGAACGTATTGGCGTACTCATCGCCGAGGTGGCTGCTCTCGTGGGAGAGCTGGAGGGCAAACTCCCAGCGTTCCCGCGTCGTATGCAGGGTGAACCCCGTCGTCCAGTCGCTGCTGATCATCGCGGTCTTACTGTCGTCCAGGCTGAAGCGGCCGAAGACCTGGACCCCGAAATCCAGGGTGATCGGCCGGGGCCCCCGCTTGAGCGCCAAGGTGGGAAAGCTCTCGCCGACGGCGACATCACCCTCCTGCTCGGCCCCGAACTGACTTTCGCCCCGGGAGAGCCAGATGACCCGGCCGGCGAACGACGCGGCGCGCGGAGCGGCGAGGGGGAGATCGAACGAGGGGACGTCGGGAAAGAACCGGCTCTGCCCGGCAAGGGTAACCGGAGTGCTCAACAGGCCCATGGCGAGAAGAATGCCCGCAAAGCGTAGCTGTGGCTTGACTTCGGGCGCCATTACCGAAGATTTCACTCCGTCTCCAGGTACATAGTGGCGGGAATATAGCACCCGCCTGGCGACCCGACCCTCACAGGAGCCGTAGTTCATGCTAGTACCCGTGATTGCCGCGTTATTCACCGCGAACCTGAGCGCCGCGCCCGCTGTTGTGGACCCCGCGACCAGGGTACGAGTGGATTCCACCCATCACGAGCTGGTCATCACCACCGGCCCGTACGACCTGCCCAACATGCCGCCGATGACGGACCATGCCATGATGGACCTCGGCATGAGCCACGACACACCGATAAGCCGCTTCCAGTGGCCGGTGGAAGGGTGGTTCCGCGGATTCAAGATCGAAGTGCTTGACCGGGACGGGCGCCCCCTGCCCCGCCACATCATGCACCACATGATCATGGTGAACTTCTCGCGCCGGCAGTTGATTTATTCCGCGGCGGAGCGGCTGATGGGGGCCGGCACCGAAACTGACGACGCCACGATTCCGCGCACCATCGGCGTGCCGATGAAGGCCAATAGCGACCTCGGCCTCTACGTGGCCTGGCACAACGACACCGGGAAGGATCTCCAGGGCGTCACCTTGCGCCTCACCCTCGAGTGGATGCCGCGGAACCAGAATCCCCGGCCGCTCGACGTGATGCCGATCTACATGGACGTGAACCTGACCGTGGGCGGGACCAACACCTTCGACGTGCCGGCCGGCAAGTCCACCAAGTCGTTCGAGTTCACTCTGCCGGTTGGCGGAAGGCTGCTGGCGGTGGGCGGCCACCTGCACGATTACGGAGTTCGGGTGCAGCTGCAGGATGTGGAAAGCGGGAGGATGCTGACCTCGGTTAACGCTACCCGCGATGCCTCGGGCCACGTCACCAAGATCGACCGCAGGCTCTTCGGGGTGAGTGGCGAGGGTCTCCGGCTCCGGGCCGGGCGGCGCTACCGGGTAATCAGCGAGTACGACAACCCGACCGGCCAAACCATCCACAACGGTGCCATGGCCCACATGGTCGGGCTCTTTGCCCCGGACGATGTCAGAAAGTGGCCCCAGATCGATCCCAATGACGCGACCTACCAGAAAGACCTGGCGTCACTCCGGGTGCGGGGGCACAAGATGGATGATATGGAAGGGATGCATCACAACTAGGGCGGTAATGGGCGGTAATAGGCGGTAGAAGGCGGTAATGGAAAAGACTTAAGGCTGTCATCCCGAGTGAAACGAGGGATCTTCTCAAAACGAGCAAGATCCCTCGCTGCGCTCGGGATGACAGCCTCAAGCTTTTCTACCGCCCATTACCGCCCATTACCGCCTATTACCGCCCACTACCGCCCCGTTGCCATCTAGACAACTCTCCTAGCACCGACCCACCTCCGCCACCACCAGCGGCCATACACATCGTCCGGCGAAAGCAGGCTGATCTGCACCCCGTCGCTGGCGCTGTGGATGAAACGTCCATCACCGAGGTACAGGCCGACGTGGGTCACCCGGCCGCCGCTATTGGAGAAAGTGAGGATGTCTCCCGGCTGCAGCGCGTCCAGCTGCTTGTCCACCTTGGTGCCATACAGGGCCTGGTCCACGCTGCGCCGCGGCAGCGCGATGCCGTGTTCGGCGTAGGCGTATTGAATCAGCCCCGAGCAATCGAACCCGCCATCGGTGGCGCCGGTGCCGCCCCATTTGTAGGGCGTGCCCATGACCTGGGTCGCGGTTTCGAGTACTTCGACCACGAGCTCAACCCGATCGGCAGGCACCGCGGAGTGCTCCACTCCGGTCCGCAGCGAGGCGCCGGACGGAGGCTCTGGTGATGCGACCGTGGCTGCCGCCACCGGGGCCGGAGCGCGGTCGGGTGCCGGCGAGAAGTCGAGCCCGATGCGTGCGGCGATCTCAACTCCGCTCCGCGATCCCATATACCGCAGGTCGCGCCAGCGGCCCTCGGCCCCTACTGAGAGTGGCCCCAGCCGGGGGAGCTCATATCCCAGTCCCGCCGTCCAGGAACCCCAGAAACGATCCCCGCTCCCGCTGGCCAGGCCACCGGTCAGCCCCGCCGCGAGATACAGTCCAGGATGTCCGCCGCGGAACAAGGTCAACTCGGCGCCGGGTCCCCAGAGACTTCCCTGTCCCTGGCTCATTTCCCCCGCGTGCAGTCCGTACAGGGTGTAACCGATCGGTCCGGTGAGCGAGCGGGCGAAGCCGAGCCGATAGGTGCTCCAGTCCGGATCGGAGAGCAACCGGCCCATGTCGAACGTGATGCTCTGAGCCCGGCCCGGGTGCGGAACGGCGAGCAACATTCCGACAACGAGAAGCGGGTACCTCATGATCCGCGCTCCGGCGTGGGTAGCCCGGTCCCGGTGTTCACCCGGTACCAGGCCTGCACTTCGCAATGGCGGTACAAGGCCGCTCGCAAGGTCGAGTCGTTGATCGTCTTGGGGACTCCCAGCGTGTACAGGAGCGGGACCGGAAGGCGCTGGTCACCACGCCTGAGCTCGAGCAGCCGCTCGGTGCAGACCGTCCCGGCGCTCGAGGTATCGGCCCGTCCCGCCACCCGCCAGACTTCCGTGCTGTCGGCAAGCGTCATGATCAGGGAGTCGGTCGAAGAACCGGTGCTGCTGATGGTGCTGTCCGGGAGCGCGGGAGGCTGTCGGTTCGCATCGCGGCAGGCGAGCAGGCCTATGGTGAACAGGACGAAGATCCCGGCGCGAGCCTTGAGAAATCCCTTCGCTCCGCTCAGCGCAGGCTGTTCGCTCCGCTCAGGATTCATGCTTGCCCTCCTGCGGGGGCGGAGACGCGAGGAATTCGGTGGTATCGGGGATCGCGTCTTCGGTGACATGCAGGGCGTGGCGAAGCCGGGGTGATCGGCGGAGATAATGAATGACGACGGCGAGGGTTCCCAGGCCGGCGACCGCGCCGCAGACGGCCGTAACGACCAGCCCGGTCGTTGGCGATTTGAAACCCCGGGCGATGACGGCGCCGATCGACGCGCCAATAAACGAAGCTGCCCACGCCACAAGCGGCGTGAGCAGCCAGCCCAGGATCCGGAGCAGGAGCTTCAGGAACCTCATTGGCTCACGGTCGGCGGGACCCGAGCCCGGTGATGATCGCGGCGAGCGCGAGTGCCGGCAGCACCGCGACGCCGAAGGTGGGGACCGACCAGGCCGCGCCGGGGACATGGAGCAGGACACCCAGCACGCCGAAGATCGCCACGCCGACAAGCACCAGGACCACCAGGCCGCCGATGGACGGCTCCCGGTTCCGCGCTGCCTGGTTCGCCATGATGAAGGCGCCCATCCAGGCTAGGTAGGTACCGGCCATCCACCACACCGGGTGGTACCACCAGTTGCTGCCACCACCGAGCGCGCGCCAGCGGAAGGTGTAGGCACCCAACGGCTGCAGCAGCGAGACATCGAGCAGCAGGAAGACGACCGTCGCCCCGAGACCGATCCCGGCCGCGCCGGCGATTCCCTCGATGGTGCGGGGCCGGGTCCAGCTGCCGGGGAGCAGAATCGTAGCGGCCAGGCCGATCACCAGCAGCACCACCTCGAGGATCTTCTCCACCGGGCCGTCCAACAGCCGGGTAACCACGGCGAAAAGGACGACGATGAGAGTTTGAATGATCCCGAGGACGACAGCACGGCGAGCCAGGTACGGAATGGGGCCGAGGTCGACGGCATCGCGAGCGGCAACGGAGCTGGTCATAGCGCGAGGGCGAGAGGGTAGCCAACCAACCTGTTGATTCGAATATAGTTAGGGGACCTGAACGACACAATTGAGGATTGAGCATTGAACATTGAAGATTTAAAAACCCGACCGTTCAATCCTCAATCTTCAAAGCTCAATGTTCAATGTTCAATTAACCAAATGCCAGCAGTATCGCGATGTCGGTGAGCGCCCATGCCGCCAGCCCCCGGTACATCCCAAGCTGATGCTGCTCCGAGGTCATCGTCCTGAACCGCCGGCGCCAGGGCAGCAGCACCGCGAGCCAGGCGACGAGAACGAGACCCAGCCCCAGCCAGCGGACCAGGTCCATGCCGACAACTCCCCACCCCGCCCGGACTCCCCCCCAGGCAAACAACCCGAAGGCGACAAGGGTCGCGCCGATGGCGACGTTCAGGCTGAGCCGCATCCCCAGCTTCAACGCCAGTGTGCGGTCGCCGCGGCGCTGGTCTTCATCGAACTGGTAGAGCTGGGTCAGTGGATAGAGCGCGGCGAACAGCGGACAAAAGGCGAGCAGGACCAGGAATCCGGATGTGGTGACCGGCAGGCCGGTACTGGCCCATCCGGCGAACGGGGTCAGAGTCCCGAAGCCCCACATGTTGATGAGCCAGTCCGGGCCGGCCACCGCTTTCAGCCGGAAGGGGGGAACCGAATACACCACGGAGAGCAGGAAACAGGCGCCGTACGCCCAGGCGTAAGATATCGGAAGCAGCAGCGCCGCCACCTGGCCCAGCACCATGAGCCCGAGGCTGAACCCGGCGAGCGCGCGCGGTGGCGGCGGTGGCTGCCGGAGATAGCCGATGTCGCCCTCGTCCTTATCGAAAGCGGAATTGAGGGCCAGGGTTCCACCGTTGAGACACACGACCCAGATCAGGATGCCGAGCAGGCCCGGCGCCAGTGCGACACCGTGCATCGCGCCGGAGAGACCAACCGCCAGCAGGTAGCCCACCGCGGTGTGCGCGGCCATCACCGGCCACTCGGCGGGGCGCAGATGGAGCAGATAGGAAACCCCGGGACCCAGAATCCGATAGCCCCACCGCCGCGGCGCGCTCAGCTGCGACCAGCGGGGGTTGCTCACCACTCCAGGCCGAGGTACCGGGCCGCGATCCGAAGGCCGCGCAGAGTGAGATCGGGATCCACGGCGTCGATGTTGTGGGTGAAGGGGGTCACGGTGGTCGCGAGACCGCCGGTGGCTACCACTTTGGGTGTCCCGGCATTGGGCCATTCTTTGCGGATCCGGGCGATCATGCCGTCCACTGCGTCGGCTGCGCCGAACAGGACGCCGGCCCGGATGCAGTCCTCGGTGCGGCGCCCAATGGCGTGCTCCGGCGGAGCCAGCTCGGTCGCGGGGAGCTTGGCGGCCCGCCGGGTGAGCTGGTCGGCGGATGTTCGCAGCCCGGGCATGATCGCGCCGCCAATGAAGCGCCCATCGATGGTGACGCAATCGAATGTGGTCGCGGTACCGAAATCGACCACCACGGCGTCACCGGCGAAGAGCACGTTCGCGGCGAGGGCGTTGACGATCCGGTCGGCGCCCACGCTCATGGGCTCGTCCACGTCCAGCTTGATGGGAAGCGGGGAGCGGGGATCCACCGTGGTAGCCCGAAGGCCGGTCGAGGATTCCAGCCCGGCGACTACGCTCTGGGTAACCTGGGGAGCCACCGAGGCAAGGCAAATCGCGCGCACTTCATTGGGCGAGTGCCCCGCCTGGAGCAGGAACGCCCCGATTGCGCTGCCCCACTCGTCGCTGGTCCGGTCCGGATTGGTCGTCATTCGCCAATGGGCGACCAGCGATTCACCGCGGAAGAGCCCGGTGGTGATTTCGGTGTTGCCGATGTCGAGCACTAGGAGCATGAGAGACTCACCTGGAGGACATTGCGTTGGCTGCCATCCAACGTGGCATTGAACTTTGCAACAGCTTCAACGCAAAGACGCAAAGACGCCAAGAAGCCTTCGTAAACAGTTCTTCTTCGCGTCTTGGCGCCTTTGCGTTGGTATTTTGCGAAGCTCAAATCAGGATACAGGTTTAGCTGGTACAACATCGACTCTCCACCCCAGATCCTCAAGTCCGTCCTCCAATCACAACCGATCCTGAGCGCAGGCAGGTCAGCTCGCCATCCTTCCCCCTGACCCTGAGTCGGCCGTCACTCTCCACCCCATCCGCAGTCCCTTCTACCGGCTCGATCACTTCCCGGCCGCGAAGCCAATCCCGCTTCTCGAATCGGCGGAGCTCATCGGCCGAAAGTCCCGTGGCGTCGCGCGGCATGGCCCGGAGCGCCCGGGTGATCGGCCCCACCAGGCTGTCGGGATGCAGGGGTGGCAGCACCGAGTTGAGCGCCACGGCCCCGGGGACGACTTCGTCCGGGAGCTGATTCCTCACGTTGAGTCCCAGTCCTACCGCAATCCAGGCCAGGGCCGGACCCTGCCATCTCGCTTCGCAGAGCACGCCACCGACTTTGCGCTCACCCAGCATCAGGTCGTTGGGCCATTTGAGCGAAAGACTCGCTTCCGGCACCATTGCTTCGATCGCGTCCGCAACCGCCAGACCGACCTGGAGACTCAACGCCTCATCGGCCACTCCGCCCCGGAGCAAGATGCTGTACCACAGGCCGCCCAGCGGTGAATGCCAGGTCCGTCCCCTGGACCCGCGCCCGGCCAGCTGTTCCTCGGCGACGACGACGGTGCCGTGCGGGGCCCCCCGCCCGGCGAACTCGTGGATGACATCGAGCGTGGACGACACCTGGCTGAAACGATGGATCTCGGGTTCGGCCATTATGGGGGACGATCCTCAGTGGAGCTTGACCGCCAACGCAAAGGCGCTAAGTCGCAAAGACATCAACAAGCAGTAAGCAGTAAATAGCAAGCAGTACAAAACAGCCGCTTACCCCTTAGTTGACATTTCTGGGCCATTGACCGGGCAGGAACTCTCGGCGCCTTCGCGCCTTTGCGTTGGGCTGTTCGAGTTATCCATGCCGAGGCCAGAAATAGAATAGCAGGGCGACTCCGGCCACGATGCGATACCACGCAAAGGGCGCAAAGCTCCGGTGGGAGACGTAGCCGAGGAATGCCTTGATGACCACCTCCGCCGATACGAACGCCACGATGAACCCGACCGAGAACAGCGGCAAGTCATACTTGTTGAGTGTGCTCCAGCTCTTGAGGAGGTCGAACAGCGTGGCCGCGAACATCACCGGGACCGCGAGGAAGAAGGAGAACTCGGTGGCGGCGCGCCGGGACAGTCCCAGCCCGTAACCGCCCATGATGGTGGCGCCGGAACGGGAAACGCCGGGAAAGAGCGACAGGACCTGGGCCAGGCCGATCCCCAGCGCGGTTGCCGGCTTCAAGTCGGCGACATCCTGGGTCCGGGCCGGCGGCGCCCACTTTTCAATCACCAGGATGACCACTCCGCCCGCCAGCAGCGCGATGGCGACGGTAACCGGGTTGAACAGGTGCGCCGTGATCCAGTCGTGGGCCACCAGGCCGACCAGCGCGGCGGGCAGAAAGGCGATACCAAGGTTGATCAGCAGCCGGCGGGTGCCGAGGTCCCGATGCCAGCGGGTGAGCAGGGTGACGAAGAGTTTCCGGTAGAGCCAGACCACGGCGAGGATGGCGCCCAGTTGGATGAAAATCTCGAAGGTCTGGGCCCGGTTGCCGGTAAAGTCGAGCAGGTCGCCGGCGACAATGAGGTGTCCGGTGGAGCTTACCGGAATGAACTCGGTGATCCCTTCGACCAGTCCGAGGATGATCGCTGTGAAGACCCAGCTCACGAGCCGAGCACTTCCTGGTACAGCTGCTCGTATTTCGGCACCACTTTCTCGGAGGCATACAGCCGGGCCGAGGCAATGGCCGCCTGGACCATGGTGGCGAGCGCGGCTGGATTGCGGAGCAATTCGACCGCGCGCCGCCCCATTGCCTCGACCGATCCGGCCGGCTCCAGAATGCCGGTGACGCCATCCTCAACCACCTCGGGGATGCCGCCGGCCCGGGTCGCGACCACCGGCACTCCGCAGGCCATCGCCTCGAGGGCCGCCAGCCCGAACGACTCGCTCTGGGAGGGAAGCAGAAAGAGATCGCTGGCCTGGAGCAGGTTCGCGACCCGGTCGATTCTTCCCAGGAACCGGACATCGTTCGCCACCTCGAGGTCCCGCGCCTCCTTCTCGGCATCTTCGCGGTCGGGACCGTCACCGATCATCAGCAGCGTGGCCGACATCGCGCGGCGGATCCGGGCGAAGACCCGCACCACGTCCTTGACCCGCTTCACCTCGCGAAAATTCGACACGTGGGTGATCAG
>Ga0070699_100005464_pt1 | contig 11139 bp, 12 predicted proteins | sample KBSK1503metaG_FD_65473 | JGI IMG/M metagenome (GOLD analysis project Ga0070699, IMG submission 65473) | Corn, switchgrass and miscanthus rhizosphere microbial communities from Kellogg Biological Station, Michigan, USA - KBS K1-50-3 metaG | ecosystem: Host-associated > Plants > Roots >...
TACACTGACCCGGTCGGCACCCGCAGGAGGCCACTTGAGTGGCGAAACCCTACGTTCGACTGACCCAGCCCCTCGTGCGTGACACGAAGGACGGCGAGCTGCGTCCCGCGACCTGGGACGAGGCGCTCGACCGGACCGTCGCCGGGTTCCGGGCCGCCAAGGCGGCCCACGGCCCGACGACCTTCGGCACCTTCAGCTGCAGTAAGGCGACCAACGAGGTCAACTTCGCGGCCCAGAAGTTCAGCCGAGCGGTCCTGGGCAGCAACAACATCGACAGCTGCAACCGCACCTGACACGCCCCAAGCGTCGCCGGTCTGGCGACTGTGTTCGGTGCCGGTGGCGGCACAAGTTCATACCGTGAGGCCGAGGACACCGATCTGATCGTCCTCTGGGGCAGCAACGCCCGCGAGACGCATCCGATCTTCTTCCACCACGTGCTCAAGGCCGTGAACAAGGGCGCCCGCCTCTACGCCATCGACCCACGGCGGACGTCGTCGGCGGAGTGGGCCGACAGCTGGCTCGGGCTCGATGTCGGGTCGGACATCGCGCTCGCCAACGCGATGGCGCGCGAGATCATCGCCGCCGGCCTCGAGAACCGCGAGTTCATCGAGCGCGCGACCGTCGACTTCGACGCCTACAAGGCCAAGGTCGAGAGCTACACGCTCGAGTACGCCGAGCAGGAGACCGGTGTCCCGGCCGAGGCCATCCGCGAGCTGGCGCACGCGTTCGCGACCGCGCCGCGCGCGATGATCTGCTGGACGCTCGGCATCACCGAGCATCACAACGCGGTCGACAACGTGCTCGCCCTGATCTCGCTCGTGCTGCTGACGGGCCACGTCGGCCGCTACGGCAGTGGCGTGAACCCGCTCCGTGGCCAGAACAACGTCCAGGGCGGCGGCGACATGGGCGCCCTGCCGGACCGCTTGCCCGGGTTCCAGCACGTCGAGAACGACGAGCTGCGGGCGAAGTTCGACGCCGAGTGGGGCGTTGAGGTCCCGCCGCGGCGTGGCTGGCACCTGTCGGGGATGTTCGACGCCATGGAGCGCGGCGACCTCACGGCCGTGTACTGCATCGGCGAGAACCCGGTCCAGTCGGAGGCCGACCAGAAACGGGCCATCGGGTTGCTCAAGGGCCTGGACCTGCTCGTCGTCCAGGACCTGTTCCTGACCAAGACCGCCGAGCTCGCGGACGTGGTCCTGCCGGCCACCGCGGCCTGGGCCGAGAGCGAGGGGACGGTCACGAACTCCGAGCGCCGCGTCCAGCGGGTGCGAGCGGCCGTGGCCCCGCCGCCCGGCGCGCGCGACGACCTCGCGATCATCTTCGACCTCGCCAACCGAATGGGGGCATCGTGGGGCGAGGCGGACGCGGAGGCGGTCTGGAACGAGGTCCGGCGCCTCTCCCCGGTCCATGCCGGGATGAGCTATCAGCGGTTGGAGGACCTCGGCGGCATCCAGTGGCCCTGCTACGACGAGGACCACCCGGGCGAGCTGTTCCTCCACTCGCGCCTCTGGGAGGATCCGGTCCCCGGCAACCGCGTCCCGTTCGTGCCGGTGGATCACGATCCGCCGGTCGACAAGCTCACGTCCGAGTATCCGGTGCGCCTCACCACCGGCCGGCGGCTGGACTCGTACAACACGGGCGTCCAGAGCGGCGGCTACACCTCGCCCCTGCGGCGCGGCGAGTCCCTGGACATCTCCCCGGAGGACCTCGCCTCGTACGGTCTGGCCAACGGAGAGCTTGTGCGCGTCGTCTCACGTCGCGGCCAGGTCGAGGTCCCGGTGCGGGTCGACGAATCGCTCCGGCCGGGCCTGACGTTCATGACCCTGCACTTCCAGGACGACGTTGCGACGAACCTGCTGACGATCGACGCCACGGACCCCAAGTCCGGCACGGCCGAGTTCAAGGCCACGGCCATCCGTATCGAGAAGCTCGAGGCGCCGGTCCCGGCCTGAACACCTGACGGCATACTCGCGGCCATGGATGAACGGGCCTTCCATCCGGATGCGCCGGCTGGCAAAGCGGGCAAGTACGCGCGTATCGAGCGCGAGCGCCGGTTCCTGCTGGCCGCGCCGCCGGTCGGCAGTCCAACGAAACGTTTCCTGATCGAGGACCGCTACCTGCGTGGGACGCGGATCCGTCTGCGTCGGATGACCGACCTCGACCAACCGGCCGGCGACGCGACCTACAAGCTCACCCAGAAGATCCCGACTGCCGCAGGAACGCCCGGACTCATCACGACGCTGTATCTCAGCGAGGCCGAGTACGAGGCGCTGTTCGACATCCCAGCCGACACGCTGCGCAAGGTTCGCTCATCCTTCCCGCCGCTGGGCGTCGATACGTTCAAAGGCGCGCTGAGCGGGCTCGTGCTCGCCGAAGCGGAGTTCGAGACCGATGCCGGCGAAACGGCGTTCCGGCCACCACCTGACGCTGTGGCCGAGGTCACCGCCGACGAGCGGTTCACAGGAGGGCGACTAGTGAAGACCAGCGAGGGCGACCTGGTCGAACTACTCGCGGGATTCGGGATCGACCTCAGGTCGTGATAGCGGTTAGGCCGGGCGGACCACCGACAATCCCGCTGACCTCGCAGCGTCCGCAAGTTGGTCGTCATAGGTGACGAATGCATCCATGACGGCGCCGAGTCTTACGGCCGACGCAAGATGGATCGCGTCTAGCGTCCGCAAGGAGATCGGGCGGATCGCGGCCGCCTGGCGGGCGATGTCGGCGTCAAACTCGACCACCTCGACGGATCGGATGATCACATCGAGGTGAGCGCCGTCGTGCGGCTGTCGTCCCACGGCACGGCGTGTCTCGACGATCCCGATCCGACTACAGAGCACCTGGTCGGTCTCGACGTACCAGCGTCGCATCGCGACCGAGTCGGGCTCATCGAGCACGAGCTTGGTGAGGGCGGAGGCGTCGACGTACGCGACCGTCATCGCACCTCCTCATCCCGCATCTCGAGGAGCGTTTCAGTCAGCGTCTTGCCGCTCGGGTTCGGGATGGAGGGCGCCGGCGGGATCTTCCGATGATCAAAGGTGGCCGGCGTGATCCGCCCTTCCGCGATCAGCCGGTCGATGATCGAGGCAGGTTCAGTTACACGCGGACCGAGTTGGGCGACCGGCTGGCCGTGCTCGGTCACCTCGAGCGTCTCGCCTGCCTTGACCCGGTCCAGGTAGACGCTTAGGTTCTGCCGCAACTCCCGAACGCCGACCCGTGCCGGCTGTTCATTCTCGCTCATGTAGCACACGGTAGCACAATGCGTTGGCGTCGAAATCCGCGGGCATGGCGGACTACACTCGGCCTTAGGAGGACCCCACGATGACGACGGCAGCCTCGGCGTTCCATGTCACCCGCGATCAGTCGCACCTCGCGTGGGACCCGGCGATCCCACCGATCGCGACGGTCGCGTCGGGGAGCACCGTGACCTTCGACTGCCTCGACGCCAGCGGCGGGCAACTGACGGCGACCTCGACGCTCGATGACCTCAACAAGCTCGATTTCGATCGCGTCGACCAGGTCAATGGGCCGATCGCCGTCGAGGGGGCGGAGCCGGGCGACACGTTGCAAATCGAGCTCCTCGACTTCCGGCCGGCCGATTGGGGCTGGACCGCGAGCATCCCGGGCTTCGGCCTGCTGGCGGACGAATTCACGGAACCGGCGCTCCGCATCACGCGCCTGCCAGCGGTCGGTGACTTCGCGGAGTTCCTGCAGGGCATCCGCGTGCCGGTCATCCCGTTCTGTGGCGAGGTCGGCGTCGCCCCGGTAGACGGCCCGCGCTCGACGATCCCACCGGACGCCCACGGCGGGAACATGGACACCCGCCACCTCACGGCCGGCGCGACCTTGTTCCTGCCGGTGTTCCACGACGGGGCGCGACTCAGCATCGGCGACGGTCACGCCGCGCAGGGCGACGGCGAGGTGTGCGGCACGGCGATCGAGACGCCGATGGAGGCGACGCTCCGGCTGACGGTCCGCAAGGACCTGCATGTGACCGCGCCCGAGTTCCTGACGGCGCCCGGTGCCGCAGCCGAGCGCCCCGTCGGCCGCCGTTACGCGACCGACGGGGTCGGGCCCGACCTCATGACGGCGGCCCGCGACGCGGTCCGCCGGATGATCGACTGGCTGGGCCGCGAGCACGGCCTGGCGCCCATCGATGCCTACCTGCTATGCAGCATCGCGGTCGATCTTCGGATCAGCGAGATCGTCGACATGCCGAACGTGATCGTCACGGCGCACTGCCCGCTGTCCATCTTCGACTGAGGGCCGGTCAGCCCTCGGTCACGGCCGCGCCGAGCTCGGCGATCGCCTCGGGACTGCGCCCGCGCAGGACGACATACAGCACGACGCCGATGGCCATCCAGATGCCGACGAGGATCGGCGCGTAGTTGTAGGGCTCAGGCAGCGGTGGTAGCACCAGGTCGATGACCGGGATCGTCACCCCGCCGAACGCCGAGAGGAACCCGAGAACCATCGCGATGACCCCGAGGACAGGGACGACGATGTGCTTCAACGGGTTGAACTGGTCGCGACGCTCGCCGAGGAAGAAGCCCATGCAGGCGACGTTGACAGCGATGTACATCGCGGCAAAGAGCAGACCGAGAGACGTGCCGATGAACCCGTAGGTCGTGATCGGCCCGCCACTCGTGTAGCCCGCAAACCCGAGGCCGAGCGCCACGGCCAGCACGATCCCGATGACGCCCTGGAGGTGGGTCGCGTTGACCGGAGTCTGGTAGGTCGGGTGGACCTCGGCGAGTGCGCGCGGCAGCAACCGAGCCCGGCCCAGGGAGAAGATCGACCGCGTCGACGCGATCGCCCCGGCGTTGGAGTTCGCGAGGCAGCTGTTGATGATGGCGAACGTCACTAGCAGTCCTCCGAGTGTCGGGAGGAGCTCGTCGGCCATACCGCCCCATGGATTGCCTTCGTTGAAGGCAAGGAAGTCCGCCTGCATCCGCGCCGGACCGAAGTAGACGGTCGCAGCGTAGTAGCAGAAGACATAGAACACCCCGATGAGCAGGCACGACAGCAAGATCGCCCGCGGGATCGTCGTCCTGGGCTCGCGGGTCTCCTCACCAAGCGGCGCTGCGGCTTCGAACCCGACAAAGGCCAGGATGCAGAAGACGAAGCCCTGGAAGGCGGGTCCGACGTTCCCGTCGGCCGGGATGAACACCGACGCCTGGACCGGAGTCTCCGCGTTGACGATCAGCAGGACCGCGAGGACGAGGAAGATCCCGATCTCGATGAGACCGAGGATGACGCCCGTCCGGGTCGAGATCTGGATCCCGCGATAGGTCAGGAACCAGACCACGATCCCGCAGATGACCGCCAGCGGCAGCCACAGCAGATCGTTCGAGAAGCCGGTGAGCTCGGTGATGAACGACGCGGCGAAGAACCCGAACGCAGCGAACAGGGCTGCCGGCACGATCGGCTCGGCGAGCGTGAACGCCCACGCCATGAGCCAGCCGAAGAACGTCCCGAGGCCGCGGGTCACATACGTGTACATGCCGCCGGCCGACGACATATGCCGTGCCAGCTGGCTCATCGAGTACGCGGTGAACAGGCACGCTACGAGGGCGAATACGACGGCTAGCGGGGTGATCCCGCCGGCCAACGTCGTGGCCAAGCCGATCGAGAGGGCCGTGGCGACCGCCGGCGCCATGTGAGTGATCGACTGGAACAGGACCTCGGTCAGCCCGATGGCGCCACGTTCGAGGGTCTGACCGCCAGGGCTGGACGCGGACGAGGACATAGTGCCTCCCTCTCCACTGGCGTGCGCCGCGCGGTCTCCCCTCCGCCAACCGGGCACGCGTCGCGTGCATCCTACGGCGCGCCGGGGGGCCTGGGAATGGCCGATGCAACATCTCCGAGCCTCGGCCGTAGACTTGCCGTCCGATGACCGGCGACCAGCCCCAGCTCGTGGTCGACGACGTCGCGTCCGCCGACGACGCGACGGGCTCGCTGCCGCCTTCGGACCCCATGTGGCGCCAGATCCTCGAAGGCACGACGGGAAGCTTCGCCGAGGGACACCGCTGGTTCCGCAGGATCCCGAGCTCACCCCGCTGCAAGCTGTGCGCCGCACCGTTCGGCGGGATCGGCGCTCCGGTGATGCAGCTGATGGACCGCGGACCGTGGGCGAAGAACCCGACCATCTGCGGCTTCTGCTTCAAGCAGCTGGAACGCGGTCACGGCGGTGCCGAGATCGTGCTGACGCTGTTGTTCGCCGACATCCGCGGTTCGACCAGCCTCGCCGAATCGATGGAGCCGCGAGCGTTCCAGCAGCTGATGGGCCGTTTCTATCGGGTCGCGACGGAGGTCCTCATCGCGCAAGAAGCCGTCGTCGACAAGTTCGTCGGCGATGAGGTAGTTGCCCTCTTCATCCCCGCGCTCACCGGCCCGGAGCACGCGAAGCACGCCGTCGACGCTGGTCGCGAGATGCTCCGCGCGACCGGCCACCGAGATCGCGGCGGCCCGTGGGTCCCGCTCGGGATCGGCATCCACACCGGCCCCGCCTACGTGGGCACCATCGGCGACACCGTGACCGATTTCACCGCGCTCGGCGACGCGGTCAACGTGACGGCGCGCCTGGCGTCCGAGGCGGCCGGGGGCGAGATCCTGGTGAGCGACGAGGCGTCGAGGCGCGCAGGGCTGGCCACGGACCTCGAGACGCGCCACCTCACCCTGCGCGGACGCCAGGAACCGCTCGACATCCGCGTCCTCCGCGTCTGATCGAGCCTGCCTCGCTACACTCGGGCCGATGGACCTGCACGTCATCGGCCCGCTGGCCTCTCCCGCCGAGCGCGCGGCGGTGGACGGCGTGCTTGGTCCGCCGGAATCGGGCTGGGTCGGCGGGCCGCGGCGGCCAGGGAGCGACGGCCACGCCGCCCGCGGCGGCCACGAGATCCGGGCGAAGCGCTCGCAACTGCTGCCCGCCCTTCACGCCGTCCAGGACCGCGTCGGATGGATCAGCCAGCCGGCACTCAACTACATCTCGCGACGGCTGGCCGTGCCGCCGGCCGAAGCCTACGGCGTCGCCACGTTCTACGCGCTCTACTCGACGAAGCCGCGGCCCCCGGTCGTGGCCCACGTCTGCGACGACATCGCCTGCCGGATCGCCGGGGCGGAGCGGATCTGCGACGACCTGAGCCGGGCGATCGGGCCGGCCGGCGAGGCGGCGCGGGACGGCCAGGTCGGCTGGATCCGCTCGCCGTGCCTGGGGCTGTGCGACCTCGCGCCCGCGGCCATGATCACGAGAGCCGGCGATCCGGCGACGGTCGCGACGGCGGCTCCCGTGGACGCTGCCGGGATCGCGTCACGACTGGACGGCTCCACGGTCGTCCGGCCGCCCGTTCCGGCCCGCCAGGCGGGTGACGCGAGCCTGCGGCTGCTGCGGCGCATCGGCGCCGTCGACCCCTCGTCGCTCGACGCGTACCGCGCGAGCGGCGGCTATGCGGCGTTGCGCCGCGCGGTCGAGATGGGCCCCGAGGCCGTGGTCGCCGAGGTCACCGCCTCCAAGCTGATGGGCCGTGGCGGCGCGGCCTTCCCGACCGGCCGCAAGTGGGCCGCGGTCGCCGCCCAGCCCGCCCAGCCGCACTACCTCGTGTGCAACGCCGACGAGTCGGAGCCGGGCACGTTCAAGGACCGAGTGCTGCTCGAGGGCGACCCGTTCGCCATCGTCGAATCGATGACGATCGCCGCGTTCGCCAGCGGCGCGAGCCGCGGCTACCTCTACATCCGCGGCGAGTACCCCGAGGCGGAGGCGCGCGTGCGCGCGGCCATCGATGCCGCGCGCGGCGCCGGCCTCCTGGGCGCCGGCATCCTCGGTTCCGGGTTCGCCTTCGACATCGAGCTCCGGCGCGGCGCCGGCGCCTACATCTGCGGCGAGGAGACGGCCCTGTTCGAGTCGATCGAGGGCAAGCGCGGCGAGCCGCGCAACAAGCCGCCGTTCCCGGTCGAGGTCGGGCTGTTCGGCAAGCCGACGGTCGTCAACAACGTGGAGACGCTGGCCAACATCCCGCTCATCATCGAGCTGGGCGGCGAGGCGTACGCCAAGATCGGCACGGAGGGATCGACCGGGCCCAAGCTCTTCTGCCTGTCCGGCCACGTCGAGCGGCCCGGCGTGTACGAGGTCGAGTTCGGCGCCACGCTGCGCGACCTGGTCGAGCTTGCTGGCGGCGTGAGCGGCGGCGGTGAGATCCGCGCCATCCTCCTCGGCGGGGCGGCGGGCGTCTTCGTCGGCCCGAGCGCGCTCGACATGCCGCTCACCTTCGAGGCCACCCGGGCCGCGGCCGCGACCCTCGGTTCGGGCGTGATCATGGTGTTCGACGAGACCGTCGATCTCGTGGACACGCTGCGGCGCATCGCGCAGTTCTTCCGCGACGAGTCGTGTGGGCAGTGCGTGCCGTGTCGGGTCGGCAGCGTCCGCCAGGAGGAGCTCCTGGCGCGGCTCGCGGCCGGTTCCACGGTCCGATCACGCGACGAGGAGCTCGTGCTCTTGCGAGACATCGGCCAGGCGATGCGCGACGCCTCGATCTGCGGCCTCGGCCAGACCGCGTCGTCGGCGATCGAGTCGGCGTTGCGACAGCCGGAGCTGGTGGCACTGTGAGCGAGGACACCACCGGGCTGTCGATGACCCGCGACCCGGCGCCGGATCCGCACACGCCCCACGGCGACCAGGCGCCGGCCGCGCAGCCGCTCACCGACATCCTGCTCAAGCCGCCGGCCCGCGCCTCCCGGCCGCCGGCCCCGCCCCCGGTCGAGGCGCCGCCGGACATCGAGCTGACCATCGACGGCGTCGCCGTCACCGTCCCGGCCGGGACGACGCTGCTCGGCGCCTGCCGGCAGCAGGGCATCGACACGCCGACGCTGTGCTACGCCGAGAACCTGACGCCGGTCAACGTGTGCCGCGTCTGCGTGGTCGAGGTGACGGGTTCACGCGTGCTCGTGCCGGCCTGCTCGCGCAAGGCCGAGGCCGGCATGGAGGTCCAGACCGACTCGGAGCGGGTTCGGACGTCGCGCAAGGTCGTGCTCGAGTTCCTGGGCTCGTCGGTGGACGTGTCGCTGGCCGGACCGGCCGTGCCGGACGGGTCGATCCATGCGTACATGTCGCGCTACGGGGCGGATCCCGCACGGTACGGCGACGCGGCAGCGCCGGCGGCGGCCGGCGAGCGCGACGCGCACGACGCCGGCCACCATCACACCGCCGCCGGGGAAGCCACGGCCGCGACGGTCGCGCAGCCGACCAAGATCGACAACGACCTCTACGTTCGCGACTACTCGAAGTGCATCCTCTGCTACAAGTGCGTCGAGGCGTGCGGCGAGGACGCCCAGAACACGTTCGCGATCGCGGTAGCTGGGCGAGGGTTCGATGCCCGGATCTCGACCGAACAGGCCGTGCCGCTGCCCGAGTCGGCGTGCGTCTACTGCGGCAACTGCATCGGGGTGTGCCCGACCGGCGCGCTCATGGCCAAGCCCGAATACGACATGCGGGCGGCCGGGACCTGGGACGAGTCGGCACAGACCGTGACCTCCACGATCTGCCCGTACTGCGGGGTCGGGTGCGTGGTCGACCTCCACGTCCAGGACGACAAGATCCTGAAGGTGACCTCACCGCTCGACTCGTCGGTCACGGACGGCCACCTCTGCGTGAAGGGCCGCTTCGGCTTCGAGTTCGTCAACGAGCGCCCGCCGAAGCCGCCGGCCTGAGGTCGCTCAGCCCCAGCCCGTCAGGTCGCGCAGGTCGATGCGGCCATCGTGGCTGTAGACGTTGAAGCCATCGCCCCGCAGGAACCCGACCAGGGTCACCCCGAGCCGCTCGGCGGTCTCGACCGCGAGATCCGATGGCGCCGACACGGCACACACGATCGGCACGCCCGCGACTGCGGCCTTCTGCACGATCTCGAAGCTGACCCTGCCGCTGACCATGAGGATCCGGTCGTGCAGCGGCAGCGCAGCGGCCAGCAGCTGCGAGCCAACAACCTTGTCGAGGGCGTTGTGCCGGCCGACGTCCTCGCGGATGACGATCAGCTCGCCGCGCGGGGTGAACAGCGCCGCCGCATGCAGGCCGCCGGTCTGCTCGAAGGCGCGTTGGGCGGCACGCAGCAGGTCGGGCAGCGCGAGGATCACGGTTCGCGTCACGACCGGCCCCTCGGGCAGGATCTCGCAGCGCAGGGCGATCTCGTCGATCGAGGCCTTGCCGCAGATCCCGCACGACGCCGTCGCCACGAAATGCCGTTCCGCGACCAGCGACGCATCGAAGGGACGCGACAGGCGGACGACGATCGTGTCGTCCGGCTGGTTGAGCGTGACCGGGTCGCCCGGCTCCGTTCCGACGACCTCCGGCCCCTCGATCAGACCCTCGGTGCGCAGAAACCCGATCGCGAGCTCCGCTTCATGCCCCGGGGTCCGCATCGTGACCGCCACGGCCACCGATTCCTGCTCGGGACCCGCGGCGCGGATCTCGAGCGGCGACTCACCGACGATGCGATCCGGTCGGACCTCGAGCGTGTCGCCGCGCACGGACACGACGGACCGGGTCGTGACGTGGCGGGTCGGCGGGCTTGTGGTGTCGTGCACGTTCGGAGTGTAGGACCGGCCGGGGTCAGGAGCGCATCATTGGGCCGATGCCCGACGCCCTATTGAACCCCGCCGAGCTCGCCTTCCTGGTCGCCGCGCGCCGCGCGATCCTCGCCACGATAGACCCCGCCGGTCAGCCCCGGCTCGTGCCGATCTGTTTCATCGTCGAGGCGATCGCCGACGAGCGGCTCCGCCTCCTGACACCACTCGACGACAAGCCGAAGGCGACCGACGACAAGCGGGCGCTCGCCCGGGTTCGCGACATCGCCGCCCGGCCGGCGGTCAGCGTCCTCGTCGAGCGCTGGGACGAGGACTGGACCCGCCTCGCCTGGCTGCGCCTCCACGGCGAAGCGACCCTCCTCGAGCCGTCGGACGTACCCGCAGATGCCGTCGCGCGACTCAGGACCAAGTACCCGCAGTACGCGACCCACGACCTCGAGTCCAGCCCGATGATCGCGATCTACGTCGGGCGCGCGATCAGCTGGGGCGCACTCGAGCCGGCCTAGGAGCGCGCTGCGCTAGGCGCGGACGTAGCGGAGCGGGAAATCGGTCTCCCACTGGTCGCCGGCG
>Ga0070699_100005465_pt1 | contig 11137 bp, 15 predicted proteins | sample KBSK1503metaG_FD_65473 | JGI IMG/M metagenome (GOLD analysis project Ga0070699, IMG submission 65473) | Corn, switchgrass and miscanthus rhizosphere microbial communities from Kellogg Biological Station, Michigan, USA - KBS K1-50-3 metaG | ecosystem: Host-associated > Plants > Roots >...
CGGCGCTGAGCGTGCTTGCCGCTGGGTAGACTGAGCATCCGCTACGGGCGGTTAGCTCAATTGGCAGAGCGCCTCGCTTACACCGAGGAGGCCGTTGGTTCGAATCCATCACCGCCCACATTGACAGACAGTTTTCGGCGCACTGTCTCGAGTAAACGCATGACCTGTGTCTGTCGCAGTGGGCTGGGGGTATAACCGACCACATGCCCTCGGCTGACGTGGATATCGGCGAAAAGCGTCGCAAGCAGCTCACGCCGCACAACGGCATCGCCGCTGTCCCAGGGGGACAATAGGCCGGTCAGCTTCGGGTCAAGGCTCTCTAGTTCCACCGTGTCCTCAAGCTCCTTCCGGATGCGTTCGAGCCGCTCCCGTTCCGCACGATATCTCGACTCGTCCCAGTGGCCCCACACGAAGAGTTGATCCAGCCTCTGCAGGCTGCGGTCGATCGACTCGATGGCGCCAAGTGAATCTGCGGGCGCCTTGTCGCTCATCAGGTCGATTCGTTGCGAAAAGTCAGCAGGTTTGAGTGCCTCGAGCTCGACGAGGAGCGCTCGCGCCCAGGGTTCGAGGTCGTCTTCACGGACCCATTTCTCCGAGCACGCCACCTGCTTCTCGCGCCGATGCCGGCAGGCGTAGTAAATGCGACCGCGGTGAGCCTTTCCGGCGCCATGCAGCCGCTCGCCGCATGAGCAGAGCAGCAGGCCTCCAAACGAGTAACCCAGGGTGCCTCGTTGGCTTCGCCTTCCTCCATGCCCCCGGCGTCGTTCTGAGATCGCTCGGGCCGCGGTCCAGGTTGGTCACTGACGATGGCCGGCCAAGCAGCCGGGATGAGCTGACCATGACCACCGCGCCGGCGGCTCTCCGAGTACGCCTTGCCGCCATACGCAACGTTGCGGAGGATCTCGGCGATGCTGTGCCAATGCCAAGCTGCGCCGCGCGACCGGGGCAGCTTCGGCACGCCCTCAGCATTGAGCCGCCTCGCGATGTCGCGCGCCGTGAAGCGACCGCTGGCGTACATGTCGAAGATGCGCCGAATGATTGGCGCAACATCCTCGTCGACCGCGATGGAGCCGTCAGGGCTTCGGACGTAACCGCCGGGCACCTGGCCGACCATCTCACCACGCCGGGTCGCATAACGATAGGCATCTCGGATCTTCTCGCCAGTCATGCGCCGCTCCATTGCATGAGCAGCGGCAAGTGTTGTGTACGTGAACTCGCTGGCTGGGGAGCGGTCGAAACGACCATGGACGAATACAACGTCGATTTCGGCTCGCTTCTCCATCAGGGCGTAGAAGTCCAACGCATCGGAAGTGTTGCGGAAGCCGCGGGACTGGTCGTAAGCAGCCACGACGCTGACTCCCCCGCCCTTGAGTCGATCGATCAGCGCAAGGAACGCCTTGCGACCCTTGAGCTTGCCGCCGCTGACGTCAAGGTCGCTGAAGACTTCAATCTGATCGCAAGCCGCCACCGCAGGCAGGGCGCGGCACTGCTGCTCCTGGACTTCGGGAGAAACGGTGCGCTCGCCTTCCTTATGGCGAGCCTGCCGGACGTAAATCAGGGCGATGCTGTGATACGGCGAATGCTTCGGCTTGTGCACAGGTCGACGAACCAGGATGCGAGCCGACAAGGATGACGTCAAGAGCCTTCACTTCCGTCGGGCATTCTCGAACGTGCAGCCGCGATGACTCGCGCAAGGTCGGTCCAGAGACCATCGATGTCATCGGGCTCGGAAGTCGCAGCTGCAGCACGACGCTTGGAGCGCGTTGGGGAAGCGTCATCCGGCCCCTTACCATGCACAGCGACGGGGCCGGATGTCGGCGAAGAAGCGCGAGGACGAGTTGCGATCGTCACTGCTCGGGCGCCATAGGTTGTTCGGAGAACATCGCGAGGCGCTCTTCGGCGGCTTGGCACGCGCGCTCTGCTAATGAACGCATTCGTTGCTCGCCCTCCGGCAGGACAGAAGCCACCATCAGGATTACGAGCTCTGAGGCAACAAGGGCGGCGAGGGCAGCAGGTGGCTCACGTTTGGGGCCGATATCGCCGGCCGAGTCCTCAGCCTCAAGGCCTTTGGTCGCCAGGAGCCGGATAGCGGAACTCAAACCGAGGCCGTGCTTTTGTGCGAATGCCTCGAGCTCCTGGGCAACAGCAGGCGCCAGCCGGACGTGGTAACGATGTGAAGTCCTCATATCTCCCCTAAAGGACAGCGACTACGTGAAAAAAAGCGTCCGCCGGCGTCCTTTTTGCGAGAAAGGACGCTCAGAGGACGTTGGCCGATCCATTGTGCTGCTGCCCAACTCAGCGCCGGTGTCCGCAGCGGACGCTAGAGGACGGCTAGAGGACGCTCAGAGGACGCCCTGCGAAGGGCTCGGAGGCGGGAGGTTTTGTAGGCTAGTCGGCTATGTCGGGCGCCAGGGCCACACGGCGGCTGCGAAGCATCGCGCAGAACGTTGCTAATCAGTTGGTTCAGATGGCGGTGGGCTGGCAAGCAATGTTTGACGGTCCCGCACTCCTGGCTGAGCCGGATGTCGGCGTTATGGAGATTGATGCTTCATCGGCCACCGGAACAATTAATGGCAAGCCTGCCGAGCTGTTCATGGCCACATATCTGAACGAATGGCTTGCGGCCGAGTTGGGGAGGGCAGGTCTAGAGCCCAGCCAGCTTCTGAGCGCCTACGTTCGAATCGAGTACGAGCGAAACCGTATGGAAGACAAGGACAGCGGGCACTTGAGAGCGAGCAGCCACGTGGTCTTCAATTTCGGCGAGGCGCGCGGTACCTCCAGCAATGACCAACCTTTGCTTCGGTACATCTACGCCCCTGGAGATAAGTGGAACCGCTCGATGTATCGGACCATAGCTCCGGAGGGGCAGAACTGAGGGGCCGACACCTACCATCCCGGTCGATCTCGACGAACAGCATCGGCAGGACGCTTCCTGACGGGGGTGACAAACGGCTCCATCTGGGGTGACAAACGACGCCGTTGGCGTAACAAGATAAGCGCTCCGCGCCGGTGATCTCCCAGACGCAATCTTGACTTGCGCCCCACATCGGGTGGCCTGGTGGGGTCGCGCCGTGGCGGCGGGACCTCACGCTCGGCGCCGTGGGTTAGCTTAATCCCAACGGCCCGAAGCACCCGAACCGCGCCGAGCTCTTGTACGAAGGCCGCGAGGTGATGGCGCGTCTGTCAGGCGAACCCAGCGATCCTCCGGGCCGCGACGCGATAGTGCTCGAGACAGCGTCGGCCTAGATCGAAGACCGTGCGTAGAATCGCCCCATGGCCCGGCGGCGCTCGTCCACAAACCACGGCGAAGACGAATCGCGTCAGACCTACCTCTCCAAGCCGCTCGATCAGGTTTCCGCCGAGCTGACTGACAGGATCGCCAATGGCAACCAGCTGAAGCAAAGTGCCTCGCCGACGATCGTCATCATTGCGGGCGAGGTCGACAAGCTCGCTGCTCAGATCCGCAACTGGGGGGCCTACAACCGCACTTATCTGGAGCGTGCTTTCACCACGTCGGAGATTGCCGACGAGTACGCGGGCGTTGGCGTTCCGCTGATCGCGTTCGGCGGGCGTGTCACCCCGAGTGAACGCCTCAGGAACCTGCTTGACGACCTGCAGAGGGACATCGACTACCTGATCGGTCTCCAGGATCGGCTGTCACTCTATGTCCCGCCTTCGGAGTCCGTGACCCCACTGCCGGCGCCCTCCGTCTCGACAGCCGTCGGAAGCACGGTGCTCCTGAGTAAGCCACCCACCGGCGCCGAAATGGCGGCGCAAGCCCCAGATGCCACCCAACGTCCGCTTGGGAAGCAGACTGTGGACGTGCTCCAGAACGCGATCGCAGCGCTGCGACCGTCGGTCGCAACCCCTGAGGAGTGGGCTCAGGCCCATCACCGCTTCCTCCGAGTGATCTTCGATCGCTTTACAGCGAATGGTGACTGGCCTGAGATTCCTGCTCTTCAGCGCGAGCTCGACCGGCTCGATGAAGAAGCCCTCGTTCCGGACGAAATCGATGTTGCCGAAACAGCGCGCACGATGCCGAAAGAACTTGGCATCCGTGACTACAACCCACCGCGGGTCTGGCTGAAGGTCCGCGCACTCGCCACGGTGCCGGGCGCCGAGCCATTGCTCGACTCATTCATGAAGGTGATCTGGCTCGCCAGTAGGCGGTACCTAGCCGCCGAGGGAGCCCCGAAGCTTCGCCGCACCGACCTCACAGGGGAACTTGGCTTTGATGAGGCAACGGCACACCGTGTCTCATTGCTCCTCGAGGGAGAGCCTCTCGTCTTGGGAGGGGGGTCCGGCAGGATGACTGATCCGGAGTGGGAGCGCGACCTCGCGCCATCGTTTCGGGAATTGAGGAATGCAGTCACGCTGAAGGAGTACGTCGAGGCTCAGGAGCGTGTGTTTTCCAGGCCGAGCCCGGCGCCGCCAGTTGTTCCTCGTTCAGCGTTCGCATCGGCCACGTTTCCATCAACACTGGACGCGCCCAAACGGACTACAACCGTTTCTCACCAACCTTCTTCGACGGCGTCTCAGGTGCAGTCGTTGACCCTCGACGACCTACATCCAGCAATCAAGGATGCATGCGCATCACGTTTCGCGAGCGGACACTTCGCCGATGGAGTCCACCAAGCTGCGATCGCGTTCCGCGACCTTGTCCGCACCAGAAGTGGCCTGCAAGGTTTGGATGGTCACGAATTGATGAGCCGAGCGCTAAACGACCGGACCGCTCTGCTGGTAGTTGCTGATCTGAGTACCCAGACGGGAAGGAGCGTCCAGCTGGGCACCATGATGCTTTCGCAAGGGGCGATGCTTGCGATCCGAAATCCTGTCGCGCACGAGCGCATGCAGATCACTCCGACCGAGGCGATGGAGATGGTGGCCGTTTTCAGTCTCCTTGCTCGCCGCCTCGAGGGTGCTTCAGGCCCGCCTAACAACTAGCGGACATGACTACCCCGCCGGAAGTAATGGAGTTGGAGCCCGCTGTGTCGGATGAAACATGCGGCGCGGCGACTAGACTCAATTCGCACGGAGAGCCACAATGGGCACAAGGCGAGCAACAACCGATCCAAGCGGCGCGCAGGCCATGGCCCTGTTAGGGCTTCTTCTCGTTAGGGGACTGTTTCTCTGGCTTGTGGTCCCTTTGGCATTTCTGTTGTGGCTTGTATTAACGCCTGTTCGGGCCCTTCGTCGCCGCTCGTTTGTAAGCCCCGGCAAGGTGATTGGTTGGGCCGACCTCAATCTAACCGCGGCGCTGGGGCAGGTCCTTATCCGGCCATTCGGCCGACGTGTTGACTTCACGCCCTGGTCCAGCCTGCCGCTCGTCGACCATCGTGTCAGCGTCGTAGATCCCTGGTAGGCAGCAGACGAGAGTGGTCCAATTCGACCTCCTGGCGAAGGTGGCACCATAGGCGCGGAGCGCGCGCTCGACAAGTCGAGTGATGAGGCCCCCTAAACGCAATCCTGACAATCCGAGTTGCATAATTAGCGAGTAACCAGCTCAGCCCGTCGGTGGCAGACACCATCCGGCGCAGGCAATGTAAGTGGAACCCCCGGGTGGATTCGAACCACCGACCTCTGAGTCGATCTCTGAGTTTGTAACCAGCTCAGCCCAGCGCGCTATCCGCTGCGCTACGGGGGCAATTTGCAGTCTACGCACCCAAGGATGGTTCGGCGCAAGTCCGCTTGTCTCATCTATGTCAAACTTCGAAGCCGAATCGTGCCCTACAACTCCGTTAAAATCGGCCCCGCACTCAAGGCCCAATCAGGCTACTTCTCGATGCGCCAAGCAAAGGTCATTGGCCTGTCTCGGGCAGTCCTGAGCTATCGGTGCCGTGCGGGAACCCTTGAACGGGTCGGCCGGGGCGTTTACCGAATCCCGTCAGCCGATAAGTCAGACCGTGGCTACATCATCGAGAACTATCTGAGGCTTGATTGGGCTAATCCAACGGTGACGCATAGGTCCGCGCTGGAGTTGTTAGGCATTTTGGATCCCGCCGGTCCACCAGTCCACATAACCGTGGAAAGGCGCTATAGGAGCCTGTCATTTCCTGCGTCGACGAGACTTCACACGAGGTCGCAACCGTGGTCCCGTGCTGAACGGACACAGATATTTGGCTTACGGGTCACCCGGCCGGTAGAGGCCATTCTCGACGCCGTCAGTGACGGAATCTCGTCTGAGCAGCTTGCTCCCGCCATTAAACGGGCGATCGAGTTGGGACTCGTGGACGGCTCCCGGTTGGGGCTGCGAGCTTTCGACTCGCTCGGTTTCGCGGACACAACGAGGATTTGGGATAACCTGCCTCCGCCCAACTTGAATGCGTGTATCGCTGACGTGTTCGGAAGAATCGCCAAAAGGTGGCGGGTCGGGGCAGTTCTGCTAGACCCTGAAAAGCACTCAAGAATTTTCGATCCCGCCTGGCAACTGGTCGTGATAGTGGGGACCGAAATGCAAGCCGACGCTCGGTGGGAGCTTCACGACCTATTTGTCCACGACTTAGAGTGGCCTCTCTCGAAGCACCCGACGGTGACCGTCGACTTCGTTGACGAACGAACATGGATCGGGTCGTCCCTGCCTGAGCGGATAAGAAGCGGGCGCCGGCTCGCCTGACTGGACAGACAAAATGCACAACGGCAGTACTTGGTTGACAATCACATAGGCAGTGCCGGTTAGTTTTGAAGTTAGTCTTCCGGACGCGTCGGGCTTAAGCGCCCAGGCTGAGCGACGGCTCAAAGAGGTAGTGATAGCTCATGCCAAGAATCTGGTCGATGAAGCGGGGCTCCTAGCTGGTGGGACGATAGGCGGTAATCCCGAGATTACCGAACCTCACATCAGGCTCGCTTCGGACACGTTCAAAGTCATCGGTAGGCGACCGAAGCGGCCGTTTGGAATTGCAGCCGCCGTGACCAGTCCGGTAATTGGCGCGCTGATTGGGCTTACCGGACCGACCCTTCTCACGACCTCGATTGGAGCCGGCGTAGCTCTATTTCTCCTGGTGCTTCTGTTAGTGGTCACCGTGTATGGCGCGCTCGGCGAGCACTGATGGATAAACCAAGAGGGGCTCCGCGAGTCGTGTTGACACCCTCTGCCGAAGAGGTACTGGAGTCGGAAGTCCAGCGCTTTCGCGATGAACTCGTCCGTCGAGCTGCCCGACAGGTCGGTGGGCCGGAGCAAGACGTTGTTGAGGTGACGGCACACGCAATTAGTGTCGCGGCCGGCGACAACTTGGCCACGGCACCGCAGGAGCGACGCCGTAGGCTTGAGCGAATCTTCGTTCTGTACGCGCTGACGGGCGTGTTCGTGACACTACTAGCCGTTGGTGGCTTCCTCATCAGGTTGACGACCCAACTTGCGGATCCGCTGCAACAAATTTCTGTCGTGGCTGCGCTATTTGGCTTACTAACCGCGACCGTCAGTGCAATCGCCTTGTACTATCTGCGGTCCCAGGCTGGCCTCGTCGGAAAAGTGCTGCAGGCTGAAGACGTGGCGGACACGTCCGAATATGCGTACCTCCAAATCTGGCGTGACCTTGAGTCGCGCTTGCGGGCTATGGCTACTCGTGCACCAGGACGACCACCACGGGATCGGCCGTTCTCAGTAGTTCTGAGATCTCTCAACGAGGCCGGAGCTTTGAGTCCCGATCAGGATCGGCTTATTCGCAACCTCGTTACGGCTCGGAATCACGTTCTCCATCCTGAGGTCAAGGCACCCAACTTGGACTACGGAATGCTCACTAGAGATGCAAAACACCTACTGGAGCAACTAAGTCAAGAAGACTCAACAGGATCCTGATTTTCCGAGGCTGCTTGCCTGTGACTCACGTTAGAGTTGGTCAGCTCTTACAGGTGCCTGCCACCCCAGACGATGAGACGCAGGCTGTCTGTCAGTGGCGACTGCGGTCCATCACCGCCCACTCTGACAGACACTTTGTAAAGCACTGTGTCAATTAGTCGCTGACTTGCGCTTGCCCATCCGGACGTGGGGTGTAGCCCTCACGCGGGTAACTAGCCAGGCTGAGGTCCGTTATTGCTCCTGATGCCGATCTCCAACAGTGCGGTCGGTGAACCCGACGCCAGGCAAAGCGGGAGCTAAGTGGTCTTGAGCCCTCGCATCGCCTTGTTCGCGCTTGTCCTGATGACCAGTCTGGTCTGGGCATGTGGACCTAAACCACATTCGCCCGCGACCGGCGCGGAAGCACATCCGGTCGGGTTTCCGCTGGTCTTTGGTTGGGACGGCATCAACAGCCAGATGCTTATGGCCTACCTGGTCAGCGACGGACCCACCGGGTCGGCGGTGGACCAGTCGACCTACGTGTTTGCAGACAACAGATGGACTCGCGGCTCCCCCGCACAAACCCTTCCGTCGTTGGATGGTAGTAGGGGCCTTTTTGTCTACGACAACGAACTTCAACGTGACCTGCTTGTGATTGCGGGACCCGACGGCAGGACGCCATCTTCGGCCAACCGCGGCGTGTGGGAATGGGACGGCAGCAACTGGGAACACATCGACACTGAGCACGCGCTCGGGTGGTTTAGCCAGAACGCCTCAGTCGCGTACAGTCCGGAACTCAGTGCAATTGTTTTGGTCGACTCGGGCACTCTAGATGGCCGGACGTGGCTGTTTGACGGACGCGATTGGCGCCGGGTTACAACGATCCACGCGCCTGATCCCTATGCCCATCTTGGCTACGACCCGCGCCGCCATGCGGTCGTCGCGCTCTCACTGCGCACCTATGAAACCTGGCAATTCGATGGGCAGGACTGGCTGCTGATTGCGGCCAAGGCGTCCAGCGGGCCTTCGGTTATTACAGGAATGGGTCGCCAGGCACCGGCAGTGGGCTTCGACCAGACCGACTCGCAGTGGGTGGTCTTTGGTGGCTCTGATGGAAGCGACACATTCGGTGATACCTGGACTGGCGATGGAGCCATGTGGACGAAGCGAGCCCCGGGCAAGTCACCGCCCAGACGCGTCGGTCTTCCCGGCCTAGCCTTTATGGCGTGGGATCAGCGTCGAAACAGCCTCTTGCTGTTCGGAGGCGCCAACGCAATCCGAGGAACTCCAAACAGCCTTGACTACGCTGATACATGGTCATGGGACGGAAGCAATTGGTTACAACTGGCTGGTCCAACGCCGCCGCCGGCCTCGTCCGCCCGGCTATGAGATCACTGAGCCTTTGGAAAGGGTTAGTCCTGCAACGATCGAAACGTTGCAGGTCCATCGGCCGTTGCACCCAGCGGCACGGGCTCGTGAAACGGATACTCGCCTTGGCGGCGAGTTTGCTGGTGGCAGGTTGCGGCGGTCCGAATCCGAGCAGATCGGCGGTGCCTACCGCCCCGTCGGCAGCTAGCGCAAGCGGAGCGAGGGTCGAGACTCCGGCTCCGACCACCGCGCCTACATGCTCGGCCTCGTCGCCAACACCTCTATCTTCGATAGCTGGGACTCGACTCGCAATTGAGCGCCTCCAAGGGAGCGGGGACTGGGTGGTGCGTGACATAAGCGATTTGTCCCATCCAACCACGCTCGCTTCAATCGAGTATCTGTGGCCCTATGCAGTCGGCTATAGCTATCGGCCGCTCGCGCAAATCGTAATCTCAGGCAAGCTGACCGCAGTCGTGGACCGCGATGCCCCAGCACCGTCAGGAGGAAGTCACCACACCTTCGAGGACCTGGTCGAGGTGTCCCTGAACGACCAGCGCACGACAACGCTCGTCACAGTCGAAGATGGCACCTTTTATTCGATTGATTGGAGCCGAGACGGCGACACATGGACTTACTTGCTCAACACGCCGTCGGCCCTCGAATGGCACCTTGTGCAAGGAGCCAGCGACCGTATTATCGCGTCGCTGCCGCATGTCCCTGGCTTTGGCGCCGATGCCACCCAGTTGTTTCGGGTCGGCTTCTCGACCGATGGACAGTTCGTGGCAATGTCTGCTACGTACCTCATTGGCCAACCAGGCTCGGGGTCGCAAGCGCCAATACAGGTCCGCAGGCTTGATGGCAGCTTGGTAGCATCCAGCACCGACTCAATCACATTTAGCCAGACGTTCTCGAATTTCATTTGGGTCGGATCGTCGTTGTACTTTGCTGACAAGAACGGCATCGAGCTGTGGACCCAGTCGCGAGTCCAGCAGGTCCTGCCCGGAGTTCATTGGATAAGGCCCAAGCTGTCTCCGGATGGAACGTTGATCGTGTACCACGCATTGGATCCCAACGGCCTTCCGCACGTTTTCGCCTTCGAACCTGCTTCGGGAGCCGTAAAGCAGCTTTCATGCGCCGGCGGCGCCGAAGGCTGGTTCTTGAACTCTCGGTATGTGTGGTACCAGCAGGAGCGAACGCTCGTATCGACCGACACGGCGTGTGATCAGCTTCAATACTGCTCGACCGGCAAGAACTTCGTGGTAGATGTGACTTCGGGCGTGGAAACCCAGTCCGACGTCGGCTGGATCGCGGACGTGTGGCCTCGTTTCAGTTCGAGTTAGTCCGGCAGTCCGGAAACATAGTCATACGACTAACCGAAGGGAGTCTGTCAGCGGTATCGGCGATCAATCACCGCCCACCACGGTGTTGCCGCAATTCAGGCAAAGATAGTCAGATCCCCACGCGGCGATACGTCAGGCGCACGGCACCTTTGGAGCTCCGTTCAGCCCCGCCAACAGCTGAAAGGCACACTAAGGCAGGGTACTTCCCCGACACTTGTCGCGACGATGTCGGCGCACGGCTCGATCATCCTGGGGTGGGCACTTCGGATTGGGCTATACACAGTCGTGGGCTGGCTTGGCCTTTACGGCATTGCGATCCCACTCTTTGGCTACTTGAGCTACATCGGAGCGCTGCTCTTCCCTCCCGTAGTTGTGATCGAAGTTGCGGGGGCGGTGCTGGCTCTGACGAGGCGCGGCGGCTCGGCCTGGATTTACCTTCTGGGAAACGTCGGCGTCTTGACGGGGACCTTGGTGTTCTTAATGGTGGTCTTCGGCGGCCTGTCCGTGCACTGGCGGCCGGATACCGACGTGACGCGTCCCCTCTACCTAGCCTTCACTTTGCTGGGGCTTGTGCTCGGTGTCGTGGCGGGCGCTCGAATGCGACGTCCGCCGCCGTAGGTGCTCCGGCCGATGTACGAACGCTTCGACTCTGTGC
>Ga0070699_100005466_pt1 | contig 11137 bp, 12 predicted proteins | sample KBSK1503metaG_FD_65473 | JGI IMG/M metagenome (GOLD analysis project Ga0070699, IMG submission 65473) | Corn, switchgrass and miscanthus rhizosphere microbial communities from Kellogg Biological Station, Michigan, USA - KBS K1-50-3 metaG | ecosystem: Host-associated > Plants > Roots >...
CAAACGATGCAGAAGATGCGATGGAAACCCGCTTGGCCAAGGGCTCTGAAACCCGTGATGCGCCTAAACATGGATGTATCGCCAGCGCAGCAATTCGCGGGCTTCACTTGACCCATTGTGTCCATTTCCCCGGTGGGGAACGACGTGGCATTCATAGGTGTTCATGACGGCGTACGACAGGTTTACTTACGCGGGCTGGATAGCTCTGCGGCCAGGCCCATGGCGAGCACCGAAGGCGCGTACTGCACTCCGCTCTTTTCGCCAGACCGGCAATGGCTCGCATTTTTCAGCACCGAGACCCAGGAACTCAAAAAAATTCCCATCGAGGGGGGGTCTCCTGTCACGATAGTAAAGGCCGGTGGAATCATGGGAGCCAGCTGGGGAAGCGACGAAACCATCATTTATGCCGACCCTTACGCCCACGGCGTCCAAAGGATTTCATCCGGTGGCGGAACGCCCAAGTTTATTACGCAGGTGAACTCGACCAACGGAGAAACCGCTCATCGTTGGCCGGTTTTCTTGCCCGGGGGCAAAGCGTTTCTCTTCGTCATCGAGAAACGCACTGGGCCGGACGACTCGCAGATCGCGGCGCAACGTTTGGATACGGGGCAACGGCAGATCGTTGTTCAAGGCGGCACCTTTCCGCAGTGCAGCTCTGAAGAGCGTCTCGTATATGTCCATCGGGGAACACTCCTCTCCGTTCCGTTTGATGCGGACAGATTGCAGGTGAAGGGCACGGCGGTTGCGGTCGGTGAAGAAGTTGAGGAATCCGATTTCGGTGCGGCGCAATTTGGCCTTTCTCCTCAGGGGTCGCTCGTGTACGTTTCCGCCTCTGGCGGAGCTCAAGCGGTCGAACGCAGACTTATGTGGGTCAACCGCAACGGAACAGAACAGTCCTTGGCTGCCCCTCCGCGCGCCTACCTAGCACCGCGGATTTCTCCGGACGGACGTAGGTTAGCCGTCGAGATCGACGACCAAGTCTGGCTCTTCGATCTCTCCCAGGAGACCTTGACCCGATTGACGTTTGAAGGAGCTAATGGTAACCCGTCCTGGACACCGGATGGAAAGCGTATTGCGTTTCAGTCAGACCAAAACAATCTTTTCTGGCAATTGGCAGATGGCAGTGGTGGGCGGGAACGGTTGACAAACAACCAGTTGACCCAAAGCTCTGATTCTTGGTCTCCGGATTCTTGGTCCCCAGATGGCCAACTGCTCGCCTTCACCGAACTCGATCGCACAACGGGGCGGGACATCTGGGTGCTGCGGCTTAGCGATCGCACACCACAACCATTCCTTCGAACGCCATCCAACGAAAGCGCACCACGCTTTTCTCCCGACGGGCCCTGGCTCGCATACGTTTCCGACGAATCCGGACGCTATGAGGTTTATGTGCAGCCCTATCCGGGCCCAGGCGGGAAACGGCAAATCTCGACGGAAGGCGGCACGGAGCCCTTGTGGAACCGGAACGGGCGGGAGCTGTTCTACCGAAGCGGCAATAAGATGATGGCGGTAGAGATTACGACGGAACCTAATTTTGTATTGGGGAGCGCCCGGATGCTATTTGAGAGAGGGCAGTACATGCCGCCGACCGGTCCGTACTCATACCCGTTTCCCAATTACGACGTATCTCCGGATGGGCAGCGATTCTTGATGATTACTAAGGAAAGCAAACCGCAAATCAACGTCGTGCTGAACTGGTTTGAAGAGTTAAAGCACCGAGTGCCACCAGGGACAAAGTGAAGAATTTGGCAAGCGGGGATTGAAGGGCAAACCCTTCATCGGTGGTACTGAAACCACAGGAAGGGGTGCATATTCCACTGCCTCAAGTATCTGCAAAGTGTGGAGCGCGTTGTTGAGCAGACGATGTTCGGCCGGTTTCATTTTGTAATCCCTGATGCCACCAAACGTGGCCCCGATTCTCGATCCGCCTGATACCAGGCGTCCCCCGAACCTAACTGATTGGATTGCTACAAACCACTAGGTGTGCTAAAAACCTTAGGAAATGAAACGTTATAAGGTAAGCGCTCTCGTTCTGTTCGTGATCATTACGCGATTCGCCACCGCGAAAGACAACGACATCGTCATGATGTGGCCGAGTACTGGGGCTGCTACTCTAAAGGCTACCTTTGGCAGGTTCCGCGAGTTGTCTTCTTATAGCGGACGGCACGATTACACGGAGGATGTTACTGTCGAGAACGTTTCGTCCAAGAACATCCCCTTCGCGTCCTTTACCGTCTACCTGCTGGACAAGAACAAGGTCCGGATCGCCGATACTGTTCTGCAGGTCAAAGACCTCGGACCTGGGCAGCAGGTGAAGGAGCCTTTGCAGTTTCATGCGAGCGGTATCCCTGCCTCGGTCAACCTGGTCGCACGTAATGATGCCAGTGGTATCCCCACTTCTCTCAAGACCATTCCGTTCAAGATCATTTCCGTGCCCACGGGAGCCAGGCTCAAAATAGACGGCCAAGAGGTCGGCATGACCCCGTACTCGGCAAATCTCCGCGTCGGCTCTCATACATTGGATTTCAGCAAGGAGGGCTACGCGACTGGCAACACTCCACTCGAAGTGGTCCCAGATGAACTTCCCGGAGGCAGTATCACGTTTGAACTGGGTGGGCTTTCCAAGGACACCGTGGAACTTCGGGACGGCACCATTCTGCTGTGCGATGTACTCTCTATGTCGATGGCCCAAATTACAGTTCGTGTGGCTGGTCAGGATCAAACCTATGACCGCAATCGGGTGAAAAAGATTATGCTCGTGGAGCGAGAGATCATTCAGCAACCTGTTATTACGCAGCCAGACACGAAGCAGTGAGGTACGTAACCGCTTGCCCTGAAGAACTCAACCATTGTCCCGATTCACCCCCGCGAACGTCGCGAATCGGATTGTGGACGTAACCAGGCGATAACGCTCAAAAGCTCAAAACCCCTTTCCCTCGCGCCGAAACTCCGAAATAACTTCGATAGCTCCAACAATGTTTTCGTTCAATCTGTGCAGATCTCCCGCAGGTATCCAGTATTCCTGATGCTCCGCACCGCCGACGATGTGAATCTCGTACTGGTTCAAAAACTCAGTTCGCACCGTGAAGCGCAGCACATATCCCACGAAGCCTGAACTTTCGTCCTTTGGATTCCAGTCGCGAGCAATCCGCTTTGCGTACTGTTCATTGAGCACAGGGTAGAAAAACGGTTGTTGCGGCAATCGGGGCGGGAATCTACAAAATCCAGATGTCCGAATAAGCTCGAATTCCGCTTGTCCAACAGGTCGGTACAGTGTCGTAACTTCTTCTGGCATCGATTCCAGAGTAATGCACCAAACGGAAAAGGCGACAGTTATTCCACGCGGATAGTCACTCACTGTGCAGTAGCATCCATTACGCTTAAAACCCCTTGCCCGCCCCGCTCTCCCCCACGCCCGCGCCCGCCCACGCACCCACTCCCCCGCCGCCTCGCGCGCCCCCGCTCCCGCCCGCTCACCCGCAGGAATCGTGACACCCGCGTTCGCGCGTTAACTAACTAGTACATACGAGTTTACCAACTTGTTACGTGGAGCCGTTTTTCCCGTCGCCACATCCTACCCCTCTCTCGTTTGACGGGGTAGTACTCTTCGGGAAAAATTGTCGACCCCCCTTCCCCTGGCTTGGGGATGTTCTGGGGGGGACGGAGCGGTGTGGGCGGGGGGCCTGGGGCGCGGGGGGCGGGGGTCAGGGCTGAGGGGCGGGGCGCGAGGCGAGCGGGCTCGCAAGGGGTTTTAAGTGTAATTGATTCCATAACAACGCCGGCTCCCATGCCCGAGTAAACTTTGGTGGATGCCAAACCAACCAAAAAGGCTCGGGTAGAAAGGAGCCGACAATGATCATTATAGGATGCGATTATCACCCGGGCTTCCAACAAATTGCGTTTGTGGATACCGAAACTGGAGATTGTGGAGAGCGACGATTGCCACACCGCGAGGAAGCAGAAAAGTTTTACCGTGATCTGGTGGGGCAGGGAAAGGCGGTGCGCGTGGGGATGGAGGCCAGTGGGCATGCGCGCTGGTTCGAGAGACTGCTGGTGGAGCTGAACTTCGAGTTATGGATTGGTGACGCATCTGAGATCCGTACGAAGCGAGTACGCAAGCAGAAAACGGATCGCCAGGATGCCGAGCTGATTCTGAAATTGATGCTGGAAGATCGCTTTCCGCAGATCTGGGTGCCGAGCTGGGAGAATCGCGATCTGCGGCAACTGCTGTGGCACCGACACCGAATGGTGCAGGCGCGCACACGGATCATGAATCAGCTGCAAGCGGTGGCGCTCAACGAAGGTCTCCGGTACAAGAAGAGGTTTTGGCGGGAAGCCGGACGGGAACAACTGGAAGCGTTCCGGTTAGCCCCCTGGGCGAGCCAACGCCGGCGCGACCTAAAGACTGAAGACTAGGTGGTCAATGAGTGAAATGGCGATGTTGCAACGGTTGTGGCGGACTGCCAATCATCGAACAGCGGAGATGTGACTCGCGTCTTGACAGGGCACGCTCCTCCGCGTAGCGTTATGCGCAACTAAAATCTTGCCTCCCCGAAGAGCAGTTCCCCCATTGGGACGCAACACCCCCCGAGGCGAATGACCCAAATTTTCGGGGAAAACGCATTTCCATCAGACAAAGAAAGCCAAGGGTCCTTCATGAATCGCAAAAGTGCACATGAAGAAGACAACGTTAAAACGGGGGACCCTCGAGCGCAGCTACGTTGGACGCGGAAGCCGGTCCGCCCGCCTCGGTTCCAGGATTGAAATCCTAGTCAAGGAGGAGCATCATGCGAGTATCAACCAAGATTAGCCCACCTCTCCTAGCTTCCACTCTCGTCTTATTGATCAGCTCTTGCTTGAGTCAGAACCTTGCTTTGGCTCAGACGTGCACGTTACCGCCAAGCCATATGATTGCCTGGTGGTCGGGTGACGGACACACGGCCGACATTACGGGGCTGGGACACAACGGCACACTGGTGAATGCCATGTATGGACCAGGAAAAGTTGGTCAGGCCTTCAGCTTTAACGGGAGTACCGCGTATGTGCAGGTGCCAAAAAGCACAGCCTGGGATTTTGGTACGAAGGACTTCACCATCGATTTATGGGTGAATTTCACCACCGTCAAAAACAGTCACGACATCTCCCGGATCGATAACACGTTCATCGCTGATGACCAGGGCCCTTTCAATATACCCAAATGGATTTTCACCTTGAGTGCCGGCGTGCTGACGTTCGTCATCGGCGGCACATCGGTACCGGAATTCCTGGCGCAGACTCCATTTTCCCCGACACCCGGTACCTGGTACCTGGTCTCAGTAACGAAAGCTTCGGGTACTTACACGATGTGGATAGACGGGGTTCCAAGCACGGCCACGTCACAGACCTTTACTACCGCGATACCACCGCCAAACGTCCCACTGACTATCGGTGAAGCTGAGGGCCTGGGTTTCGTAGACGGCTTCATTGATGAGGTGGAGATATTCAGCCGCGCCCTCACTGCTAAAGAGATGCTAGCGATTTTCAACGCGGACAAAGCTGGCAAATGTAAGCCCGCACTCATCAAGCCTGCTTCGTTCAGTTTCGCCCCGGAGCCAGTCGGCGTCACCAGTCCAGCCGAAAACTTCACGTTGACCAATTACCAGAATGCCACGACGCTCAACATCACGCAGATCGCTTTGGGCGGCGCTGATCCCCGAGATTTTGCCATCAGTGGGAAGACATGTGGAACGACGCTGACGGCACTTGCAAAATGCACGATATCGGTGACCTTCACTCCCACTGCGACCGACCAACGCACCGCGCAACTGATAGTGAGCGATAATGCTTTCAACACCCCTCAAGTCGCCAAGCTCATCGGTCTGCCGGAAGCAAGCCTGAGCCCATCGAGCCATAACTACGGGACGGTGACAACGGGCACAATGAGCAGCCCGGTGAAGTTCACCCTGACCAACAATCAGGCCGTCACTCTCAATATCGTAGGAATCACGTTCGGGGGAACCAACGCAGGTGATTTCAGGGTGAGCAGCGAGACGTGCGGCACGTCATTGGCCGCCAAGTCGAAATGTTCCATCTCGGTCACGTTCACTCCCGGAGCAACGGGAGCTCGCAGCGGAATGCTAATCGTGACGGATGATGCCGACAATAACCCGCAGCAAGCCGAGTTGATGGGCACTGGAGGATAGCGGGACGACAGTCGGGCTGCCCACCCATGATTGATGTTTGTCCGTATTGTTTCCACTGAGGGAGCCCCTCGTTTGAGATTTCCCTCGTTTGCGCCACGCCCCGTTTGCGGGTCCGCCGGACTGCCCAGCCCCGCAGGGGGTCGACAATTTTTCCCGAAGTGTACTACCCCCTCTCTCGTTTGACCCTTCTTTTCCCGCGCCTGTAATATCAACGTCCATCCTTAAGCCCGCGAGAAAGCATGGTATAAAAAATGTGTCATGTCTGAAGAACGCCGGAAAAAAAAGCAGGAACGCGAAGGAACAAAAGATAGCTGGGTCCCCTCACGGAAGGTAATTGTCTATGGCGTGATCGTGCTATTGTTCGCTGCTGTCTTTTACGCTGGCCGGTATCGGAAGAACCACCGCTATGAGGCGTTTGCCAAATGCCTCGCAACCCACCAGGCTCGAATGTACGGGCTGTACTATTGTCCGCATTGCATAGAACAGAAGGAGATGTTTGCAGCTTCATTTAAGTACGTTCCTTATGTCGAGTGCGCGGTCAAGGGTTCGCGAGAGATGGCGCCAGAGTGCAAGGCCGCCGGGGCAAAGAATTTTCCTAGCTGGCAATTCAATGGGGGCGCACTGCACGAGGGTGTTCTTTCGATCGAAGACCTGAGCGTCAGGAGTGCCTGCCCTCTACCCCAATAAATTCGATGGCAAATCCATCTGCCCATGCCAAAGCTGTGCAAACGAAATTGTTCAGGAGCCTGCTGGTCGGGATTGCTATCCTGTCGCTTGCGGGCATGCTCGTCTCGTCGATTTCCCTACAGCGTCACTATGCGAAGTCGGCCACCTCATATTGTGAGTTCGGCGAGAAATTCAATTGCGACATCGTCAATCGCAGCGAATATTCGAGCCTGATGGGAATCCCTGTTTCGTTGATCGGCGTCGTCGGCTACGGGCTGCTCTTGACGCTATCGACCCTATGCCGCTCCCGCCCGGAAACCCCGAGGCGATTGCTGATGGCGGCGGCTGCGGGATTGGTATTCGCGCTCTATTTGACTTACATCGAAGCCTACGTGTTGACCACCTGGTGCATCTTGTGTCTGACATCATTGGCCTTGATTGCAAGCATTACTGCCCTGGCAGGAGTGCTGAAGTTGCGTCTGGCCACGAATTCGTGAAGCTCGTTGTTCAGGTAGTTTTCAAACGGTCCTGATGGAACAAGTCCAACCGACGGAGACTGCAGTCGAGCGCTCCCTACGCGTCCAGGGCAACGACTCCGTAACCGGTGACTTGCGGTTGCACGAACTTACCAGCCACATCTTTCGCAACAAGCGCTGGCTGCGGGTGTGGTTGCCTCCGGGCTACGACGATGCGCAAAACGAAACGCGCCGATATCCGGTTCTCTATTTGAACGACGGGCAGAACCTGTTTGACCGTGCTACGGCTTTTGCCGGAGTGGAGTGGCAGGTCGATGAGGCCGCAGACCGGATGATTCGCGAGAACGCTATAACTCCGCTGATCATGGTGGGCATCGACAACTCGACGAAAGATCGCTTTTGCGAATACATGCCCTATCGATCGCTGCAGCCGATGAGGTTGCGAGCAGAGGGCAAACGCTACCCCGGCTTTCTGACCAACGAAGTAATTCCATTCATAGCGTCCAGGTACCGAGTTGCGACCGGATCGGAGAACACGGGGCTCGGAGGCTCGTCGTTGGGCGCGCTCATTGCGCTTTACACGGCGATGGAGCGACCCGGACTGGTCGGGAGACTCCTGGTGGAGAGTCCGTCGCTGTGGGCGTCCAATCGGCAGCTCATCAAGGAAAGCCGGACAATTCGGGGCTGGCCGGAACGCGTGGTCCTGGCAGTGGGAACGGCCGAGGCCGGACGACCAGACAAAAATCAGAGTGTTGTGGACGATGTTCGCGAACTGGCTGGCATCTTGTGCCGCGCCGGTTTGAATGAAAAGCGTTTGCGTTTAGTGATTGAAGAAGGTGCGAGTCACAGCGAATCGGCGTGGGCACGACGCTTTCCCGAGGCCCTAAGGTTCTTGTTCGGTCAGTAGAATTTCATAGGAATCTGTAAATGTCCTGCGACCATGCCGTGCGCTTATGCAGTTCAGGCACAGATATTTTGGCGAGTTGCCACAGCGTCCAAATGATTGCTGACATGGCCAGGACAGAAAGTTGGAGGTGCGTCCAGCGCGCCGGTGGGGCAACAAGCGGCAGAAGGTAGACGAGGTAGAGCAGGGCGGCGAGGCGCAAAGTAAGGTGATGGTGCCTATTGGCGACTATCCAGTCGCCAAGCAGAAGAAACGCGGGCGCTAGAATCACCAGATCATAGACCGTGAGATGGGGCGCCACGAGCATCGTCGCTATCAGCAATGCCGAATAGCGGATACCCAGCGACAACTGACTGCGCCAGCACAAGATGAGAAGCGCGAGCACGAACGCTGCGCTGACCATATAGAGCACGAGCGAGACGGTTGGTGACGGGACAAGCATGGACCAAAAAGCGAACAGGGAGTGAGTTTGATAGGGTCTGGGCTCAAGCAAAGCCAGCGCACGAGGGACATGGTGCAGCATTCGGAGCCATTGGCGGAGAGGATCAAGGCCAAAATAGAGCCAAGCCACGACGAACTGAGCGGCTGCGGACAGGATGGCTCCGGCGATCAGCGTCCAATTACGCATCGCAATGAAAACGATTGCAGCGACCAAGCCCAACTGTGGCTTGAAGGCCAATGCGCCGAAGGCGATCCCTGCGAGGAAATAGTTTTCGGCGCGTAGCGCAAAACATGCCAGCGTGAAACAGGCCAGCGCGAGGGCGGAGGTTTGTCCCCAAAGTATCAAGTGGAAGAAGGCAGGATAGGCGGCAGCAAGAATGAATATTGTAAATTTCTCGTCCCGTAGATTTGGACAGACGCGCCATACTGCATAGCAGGAGTATGCGTAGATCACCGTACTGACAGTCAGCCAGATGAAAAGAGCCCAATCATAGGAAAGGCCAGCCAATGGTGCGAAGAAAATAGAAACCTGGGGCGGGTAAACAGGGAGATACACGATGTCGGCTGCGCCCGGGATGCGTTGCTGAACTAGCGCTGCCTGGAACTGCATGTCATAGAGATCGGCGCCACGATGTGTGAGCGCCAGGGAACCCAGTGTGTATAAGTGGACGAAGTCGGTGCCTTTTAGAAGTCCGTAACGGTCGCGGAGTCGGGGGCCGGAAATATCCCAAACGTAGATCGACCATGAGCAGAGGGCGAGGACGAGCCCTTGAGCGCGCAGTCGCTTCGCGGTAAGCCAGGAGGCGAGGTTAAGTCCGTTGGCCATGGGGCGTAGGTATGAGATCGAGCCGTCCGCTTGTAACACATATCCCTACAAATATTGAAGTGCACCCGCGGCTCTCGCGCAATTTAGATGTTTCCCAGCGCAACTAGACGCTGCGCTCGTGCCCGGACTACATTGAGGACTGATGAATCCGCAACAATCTCCTCGAGCACCGGCTGCACAGCTTGTAACTCGATTAATGTTCCGTCTTTGGCTTGTGCTTCCATGCGTTTCAATTCTTCGTCAAGTGCCAGCTTCTGATAGCGATGGTAGTAGATCAGACGCCGCCCATATTCCAAAGTCGCCGACAGGTTTTGGAAAAACGAGGTGAGCTGTTCCACCGCCGGCAAGCGAGAATAATTGTAGGTTGCCGAATGGATCCGTTGCTCATCCTGATAAGTCAGTTTCTTCGCTCCGGTGAACGCCAGTTTGCTATTGGCGGAATCGACATGGCCGGCAAAGTAGTTCGCCTGTCTTGCCAGCTCGAAAATACGGTCACGGCTCTTCAGCGAGAGTTCGAATTCGTGCTGGTAAGTCTCGAACCCATCAGAGTCATTGGACAGTTTGCCTGCACTCTCATATTTGGCGTGACCCTGTTTGCTGACCGCGATCGAGTAGTGCGCGGGATCGGAGCCCGGGAAATCCTGGGAATAGGTTATGGTCGCGGTCTGAGCGGCACTTCTGGGAATGATTGCCACGCACAGAGCGAGGAACAATAGCAGGAAGGTCGATCTGGCTCGGTTCGGCCTCATCCGCTGGAACGACATTCGCCCTTGATTGAAGCGGAATCCCCTAGGTGTATCCCAGCGCCGGCTTTTTTCGAGGAACCGCCGAGAAGACTTCATTCAAAGAATTATGCCAAAAACAACTGAGCATCAGTACTTGAGACCCATCCTAAAAACATGACCTCAGTCTGCCGCTAGCCTGGCCGTAGTCCGCTGCCTATCCAAAGTTCCCGCTGTGTGGAGATGGCAGATGGCGATCGCCAGCGCATCAGACACATCCATTGGTTCGGGTGGTTTCGCCAGTTCGAGAAGCCGCGTCACCATGTGCTGCACTTGCTGTTTCTCGGCCCGGCCATAACCCACCACGGCCAACTTGATGGTAAGCGGCGAATATTCGGCAACCTCCAGGCCAGCAGCGGCTGCGGCTAGCATCGCAACTCCGCGTACCTGCCCCAGCTTGAGAGCTGACTTCACATTCAGGGCATAAAAAACATCTTCGATCGCCACCTCGTCGGGACGGTGCTCCGCGATAATCGCTCCCAGTTCGCCAAAGATGCGCGCCAAACGACGCGGCAGCGCTTCCCGAGGGGAAAGCTTGATCGCCCCGCAAATCAAGGTCACCAGTCTTCCGCTGGGGTGCATCTCGACTACACCGTATCCGGTATACTGGCCGCCACAATCGATACCCAGCACTCGCATGAACGCAGTGTACAGCGGATGCCCCGGTTGATCCTAAGAGCTTCTAACAAAACCCCGCTTTCAATCCATGGAGTGTCCGAGACACGATGCTGGCCAAATGCTAGGATGCTCAGTCTATGAGCAGCCCCTTGCTTCAAGATGCTTCGTGGGATGATCCAACCGATGCCGCCGCCGTTGCCACCTAGGCCCAAGGGTGGCTGCCATTCGAAGCCATGGAGGAT